>Ga0307982_1001671_pt1 | contig 18026 bp, 15 predicted proteins | sample OrgLakmetagen989_FD_201847 | JGI IMG/M metagenome (GOLD analysis project Ga0307982, IMG submission 201847) | Saline water microbial communities from Organic Lake, Antarctica - #989 | ecosystem: Environmental > Aquatic > Non-marine Saline and Alkaline > Saline | place: Antarctica: Organic Lake... | reverse complement strand
AATGGTTTAAGGTAACGTTTCGCACTTAGTCCCTACAATAAAACATCTGACGTATTTTCTCCAGAATATAAGGCATATACGTCGCGACGTATCGACTTTTCTGCTGACGTCATCACGAACACGTCATCAAATATACGCCTATATACGGCGTTTGCCATGCATATAGAGAGAATATGCCCTAATATAACGATATTTACGGTACTGACGTATTGATTGACGTATTTGGGTCAAATATTTGACGTATTTTTGTAAGGCCTAGTCGCACTGGAGATTGGCGCGCACAGACGGACTTGCGCCTGCTCCTTTCCCGCGCACACGCTTGGTATGATGCGAGGGTTGCTACACATGCCAGGAAGGCTTCGTTCTACGTCATTTTAAAGTACCTGCTACCACGGATCGATGATTGCATCCTCCAACTTTCTTTACATTCTCTTATCCTTCCTTCGCGATCATCCTGATCACGTGAGCTCGATTTCCATTTCTGCAGGTCAACTAATTAGAACCCTCTAGCATTCTACCGTTTTTCATCTAGCCGTTTCTAAACGTTCAAAGACAATGCTTTCACCGACCGATAGCCTCGGCAGTTCTCCGCCCTTGGCGCTGGTGGAAAAGTCAAACGCGGACCAACAACTCACCAACGGCCACTCTGGCAGTGGGGACAAACAGCAACTTGCTTTGAGGTCTTTGTTGGCCAAGCAGCGTTCGCCAGGTGCAAATGTGGAGCGATTAAGGGAATGTTTTGCCTGTTTTCAGTTAGTACTCTTGATGCTTGATTTGCATTTTTTGGATGTTTTATTTCCTATGTGGTTTGGTCGTATCTCGGAAACAAACAATACAACTATGGGCTAGGCGGTGGCGACACCCGTTTACGAGAAGCTTTGCGGGAAGAGAAACAGCGCGGTGCTGAAGCGGTGCGCACTTGCCAATCGCTCGAACAACAGGTGAGCTGCGATCATTTGCGAGCACATGGAATGATAGTACTGGCAACAATAATGCCAATAGATTGCTGCTTCACTTTTGGCACTGGCAGGCACATGAGAGCGCTAGAAGCTAGACACTCATTCTAGACCATTGGAAACGCTTTCGCAGTTTTTCTTTTCTCTTTACCGCCCTCCCTTTCCCCACCTTCGTACCAGCACACAACCACTACCAGTGCTACTACCTACTACTGGCACACTCCAAAGCAAAATGTGTACTCATCATACCAGTAATTCTTGCTACTTCTGCTGCGTGCATGCTGCTAACGTGCGCCATTACGACCCCCTGTTTGAATGCATTCCTCATTCTGGCTAAATGCCTTGTATGCCCACAGGTGATCTCCCTGACAGCACGCTTGCGAACCGCGGAGGCTGAAGCTCGCACCACTGCTGACTTGGTTGAGGAACTGGCGGCTGCGAGAGCGAGGTAAGATCGGTGGACGATATCACGATGTAGACACGAGACAAATGCAGCTTGTACATTTTTTGGCCGCAGCCTATCTGTCCTTTCACACCTTCATACGCGTTACGCACATGGGCGCCCGAATGAACATCGACTTCCTGCCATAGCCATTGCCAAAACTACCTCACTGATACCTTCCACCTCTAACCACCCACCACTACAATGACAACTACCCCTTCACACCTGCTGCTCCATCGATCGAACCACTCAGAAACGAGCATCTGTCGGCGATTGTGGCCGAGCAAGACGCCAAACTCCTCGCCTCTGTGGGGCAAGGCGTAGTGGTGAAAGGTTCGCCGTCGCCTCACAAGGCACCGCAAGGTTTGTTAGGAAGCGACGGAGCCATCACGGCACACAACAGCAGCAGCAGCAGCAGCAGTTCAGCAGTGGTCGCGGCGTGGCATTCGCTGTGCTTTTACGCGTCTTACCTCTTGCTGGGCTTTGGCTTGCTGGTAGTGGTGGTGTTGTTGGCCTTCGTGACGCTGGCCGCAGCTTCGAAGGTGATGGGTTGATTGATGGGTGTTTAAGATAGCTTGATTGATTGAGCACGTAGCTAGTTTGATTAGCTCGGCTTTTCCTGTCCTCTTCCCCCTCTGCCCTCTCTATCATCTGTATTCTTTGTCTGTCTGCGCCTCATGAGCTTCAATTATTCCCATCTTCTCTGTCTTTCTACTCCAGGTGGCTTCTGCGGTGGGCGGGCGACCGAGCGCGTACGACACACGACGAACGATTTACTGAGAAGCGAGCTCAAAAAAAGTGTACATCGATAGCAAGTGACGAGCCCACATCGGCATCATTGACACCACCACAGTTACACATGAGTCGGAATCGGAATTCAAAAAGAATGAAAACGCTCCTCTTTTGAGGTCACATTATTCGATCTGTAAAACAGGACGCTGAAGTCAAAAAAGTCGAAGCAAACAGGGGTTGTGCCTATGAGATCATCTTCGAGAGTAGAGAGAAGAGAAACCATCCCCGGAATTCGGAACTCCAGTGAAACTGTCCTATGTTCAAGAAGAGCAAATCAGTACGAAACAAACAATTCGGACATAGTTAAACTGATTATCGTGGTATCATAGCAGACAGCTAGCGAATTTCCCACATGGTACTTTAAATGATAGCATTAAGTTATAGTGGTAGAGAATCTGCCTTTATTTCTGGGGTGCGATACTCCATATTCGATTTTGCCATTTTATATTTTATCAGGCTTTTATCTTTTATCATTGTGTAGCCACATTTTGATGCATAGATATAGTTGCGGGGTCAGTCGGGAAGGCCATGGCAAAAGGCTAATTGAACTCTCAACTTCCAAGTCCTTCCCTCAACCATTCCCATCTACACCAAGAGCCAGGGGCTTCAAGAAGCGGCGGCACACGGCAGTCCCACAGGATAGCGAGGGAACCTGCATCTGCATTCGTTACGTGTTACCGAAAAGAACAGTTCAATGTAATCATAAAACAAAATTGTTGATTTAGTTCAGCTTCTAGCCGGACTTGACCCCCAGTAAGAAACCCAGGCTGAAGCCTCCGGCACCGGGCATGTAAAAAGTCAGCACCGGCTTCACGTACCTGTTTGGTGGAAAGAAAAATAGTACACACCCATATACATAGGCACAATAACACGAAAATAAAGGGTGAAGCAAGATGAGGATGATAAAGCAACGGGGTAATGGATATGATCGCAGGAAACTGTCAAACGAAAGACAAGCTGGCGACACGGTGCTTCTGCACCGCGAATTACAAGCTAGAAAATGGTTATTATTATTTTTGTCATTGTTTTGAGGTTTTTCACACTGCCTTCAGCACCCCACACCCTCACACATTCGCCTTTCTTTTTTCTAAATGTTAGGAGGGCAGCAAATATTGACCAATGAAAAGATCGAAAGGCAAGAAAATGCAAGCGAGCATTCATTGAGGTCGAATTTGGCACTCACTTGATCCACACGTGCATGGCGTCATCAACACTGAGCTTTCCGTCTCCGTTGGCTGATTGCACCCCCACAAACACAAAAAAAAACAGTAAAAGAGACGACTTATGATTGCGCAGAAGGAAATACAATATGTAAGAGTGGGTAAGAGCTCAGCAAAGCAGTTTAGAAAAAGCTGAAACGTACTTTCAACAATTCAGAACCTTCATTCCTTATATTGAGCACAATAACAAGCACTGTCGGATCACGGTTCACCCCGTTTCCTTTAGATACTACAATATACTCACTGTCCATGATTTCGTTGACTTTCTCCTGAATTTCTTTCCACTTAATTTCGATGAGCCCAGCGTAAGCGAGCCCTTGCAGCATCAGAAAAGTGCAGCCAGTGCCGAAGGCTGCCAGCTGTTGTCAATTCAAAACATCATCATTTTTAAGAATAAAACACACACATGAAGTGGCAAAGGAGCAAGAAACACAGCCAACACGTCATGCTGCGTTATTTGGACCATTCACGTGTTTGGATAACCTGTAGTCAACGTCTAGCTTCCAATCAAAAGCAACAGCATACAAAAACAGCCAATCCTTCGTCACCTTGCCAATCTTCTTGGCTGCGTAACCGGAGCAATATCCCATGAATCCCCCGAACCCTAACTGGCCAGCCAGAGGCTGAAGAGCTGTTAACGCCATCCGAATAGCCTCGTCGCCTCGATCTTCCTCGCCAGATCCTAGTATGAGCACGCGGGCAACAAAACAGCGGGTCGGAAGTTTTACGACGAAGAGGCATGTATGCGAATCATCTTCATAAAAAGCACGATGCAATAATACGAATGACCCCTACCGCTGCCTGCCCCGTCATCCTTGCTCGGAGCCAAGCAGAAGCGGCTTCCAATTAAAAGCCTTAGCGCCATAGATGCGCCAAATGCTTGCTTTGCTTCTGCGCCTCTACCTTACAAATATAACAGCTCTCTCGAGAGCAGCTCTTACCGCACGCACCGCACTCCGCAGATCATTTCTCGGAAGTCGGAACAACTTCTTCTTCTCCACGTCAGCATTGTGACATAAACCCAATCCTTTCCTTCCAATTTGAAGTGACGAGAGAGAGTGACGAGCGAGAAGAACAAAGAACAAAAAATCATCAATCATCAATCATTCACCAAGTATGGCAGCCAACGTTGCCCGAGGCGCCGTCCTGGTAACAGGCGGCGCTGGATTTATCGGAAGCCACGTCGCGGAAGCATTGCTGGCACGGGGAGAGGTTGTGGTGGTGGCCGATGAGGTGTGTAATAATCATAGCATGTTAAACTCAAGCTGCTTGCTCCAACTCGTGGCCCGCAGGGAGTATGGTTTTGTCTTCTACTGATTCAGGGTAGAGCAAAGAGGATGCGCACGCTATGCAGTTTTGTGGTAATTATCAATGAGTTGACAGCTCAGATGCTCTCGATTTTATATTATTCGAAGATCAGTCGCCATGTTGGTATTTCAGCAAACCTAAACACAGCAAAGTTCAACTTCTTCCCTCTATTTCATCGTCACTGGTTTCCGTCTGTTATTACGCATTCGCCCCCCTGCGTACAATTTTTCTCCGGTGGCGGTGTTAGATCAATGACTACTACGATGTACGGCTGAAACGCGCAAATCTCAACCTTCTGAAGAACAAATGGGGTGACCGGGTAAGATAAGTATAGCCCTCAACTCGTCATCCTAGGAGTCCTTTGGTTAGTCACGCTACCCTAGCTAGACTCACACCACCCTACAGCCCGAAAACTTCGATGTCTCTTGGCGCAAGTCCTTTAATATCTGTCTATATTTCCCTTGAAATTATACGCGTGTTACGACAAAAGTATTCTATTCTATTCTTGAACTATGAATTGTTTCACTCCTTCTGGGTACAATTCCTTCTCATATATGTGCATATGCGTGGGTTTCTATGTTTGGATCTACTCCACTCTAAAGGTGTCCATTCGTGAAGGCGACTTGTGCGACCCACTCTTTGTGGCTGCGCTCTTCGAGCCCTTCGAAGTTCCTTCTTCCCCTCCTCAAGGGGGTGGCGAGGACCACAATGGCTCCCTGTTATCCGTGCGCGTGGATCGTGTGGTGAGTTCAGAGGATGTGCGCATGTTTTTTTTAAGAACCAGGGTAGCATCCAGACGAGGAGTACCGTATTTAGACCGTAATTTACCTTACGTTATCTTATTTTGATGTTTCTCGTTGTTGTTCTTCCCTTTTCTGCCATGCGTTTCCTTTTCTTCTCCTGTTGGTGCCCGGTCGTGGGTGCATACTACTACATACATATCATATTACGTCATATATCACATTAGGTGCACCTGGCAGCCCGTGCGGGGGTGCGCCCCTCCATCGAAGACCCTCTGTCCTACGTGCAAGCCAACGTGACTGCCACTACGCGGCTCCTAGAAGCCAGCCGGATGCCTTTTGCGCAGGTGAAGGTTGGGGCAAGAAGACATTCAAGCAATAGAATTGAAAAGTGTTCCTTCATTAGTGCTTGGATCTTTACATAGCTGAATTTCCTACTTTTTTATTTATTTTGCGTTTAACGTTTGATTTTTTTCTCAATCTACAACTTCCAGAAGAAAGACGGAAATGAAGCAGGAGGAGGAGGTGAAGCGTCTCTGGTGCCCGGTGTTTCGCACTTTGTCTACGCGTCGTCCTCGTCGGTAATAAGATGAGTCGCGCTTGAAGAATTTATATCCAAAGAGATTGAGAGAAATAGAGAGCGCAAGATAGTTTCAATATCTCTGATGTGTTGGTATTATCACAAATCCCAATATATAGTTCTGTTGTTGCTGTTTTCTTGCTAAACCGATACACAGAATCCTTCCGTTGCTAGCAGCAGCCCTGTGCTCTTCCCAATGATTGCTGAATTTGGATTAGCCCGCTGTCAGATCTATTCATACATTTTTTCCGTTTATATTGCTCGTTCTGTTTTTATTCTGCAGGTTTACGGAGACAGCGCAGCGGACAATTTCACCGAGGCCGATGCCGTAGATGCGCCCGTGAGCCCGTATGTGAATTTCATGATAATCACAAATCTAGTCCTTTTCCTTGTTCGTTTCTCTTCCTCTCCTGCTTTCGCTCTTTTTGATTTTACTCTTCCATTTTTTTCTAGGTGTCATTCTTGTGCGATGCAATTTTCCATCCCTCTTTGTTCTAGCAATGGTTGCTTGTAGCTGTTATTGTTACTTCTTCTCGTTGCTCACATTATTTTCTCAAGTGACTTTTTTTGGGTTCTTTTCAATAATTATGAACCTATCTGTGCAGGTACGCGGCCACCAAGAAGACGTGCGAACTGTTTGCCCACACTTTCACCCACTTGTACGGCGTGCCTACCACCGGCTTGCGTTTTTTTACGGTTTACGGCCCGCGGGGTAGGCCCGACATGGCGCCGTTCAAGGTATGTATCATATTAGGGAATACAACAATGAGCGAGAGAGCTTTCGCTTCTCTACTTTCTTTCTAAAAATTTGCTTTAGCTCTCTGTCCTTCCATATCATCTTGAATATGTTGAACATCTGCGTGTTTTTCTCCTACGTAGAATGCAGTCGTGTATGCAAATGTATCTGTTCTATTTCTGAACTATTCTACATTCTATTCTATCTTTCCACCCAGTTCGTGGACCGGGTAGCGCGGGGCTTGGAGATCCAGCAGTTCGGAGACGGCTCCACCAGCAGGGACTACACCTACATCGACGACATCGTGGACGGCGTGGTATACGATATTAGAGAAAAGAAATAGAAGATTTGTAGGATAGGATAGAAAGGAGTACAGAACAGGCTACGGCAGGATATAGAAAAAGTGCAGCAAAAAAAAAAAAGGCTCTGCAGGATCTGATTTGCTTTTCTGAAATATTACAGAGGTGTGCATGTGCGCGCGTATCTACTTATTGACCTACCTACCGTCCAATTTCCTTTATAATTATGAAACAGGTGCGCTCCCTCGACCGCCCCAACGGCTATCAAATTTACAACTTGGGCAATGGGGATCCGGTGCCGCTCAAGACCTTCATCGGGATCGTGGAGAAGTCCCTGAACAAGCCAGCCAACATTGCCATCTTGCCCCCGCAGCCAGGGGACGTGGATCGCACCTGCGCCAACATCAACAAGGTGATTTATTAATGGACTCGATAGAAGAGATTATGTTGGAGTGGGTATACTAAGGAACGCGTTTAGGAGTGAATAAAGGGGTGTACGAGCGAGTAAGTATGATCAGCTGTTGTTGGTTGCTTCGCGTAGCTTTCATCTTGGTTCGACGTTAGTACTGTCATTGTGAGTATTTTCCTCTTGTTATTTTTTTTTTAAAATCTTGCTTGTCTCGCTCGTCGCTTAAATCTTTCCCGCACCATATTAGGCCAAAGCGGAGCTCGGTTACGCGCCACGCACTTCGTTTGAAGACGGCATCGCTAAGACCGTTGCCTGGTACCGGGACGACTACTGGCCGCAATACGGAGCTCCCCTCAACACTGCTGCCTCCACTGGCGCTGGCACCAGCAGTGGTGGCGCGAGCGTAGATCAAGCAGGAGGAGTAGATGATGACAACAAGAGCAGTGGTGGTGCGGTTCGGAGCGTGCGGTCCGATACCGAGAAATTCGACGGCCCCCCAACGGAGGAATTGGAGCTGTGGCCTGGCGGGGTCGAGCGGCGGCTCCGGTCCCTCTCCGGCAACACCAGTGGCGGCGGTGGGGGTGCTTACAGCGATGACAACGACGACGGCGAAGAGAGCACCACGGACAACGAAGGCAACGGTGGCGCTGCTGGCAGCGGTACTAGCAGCGCTAGTGGCAAGGGAGTGGGAAAAGCTGCGGAGCAGCGCCGACTCCGCCGGCTGTTGCCCAAGAAGTTGCCGAGGGCTCTGCCGCCAGCGGCGACTGCGCTCCTAGCCAGCCTCCACTTGGACGTGCGCACGTCGGCGCAGGTACTGTAGTACTACTTACATGTAGTGTAGTACTGCATGTAGTGTATGGTCGTCATTTTCTGTAGGGAGCGAAAGATCGTCCATGAAAGATAGTACTGCACAGTACTTAGTGCACCCTTTGCGAGTACGGTAATTTAACCTCTGATTCTCTTGTTTCCTGCCTTCCTCCAATTATTGCATGTGCATCTTCTCTCGTGGCACAGGCGGCAGCCATCACGCCCGCTAACAACAACACCAAGACCAAGAACAACAGCAGCAACGACGACGACGACCTTGATGCGCAGCGCGCGCGGGCTCTGAACGCGCAAACGTGGACGGGCGGCGACTTCGGGCAAGGGCTGCCGCCTCCTCTTATGGGGGGCAAAAACACCCACCACCACTTGGCTCCTCCTCTCAAGCCAGGGCCCAAAGGCACACCGCCATTGCCGGCAGCGGTTGCTGTGACGCGGCCAGCAGTGCAAGCAAACACCTTCGACGAACCCGTAGAGTTCTGATGGTGCATGATTCATTTCTGGCGTTCCTGCGCTTGATGTCATCGTGCTGTGTGTTGTTTCCGTTCCTACTTGTGATTACCGAGCAGCTTTGGAGCTTCCGCTGTGTTTGGGTTTGCAGTTCTCACTTAGCAACCTAGATGTAGGTGTGATAGGTCTCAACCCCAGGTCCAAATTCAAAGCGGCTCTGTCCCTTGCCCCTACAATTCCGTTCCTGCGAATATAGTACATAGAGGACTAGAGGAACAGTTGGTTTAATTCGGCAGTTTACCATGTACTTTCGCAGAGTACAGAGTACAGAGGTCTACAGCTACAGCTTATAGTTTTTTGCCGCTTTTCTATCGGCGTATAGGTTCCTTCTCGGGGCTCGTGGTCGTGGTTGGGCTTTTAAACTCCTTGCTAATTGCATAAAACTCGCATTTTTTTCCTTACTCCCCATGCACAGGCATGTGCGGTTTATGGCAACTGCGCCAACACACAACACACAACACGCAGCAGGCCAACAGGCACCTCTTTGCACGCAGGGTTGCTCGTACAAATATCAAAAACACTAGAAACCTGCCTTCCTGTCTCCACTAAAACCCATTCACAGTTTACATTCAGCCAGGGTTCACTCCATCGCTGCCGGGCGCCAAAAGCGCGAGCGCCGTGCCGGCCAAATACACCGAGCCGACCACGAGCACCTCCACCCCCACGTTTTTAAGATCCTCCTCAGCACTCAGATCACCATCAACTCCTGTTTCCTGTTCCTCTTGTCTCTTTGCTCCTGCCTCCTCCCTTTCTTGCTGGCTAGGCGCAGCTCCCAAAGATGATGATGAAGAAGCGTTACTTTCCAACGAATTTGCATAACTTTTCTCGGCGGCTGCAGCTACATGAGCGGCTACAACAGTTGTGATCCAGTGGAAAGCAGCGCGTAAATTCGGCGCTACTGCCACGGAAGGGAGCCCAATCTCTGAACGTCTTAAACTTGCTGTAGTTACTGCCGCCGCTGCTGCCGCTGCTCCTGCTGCTGCTGCTGCTCCTGGCGCTGTTGCTGCTGGTGGCTGCGGAGGGGAAAGAGGCTGTAAGCCGAGCCATACATGTGCTAAAGTGCGCTGCCACCCGAGGGCATCTTTTGCCCTGGCTTCATCATCACCTTCCTCTTCGGTGGCACCTGCTGCGCTTGTCGTTTGCTTTTTGAGCCCCAGAAAAGCATTGGATTTTGTCAAAAAAGGTGTTGCCGTTGTACTTCCTGCTGATGTTGCGTCTTCGTTTGCGCTTGCCCTTGCTTCAGTGTTATCTTCAACCAGAGCCCACGGATCGATGATTTCTGGTACTTGCGTCTTGGCTGCAGCTGCATACGCTAGGCGCCATCCGGCGTTGTTACGAGAGCTTGGTCCCTTCTTAGCTCTGTGTTTACTGCTTCTTGAGGTCGAAATGGTACGAGCAGCGCTGCTGCTGCTACCAGCGCCGCTTCCACCGCTCTTGCCTTCACCGTGACCGTGAGCACTGCCATCCTCCTCCTCCTCCTCCTCCTCCTCGTCGTCGTCGTCGTTGTCGGTGTTGCTGTTGCTGGACGAAGCCGAGTCAACCACCGACGGCCCCGCGCCGACGCCATCTGCGTAGGACTTGAGCAGTTGCTTCGCCGTCGGCTGCCGGTGCCGAGACGGGCGAGCTGCGCCGGCCGGGCAAAACACCGCGATGTCAAAGGCGGGGACTCCACTACTGCTGCTGTTGTTCCTATTGCTGGCGTCACTGTTGCCGCTGTTGCTGGTGCTGCTGCCGTTGCTGCTACTGCCACTTCCAAGAGTACTCGCAGCAGTATCTGTACTAGCCAAGCTGCGGTCCTGCACGAGAGCATCAACGAGGGCCGCCACGTCCTTTTCGTGGGAGCAGTTGAACACGAGCACGCGCAAGGGCTGGCGACGGCTGCTGCTGCTGGTGGTGGTGCTGTTGATAATGCTACTGGTGCTGGTGGTGCTGTTATGATGGCTGCTACTATTACTGGTAGGACCGATACCTTGCAGAAATGCATCATCGTCTATTCCACTTCCTCCCTGTGGAACCGTCGTTTTGGCGAGGAACCATTGGAGGCATTCGGCAGCCGAGACGGGCGTGTGCGCACAGTCCAAATGCCAACGCACGCGCCCTTCAGTGGCACTACTGCTGCTGCTGCTGTTGTGAGCAATCGAAAGTTCCGGTTCTGGTCCTCCTGTTGGTTGTCCTAATGAGTGTGGCGATGGTGGTACTAGTGATGATGACGGCGGCGCCGTCACAGCAGCAGAAAGCGGTAAAGTGTGGCATCGGCCGGGCCATCTCGCCTTGGCTAAGCCGCGAATTATTCCTGAGGTTCGTTGGGATACAGACACCTCGTTGGAAGTGCTTGCAGCTGCGGCTGCACCTTTGGATGTCAGTGCTGCAGGAGGCAACGGCACGCACGCTACGAGCGCAATGGCAAGAGCAGCGTTAATGCGCTGTGGATCGATTCACAAAAAAGAAAGACAAAGAAACAAATGAGAGAGAGAGAGAGAGAGAGAAAGAGAAAGAGAGCACGAGAGAATGAGAGGCAATGATATCAAAAGCGGAGGGAAAAAGGTGTACCAATCGCCGCTCACGCACGACGTGTATATTGGCATTCGAGTGAGAAAACGTATTCCATTTGTGTGCGTGTCCGTTCCATAGGTAAATACGTAGGTAAGCTTACCTGAAAGTTGCCACTCAGTCCCAGCACCGGCCCTCCCTCAGCTTCGGGCGCCACGGGAAGCACCACCGTAAATCGACGATGCTTATGAACCATTTTCCCACTCGTCGTCATGCTATCAACGTCAGCGCTGTCGTTTTCCCCGGCGGCAGCGGAGGCAGCGGCGGCAGCGGCGGCGATGATTGCCGTCGTGCTCATCTCAACCTCGTCATCTACTTTTGGGCATCGGGCCGTGAACGCAGTTATTGCACTAGGACTGGCAGGGCCATTCCAAGCGGTGGCAGCAGCGCCCGAGAGAGGCGGGCCAATTTCTGTGGCACACAAGCGGAGCACCTGAAGGAAGCAAAAGGAAAACAGGAGGCTATCTATTGAGTTTTATTTAATCAACAGTACTAATAATTAAAAAGCGACTATAATGATAATTTACAGTGCTGCAGTCTTGTAGAAAGAAAATCAAGTATACACTAACGATGTATATTGCCGCACCTCAGCAGCCGCGCAATCCGCCGGCTGTGGAGTTGCGACACAGGCGGCGCCTGGCACTTTGAACACCCCGCCTTTCTCCCACGCAATCGCGGTCAAAGTGTCCCCCAGCGTTTGCATGTGATCCAGGTCTAAAGTGGTGACTCCCGCGGCCATTACTCGCCCCAGCCGCCACCCTCTAAGAGGAGGAAGAAGAAGGGGCTTCTCCTGTGCCGTGCTACTATCGTTACGAGCGGGGCTACTGTTGCTTGCTCTGCTGCCGCTGCTATGACTACTGCCATAGCTACTGTTGTCGCTGCCGCCGTTGTTCCAGATCTCATTGAGGGGATAGACGAGCTGAAAAGGCGGCGTGACGGATGCAGCAGCGCTGGTAGCTGAATCTGCACTGCTAGCACTCGCACTGGCGTCGACATGGACACCGCTGGCACTCGCCTCCGCACTACATGTAGTCGCAGCTCCACCATCGCCACAGTCGCCACTGTCGTCACTGACATCGCCGTTTTCGTTGCTCTCAACGTCATTCTTGAGCGGCGGGAAAGCGGCGCCGATTATATTCGTGGCGTCAAACCGCCCCCCGCAGCCCACTTCCACCACCGCCACGCTCACTTCGAGTTTGGCGAAGAGCCACAACGCCACCAGGGTGATGAGCCGAAAGTAGCCGGGCACGGCGTCATCGAGTGGTAAAGGAGAGCCACCAACAGCGGCGGTCGCCGCTCCGTCTACTGCTCCACCTGCTGTTGCTGGGTTGGTGCTAGTTGTGGAGATGGGCGTAGAGGAAGAAGAATGCGCTGACGAGGAGCTACTGCTTCCTTCGTTGCTGCCGTCGTTGGAATTGCTAGCAGACCTTGGCTGCTGAGCTGCAGCTTTTTCAGCCGCATAGCTCACGTGCAAGGCATCCCAAACTTCCCAAAATGCTTCCACGAAGGCGGCGTCGGCTACGGGAACTCCGTTGATACGAAACCGCTCCGTCACGCGCACCTTTAGCCCCCAAAGACAGACAATCGGAACTCGTGAACGAATGAGAGAGGGAGATAGAGAGAGGAAAGGAAACTCGAGAGATTGAAAGGAAGGGATGTAGTAGTAGTATGTAGCCCATAAATATCTCGTGCTTTCCTTATCTGCATCGCGCAAATGCTTTTGCGTTTGATATGCTCCCTTCTACAGAGTAACCTTCATACCAGGTGCGGCGACGTAAAGAGGCCTGTGCAGTGACCCTGTTCGCGCAGTACCGATTCCACGAAAGCACATGTACTGCCCTTGCCTTTGGTGCCTGTCACATGCACCTGTGTGCGCGAAAAAAGGCTCAAGAAGACATGATCGTCAAAAAGGTGCACAGTCTCACGTGAAGGCTCTTTTTTTACCACGGGCCTTTTTGAATCAGAGAACGAGCAGGAATCTTCCCGGCGGGACGGGGCCTAGGATGAAGCGACTAGGCCTAGCAAATACGAAGCCCCTAGGGTTTGAAAACGCACCACAGGTAAGTTGGTCCAGTGCTGAACAAAGTTTGCTGCAGTTTCACGATTCGCTGCGCCGCGCACGAGCCGCCCAATGTACCTGCGAGTTCACGGAGCATGCAATGCGATGCTCGGTTATTGTTGCGTAACGAACCTCTGCCTTGAAGGCTCACTTTCAAACACATTCACTCCCTAGGACGCTGATTTCAAGGAAAAAGAAATGCTTAAACTTGGAATGTGCATCTAGACCAACCGCTCACGCAAGAATTTGGGCAGCGAAAGCAAGTAAAGCCTCTCGACCCGGCGGGGTATCGGCGTGCGTGTCAACAGGTCCTATTCATTCATAGAGCACGAACCTGCCCATAGCCAACACGGTATCTTCGCGAGACGCTGCGGCACGATCAAGGTCAGCACCGCGGTGCTGACTGTCAAACAGGGTTTGCACGGTGGCCTCGAAGGACTCATCGCGCACGGATTCAGTCATTTTTTGAGGAACCTCGTTGCCTCGTATCTGCAAGAACCTCGCCAGTTTCTAAACTTCCGTGATACACTTACTTTGAACACGTTCGTATGATTCGTGCGTACGTCTTGAACAAGTTTTTCTGGTTCTTTGCTCTTTTAGCCTGTGGCCTGTGGCCCGAATCCGAACATCCAAACCGCCGAACGCAAACACCCCGCCCAAATAAGCGACAATAATCTTGGCTAGCTGCTTCACTGATGGCCAATCCTTCTGCACTTGTGGCGATATGGCATATATCCATGTATGTATGAATTTGCCAAATGGCCTCGGGCACGCGACATCGGGGCTGGGGAGGAGAAGCGGATGTTCCTCGCTCGGCACCAGTAACCAAGAAAACCGCGGGTTTTCCGGGGTTTTGCCCACTTCGGCTCAGCAGAAGGCCCGGTGATTACTAATAACGCTGAAGGAAAACCTAAGGAAAACCCAGCAGCCTCGTAGGTTTTCTTGGTTACTGCTCGGCACACCAACGAGACAAATCAATCGCGCGCTCTTTCATTGAACAAAACAACGTGTCGCAGTAACATAATTGCGGTCTAAGCTTTTCATGTGTTCATGAGCAGTTTGAACTTCAGAGGGGAATCGAAGTCCTCAACTCCGACTTCCTGCCCTCTATACACCTCGAACTCGAACCTCCCCTTTCCCTTTCCTCTTTATCTTATATCTTTGACTATGAACTATAGTCTTTATAATTCTAACACAGGCCCCGAGTGCGTTTCCGCTACATATAACCTCCATGCCGTTTAGGTGTTTAATGGCTTATTTGGTGTTTGGTCTCGAGCTATGCGTTAAAGACTTCAAGCTACTGTAAACTATAAACTACAAAGTACAACGGCACTACGAAGCACGAAACCAGCGAAATACAAATAATAAATAACAAAATACTGAGTCCCCGTTCAATATATCTTATAACTAAGAATGGGTACATAGACCTCGAGCTAGTTCAACCCAGCTTAGTTGATGTATCTCAATTTCCAATAATAGAGAATAGGGAAACACCTCCGGAAACAGGATCTCTGCCCGCCTGAAACTGAATATTAAACACAGCTTCCCAATGACTCATTCTCAGCTCCTACCTCAGCCACGGCACTTTGCTCTAGCACGCGACCTCCGTCAGAAATGCGCTTGGCGCTGCACTGCGCCTCTTCGTGTCCTTGGTCAGCTGCCTTCTCATACCATACCAAAGCTTCATCGTCGCTCTGAGTAATGCCGTGCCCGTTCTCAAACATCAGCCCTAGATCGTACTGTGCGTCTACGTCCCCTTGTTCAGCCGCCTTTCTGAACCATTTTACCGCTTCCGCGTCGCTCTGTGTCATGTCGCCGCGGCCACTCTTGCAATACTTCCCCAAGAACCACTGTGCCTCCTCGTCTCCTTGGTCAGCCGCCTTTTGAAACCACCGCGCTGCTTCGACATCGCTCTGATCCACGCCACGACCTTCATCATATAGCACTCCCAATCCGCACTGAGCATCCACAATCCCTTGGTCTGCTGCCTTCCTATAATATCTTGCAGCCTCGATGTCGCACTTCGCTACTCCATCGCCCTCCTCATACAATAATCCAAGATTGTACAACGCTTCGCCTAGTTCTTGCGCAGCGGCTTTATGCCACCATTTTGCTGCCTCCATAACATCCTGCGCCACACCGCGGCCCTCAATATAGAGGCCTCCCAAATTAAACTGTGCTGAAGCGGAACCTTGTTCAGCGGCCATTCTGTACCACCGAGCTGCCTCCGTTTCGCACTTGGCTACACCATAGCCTCCTTCATACAGTGTTCCCAGCAAAAATTGCGCCTGTCGAAGCCCACGCTCAGCAGCTTTACGCAACCATTCTGCTGCCTTGACATAATTCTGGGCCACACCGCGGCCATCCATAAAGCAAGCACCAAGGTTTTGCTGTGCTATCGCATGCCCTTTCTCAGAAGCTTCCCCGTACCACCGCGCTGCCTCAACATCGCTCTGTACCACACCGCGACCCTTTGCGTACAAAGACCCCAAGTTACTCTGCGCCTGTGCGTCTCCTTGATCAGCTGCCTTCTTGTACCATGCAGCTGCCTCTTCGTAGTTTTGAGTTACGCCGCGGCCGGATTCAAAATGGAACCCTAGCAGCTTCTGAGCAACCGAATTCCCTTGCTCAGCTGCTTTCGTGTACCATATTGATGCCTCCGCATCATTTTGCGTTATACCACTGCCGCGCGCAGTGAGCCTTCCAAGTGCACATTGCGCCTTCGCGTGCCCTTGTTCAGCTGCCTTCCTGTACCATTGAGACGCCTCAATGTTGTCTTGCAATACACCGCGGCCACTCTCGAAGGAGGAACCCAAACAAAATTGTGCGCCTGCATGCCCTTGTTCAGCTGCTTTTTTGTACCATTTTGATGCCTCCAGATCACATTGCTTTACACCAAGGCCATTTTGAAACATGATTCCCATATTGAACTTTGCCGGAATGTAATCTTGGTCGGCTGCCTTTTTGAACCACCCTGCTGCCTCCTCTACGTTCTTCGCAATGCCGCGGCCAAGTTTTAGTAAATTGCCCAAGTTGTTCTGTGCCGGCTCATTCCCTTGGTCAGCAGCCAATTTGAACCATTGCACTGCCTCCACATTGCTCTGCGGCACGCCGCGGCCGTTCTGATAGAAGAACCCAAGTCTGCACTGCGCCAACGCGAATCCTTTTTCGGCAGCCTTCCGGTACCATCGAGCCGCTTCCTCATTGCTCTGCACCACGCCGCGACCCTTCTCAAAAAGAAATCCAAGATGCCACTGCGCTTCTCCATGCCCTTGCTCAGCTGCCTTGGCGTACCATCGCGATGCTTCAACGAAATCCAATGCTACACCGCGGCCCTGCTCAAACGCCATTCCCATATCCGTTTGTGCCGCTGAATGCTCTTGCTCTGCAGCCTTTCGAAAGTATTGCACTGCCACAACGTCGTTCTGTGCCACCCCACAACCGGTCGCAAGAAGACACCCTATGTCGCGCTGGGCAGTCAAGTGCCCTTGATTAGCAGCCTTTTTAAACCATTGAAATGCCACTCTTTCATTTTTCACCACGCCACGGCCCTCAAGATGATAGTGCCCAAGACTCCACTGTGCGTCCATGCTCCCTTGCTCAGCGGCCCTTTTAAACCACGTTGATGCCTTCGCATCACTTTGCGCTACACCACAACCTCGCTGAATTAACATTGCTAAGTTACATTGTGCTGTCAAGTTATCTTGATCAGCGGCCTTCCTGTACCACTCAGCTGCTTTCTTGTCGCTTTGTGCCACACCACGGCCATTCTCATAAAAACACCCCAGAAAACATTGGGCTTCCGCGTTTCCTTGCCCAGCTGCCTTCTTGTACCATTGCGCCGCCTCCTCATTGCTCTGCACCACCCCTTGACCTTTTTCAAAAAGGAGGCCAAGACGACATTGCGCCTCTTCGTCCCCTTGCTCAGCAGCTTTTCTATACCACTGAGCAAGGGAGACGTCAGGTTAGGTCCACTGAACCTGAGGCAATTTTTTAATTTGGATAGGGAGGTTAGGTCGGTTCAGGTCTGTGCATATATCTAACTTCCCATAGGTTAGCTCGGTTTAGGTCTGGCCGAATTCCTCAAATGCCATAGGTTAGGTCGGTTTCAGGTTTCGTGAATTATTTCATGGCCCCAGGTTAGGTCGGTCTAGGTTAACGCCTAAGATTGCTCCAAAAACCTTTAGGTCTAGGTTGATAGGTCCTCGGAACCTTGTTAAGGATAGGTCTTAGGTAATTTATATATTGTTTTCGTGCAGGCAAAATCCTTCTGCACGAGGTCGACTATGCCCGCGTAATCCTCACAGCCCAGGCCTAATATTTGTGCTCTCTAAGTCGCCCAAATCTGCTCCATTCGCTCTAAAACTCCGCAGCATCCTTCAATCGCTCTCGCTATCATCAGATTTATCATCAGCTGCTGCTGCCGCCTCCATACGGGCGGCACTTTTGGCTAGGTGCCTATCGCGGCGTTCACTGCGAGTCTCGTACTCTGCCATGAATCCAGCATCGCTGACTAACAATGGACAGGCCGCACCCACAACCATGGTGCACAAGCGCACAAGCTTTCCGGGCTTGATATTCGACGCAGATTGCTGAAGACACG
>Ga0307982_1001669_pt1 | contig 18040 bp, 7 predicted proteins | sample OrgLakmetagen989_FD_201847 | JGI IMG/M metagenome (GOLD analysis project Ga0307982, IMG submission 201847) | Saline water microbial communities from Organic Lake, Antarctica - #989 | ecosystem: Environmental > Aquatic > Non-marine Saline and Alkaline > Saline | place: Antarctica: Organic Lake... | reverse complement strand
CGCCGCAGCCGCGCCCCCATATACGGATTGTGGTGATACAGCTGGCGAGGCACAGTGCCAATGGTGGCGTTGGATGCACCGGGCAGAGGGATCAGACTGCGAGCAGGGTCGGCACTGCCCATGAGTGCTTCTCGGCGGGCAACGTCCTGCAGTCTGGAGCCGCCAAACACGACAGACACCAGTGCTTCCGTGCGCTGCAGGGAGGCCATTGGCTCCACCATTGCAGCTGCATGTCGCAAGCGAGATGTGGGTGTTGTCAGATACGCCTCAGGGTTGCCTCCAAGCAGCCGAGCCACCAAATCGTCAGACGGCTGCACGCCGGGGGCGGTACTGGTGATGGCAGCCGCCACTGTTGCAGCTCGAGCCATGGCTGCAGCTCGCACGTCCTCCTGGCTTGCATCTTTGCCTGTCTGAGCCCGCACGGCTGCGCGGTTAAGGATGTCCTCCATGCCGGGCAGGGCGGCTAGGCTGGATGCCTTGATGTTCACCGTGTCGGCTCCCATGCCAGCCCGCACCTTGGCTCGTAGGGACTTCTTCTTGTTGGCAGCCTGTCGCCGGCGCCGCACAACCTCCCGCAGGGGCAGAGGGCCGTCACTGCGGTACTTGCCCAAATCAAACACGCGCACCATGCGGTCAGCACACGCGACAAGCAGCACCCTGCGCCCGCCTGTGCCGTCAAACACCACAGCGGTGATGGGCGGCGTCATGTTCGCCAGCACATCCTCTGTGGCCGCTGAGAAGGTTACACCGCCGGCTGATTGGCTGCCATGTTTGCTTTCGTCCTCAGCTGCGCCCGACATGAGGTGCAGGCGGCCTCGCAGCTTGCCCATGCCCGCTCCCCCTTTGCGGTTCTTCTTCAGGGCGGTGGCCGCTGTCTGGGGCCGGGCTGCAACAATGGGCCCAGATGCATTGGACATAAATGCCAGCATCTGCTTGGCCTGCTGCCTGGCATCGCTTGAGCTGTGCTGCCCACGTGCCACAATGCGGCTGGCAGCGTCCACTGTGACGGGGTTTGCAAATGCCTCTGCAGCCGTGAACCCCAGGGGGGACATCCATGACTGCCCCTGCTGATGTGCTGGCTTGTAGTACGTGTTGAATAAGTGTGCAGGCACGGTGCTGCGCAGGGAGGACAGCTGCCCTGCATCTGCAGTGCCGGGGCGGATGGGGGCGGTCAGGGCAGCACGCCCGCCGGCACTAGCTAGCGCATCCCGCAGGTACTGTCCTGACATGCTGCTGCGCCTGTATCGGCCCCGGGTGTCCACTGAGCCAGCATCGATCACCACGCCCATAACCGACCGCTGGGCACGCAGATCCGACCTAAAGCGATCCTGTGCGTCCAGCGTGTCCCGTTGGCTTGCACCCCCCCGCTGCACACCTGAGCTGCTCACCCCTTCGGCCTGGCGCACGGTCTGTAACTTGCCCGTGGTTTTATCGAATGATACCATGAGGCCTGTATGTGCCGGTATTTCCGTAAGCGGCAGGCAGTATGCTGGGGGCAGGGGGCAGGTGGACCCACGAACATCGACCTGCAGTGCCAGTGAAAAGCTGTCATCCCAAACTTGCATCTGGTTATCGTTGAAGAGGACTGCATAGCCTTGCATCTCTGGCATCTTCTCCATGCTCTGGGCCCCTCCGTTGTCCACGCGCACACAGTTCTTCGTGTCTCGCACCGCTGGGGGGGCCAATAAGTAGCAGTCCTGGCTGAGCCGATGTGCCAAGGCCGTGTCAGCTTCAGCCAACAAGTACGAAATGAACTCATCGAAGCTTAGGTCGTCGTCATTGTTGCTGTCCATGTGATCAAACACGTTGTTCAGGGTTTCGGTGTTCTGCTCTGTGAGCTGCCGCATTAAACCAACAAACTCGAACTTGCGAATACCGCTGATGGATGATGTGCCATCGGATCGCGAGGAAGCAGTGGCTTTCCATGAAGGGTCATCGTCCGTTCGCGTGGCATGACGACGAGAACCGCCTGAGCTGAGCACACAGGCGTGCATGGCGCCTCCCGGCAGCAACAGCTGAAGCGTGCCGTAGTGAGCTGGTGCAATAGCCAAGGCATCTGTGCTGCTTGCAGATTCCATCCTGGACTTTGGAGTCATGGGCACATGCTGTACCGCTGTTTGCCGCGAGGGGCGCCGACCAGTCTCACGAGCCCCGCCGTCAAATTCATACCCCGCCGTGCTCAAGCCGCCACCTCGCACCGTATATGCTGCACTACCTGTCCTGCGTGCACTAGCAGGGGTGGACACCACCCGTGGGATTGACCCCATTGCATCTTGCCTGAGAACTGATGCATACAGCTGGCTGCTAGCCTCCGCCATCACCCCCCAGTCAGCGTGCTGGCGCCGTTCCAGCTCCTCGGTGACGTGGCGGAACAACGGCTCCAGCACAGGGAGGTGCCGAGAAATTTCTGTGCTTTTTGAAGCTTCTGCAGCGTGTGCTAGAAGCCTCAAAGGCTGCACCTTCAGACTGGACAGGGGGTCGCCGTGCGACACGCCGATGCGCTGGAGAAGACGAGCGCCACGCACCGCAGCTGGGTCCTCGTCCACCTCATAACGCCAGCGAATGCTCAACGCATATGCCGGTATGCCATGGAATGGCTGCTGCACAATGTGGCCGTGCTCCTTGTCGCGAAGCCAGTCGTGTTGCCTGGTGATCTGCTGCCCCCCCACTGCATTCGTCCACGTTCGCGCGCTTGGCAGTGGTACCGGTGCAGCCTTGTCGGGGTTTGCAGTGGCATTCAAAGGAGTGAGATCCTGCTTTGTAGCTCGCTGCTGTGAGTGGCGGCTGTGGACAGAGTTTGCAGGTGACAGTGGTGCCGTGGCAGCGGAAATATCACGCATATACAGGGCATCGACAGCTATTCCAGCCGCCTCAGCCAGCGGAAGTGCACCGCTGCTGGCTGAGTTCCGGATTTCTGTCTTAGCGAGGGCGACGGTGAGGGGGTTGGCGATGCTGAGCAGCTGCTGCTGCATCTGCTCAGCCGCCTCTGCCGGCGGGAAGGACACCACCAACAAGGCATCACGCTGCTGCAGACGCGCCTGCAGGGCGCGCGGCAACTCTCGCTTGATACTGCCCACAGATGCAGGAGCCAGGTCGCTTACCGCTGCGTGCAGCTGCAGCGAGGCGATTGCAAAGTCGGGGCGGGTTTCGCCCAGGATCACGCCAGGACTCATTTCCACTGCCCGAGGCCGCTGCGCAACATGCTGAGACACAGTTGGGCGCCCATTTCGCGGAGTGGGCATTCCTGAAGACAGCGTCCTTGAAGCGGTGACTGGTGCTGGAGGCAGCACTTGGATGTGTCCAGATCGCAGCAGCATGCACAGCACCTGCGCGACCAACGCTTCATCAACGGTGGCTTTGGGCGGCGCCTTGTTCGAACTGCTTTCTACAGCATGCATATCGCTGTGGTTGTTGCGCAGCAGCTGGATGGGCGTGCCCTCCATCACAGCGGCCATGACAGCCTGGGGACACATGGCACCAGCAGGGCCCGCCGGGAAATCAAATACTGAGCCATTGAACACCATGGAGTTCACCGTAGGTGCCAAGTGAACCGGTAGGCTGGTGTGCGTCAAGCTGGTTGTCCACAGCTGGTTCCAGTATGCGAAAGCCGAGGCCAAAGGTGTCAGGGGGCGCATGAGCATCGATGTGGCCAGCGCCACTGCCCGCGGATTGATGTCTTGGGACTGAAATGGCTGTCCAGAGAGCGCTGCTTGCCAATCATCGGCGTTGGCTTCCATGTTCTTGGCCGTTTGCATGGGGTTCGCCAGCACGTTGCCGTGATGCGCAAGAGCTGACACCCCACCCCCCAGCACAGTGCCCAGCGGGAAGACGCACGCACCCACCAAGTGAATACGCTGCAGGAAATCATCCAAGGAAGACTCTTGATTGGTGGCACTGGTGCTGATGGCATCAGTGATTCTCAGCACGGAGATGTGCATCACTGTGTCGGGTGTGCACTCGTATACGGGCATTGCAGCAGCCCAGCGCCAGTAGGGACTGCGGGTGCCGTGGTACACATTGGACACCCACACATCTGCCAACCGACCACTGGGGAGCTCATGTGGTACTTGATACCCCCCTGCCGTCATGCCATGGATGCCCTTGTCCATTGACTCCTCACCATTCACCAGGCGGGCCTGCCGCTGGGCCACCCGAGCTGCACTACGCTTGTGCAGTCCCACGAACCCAGGCGCCGAGAACACAGCTGTGTTGTGCTTCAAGACATCTGTGAGTTCTATTGGCGGCTTTGCGTACAGGTCCCCCACGCCAGGGCTGTGTGCATTGGCTCTGGGCATTGACAGGCCGTCGCCCTCTTGCTGAGGGGACGAAGCGTGTGAGGCGCCGTCATCAGAGCCAACGCCCCAGAAACGCTTTTGGTCTGAAACTTGGTCTTCCTCCAAGTGCTGTTGCACCTGGTCTCTGATCAGCGAGGACGCACCGGTGCGCAGCAGGTGCTCGTAAGTGGTCTGTGCTGCGATGCTGGCAGGCAAAAACGCATCTGCGCCACCTGCGCCAAGGGCTTCTGCAGCATCCCGGGAGGAAGCCAAGAAATCACTTGAATCGAACAGCCCTGGCAAGATGTGCCCTGCAGTGGTACCCATGCTGGCTACCACAATCAAATCCGCGTTGCTTTGAGCTAGACTGAGGGGCGGGGCGTCATCACCAGCGTGCCCGTCAAAGTTCGCGGGCATGCCTGCGGGGGCACGAGAGCCCTTGTGGGTGTGTTTGTAACGTAGATAGGAGGCACATAGGTCATTCACATCTGCACCTGTGAATTCCACGTGCAGCGTGCCCTGGCTGAGGCGAGGGTCGCTGCTGGGCGCTTGAGCTTGTGAGCGGGCGCTGCGACCATGGGGTGACTCAAATTTTGCTGCCAAATCACGCTTCCTTTCATCTGAAAGTAAACTAGCGAGTTTGGGTACCTGAATTGATCCAACACGCGCTGAGATTGATGCAGCTTGTGCCATCATTGTGTCTGCTGCGTCGAATACACGAGCCTGTCGCTCTGCTCGCGAGACGCGTGGCCTCCTGGGTGGTTTGGATGCCATTGTTGCACAGTATTATTTGGTTGGTTTAGTTTTACCTGGCTAATTCTCAGTCTGTTCGCAAGAGCCACCTGGTAAGCGTGCTCTCCAGGAAACGTGGTCGCAGGGCGACGCCGCTTGGAGTGACGGCCACAGCTGTATTAGCCGCCGCAACAGGCTGTGCTGTGAGGAACTTAGAGTTATATGCACTAATGCCAATGATTGTTTTGGCATCTACACTGAGTTAAATGAAATGAAGCCCGCTCACCTTCGGCGGAACTCAGACTCAGCCCTCCTGCCCTGTCTAACGGACGGGGACCCACCAGCGTGCATCAGGGGGGGCAAAGAAGTGCCGCACTCAGCAGCGTGGGCTATGAACAGAAAGATGGGCACGAATTAAGAAATAAATTTGCGTCTCATGCTGCGGCAAGCAGATAAGAATATACGCCACAGCTCGCATCCCCACTTGAGGGCTGAGAGCACCGCGATGCATGGACACATGACAACGAAGCAAAATACAAGGGAACAACTATCACACAGGATTATACCCAGATGGAGCTGATCCACACTGGATCAAGAAATGCCCGCTGGAGCAAGACACGGAGCATGGGCTGCAGCCAGCAGCTGCAGGCACCACGGCAGGGGAAGATGCTGACGAGCACTGCTGCAGAGGGGGCTGGAACCAGTTCAGCGCCAGGGAGGAGAGCACCACTGACACTGAAGAAAGTGCCATGGCCAGCGCTGCTGTCTCAGGGGGCAGCACCTGGTGCATGATGGGGAACAGTGCCCCCGCAGCGATGGGCACAGCCAGCAGGTTGTACGCAGTGGACAGCAACAGGTTGAGCCGGATGCGGCGCAGTGCGCTGCCTGCAAGCGACAGGGCGGTAGCCACTGCAGCCACATCGTCGGCTAGCAGCACAATGTCAGCTGCATCCACGGCGACATTTGTCCCGGCTCCAAGCGCGATGCCAACGTCAGCCGTGACCAGGGCAGGGGCGTCGTTGATGCCGTCGCCCACCATCGCCACCACACGAGGCACGCCGTCCCGCAGACTGCGTTGGATCGCCACCACAGCGTCACTCTTTCCGCTGGGCAGCACATTTGCTTTCACGCAGCTGGGCTCTATTCCGCAGTGAAGTGCAACTTTTTCAGCAGATGCCGAGTTGTCGCCAGTGATCATCCAAACCTGCACGCCCCGTCCACGCAGCCACTGCACAGTCCGCGGCGCTGACTCGCGAATGTCATCTTGCAGTGCAAATCCGCCTACAAGCTCGTCATCCACAAACACGCCGCTGACGGTTTTCCCAGCGTGGGCCTGCTCTGTTAGCAGCTTCAGTAGTTCAGGTTGGCACCGAAGCTGGGGCATGGAGGAAGGCGCTGTCAGCGTCATCTGCGAGGTGTCATCAAAAGCTGCACCACCTGACAAGAGGGGCGCCTCATCACCGGCTGATGTGTTTTGCACCTCAACGTCGGGATCTGCGTCAAAGTGGGCCAGAGCATCGCTCAGCTTGGGCAGTTTGCCGACAAACACTGCATGGCCGAGGTATGTGCACTGCATACCAGCGCCAGCAACTGCTGTGGTGTTATCGCCCCCTGCCGCTACCTGCCCATCCAGCACACTTGAGCAGTGCAGCTGAATGGCCACAGCAGCCGGGTGGTTGCTGCCGCTTTCAGCCGCCAGCGCGTACTCAGCAACCTTGGGCATGCTCCACTCCGAACCAGAATTAACATCCGCCAGGCTGAAAGCCTGAGTGACGCTTGCACGTCCTTGTGTCAGTGTTCCAGTTTTATCGAACACGACGTCTGTGACGCCAGCTGCCGCCTGCAGGCGATCCCCGCCCTTGATCAGCACCCCCAGATGTGCACCGCGCCCAGTCGCCACCATTACAGCTGTGGGCGTAGCCAAGCCAAGCGCACACGGGCAAGCCACCACCACGACTGAAATTGCCATCGTGAAGCTCACTACCACACCCGGGGTGTGTGCGGGCAGGCTGGAGGCAGGCACAGCGCCAGAGTACAGCAGGCCTGTCCAAAGCAGAAACACCAACACTCCCAAAGACAGGATCACCGGTGCGAAAATGCCCGCAATGCGGTCGGCGCCATCTTGAATGGGCGCTTTGCGTGACTGTGCAGCCTCCACAATGCCAATGATTTGGGCCAAGGCCGAGCCCTCCACAGGTGATACTGCCCGAACCACAAGCCATCCACTTAGATTTTCAGTCCCCCCGATCAGAGTGCTGCCAGGGCTTTTTTCCACTGGCATGGATTCGCCGGTGAGGGCTGCCTCTGACACGCTTGACTCACCGCGCAGCACAGTGGAGTCCACTGGCACCCTGGCACCCGCTGGGACAAACAGCACGTCATCAGTGCACACACCATCTGTCACAACTGACTTCATGGCCTTTCTAATTTCGGTTTCAGACGACGACTGGGCACAGAAGCCGGGGGGCAGCAGCAGTGCTTTGTTGGGCTGCAGCTTCAGCAGTGCTTGCACTGCGCTTGTCGTGCGGCCTTTGGCCAGGGCCTCCAGGAACTTGCCCCCCACTACAAACGTGAACAGGTTGATGGGTGTCGCGAAGAACAGGTGCATCCACGAGGCATCCTCCCCCATGGCGCCGAAGCACTGCGCCAATAGGGCAGCCAGGCTGTACAAGTATGCGCTGGATGTGCCCACCACCACAAGGGCGTCCATGCCCAGCTGCCATCCAGCCATGATGCCCCGCCATGTCGCCACATAGAAACGCCAACCCACCCAGAACTGCACTGGGGCTGCCAGCAATGCCATCACAATGTGCTTGCAGGGGACACCGTGGGCGCCAGGCACTTCTAGCAGCAGCCAGTCGCCCACAGTGGGAATGTGCGGCAACACCCACTCCAGCAAAAGCATAATGCCCATCAACACGGCACACACAAGGAACAAATGCCTCCAATTCTTCACATCCTCTTCGGCATTTTTCAGCAGCGATGTGGCTGAGTCACGACTGCCCCCAGTCAGTACAACGGCTGGGTAGCCCAGTGTGTTACATGTATCTGTCAGCGCGCGTATGCCGGGCAGCTTGCTTGAAGCATACACCACGGTGGCTGAACTTGTAGCAACAGCCACTGCTGCAGATATCACCCCAGGAACAGCCAAAAGGCCTTTCTCAACTTTGCCACTGCACGCAGCACAAGACATGCCTGAAACTTGCAGCTTCACAGACTTGTCCCCGTGTCCGCTCTGTCCCAGGTCCAAGCACACGTCATCAGAGGAGCTGCCGGTGCCCTGACGCTGCAGAACTGTCACAGACTTCACTTTGAGGCCGGCTGCCACGGTACAGGATCTGCACCACAACTTGAGTTGTTGGGTGGTGTGCTGCTGCTTCTTATTAGGGCCGCAAGTGGCGCTGACCTCAACCTCGGCCTGGTTACTGGCAGCAGATACTGTCACGTTTGCCACGCTCACCTCCAAGCCTACAACTTCAGACTCTTGCAAAAAAGCATTTTCTAGCTGCTGGGCTGTGGTCCGATCCAGCTTCTGCTGTGTAGTGACAGTGATTGAGTAGCTAGCGCCACCGAGCAAGCCCGCAGGCCCGGCGCGCATGGAGTCCAGAAGCCGCTTTGACGCCGCAGCTGCTGCGGGGCGTAGTAGTGGGGCCACCGTTGCATCTTTTACAGCAGCGTCAAAGCCTATTGCCTCCACTGCAGACACCAATGATGCGACATCAATAGATGGGGAGCACTGCACTGTCACGGTCCGCAAATCAGATGCATCAACATTTGCAGCTTGGACCCCAGGGACGCCCATCAGCGCGCGCTGCACTGAGGCACCACAATTCTTCATGCACATCATGCCGTCCACCCAAAGAGCTACTTCGTGTGCACCATGCTTCGCCAGATTGTCTGTGGGGCTGAGCACGCGGCAGCCGAAGCCGATTCCCTCCACGGCGCTACAAAGGGCATCATTAGACACGTTGCTAGCATGGTGAACTTGCACTGATCGCAATGATTCAGGGTCGACAAGGGCTTCTTGAACACCTGGCACGCGCATCAGGGCATGCTGCACAGACGAGCCGCAATTCCTCATGCACATCATTCCGTCGACATCAAGCTCAGTCAAGCAAGCATCCAGCTCGCTGGCGTTGCTTGATGCATCTTTTACAGCAGCGTCAAAGCCTATTGCCTCCACTGCAGACACCAATGATGCGACATCAATAGATGGGGAGCACTGCACTGTCACGGTCCGCAAATCAGATGCATCAACATTTGCAGCTTGGACCCCAGGGACGCCCATCAGCGCGCGCTGCACTGAGGCACCACAATTCTTCATGCACATCATGCCATCAACATCAATTTGAATGCGCTTCATTGCTGCTTATTGTGCTGTAAGTCCATAGGCAGACGTTGGACAAGTGAGCGTGCCGACTTATCACAGAATTTGCTGGCAACGCCACTTGACTCTGTGCGCAGGCCACGCAATTCAAAATCCTACAGGGAGCCTCAAGATTGGCCAAATTGGGGATTACATGCGCGAATTTGTCTGCGACAAATTTCATGATTGAGCTGCTATTCCCCATTGACGAAGCTTGAGCACTGCTGAAAAGCTGCAGCTGCTTTTCCAGGGCCCCCCCGACCCCGCGGCCTGACGCTGCTGACTCTGCACCGTGTCAGCTCACCAACATGCACTCCACAAGCCTCTCCATTCACCAAGTTTAAACGTTTGTAGTGAGAGCACAGATCGTTCTGCATGTGGCTACACTGCATTGCACCGCCCTACGGATACATCTCCACTCTTAGCCAGCACCAGTTGGACCTTCGCTTGCAAACCACTGTTACCCTAGCTTCAAAGCACGTATGGCATCATATGATGAGCTTTTGAGCGCAACAGAGATGCTTCTTGGTGACTTGTCTTGTAAGGCATCAATGTGAACGGAGAGTTTGCGGTGCCAGCACGCCAAGCAAAATCTGTGCAGATTTGAAGCAAGAGCTGTTTTCCTACCACGATGCCTCGACAGGCCCTAAGCAGCGTGTTTCAAAGGAGCAGCAACCTAAAAAGTCGGCACGCAGTTCGGCAGCTGATGCTTCTCATTCACAGTCACTGCTAGAGCGTATGAATGCTCGCCAACGGCAAGCGGCTCAGCGACTTGAGGCAAAGCGCAAGGAAGCTGAACAAGAGCGCCTGGCAGAGGTCAAAGATAAGCCCGATATTAATGACAGGTCCAGAAAGTTGGCCAGCCGCCGTACAGCTGGCAAAGACATTGCGACGCGAGGGGCCCAAGCCCAGGCTGCCAAGGAGGACAAGACTCAACGCATGCGAGCTGCGCTGGAGGCCAGGGAAGCAGCGCAGATTCAGTCTGCACCATCCATCAATCCTAGCAGCCGCAAAATGGTGCGCGACGGGCGGTCTATGGACCGCATGCTGGCCTGGGAGGCTGAGAAGCAAGCCAAGCTGCAGGCTGCACGGGAAGCAGCGGCCGCCAAGGAGACAGCACAGCTGCGCAGCAAGGTCGCTGTGGGCCAGCAAAGCCGTCGTATCCTAAGCATGAAGCAGGAGCGAGCTGGAAGTGACGCCTCCTCACGCCTGTACAGCCTGGGCGTGCAGCGCCAGCAGTCCAGGCGAGAGGACGTCGGCCCGCCGCCGACGGCCAGGAGCTCCAGTGCAGCACGAAGCGGCAGCCGAGGGAGCATCTACGAGCGAAGTCGGGCAGCTTCTGCGGCTCGCGAGGTGCGCTTGCAGGCCCAGAGGGGTGAAACTCTGCCAGTGAACAAGGCCGCGTCAGCCCCCCGGCCCCGCTCCCGTCGGCCCCTGCAGGCCGGCAGGGCCGCATCACCTGGGGCACCCTTGCAGAGGAATCCAGCACCAGCAGATGCCTCTGAGCCCATGGGGGCTATCCGATCCCGGCTGTTTCAGGGGAGGGCCTCCTCCGCCCCCCGCAGCAGGCGGGAGCCCTCTGCAGGCGCACAGGAAGCACGCGCTGCTGCCTACGGCGCATTCGGCAGAAGGGGCAATGCCTCACCACCAGGACTCAAGCAGCGTGCGCCCTCGCCTGCTCGGGCCCCTCGTGAGCCCACGGCGGCCGCAGCCCCCCCAGTGCACGGCGTGGCACTGGCTGGCGGGTGGTTTCAGTACGTGGACAAAACCTCACAGAAGCCGTACTTCTTCCACCCACCCAGCAACACGGTGACATGGCAGCGCCCCGCCACGGCAGCCCCCCCACAGCCGGAGCAGGCAGCGCCCCCACCAGCCGCCGCTGCAGCCTCGCCGGCCCAAGGGGACACCGACTGGCTGCAGTCTGCGGGTGGGCAGTTCGCAAGTCGTTTTGCCGCAGTGGCAGCATCTTTGGTTCAGCCGTGATATTTGTCAATACATCAGCCTGGCTCACTCTTTGGCCGCAACAAGTAGCCCCGCTCTCAACAAAACTCAACAGGCAGCTTGACCTGCGTGGGGTCCACAAAATGGCAAGCCTAGCCAACATCAACTTAACGTGTGACATTGGGCTTTTCCAGAGGGCCACAGTCCCTGCATTTGAGCGGGAATCGGCCACTTTCAGCCCCATGTGAAATAGAACCCCCCATTTTTGGCTTCGGAGCACCCCCAAAATGCCGGCTAGGCCCGAATGTGTCCTTCACGCAATTTGCGGTTGTGTGCTTATTATGGATGACGTGCATTCAACCGTGCCGTGGCAAAGTGAAAGAAGCACTGGTGTGGTGGGCCTGCTATTACACGAGACCAGAAACCGTACCGCTGACCTCCTCGCAAGCTCAATCCTGCCGACAACGATTTAAAGAGTCACACAAAGCTCTGTTGCAGACAGATAAGGCGTTCCCCGCTGCGGTTCTGCCTGCCTGCTATTCACAACTGCTGCGTGTTGTGCAAGGAGATTTTTCCGGGACAGCCATCCATGGCCATCTGCACAGGAGCGCCCAGTCGAGCGCTTCTTATTGCTGGCATTTGTCTGTATGGGCTTCTAACTATCACTTTGCATCAATCAGGTGTTGCTGTGCTCAATGGGTCCTCTGGCAAAGCAAACTATTCTGTAGGGGCACTAGAAAACGGTTACAGCCAGTCGCCAATACGACAGCAAATGGCTACCTGGCCAGGTGCCAGACTTCGCAGCCGCACCAACGCTGCGCAAGCTGAGAATCAAGACGTGCACTTGCTTCGCCCGGACGGGCTAATCGCTGAGATGCCGCAGAATGTCGCGGCTGATTTCTCGCTCGCTGCCATCAGCCTTGGCCTTCAAGAGACGTCGCTGCCCCTGCAGGCTCTGTTCCTGGGTTCGCGGGACATTGCATCTGATATCATGTTAGGGCTGCGGCAGGTGCTGTATGCGCCATTCCACCGCAGCTGCTTGCTGCAGGAGTGTGCCTCCTTCACAGCCGAGCAGGGGCGGTTCCAGGCTGCGGCACAGCTGGCACTGCTCATGCCCAGTGCACCACGCATCATCCGCAGCCCAGCAGTGTCCAAATCAGGTCTGTGGGGGGGCGATGGCACCTTTCTGCATGCCCCAGCTTGGCTGCTTCAGCACGACACCGCATCCAACAGCTCCCAACTGGAGCAGGCCTGCAGCCGCCTGCAGGACTGCGACGGGTTCCTTCCCTCCCTGGGACTACTGGCGGGCATATCAGCTGCGTCACGCGTGGGCGCTGTGGTAGCCACTGTGCCCCTGAGCCTCGTCCCTGCCAACAGCAGCACACACATCCCGCTGCCGCCGGGCGGCATGCACGGCGTGCAGACACTGGCGCCCACCACTGCCGACCTGCGACTGGCACCAGCCAGGCCTGAGGAGCAAACTGACTTTATGCACGCAGCCTTGCGCTCATTTGCAGGTCTACCCATGATGCGCCTGGTTGGTTCTGTTGAGATCAAGGCCAACCTCACGGCAGCACGCACGAGCCACAGCCGCCTGGCATCCATCGCGCGGGAGTGCTTGGCCAGAGCAGCGTGTGTTGGGTTTTCCAGTTTGCGTTGGACGCTGCTGGAGTACCCCGCAGCTGACGTTGCTGGGGCTCACCGACAGGCGGCCGTGCTGGCCCCCCCACATGCCTCGGCCACAACCACCACCATCGCAAGGACGCTGAGCCTGCTGACGCTGCTGGATCAGACACGGATGAAGGTGTTTGATATCTTTCTGCGACTGCCAGATCCTTCAGCAGCTGTTGCAGTGCTGAAGAGCTTCCTTGCCAAGAGCAGCCCTCGATGGCAAGCCTTCGGCAGCTACCTCGCAGGCGCCGCTGAACGAGCACACAGTACGGCTGCAGAAGCTGCACTGGATGTCGCCAAACCCGATGAGCCCTGCCCTCAATTTCGTATGCAAGGGAGCAGCCCTGCGGTGCCTGCAGCTTGCGTCTGGCTGGTGGAGGCGGACACGCTGATGCACTACAGCAGGGCCCCCGCCCCCGTGCTGCAGGCGGTGCGAGACCTGTATGCAGTCATCGCCCTGCGGGGGGCATCCACGGCTTACGTGGTGTCGTCCGCAGTGTCGTTCCTGGTGGAAAGCAGCATGTGTGACGAACCACGTGCACAGCTGTTTCTGGGTGAAATCCCCTCATTGCGCGACACGAAGCATGCCCACACCACGCACAGGGGCATCCACACTGTGCGGATGCTGTTTGATGCAGCATATGCGCCAGCATTCGGCTCCCTCGCGTGGCGGCCTGCGCCTTGTCTGACGGTTCTGGGTGTCACGCAGTACAGCCAGCTGCAGGAAGCCGCCAAGCCGCCCCACGCATGGGGGGAGCCGTGGTTGCCGCCACAGCGCCGCCAAACCATCAACGGGGCGAAACGCATAGTGAAGCGCCGCCTCGTGCAGCAAGACCTGGACTTCGTGGGCCTTGGCGCAGCAGCTGCTGCGCGCTCCCCCACTGCATCCCTTGCAGTGTGGGAGGATGACTGCGCAGTGTGCCCAGGCACAGTGGCCTTTGTGCAGGGCTGGATGAAGGACATGCAGGAACTAGACCCACAAACTGCCATGCTCAAGGTAGGTAACGGTGGAAGTGGCGTCTTGGTGCCGCAGCCCGTGGTGTGGCCCCTGCTGGCGTACATGGCGTCCCACCGGGGCAGGGAGAATGTGGATGTGCTCATGTACCTCTTCGCCCTGGACAGCGGCTGGAGCGACTACCTGGGCAAGAAGACTCTGTCAGCACACAGGGGCAGGCGCACCTCCCTCAAGATCTCCAACGCCTTCACCCCTGTGTGGGGGCGTGTGGAGTGCGGCAATGCCCTGGATTTCTACTGGGGGGAGTACGAGGAGTGCGGGAACAGCACCACAGTATCCAAACACATCGCCACAGCGTGGCGATGCCCCAAGCTACCCCGTGAGGAAGCAGAGCCATTGGTGCAACCGGCAAACGCGACAATTCATTCGTAATTCCCCCAGCGGTCACTTGGCTTGCAGTGCTTTGCTGTCCAGCCCGGCGAACAGCTTGGCGTGGTAGTTCTTCACTTCCCGCTGCAGCTCCCGCAGCTCGTCCAGCAGTGTCGTCATGTCGCCTTCGTGCTGCGCCTTTGCGGCATCCAGGTGTGCCTGCAGCTCCTCTTGTGCCGCCACGCCTGCCTTGTGCAGCTCGGAGGCTGCGTCCCCCTCCTTCATGAGATCGGCGTACTCAGCCTGCATGCCCTCCACTGCACGCGTGACGGCGGCAGACTTGGCCTCGTGGCTACCCCGCACGTCTGCAAGCTTCTCCTGCAGGCGCTTCACTTGGCCCTGCATGTGCTCTCGCTCCGCCTGCATTTCTGCAGCCTCGGCGGCCTGCAGGTCCACGTCGCGCTGGGCGGCAGCCACTTGGCCAGCACACTCTTGGCTTCGGTGCAGCTCTGTGGAGAAGTCAGACAGTGCGGCAGACAATTGCTGCACATCTGACTCTGCTTGTGCGATGACGCTGAGCTGCCCCTTGAGTGTGCGCTTTGCGTCCTCGGCCTCCTTCAGGGCAGCCTTCTCAGAGAAGGCTGCGGACTCCATGTGGGCCACTTCTGCCTTGACTCTGTCTGGAGAGGCCACCAGCAAGCGGGCGGTGGCCTCCTTGTCCTCCTCTGTGGACAGTGTCTCGAACTGCACGGCGGCCACTTCGTCCTTCAGGGCAGCAATGCGCTCCTTGACGGCATTTGTGTCGGAACGGATTTGTGCCTGGGTCTCGTTCAGCTGTGTGATAGTGTCCTCGCAATTGGCGCACTCCTCCTGCAGCGCTGCAACCTCAGGCTCTTCGTCACGCCTGGCATCAAGCAGCTCAGCAATCTGAGCCTGGAGCTGTGCGCGCTCATCCTCCAGCTGGGCCTTTGTGGCCGCCAGTTGCTCCTGCAAGAGAGAAGATTCAAATAGTTGTATTATGAGTCAAGCCTGCAGCGTTCTTAGCCAAAGCCACACTCACGCCCCGCTCAGTGAATTGAGTGAAAACTGCGAGACGCTCCTCCCGGAATTTGTGAAAGTTGATAATTGCAGACAGGTTTCGTCGAACTCGACGTGGATCAGGTTTGAGTAAATCGACCAAATTGAATCCTCCGGAGACCCCACATGCCTTCAGCAATTTATCCCTGAAATGAGGAGGTAACATAACATGCAAACATAGCGACCGTTGCGCACAACTCACATCCCCCGCACAAAATGGAGGACCGGGATACTCTCTTCGTGTAGCTCTGTATGCTGGAGTGCATCCAAACCAACAAATTTTGGTTGGTACAACTCTTCTTTCGACATATCCAAACAGTCACACAGCAACAGCTCGTAGATGTGTCGAAGCTGACCCGGTCGTGCTTTGGCCAAGTCTGCCTCGTCCATGCTGACGTTCAGCTCCGCAAGACACTCTATGATTTCATGGTTCTTCAACAGGGGGAATGAAAATGCTTCTTGTTTGAGCTTCAAACCGTGAGAGCCTCCGACGCTTTTGCGCGAGCCGTAGAAGGATGTATCCGCCATGCTTAACGGCAGAACTTGAGCTCAACCTCTTCAGTAGAAATAAGCAGCAAGGCTTCGCAAGACTCGATACAGGGTAAAAGCATGGTATAAGTGAGTATTGGACAAAGTGGAGAGCGTTTGCATCGATGCACACTGAGTACCCCCCTGCCCCTCGCTGCTGCCCCTGTGTGTGAGAGCCGTGAACCGTGTGAGGTGGCACCAGGGAAACCTCTCTTCACACGACACAAGCCCCTGCACTACAGAAGAAGCTGCCCTATGTCCAGGTATGGCACGAAGGCAGATGCTCCGGGAGCGGACTGCTCACACTCCTGTGGCGGCTCTGCGGGAGCCTGGGGGGCGTGCCGACGTGTCCCCCGGCAATAGCAGGCGGCGGTTCTGGGCAGCTGTGCGACAACATGGACAAATTGAGGTGGAGCTGACATGCTGCTGGCAAAGACTGACGGTAGATGTCAAGGCAGGGCGTCTTGCTGACGTCTCACACCAAAGAGGGGACAATTGGCAAGCACCTCACAGCGCTCAGCGCTTTTGCGCCTCTGAATCAGCACTTATAGGCTCATGTTTTTTAGGGTCAACATCATCACTAGTGGGCTCTTGGGCTTTCTCTGGCCCTGAAAAGCCAAGCCAAGTGCGCAAGGAAGTAAACAGGCCGTCAGCTTCAGGCGCACCCCCTCCATGCACAGTCATGCTGTCCACGCTTGTGATGGTTGGGTCATCCCAGGTAGCTTGCCCTGATGGCCTATGAAACCAATAGTACCTGTCATGCGGTGGCTGCGTTTTGTAACTGCAAATTCTGTCATGAGGCATGAATGAGCACCTTGCGGAAAATTCCCTTACGTCTCCCACATCCGCCCATCAAGGCCACGAACGAGTTTCACATTAGAATCGACAGGCTTGTCCTGGAACGATTGGTAATTGTACTCCACAGGGCGCTTGTCTCGGTGCTCCATCGTCAGCTCATTGTACCAGAATGTGAACCCTGTTGCAGGATCAATTGCCTCAATCCATCGGCCGTGACCACTTGCTGGACTGGCAGTGGCCTGATCAGCGAAGGGACGAACATTTAATTGCATGACCACCGGCAAATTAATGGACTGCTTCAAACAAAATGCGTGTCGTGAGGATCTTTGCAGAAACATAGTGCCAGTGGACACGAAATATCTTGCTTCCGCTGCACACGCAGATGAGCTTTCACAATCAACAAGCAGGAGCTCAAATGAGGTGCAGCAACAAAACGTTTAAGTATAGGCTAGCATTTGAACAGAATCATGTGTGAGGCCCAACCAGCATTCATTCTGGCCTGCTGGCCAGCCCGAGAATGGGGGGGTTCTCATTCACATTGGGATTCACACCGGGCTGAAAGTGGCTGAATTTTGCCAAAATGCTGGGGGTCGGGGATGGGCACGGATGTGAGCAAAGCGCCAAGCAACACCAGAGGTGCCCTGGAAGGCAAAAACAGCAGTACACAAGACAAGGGGGGCATGATTTGAAAATTCTGCTGGAAGCTTCGGCACTACTTAGACAACACCGAGAAGCTCATTCTAGTGAATTTGTGGACACTGACTGAACAATCAACCCTGAATCTCGACATTTCAATGGGAATGAACCCCTTCTTCTCCTCGAGTCCACCCTGCAGCAGTTGTCTGTCCACTTATGCACGTTGCAGACCGTTGCTGCAGACAAATAATGAGTCACACAGAGCCAGACAGAAGGAGTGCCAATTTTGCTGATCAGTAAGTATGTGTACCATCTCGCAGGTGGCGGGCCAAGCAGGCCGCTATGCAGCTTAGGGCATGAGCGAGCCCAGCACCAACAAAAAATATTATATTGCATTTAAGTAATGCAATTTAAAGGAACTTGACCATGTCAGTGTGTCCGAGTGGTTAAGGAGAACGATTAGAAATCGTTTGTGCTCTGCACGCACAGGTTCGAATCCTGTCGCTGACGATCTCTTTTATGCTGGTCAACGGGTTGCCTGTCTCGCATAAATTGAAGGAGGGGGCGATGAGCTTACCATAGTCGGGGGAGGGGTCTGCTGCGGTACTGACCATCACACATATGAACAGGTGTTCCGTGGGCTTCGCAGAACACAGTAGAAATGGCATAAATTGAAGGAGGGGGCGAATTGAT
>Ga0307982_1001667_pt1 | contig 18048 bp, 8 predicted proteins | sample OrgLakmetagen989_FD_201847 | JGI IMG/M metagenome (GOLD analysis project Ga0307982, IMG submission 201847) | Saline water microbial communities from Organic Lake, Antarctica - #989 | ecosystem: Environmental > Aquatic > Non-marine Saline and Alkaline > Saline | place: Antarctica: Organic Lake... | reverse complement strand
GCCACTGCTAGGCGCACCACCACCAAAGCTGAGTCCACCGGAGCTGGGCACCTGGGCACCGAAGCCGCCACTGCTAGGCGCACCACCACCAAAGCTGAGTCCACCGGAGCTGGGCACCTGGGCACCAAAGCTACCAGAGTTGGGTGTGCTACCACCGAATTTCTGGCCTCCAAATCCCTTGCCACCAAACGTGGGCAAGTCGCCAGCAGCCTTGGTGCTTGAAGCAGCTGCTGTTTTCTTGGCTTTTCCGGAGGCAGCCGTCGCCGACTTTGATGATTTTTTTGGGAAAACAGGCTTCACGGCCACTGTGAGTTGCCCGCAGATCTCGCCACCGAAGTATTTGCTGCCGTGCACATCCACCTCAGGAATGGGGCCAGTTGGCACAGCTGGCTTGCTGGCCTTGGGGGCACTCTTGCTTTCAGCAACACCGCCGTCCTCCCGCTGCACAGGCTTGGAGCTGCCGGCAGCGGCAGCAGTCTCAGCTTCCACCAGTGAGAAATCGCCCACCACAATGCCGAACATTGCAGCAGTGGCAGTCTTCTCTGGTGCCTCCATCACCACTCGCACATCCAGGGGCACCTGCATGCGACGGCTGAGCACGGCACTGATGGCCAACAAGCGGTCTTCCACACGGCTGGTGCTCATCGCAATGCAAGAAAGAGCGTCCTTAGCAGTCAGGTCGTCCTCAAGGGCAGACACATCTGAGCTCTTGTCTTCGTACTTCTTGATGCCGGCGATCTGCAGCAGCAGCGGCACAGCCTCCCCGTGGGCGGCAAGGTGGGGCACAAGTGATGGCACGTGCAGCATGGAGTGCAGCAGACGCATGGACAACATCTCCATGGACTGCAGCAGCAGACGCGACAGAGGCACGTGTAGGATGGAGGTTGAAGTGGAGACGCCGGAGGCCGCAATCACATCGTTACCCACTCGGCGGGAAGCCTGCACCATGCTGACCAGCATGCCCAGCAGCTCTGGAAGCTGCAGAGGGGCGGTGGAGGAATCCTGGCTTCCACCCACAAACCAGCTCAGGCGCACAGGCACCTCGGGCGAAGCGACAAACTCCTCAACACGGGCGCGGCGAATGGTGCCTTCGTCGGCATTGGCAGCTGCAGCAGACACATCGCTGGCAGTCAGCTTGCCGTCATCGCCTCCCTGGCGACCACTGGCATCGCCGGCGGACACAAGTAGGGTGAACTGCTCCAAACGGCTGTTGGAGGGTCCGCCTGCGGCACTGTCGGTTTGGGAGCCTACAGTTGCACCACCCAGGGTGGATCTGGCGCCGCAGCGGCCCTTGAGCAGGGGGGCGTCGGCGGATCCGATGTCAAGAGCACGTCGCACAGCGACCACTCCAGCGGGCTGCTCCACCACGCCCACGTCGCCAGTGGCTGAGCCCAAGCCAGGCATGCTGCCTGTCACAAGGGCACTCTTGTTGAACACGGGCATGCCTGGAATCAGCGGGGTGGCGGAGCCGCCCATGACGGCCATGGCGCCGGCAACCAGGTACAGCTGTGCTGCACGCAGCTTGCCAGCTGCGGTCGTGTCCAGCAGGAAACCACCCTCAGCAGAAGGAGAAGCAGCTGCGGCTGCGGCCATTTCCTGCAGGTCGCCCAGCACAGCTGGCAGATGTGTCAGTGCGTGCGTGACACACCCACGCACTACACCGCGCCATGTGCTGCTCCGCTCACACAAGTCCCGCAACAGAGACACAAGGCCAAACACGGGCATGACACCGCCAGTGCCGCACGCAGCAGCCTCACGCAGCTCCACAAACAACGACGCCACGCCGTGCTTGGAGGAGGTGAGCATAGGAAGGCTGACCCCGGCTGCAGCAGCGGCGTGCGCCACAGCCCCCTTGCCCAGCAAAGCCAGCAGGGGCAGCACGGTGACTTCTCCGCTGGCCCATGCAGTGGGTGCGTTGCGCTTCAGCACGGACAGAGTGGCCAGCAGGGGGCCGTGTCCAACGCTGCCTGAGGAGGTCTTGCTCTCCAGGCCGGCAGTGGAGCGAGCCACACCAGACACCTCGCCGAGCGAGAGCAGCATGCAGTCGTCAGACTCTGTCTGCAGTGCAGTGCCGGCAGCTGCATCCACGGTGGTGGACAGGCCCGCCTTCTGCCGCTTGCGAGCAACGGCCCTAGCAAGACTGCCGTCCTCCCTGGCCAGCAGCTTGCGCAGAATACGGGCGACCACATGGCGGGCACGGGGGGTGCCCAGGCGCAGCACAGTGAACAGCGCAGCAAGTGGGTGCCCAGAAGAGTGTGTCAGCTCCGGCACGGCTCCATCGGGGTGCTTGATGCCCTTGCGGATGGCGGCCAGGAGGAGGTGATCGGTGCCCGCGCGCAGCAGGGCGTCCCGTCCCTCCCGCAGCTGCACAACGGTGTACAGCAGGTTCAACAGCTTGATGGTGAATGTGTCCACGTACATGCCGGCTTCGTCTTGCTCGCCGGTGTCATCTGTCATCTCCTTGGCCTTGCTTCCCTTGCTGGCTGTGGCGCCGTCGGCACCGCTGCTCTCCTTGGGGGCAACTCCGCCAAAGTCGTCGTTGGCGGCACCCACCTTGGCGGCAACAGCCTCCTCGATGGTCATGTCGCCGCTGGCGATGGCAGCTTTGCGTGCGGCAGCCGTCTGCTTCATAGGCTTCAGTCCCATGCTCACCAGGGAGGAGGACAACGCCTTCAGGGAGGCGGTGGACAGCACAGACCGCAGCCGCTCCAAGCGGTCAGCTGGGAGCTGCGTGGACAGGTCAGACGCGTCCACACCTCCGGGCAGAGTCGCCGCAGTGGAGTAATGCGCAGCAATGGCGTTCACCTGGGTGATGAGGATGCGGAAGACTGGCGCCAGGCCACTGCTGATGGTGGAGCCACCAGCTGAGCTTGAGCGCTGCAACGTCAGCGGCGCAGCGGACGGCGGCGGGGGCACAGCGTCAGGGCTGTCCAGGCCGTCCGCGCTGAGCACAGACTGTGTGCTGGGGTTCAATCTCAGCCAGGACGTGGACAGCAGGTCCAACAGGGCCCAGATGCTGGTCTGCAAGGAAGAGTACCCCGCGTGGGCATCAGCTCCCTTATCGGCCCCAGGCGCTGTGGTCTCCATCCCCTCGTCAGCCTCATCCACACCAGTGACGGCACGGATGCGGCGGAGGAGGGAGAACAGGGTGTTGTAGATGCCCATGTCCACCACGGTGCCGTACTGCTGCGCAGTGTACCGGAGGGCAAAGCTGCGCAGAGCTACCTGCAGCAGGGGCACAGACAGAGGGGTGGCAGTAGGGGGCCCTTGGCCGTTGGATGACTCGAAGCCGCCGATGCCGCCTTGTCCCGTCGCGTCGTGGCTGGCACCATCCTGTCCGGCCCACTGCAGCAGCTTCACGAAGAAGCCGTACAGGCGGGCAAAGGCGCCCTGCAACTCCACCTGCAGACCCTCCCCGGAGCCGGCGGTGCCATGCAGGAAAAGGGCGGGGGCACCAGCCTCAGCATCCGCTTCACTGGCGCACAGAGCAGGGAAGGCCTGAGCAATGACCTCGCGCTGAGCAGAGGGCAGCGTGGCGGACTGCAGCAGCAGGTGAAGCGCGTTCACACCAGCAACGCGCAGGGTAGCGCGGTGGCGGCGAGACAGCACAGCTGCACGCACGATGGGGACGGGTGTCTCGGTTTCCACCACCAGGGAGTGCGCCATGCGCCACACAATGCCGTGGCGCTGGTCAGGGGCAGCGGCGGCCAGGCTCACGTGCCCGCCCTGCCGCTGCAGGGCCTGCCACGCCATGAGGGCTGCCTTGGCGTCCCGGGCCTTGCGCTTCGCTTCGTCGTCTTGGGCACCAGCCGCAGCGTCGCCTTCGCCGGCCGCGACACTCTCAAGGCCGCTTTGGCCAGCGGATGCCGACGAGGCGGCACGTGAGAGGGACAAGGGCACTGGAACTGCCTCTGGCAGCGGCAGCGGCACAAAGGACAGCAGCAGCTCACAGCGCTGCTTGATGTCGCGGCACATGTCGCGATAGATGGACACACGGTCCACATCAATGTCGTCCTCATCCAGCTGCACCTCGGCGCCGTCGCCGCCAAGGGCCTCCTTTGCTGCGGCGGTGATTGCCAGGGAATGCGCCTGGAACTTGCTGCGCAGGGACCGCTTGATGCGGTGGGCAGTCTGCCACGCACGGGACACGGTGCTGGGGGGCGAAGCAGGCTTGAATTTCTTCCCGGCCTTGGCAGGGTCTGCCTCGTGAGCAGCTTGGGCAGCCTTGGCTGAGCGCAAGTAGCTCCTGGCATCTGCCACCAAATGGTTGTGGTGCACGAGCACTGCAGCCATGTGGGTGATGGTGTCAGTCACAATCTCCCGCACATCTGTCGGAACAGGGAACGGGTCAGTGCGAACACGCGCAAGCTTCATGACTGCGGCAAGGTCTTGCACCAGCTTCACAGTGCTGTGCACACCGTCGGCACCGCAGGCAGTCTCAGACGCCACATCGGCGCCCTCAGACGCATGGGAAGACGCCCCGCCTAGCGCCTCCACGACCTTGTGAAACACAGCGCTGTGTTGCGCCTCCAGCATGCGCTCGGGGGTAGTGAGCACCATGCCGCCGTGACATAGCTCGGAGCTCAGCCAGGTGGATGCACTGGCCTCCGCAGCAGCCGACATGAGGCCAACATCGCCGTCGGCGGTGGCATCCAGCACGGCCGAGGAGTCGGTCAGGGCGTCAGCGCCACCAGCAAAGGCGGAGGTGTCAGCTGCGGCTCCAGAGGTGCCAGACGCACCTGCGGCAGCAGCACCAGTGACTGCAGCCAGCACGTCGCTGGCACCGCTGGTGTCATCGTGGCATCCGCCGGCAGCAATTGTGTACGCAAAGCGTCCAGCCAGCAGCGCCACTGAGCGATGCATGTCCAGCGCCCATGGAAGGGCGGCCACCTGCATGCCGACACGGGCAGCGGCCGCCACACGGAAGCCCCAGCAGCTGCTGTTGTACCCAGTGTTGTACACAACGTGCACGGTGTCGCCTGTCACTCGGAATCCTGCGGCAGGGAGGGCTCCCGGGGGGCCCTGGCCGCCCGCGCCGGCAGCCACGACAGGGTTGGCAGCAGGCATGCTCACGGCGTTGAGGCTGATGCCGATATTGTTTACCAAGAGTTGCTCCAGGGAAGGTGTGTTGCCCAAGCTGGGGTTGTTGGCCAGTACAAACATGGAAGCCATTGCAGCCTCATCGCTGATATTGCCGTGAACGGCGGCCGTGCGAAGATCCATGCCTGAGCTATCCATAATTCCTGTCAGAATGGCAGCGAGGCCCTCGCCGTATCCCGAGTCGCGAATGGCACGGGCCGGATCAGTTGGGTCGTACCCGCAGCTGTCAATGTAATACAGACCGGAGCTGGCCACACTGGTGAGGGTACTGACGATTGAGGTGACCGGCAACGAGCCATCCTCAAACGCCTCGCAAATGGCGGTGTCGCGAGGGGAGGCATTCGCGTAAGGCTTCAGCTCCTCCTCCGCTTCCTCCTCGACATTTGCGGCCTCAGCATCGTCATCCCCCACGTCCTCATCAAACACCACTCGGGCAGCGGCGGCTCCGCCGCTGCCCTGCCCCACTGCATCCAAGTCAGGCATCAGGTCATCGATGCTGGTGCCGGAGCTGCCACCGGGAACTGGGGCCTTGGCCTTTGCGCCACTGGCCTCGGGGGCCCCTCCGCTGGGCAGGGTAAACACCGCATTCGGCACAGGGTGCTGCATATCCTTGTCATAATACAGCGCAATGGACACGCCTGAGGCACCGCTAGAGCTGCCACCAAAGGAGCTGCTGCTTGTGGCGCCGAAGGAGGAGTCGTCGAACTTCACCAGCATGTTCTTCGCACCGGGGATGGTGATGGTGCCTGCCGTGGAGCCTTGGGGTACGGGGTGCTGTGATTCCAGCAGCACGCGCTTGGTTGTCATCATCCACTGGGGCTTGCCCTGTGCAGCCTCAGCCTCAGCCGACACCACCTCAGGCAGCCCAAGCGCCAGCGCATCCATAGCCTTCATGAGGCGCTGCAGGGTGGGCAGCACGGCACAGGCAGTCAGCAGGGATGCAGGCATGGCTGACAGCACAGACAGCATAGACAGCAGAATACCGCCCAGCTGCTCCTGCAGCACGCCCACAATGGCCTCCTTGGTAGCCAGCAGCTCGGCGTCGGCATCGGCGGCAGAGGTGGGCCACTGCTCCGAAGCGTTGGCGAATTCCACAAGCTCCGCCAGGGAAGCAAGCATGCGGTGGCTGAAGGCCATGCCGTACGCGAAGTATGGGTTGCGGGGGCGGGGGTTGCCGAGGGCCTTCGCCAGGATCACTGACTGCACCTGCAACAGGAAATTAGCCAACGCACTGATGTGCTCGGGCGTGGAATCTCCAGCAGCGCCGCAGGCGTTGTCATCCTGGAGCACCGGCTTGCTGTCGCTCTTGCTCTGGGCAAGCGTGTTCAGAATGCGCGTCTCTGTGAACTGCAGCAGCAGCTTGGTGGCGCTTTCCATGAGCTGCTCGAAATCCTTATCTGCCACGGCTGTGCCGTTTGCCTCAACCCCGAGCGCACCAAGGGCTTCCAGCACTGGCGCAGGCACACAACTGGGTGCGAACACGGCGTTGTTGCGGTTAGACCCGCTGCGCTGCAGCACCGACAGGAGCTGGGTCACGGCGCTGGGCTTGGCAATTGCCTCCAGGTAGCGCGCCATGAGCATTTCACGCAACGAACGCTTCGCTTCGTCATCAGCACTGGAGGATTGTACCACCATGCTGTCAAACAGCCCCCCCGTGGAAGATCCAGCACCCCCCTCCTTGCTCTCGTGAACCCCCCCATCGGAAATGGTAGCCTTGGATTGCACTGGGGCAGCGCCAAGGGCCTGCTTGATGAGTGAAGCCAGCATGCGCAGGCGGTCCCCGATATCGTTCGTGAAGACAGGCATGCCAAGAGACAAGCTCTCAGCAATCTCCTCGTGCAGCTTGCTGGAGATCTGCTGGGACAGCTCCGAGGCTGGCGTGACCTCCATAAGCCACTTGAGCGTGTCCACAAAGGGCGCCTTGGCCAGCTGGCCGGTGTAGCGCTGTCGAGCAGCAAGGATGAACAGGCCTGTGGCTGCTGCAGTTGCACTGGCGCCGTCAGCCTGCCGCAGACGCTGGTCAAACTCCCCAGCCTGAAGTACCATATGCATGGGGAGGTGGGTATTGAGCATGGCAGTGAGGACACTGCTGGATGACGCGCCGCCCTGCACTGCCACCAGTGCCTTTTGTGCGTCGCCTACGGCAGCAGTGGCTGTCGGGATGACTGCAGCGGCAATCTCAGCGGCAAAGGTGGCCACGGCCCCTGCCGAGAAACCGACACGGGAAGGGATCATCTTCCACGCAACCAGGTGTTCCAAGTTGCATCGGAACACTTTCATGCAAGCAAACAACGCTTGGTTGAGTAGAGCAGTGCGTGCGAAGCCAGTGACACCAGCTGGCCCTGATGCAGCTTGCAACTCAGCCTCTGTGGCTGGCGACACATCACGTGCCGCAGCATATGATGCAGCCAGCTTTGAAAGTACGCGTCGCAGGACGGTGAATGCCTCATCGCTGAGCTCCACCGCGCTGGGGTACGCCATGCTGTTAGGCATGAAGACCTTGCCTGCATTCTTGTTCGCGCTGGCTGCCGCAGCAGCAGAGCTGCCAGGGGCGCCGAAGCCAGAGGAAGTGTTCCCGGGTGCTTGAGTTTGGTTATTGGATCCGAAATTTCCGAAACCACTGGTGCTAGCAGCTCCTTGGGTGAAACCATTAGTGCTAGATCCAAAGTTGAAACCACCAGTGCTAGCTCCGAAGCTGAAGCTGCTGCTGGAAACAGGTGCACCGGGGGCAGGTGTCTTACCCTTGGATTTCTTGTGGAAGGCCTTGTGAGAGGCAGCAGTCATCTCCGCCATTGCAATGGACTGAGAGAGCCGAATGGAGCAAGTAGCAGCCGCAGATAGCAGGTGCCCCACCAGCGTGTGCACCACCACAGCTGCGGGGACCAGCGGCCACTCATCTTGCAGGGCGCGCATTTGGGCAGCTTCGGCGTCAGCGGCAGGGTCGGCACTGACAGCGGCCCCGCCCAGCAAAGCCGCCATGTCGGCTGCGTCGCTGGACAAGGACGCAAAGGCCAGGGGGTCGCTGTCCTGCACTCCAGCAGCAAACACCCCCAGCGAGGTGCTACCGCCCACACCCACAGAGGTGAGGTGGGCTGGCAAGCCGGCCACCACCTTGTGGTAGTGTCCCATGTACATGGGGAAATCCGCAGCCACCCGCTTCAAGCCGTCCACGGTGCTCTCCTGCACTGGGCCCGTGAGGTCGTGTGCAGCAGCGCCAGCGGCCTCTGTGGCCTCCACGGCAGCTTGCAGCGTCGTGCGCAGAGTGGCACGGGCGGCGGTGACTTGCTTGTTGGCGTGTACAAGCTCGTCCATGCCGTCAGCAATGGTGTTACTGGCCTGCTGGGCAGATGACAGCACGTCAGTCACAGCAGCCATGCCGGTGGACAGGTCTCCTGACTTCGCTGCAGAGACGAAGATCTTGGCCAAGTCTGCCAGCACGGGGGCGTCAGCGCTGATTGCGCTATCGCGCGCCGCAGCCCATACAGGGGCGCGCTCAGCGGGGTACAGCGAGCGCTGCACCACCGCGATGCCTGAGGGAGAGGTGCGGGAGGGGCAGGGGGAGGCGGACTGCGAAATGCCCACAAATGGCAGGTGGGAGGACGGCACCACGGCGGTGTGCCCCAGGGAGGGCAGGTCGCCCCTAGCAGCGATGCCCCGCTTCGAGTTGGGGCTGCTGATGGCCAGGGAAATGGCATAGCTGCTCAAGTGCACAGCATAGTACGACTTTGGGGCCACAAACACCCCAGCGCTTCCAAAGCCCTCTGCAGTATTCTGCACCCAGTTCTCCCCAACGCAGGTGCCGGTGGACAGGTCAAACACGACGTACAGGCCGTGTGTATTGTCTGTCTGGGCTCCAAGACTGCGCCGCACGTACGCGGCCGGCACGTACACTGCCAGGCACTCGCCATTGGTGATGACCTGAGATCGAGCATACGCCGCAACAGGCAGCTGGTATGGCGCCATGATGCTGGCGTGGGAGGTGGAGCCACCTTGCCCAGTCTCGCCTTCGCCGCTCGACTTGGTGGCTGCGGGGAATGAGCTGAGTGCAGGGCGCTCCACGGGCACATCTTCCGTGTATCGGGTCCAGTTCATGCCCATCATGCGGGCGTGGTGGCGGAAGGGCGTCATGTCGGCCACCAGCGTGCCAAAGCCCTCGTCCATGGGCCAGCAGCCCAGGAGGCCCTCCTCTGTGGGGGCAATGCCTTGCGGCCCAGCAGTGTCCTTGGAGGGGGAGTCCACTGCGGCTTGTGCAGCGATGAGAGCCGAGCCGTACCCGCTCTTGAGCTGTGCTGCCGTCACTTCAGCAGAGCGCGCCGTGCCCCACACGCGGGCAAAAGCCACCTGGGGCACGTGCAGGTTGCCCACCTTCTGCACCTTTGAAGTGCCGGTGCACTGGTTGCCAAAGGACCACTCCACAGTGCTCTTGGTAGCGGGGGCACTGATGGCATCCTCTCCCTGGGTGATGCTTGCGATGGACGACACCACGTCGATGGCTGAGCTGTCAAGACGCCACACCTCCTGTCCGTTCAGCAGCAGCATCCATGCACCCGTGTTGGAGTCTGCCACAAACGCTACGTGCATCCATGCCGTGGTCTTGCCGTCTTCAGACACCAGCACCGACTCGGGCAAAGGCACCGAGGCAAACACGCGCTCGGCCTTCTGGGTGTGTCCCTCAGACATGCCCTGCCCAGAAGCAGAAGCACCTTCCTCTGCCAGACCAGGCACCGCGCATGGGAAGGGAAGTGCTCCCTTGTGGTACTTCATGGCGATGTGCAGTTTGTCGGAAGACATAGCAACGGTGAGAGAGGCAGCCTCACGCTTGGAGCTGCTCTTGCTGGCGCCATATGCCGATGGGCCCACACTGAACAGAGCCGCCACAGTGCCGGACTTGGCCTCAGCCACCAATCCATGCCACACACTGGCCTCATTGATGGCCTTGTTCTTGCTCTCAGCGCCCTCAGCGGAGTCCTCGTCGTCGCTGGAAGCGTCATCAGCTACGGGGGCGGCGCCAAAGCTTGTCGCCTGGCCACCCGTGCTGCCATCGCTGCCGAAAGGCTTGAAGCCGAACTCGGAGGCGATTGCAGAGCGGAACCAACCTTCCACGGTCAGGTTGCGGTGACCACGCAAGTGGGCTGCACCAGGCACGCGCACTCCAGCGACCTTCTGCTCATTGCTCAAGGCGCGACTCCACGTCGGCGTGGGTGTCTTGGTGTGTTGCTTGCGAGACTTCTTGCTCCCCTTGCGAGCCGCTTTGCTCGCCCCCCGCGGCTCATCATCGCTGTCGTCCCCGTCGGTGGGGTGAGCAGATGTCATTCCGGCGGCAACACTTGCTGAGCTTGTCACAGTGCCAAAGGCGCGAGAGTACCCTGCTCCACCCAATAGGCCACCCCGTACCGGCGTCTTCAGCAACAGACTGGTCAGGTGCGTCAAGCCCTTCTCACCAGTCTTGCTGCCGCCGTGCAGAGCAGCGCCAGGCTGCAGGCCGTGCAGCATCAGGGTGCTGCGACCACAGCTGACTTCCTCCTCGGCGTCGGCCTCCTCCGCCTCGGCGGGCGTGGATGGTTCGCCCCCCTCCGGCATGATGCTGGGCTCAGCGGGGGTATCAGCCTTGCTCTCCAGGGCAGGCTCTGTGCCGTCTTCCTCCTCTTTGGACTCAGTGGGGGCCACAGGCGTGGCTGCCACGGCGGTGGATAGCGCGCCAGCAGCGCGGGCGACGCGGAATGGCAGGGCTCCGCGAGAGGTGTTCACGCTGTGGTCGGTGATGCCCAGCACCACGCTGCCGTCACCAAGAATGCGCCAAGATGCAGCAGACAGCTCTTTGGCGGCTGCAGCAGTGGCGGCTTTACTGGCGTCAGCAGCGTCAGCTGACGGCGCCGCGGCCGCCACTGCGTCACAGACGCGGGCAGCCAAGGCTGGGTCAACATTGCTCTCGGCCAGAGCTTGCACAATGCGCATGGCAGCGGCGGGCGAGGCGTTGGTGGCTTGGGCAGCAGTGCTGGTAAGGGAGACAGTGCCCAACTCCTGCAGGAAGCCAGTGGAGACGACAAGGAGGAAGGCCCCCTCGCCGGCTCCCGCAGGCGCAGTAGCGGTGCCGTTCATCCGCAGGAACAAGTGCTTGCCGTGGCACGCCATGGTGGAGGGCGTGGAGGTGTGGAAGCCCGCCACGTGCTGGTACACGCTGCCCGGTGTCGTCCCACGGGCCCCAGTGCCCAGCTTGGTGAGGCCCAGGTTTGAGTGCAGGTACAGGTATGTGCCATCTCCGGCAGAAGAGATGAACTTGATGCGAGAAGCCATGGACTTGTTCATGGTGCTGCTGGTGCGCTGGTTTCCCAGGAACAAAAATGAGCTCGGAACAGCGAACTCGCCTTTGTGTGATCCGCGCATGAGGGCAGGCAACGAGGGGCCGGTTGAGGCCACGCTCATTGCGCTCAGCACAGCATGCACGTCCAACATGGCGTTGGGGCGCACGAAGAGCAGCAGGTCCACTGCGCGCAGGATGTCCGTCAAGCGCCGGCGCGCTGCAGCCAAATGCACCAGTGCCTCCAGGGAGGCTAGGCGCACCAGCTCTGCAGCGGGGGCATGCTCGGCGGAGCCATTTCCAGCAGGGATAGACCCAAGTGCCATGCGGCACAGGGTGTCAGACAGCTTGTTCAGGGTGTCGTTGGAGAAGTTCTCCAGCCCCTGGGCGATGGATGTGTTGCCAAAGGAGCTGCCGGAGCCAACTCCGAAGTCAGGGGCGCTACCAGCCAGAGAGCCACCACGGTGTTTCACCAGCTGCTGGTTGATCTCTGTCAGCAGGCGCAGAGCCAGCGCTGGCTCTCGGCGTGCGGCATCTTCAAGCAGAACAAGCACCGAAGCAGTGCCCAGTTGCTCAGTGAACTCCATGGAGCTGGAGAGGGCAGGGGCGGTGGGCGGCTGGTTCACAAGCTGCTCGCCAGCGTTAGAGCGAGAGGCCTTGGCTTGGGCACGGTGGTAGCGAAGCAGGGCTGCGCCACGCCGGGCAACAGTGGCGGCAAAGCCGCTGTTCCCCGACACGGATAGCGCGGCCAGCTCTCGGGCACGGCGGTAGGCATTCACACCGCGGTCAGCTTCGTCACCGTAGCCAGCTGCCACGTACTCGCGTTTGGATTCCTGCATAGAAAATAGGTGTTGCACTCTGTGCGGGTGCTTGTGGTGGACTTTGATCCACACCATGGGGAGTGAAGCAGAGCATTTGCGCAAGAGGTTGAATTGAGCCACAGCCCCCCCGCACGACACAATGAGCACTACAAACAAACACAAAGCATACCTTATTCGACTGGGACTCAAGGGCTTGAGCATCTGTCTGCACAGTTTTGACTGCGAACGCCAGGAAGCATTGGCGTGGTGGACTCGCGCAGAACCAAGCATTGACACCTACAATCCTGCAGGTCTTCATCCCGAGCAACGTGCCGTTGCAAAATGAAAGAGCTGTTTAAAACCTGAGAGAGCAGCCGGGGTCTTTATCGAGCGATGTGCATAGACAGGAAGAGAATCAATGACTTACAGTCTCCAAGCCTAACTTGAGCAAATCGTCGTCAGTGATGGCCGCTTTGGGAGGCACCGTACGGACCGGAACACTTTGACCAGATGAGCTTTGAATTCGGCTGGACCCTGAGGCCCCACCACTTCGGCCACCTCCGCGACCGCCGGTAGAGCGGCGCGCAGTTTGCCGTGTGCGAGCCATGCTGCGTAGACAGCGAAAAGTCGACCAACCTGTCGACCGTCTTGGCAAGCTACTACGCAGAACAAACGAAGAAGCAAGGACACACTCTGAATAATTCAGGCGTGTAAAGTTCGGTGTTTGAATTTCCACTGCGCAGTGCGGCAGGCTCCATGATCAGGTTCATGCTCAGCGGGAGTGAGGGGGCAGACCACCAGGCAAAGGCCACAGCGTTTGCAAGCCCTGATTGCTCAGCAGCCCCCCCTGCTACCACAGGGGTACTACCCATAATAACCCCCAACCACATCTAGTCTTGCTGTGTACATGCTGTAGTCCCACCAGACCGGATCCCATCGGGAGCTGCAAGAACCAGTGCCCTGCATAGATATGGAGCGGCAGAGATGAAAAAAGGGCTACAACACACAGCAGGTAAAGGGAAGGTGATCTGATTGATAATGTAGGCTGGTTGCAATTAGCCCAACAGGCGAATCTGGGTTGACAGATGTCCTGCGAGCTGCTGCCCCCCGTATCGCAGGGGCCCTTAGGGGCCCAGGGTCGAGAGGCCTAGCCAGCAGGAGAGGCTGAGAAGCAGCGGAGCGTGCCCTTCTCGGCACATAGTGAAATAGTGAAGATGGAATGTTCGTCTTTTGAGTGGCAATTGACTCACCCCGCCCACCCGGGTTTGGGGTGGCAAGATTGACCCCAAATTTGATTGCCATTCACTTGTGCAGCAGGGGGCGCTCCCCATGGGGCAAAACCAAGACGACCAGCCTGAGGAGTGATCACCGGGGCCAGCATGCCTGGTTCTTGGGCCCAAAAAAAGCAATTGATTGCTGCAGGCTGTCACTCTGATGAAGCTGCCACAGGCTTGCCGCTAGCTTGGGGGGGGGTTGCTGGCTGTTGAGATGCCGGGGCAGCCTTGCTTGGCACGTGCAGGTTCACATCCAAAATTGCAACGAAAAATGTGATGCTAGAAAAACGACCACTGGTAGATCGGTAACCAACCCATTCCTGCGCTCCATTGTTAGCGATGCTTGCTGCAGCTGCATCTGCGCTCAGCAGAAGAGGTGCCCGTCCGCTGGCTGCTACCATGGCAGCATCCCACTCAGCCGTCCGTGGAATGGCAACAGCAAAGCCCGAGTCCCACCCTTACCTTACTGGCAGTGCAAATTATATGGCTGGTTTCTCATTTCCAGCACCTCGGCGTCTCGACCAAATCATCAAGTACGCATTACTACAGCGAGAGTCCACTGACGAAATCAAGCGTATCTGGGGCGAATTCCATGCCAACCGGACTGATGCACTCGGATCATACATGACCAAAAAGCAGTATGATGAGTTTTTGCAGCTGACCCGCAAGAAGTGAGCCTGTCTTCGTATGCTGTGAATGCCTGAGGGAAAATATTTTTGTCGCAGCCCTGTTTTCATTCACCCTGTCTTCAAAGGCGAGGGCAAGTTCTTCATGGTGATCAGCCAGTTCCAAGACAATCATTGTCTCTTTACATACCTTGAGGACTACAAGAAGAATCCGCAGACAGCTGGTATGTGCTCTGAGACACCAGCAATCGACACAGCCCAAGAAGTTTTTTTGCAGAGCCTTACATGGCACTTTCGTACTTCACGGACTTTTCAGACAGTAAAGACGTGGTCTTGATTCGAGGAGACTTTTCAGGGCATCTGAATAAGGTTCGAGCCCCTCTGAGCTGCGTGTGTTGAGCACCTCACGTAAATGTGGGCATTGCAGGGCGAGGCAAGCATGGTGCTGCGAATGATGAACCACTTTTACATGGTCGAAAAGAAGTGCGTTTCCCACACTAATGTTGGTATTTTTCCCGTTTTCATCCAGCTTCGCGCAGTTTTGTGCACAATTTCAACCACTCCCCGTCTGAGTTCGACTTCAATCGGTACATGGCCGCATACCCCAAGGCACAGTGAGCAGGAGCGAAGAATTCGTTATGTACACCGCCTGTACGTTGCATGTTGATGATGCCAGGGCGGTGTGCTTCGGCAGTGGCACCTACGGCCGCCTCGGCATCGAGAGAACTGGCAATGTGGGAGACGACCCGGCCCGTCCCCTGAGCGGGGGCATCGTGCAGCTGCCTGCTGGGCGCACTGCCGTGTCCATATCAGCAAGGTCAAGCCACACGTGCGCTGTGATGGACGATGGTAATACACAACCATGTTTACCCGCATGTATTTAGATCTCCGTGCGCTGTCCCCTTTGCCGGCTCAACCCTGATCATGAACAGTGCTGCATAGGGGATGCAAGCTTGGAGTGTAGCAGGAGCACGGCTAGCAGCAGGAACCAAATCACATATTGCATGAATGCCTAGCTTCTGTCCAGTTGCGTTCGCCATCACTTGTATCACTTTCGGGGGCAGGCCGGCGAACAGGTGCATGGAAAGCGTCCCACTACTGCACCCGCCCCAGCTGTATAGCTTTCTTCACAATGATGACAACATCATCTGTGACTCCTTGCTGCTCATCTGCGGCGCTCAGCGGGAGGTCCCATGAGAGAAACACGGGCTCCTTGGCCCAAGTTGCTAGATTCCGGGCAGCGCCCTCAGCCGCCGTGGGAAGCGTTTCGGCTCCAAACAGCACTGAAGATGCACTCATAGCAGCGGCAGCCCCACTATATGCACGTGGGGGGTGTGCGACCATCATGTTTGGCTGGGATGGAGCAGGCAGACCAGCCTCCATGCTTCCCGCACCGCCGACCCAAATGTATAACATGCCGTTCAGGTGCTGCACTTGTGTCCTGACAGTATGGCTGGGAGTTTTTTCCGTGATATCTGTGATACGAACACTAGCTGCTGTGCTCGATGGGGCTCCCGCTCCTGATTCTGGGGCCAATGGTGGCTCTGCAGAGATTGCTGCAGAGCTCTCTGCCGAGACAACTACACCACCCTCTGAATCGCCTGCAATTGGTAACAGCTCCGGCGAAAAATCAGCAAAACGCCTAATGTTCACATACCCGCTGCTGCTTGAATTGCCGCCAATTTCACCGGATCATCGAGGACAGCGGACATCTCCTCGTGAATGGCAGCTGCCATGATGTCGCCTAGATCGTCAAAGGCGTCACCGCCAAAAGCATCATCCGCATGATCCATGGTCTATAAGCTTTTAAAAGTTGACTTTCTGTATTTATGGGCTTGGGGAATGCTTATTCTTCTCCGTGAGTGTTCACTGCAAGGCTGTTTGTAATGCGGCTTTTGCAAGCCCCCCTTGCTTGCCAACGTTGCCCACAGCAGTTTCAGCTTTGCCGCTGGAGGGACGAATTGGTCCAATAGAATCTAGCCGTTGAATAATTGTGCACTTAAATCGGCTACAGCCATGCTGTGTGCGCTGTAAATTGACCAATACATTGCAAAAAGCGAACGTGTCAGCGTTGCTCATTTGCGTGCTCTTGCTTCCGTGGCTTTGCAGACCTCCCAATCTGGAGCAGACTTAAACAGATCCACTGAATATATTGCAATCATATTTAATTAACGCCTGGGATGAGCTATTTACTGCCCCACTTGCGTTCCGGCTGGGCTGTGGACCAGGCCATTGTGAACGAGGAGGACAGAGTTGTGATCATTCGATTTGGAGAGGATGACAACGCATCCTGTATGCGAATGGACGAAACTCTGTCTGAAATGGCTGAAGAAGTAAAAGAGTGGGCTGTGATTTATTTGGTGTCCCTCTCTGAAGTGCCTGATTTCAACGCCATGTACGAGCTGTACGAGGAGGAGCTGCATTTGATGTTCTTTTATCGCAATAAGCACATCATGATCGACACTGGCACCGGCAACAATAACAAGATCACCTGGGCCGTCAACGACAAGCAGGAGATGATCGACATCGTGGAAACGGTGTACCGGGGCGCCTCCAAAGGGAGAGGCCTGGTGATGGCTCCCAAGGACTACAGCACCAAGTACAAATACTGAGAAGGCATACTGCACTGTAAGGTTAACAAGGGGCTATTCAGGGGCTAGCTGACAGGAGGCTGCAGCGTGCTGGCCCCGTGTCCAGCTGCCAGCCTACCCACAGAAGCTGGCGGCATGCATCACACCACGTTTGCAATGCCGGCGCCTGGGTCGGACTGGCTCTGCTGGTAATGCCGCACCCATGCCGACCGCAAGTACCATCGGAGCTCCCCAAACTTCAAAGTGGAAGAGATAATGACACTCCAGTACGCTAAAGCAGCTGTTTTGTGCACCAAGGAGACTGCAACGAATAGCCCCTCTTCCCACAATCGGGACCAGGGCTTGTCGTCTAGTATGAGCACCTGAACACAGCCAAATGAATCTTGTTTTGTGTGTGTCTTGTTGTACGCGGGCAGACTCACCACCTTCACAGCAAAGTACACGACGAAAACTATGAAGTACACGGGCAGGGTAATCAGAATGGCCCTGAATTCTCTTTGAAGGTTTTCCAGTAGGCCAACTTGAAACAAATAAGTAGACAGAAACATCATGAAAATCAGCAAAAAGACGATGATCTGGATGAGAAATTGAACTCTGCATGTTGAGGGAGACACATGAAAAAATGTCGTAACGGCCGCAGCGCCGTATCGTACCCCAGCAGGGCGAAGGGGTACCATATGTCATGCTGTGAGTTGTGGTAATGATCAGCAAAGCATGTTATTATTAAATCTGTAAATCCCACCAGAAATAGCGCAGTTGCCTTCCACTGGTAGCTACCCTGATAGGCCTTCACGCTATTCCCGGAGGACAACTCCATGCTTGCAGCAGTAATAAAGATACGACCCTCTGCACAAAAGAAAGAGGCAAGCGATTCACCAGCCTTGATCATATGTTTGGGGCGATCATTATGCGCCGGTAGTGTTTCGCCACAAAGGTACAAAGTATATCGATGGGGGTGAAGCAGTTTTTGGTTGAAAGCGTGCATTTCATTGTCGCAGTAGATACCGTGCAAACGCCATCTTCTGTGAGGGATCCACACATTTATGCAGATTGAAGGCGGTCAATCAGCTCAGCTTTCTTGCCCTTGCTGTCCACACCGCGTTCTTTGCACACTGCGCGCAGCTCATTGTAGGTCATGGACTCAAAATCCTCCTTCTCAGCCTCAATGGCATCAGCACCGCCAGCAGTCGCCACAGACTCCAAGCGAGCAATCAGCTCAGCCTTCTTGCCCTTGTTGTCCACACCGCGTGCGTCACACTCGGCACGCAGCTCGGCGACCTTCATGGCGCTGAAGTCGACAGCAGCGACCTCCTCGTCCTCCTCGGCTTCAGTTTCGATGGCATCAGCACCACCAGCAGT
>Ga0307982_1001666_pt1 | contig 18063 bp, 7 predicted proteins | sample OrgLakmetagen989_FD_201847 | JGI IMG/M metagenome (GOLD analysis project Ga0307982, IMG submission 201847) | Saline water microbial communities from Organic Lake, Antarctica - #989 | ecosystem: Environmental > Aquatic > Non-marine Saline and Alkaline > Saline | place: Antarctica: Organic Lake... | reverse complement strand
AGAGGCAAAAGGTGAAGGCAAGCCAGAGGCAAGCGCGGAAGATAAAGAAGCTAAGGATGGTGGTGAGGGAAAAGAAGGAGGCGCGGAGGAGGACAGTGAAAGCAAAGAAGAAGCCGAGAGCGCAGCCGAGCCCCTTTGGAAGGTTGGAGTGCCAGTGCGCCGCAGCCGCCACAAGGCCATGGAAAACGCCACTCCCATCGAATGCGTGCATGGGGACTTATATCATGGTGTGCCTGCGGTGATGGCGGCGACTCACATGAAGCGCCAAGTAGTGGACTTTCGGCCGGAAGATGCTGCCCTCAAGTGGGGTGCAGGCTGCAAAGAAGAGAACGAAAAGAAGCTGGAGATGATGGTGACGCAGCTGGCGAGCACGCGTGCGTCCACCAAAACTCTGCTTGAGAAACTAGGCGAGCTGGTGACGTCTTGTGAAGCGAAAGTCGAACAAATAAACAACCAGATTGTGGAAAACGACAAGGTGCGGAAGGACAAGTCGAATGCCAAATACATGCGCGAGCGGGCGAAGGATGAGCGCAAGAAGTTGATGAAGGAGACTTTGCCCGAGGCACAACTAGCGCTGGACGAAAGCCGCGCCATATATGCCAAAAAGAAGGAAGAAGCTGAGGCTTTGATTGCGCACTTGGAAGAGCTTGTGGAGGCAGCTGAAGTCGCTGAAGTGGAGGCATCGACTATGGCGGAGTGCGAAGCGACTTTTCTCACCGCAGTTGAGAGGCGATGCGCCATTGAGAAGCGGCACAGCCAAGCACTCGAGCGGCAGCGTGCTGCCACCCAGCGTCTGGTGTCTCAATTGCATGCGAGGGTAGCTCTCGTGCGGTTGTTCGACGATGCAGTAGCGGCGCGCAAGGCCCGCATCCTCGCCTTACACAAGAGGTTGCTGGACATGCAAACCGAAGAGCAAACTCGGCGTGCCACCAAAGCTGCGCGTGACCACCGCCTGCGTGTGCTCGCGCAAGAAGAGGCAGACCTCAAAAGGCGCAACAAAAGAATTGACCGGTTGCGGGCTATGGTGAAAGCGGGTTGGATCCCGGCGGGCAGGGTGCAAGAGGCAGTGGAGAAGCTGGAGAGTGACGTGGCGGCCAGCGCTGACATGGAGAAGGCAGCGCGACGAGCCGACCGTCGAGAAGCCTTCAAGAAAATGTTTGGCAAAATGGGAGCCGCCGCAATGAAGGGCAAAGACGTCAACGACGACGACGACGACGAGAAAGGCCCTTTCATGGACATGGGCAGCACCGAGGAGTTGCTAGGGAGGCCGGACCAGCGAGGAGATGCTGAGGCGTGGGCGGAACCGGTAGATGAAGAGCCAAACACCAGTGCGGCGGCGGCCACTGTACCTGAGGGGTCGGCTACAGAGGGCGGTGGAGCTGAAGGTGGTTCAGGTGAAGGAGGAGAGCCAGCGCCCAAGGCTGCCGCTGACAGTGAAGCTTCAGGCGGCGGTGGCACTGGAGGCGGGGCAGCAGGAGTAGTCACCGAGGGCGAGAAGGAAGCAGCTGCGGCTGAGAAGGCCGAGTCAGAAGCGGAGAAAGCCCTCATGAACGGAGGCGGGCGTCAAATCACCACCATTCGTGGCACCATGCGAGCAGGGAGATTTCAGGGCCTTGTGTCGGTGCGCTTTCGCGATGGTTCCGACTACTTTGGGCCTTGGGATGATGCGATGCGGCGCCCAACTGACAGCGTGAAGTTTCCGGATGATTGCGAGGGCCTGCCTGCGAGCTGGGCGCGCGACCATGCCTTTATGAGTCCCATGGCGAGGCACGTGCCGCGGAGCATGGCGGTTGGGGTCTGGCGCACCCCTGAAAAAGTGGAGTGGGAAGCCGAGTTCATTGGCATCGACTTTGAGCCCGCCACCGCCACCGGCATGTTTGCGATCAAATTCCCAAATGGCGAAGTTTACGATGGGCACGTGTTGAGAGGTCAACCCAACGGGTTTGGGCGCAAGAAGTTCAAGCAAGAAGAAGCCTTTGGCGGGTTCTTCGAGGGGGAGTACATTGGCGAGTGGCGCGACGGGCGGCGGCACGGCAAGGGCACGCAAATCTTGATCAACGAAGAAATGTACCAGGGGGATTGGGCCAACGACTGGATGGATGGCCTCGGCAAGCAGATCTTTCCCGACGGGTCCACCTACGAGGGGCGCTTCAAGCGCAACCGGTGGCACGGCCACGGGGAGAGGAGGCTCGCGAACGGCGACGTGTACGTGGGGGGTTTTGAAGCGGGGGACATGGGGGGCTACGGGGAGTTGATGTACGCCGACGGGTCGCAGTACATGGGGGAATGGCGCCAGAGCAAGCGGCACGGCAAAGGTCTGTTCATGACTGCCGACAACGAGCGGTACCAGGGGACCTGGAAAGACGACGAGTTGCACGGCCAAATCACATGGACAGGGAGGCAGCCAGCCAGCAAAGGAATGCCCCCTGAGCCTTGCACCCGAGACGCGCAATACGACAACGGCGTGCGCTTGCATTGGCTCTCGTCCGCCATCACCGCTACCAGCACCAAGGCCTTCGTGCAGTTTTTCTGTGAGATCGAGCGAATGGATGCGCAGCGCCGCGAGAAGTACACCTTGGTGCCTTCAGCGTTTGCGCTCGAGTACGCGACTTTAGCGGCAGTTATGATGCCGCAGCCTCCGCCGGGAGTGGACCCAAACAACGCTGCAGTGAAGCTCATCATGCACAAGATCGCCGCGAGTCGAACGTTGCAGCCGCTGCTAGGGCAAACGGTGGAAGAGAGGCTGGAAGTGTTTCAAGAAGAAGCCAGTGCGAAGTTGCGTTCGATTGAGGACACCATCAGTGCCGCAGAGGCTCATCGCGACATGGTAGTGAGCAAATGGAAAGCCAAAAAGTCGGATGTGAACCACAAGCGGCGCAATCTCAAGAACGTGCGGCAAAGAATCGCCGACGCCTCCAACAAGATCAAGTCCTGGTGGTCGAGCACGAAAGCAGTGGTGGCAACAGGGAGGCCGCCGGGTGGGCGAGAGGTCGACACGCGGTTCGAAGAGTCGACAATCTTGAACCCGTCGCGGGCGAGGGAGCGCTATTTGAGTGCCGTGGAAGAAATGCGCATGATTCCACCCATTGAGTGGAAACGATTGAGGTCGAAATGTTTGGGCAGGCAGCTGCCTCACTTGGCTGAGCACCTTCTAAAAGCCCTAGCCCTCTTGTTTGACCATCCCGGCACCCACGATTCCGCCCTCCTGCTCTTGAGTGACGTGGAGTACAACATGATTCACGTGCCGAAAAAGTCGGCCACTGGTTTTCTCGCGGGTAAGCTACCGGAGGGAGCACCCTCGTCCGCGGCGAGCAAATACGACGTGAAGCTGGCGACGCTGCTGCCGTGGTGGCAAGTCTATGATTGGGCAAACTACGACGACGAAGACAAGAAAGCTCGGCTGAAGGACATTACCAAGAGCGTGGTGCAGAACCCGCGCATGGACAAGGGCAACATCAAGTTCACGGAAGCGGCGATTCCCCTGTCCTTCATCGTCACTTTCGTGAAAGCCGCGCATGGCTATGCCATTGCCGCCAGCCATGTGCGAGGAGCCCGCGAGGAGCTTTACGTGGCACGGTCGGAAGCGCGCTATTGGCTGGACGAGGTGAAGACCGCCGAGGCCGAGGAGGAGGCGCTACAGGGGGAAATGCGAGCTTCCTACGAGGCCTTGCGGGCGGCGAGAGCCCATTGGGTGGACGCATGGAGCCGCTGCCAAGCCCTCGAGAAACTGATCCAAGAAGTCTACCATTACCGCCTCCTCTCCACCGAGCTCAGCGAGCCGCAAGGCGTATTGTTGGGGCCTCCCACGGCGGTGGCGTCTTTGGGCTACGAGGCGAAGAAGGAAGAGCTGAACAAGGGGCGCCCCGACATGCAGCACGCCTCCACGCGCGACTTCGTGGGCAAATCCAAGGCTCGGCTGGCGGCGCTGCAGGAAATGGCGCAAGACGTGGCCAGTGCCACGCCCCAGCAGCTGATCGATAAGATCAGCGAAGCAGAGACCGAAGCCGGGCTCATGAACGCGGTGATGGCGCTGGATGACATTTTGACGGGCAAAAACGAGGCCTTGGCACCGCTTATCGAAGAGCTGACAGAAAGAGAGGTGGCTGCTTTGCGTGCCTTGTTTGTAGAGACCATGGTGAAGCATCAGGTGGCCGACAAGAGCAACGATGCCGCACCTCTGGATCACGTGTGGTCGAGCCTGGTGGAGAAGGTTTTTTACGGGACCCAGGCCAACTTCGAGAAGTTCGCAGCTGCAAGGCCCAAGCGGCTGTTCGTGGATTACATGGGGGATTTGGAGAAGTCCAAGGAGCCGGACCAGTTCGTGCACGCCCTCAAGGAGGCGCTGTGGTGGTGCCGTGCCAACATGCCGCAAGATCCTGCGGTGTGGGCTCAGGATTTCGGGGTGTACGTGACGGAAATTGAAGCAAGTTTGCAGAAAGCTCTCGACCAATCACCGAAGCTGCTGGCTCCGAATGCCACCACGGGGGAAGCGGCAGCGATGGAGGCTTACAACGAAATCATGGACGAGATGAACAAGTACCGCAGCTTCGAGACCACCAAGCAGTGGTGGAGTCAGCTCGGCGACTGGAAGCCGGTGACCAGCGCCGAGGACGGCACCATCACTCACTTCGAGAGAGAAGTCGCTGCGGAGGAGGAGGGCGCCGAGGCTTATATGGAGTATGCCTACGAGTATCCGGTGCCTCCCGAGCCTGGCAACGATGAAGCTGCTGCTGCCTTTGCCGCTGCTGAAGGAGGATACTACGACGAAGATGGGAACTGGGTCGATACTGGAGGCGAAGGCGGCTATTATGACGAAGAAGGCAACTGGATTGATACCGGAGCTCAAGACGGTGGATATTACGACGAAGATGGGAATTGGATCGAAGGCGGGTGGGACGAGGGCGCCGACGACACTTCGAAAAAATCGGATGGGAAATCGGCCAAGTCCGAGGGAAGCGCCAAGGGCGGCAAAAAGAAGAAGAAATAAAGAAAAGTGGGCTGCCTTGAGACCTGTTCCTGTTGCCAAGGCCCTATTGGCCTTCAAGGGGCTTCCCTTCTTGTATGTACCTGCTCTATCTGTATCTTCATAGCTGCCGTATTGATATGAGCCGAAATAAATCCTTACGTGTTACGTGAAGTCCCATGTATACTTGCATATCTCGACAAGCACGAATACAGCACTTAATAAATAATAAATAGTACATATATTCAGATCGACCAAACAAGAAACAACAGCGACGCAGATTCCTGCCATATGCATGTGCTCGGCCATTTAACCTTATGTCTTCTGCTTTTGAAGCTCTCCTCGGTTTACGTCTTGTTCTGACTTCCGACTGCAAACTGAGAAACTATGTCGATGTCCTTTGTTCTCTGTAATTCACAAAGAGAGCTCTAGATATAGAGAATCGAGCTAATGAGCTAATTATTATAGAGAATTGGATATGGGCGGGCCTTCGGTAATAACCAGTGGCCTCTGAGTTTGGTACATAGCCCTTGTTCTTGTCTGCAGTTACACATTTGGATTGAGTCAGTGAGTCACTTGATTCGTAGCGAACGCCAATCAGCTATCAAGTGGAAGGCATTTCTGCTGACTTGGCCATTGATTTCTGTGCCACCAAAAAAGCCATTTCACTGATCGCGCACTTGGGCTCTCGAAAACACTTCTGACGGTATTACATCAGCAATCGTAGTCGCCATACACTTCCGACCTGAACGGCTGCTCCATTATCGAGGCCAACCCTTCGTTTGGCGTAATTTTCCCTCGGAGAATCTGTGCATTGAGGGCAGCAGTTGTTACAGTGAGAATGGAATTGTTTCAACTCTAACACACAACACCAGCCGAATACAATATCGTATACACACCTGACAAACCCCAAAAATAATTGGAAATTTGAGGTCCCTTCGGAAAGAGTTGTTCCGATTGAGGATCAATTTCTCGAGTGAGAAAGCCGTGTCGACGCCCTCGGCCACTTCCGTCGACGACGCTAGGATGTCCTTCAGCCGCTCGCCTCGCCCGATGCGAATCCCTAAATTGCGGTTGCGCGACAAGGGGCCAAAGCACGTCCCGAAGGTGTCGCCCACTCCCGAGAGACCAGCGAGCGTAGAGGGGCGGCCCCCAAAGAGGAGGGAAATGCGTCTCATTTCAATGCACCCTCGCGTGACCAGCGCAGCCATGGCGTTGGTGCCCAAACCCAAGCCTTCGCTCATACCCGCGGCCACGGCAATCACATTCTTCACTGCGCCCCCTACTTCGAGGCCGATCACGTCCCTTGACGTAAACACACGGAAGCTTCGGCTGGAAAGAATGTCAGAAAACTCGCTCGCAAGGTCGCGGTCTTCGGAGGCCACCACCACCGCCGTGGCTTTGCCTTCCACAATCTCGCGCGCAAAACTAGGCCCCGACAAGAACGCAAACGAGTGGCTTTCTCCGAGCAATTCGTGTAAAAGATCGCACATCAGCTGCCCTGATTTGGTCTCAATGCCCTTGGACACCGACAAGATGGGAATGCCTTCAGGAATGTATTTGCGCACTTTTCGCAGTGTATCACGAGTAAACTGTACAGGTACTGCATGCACCAAGTGAGTCGCATTCTCAAGTGCTGCCTTCGGGTCCGCTGTAGCCACAATATTACTGGCTAGCGTGATGTCGCTTAAGTACCTGTGAACAAGAGAGTGGATGTGAAGGACGTGCTAATGAGCAATACGCGAGCATTCGAACACTTACGTAGGATGACAATGGTCGCTATTGATAGCGCTGGCTATTGATTCTTTTCGTACTAAGAGCGTCGTATTTACGCCTCGTCCTGCAAGAACACTAGCCATGGCTATGCCGAAGGAACCGCCGCCAATAATCTATCAAGGTTCAACCGCAAACAGCGTGGGAAAGAGGATGACAGGCAAGTTTCGCACTGGCAAAAAAAACGAGGGCGCCGTTGGCACGCAGAGCCACGCACCGTGAAGCGAGCCGTAGCTGAATAGAGGTCACTATTATTTTCCAAATCGGATGCCTGCGCCAATTCGGCAGCCCTGCGCCGTCGCCGCCGCCCGCCGATGCCCATAACTGTGGAAGCTCTTTGTGGAGCCCAGTCGTCGACTCGATTCCTCAGAGGACGCGCTGCCCACGCCGACGGCTGAAAGCCGTGAGTGCTAGTTAAGAGGAGAAAGCATATAATTCCAAGTGGGGTCGCCATCGGCAACTTTCGGTCCATGAATAACGCCTCAACAACGTGGTCTATAAGCTCAAAAGCTGACGGACGCAACAACAACAACAACTTTTTGGTATCGGAACATACCCAAAATCAGGTCAATTTTGGGAGGTATTAGCTAGGGTATATAAGATAGCAATCCTGAAAGCCCTTGAAGAGTTCGTTTCAACACCGTTTTTGTTGCGCTCGTAAGTGCTCATGGTCAAAAGTTATGCTCGTGTAAAGTTGGGGGGTTGTGGGTTACCTCCAAGATCGCGGCCTTTTTGTTTAAATTTTTAAACATCCATAAATCTAGAGGACGACCTTGGATTAAGACACCGTAGTGAGATAAGTTTGAGCAAATATTATGTAGATACTATTGCAGGTCTTAATTTGTGGATATAGGTTTCATTTAGCCCTTCAATTTGGCAATTTATGGAATATTAAGGTTTCAAAGTGCTTTTAGAGCACTTTATCCCTCCAAAAGTTTACATAATAGCGCCCAATTGGACTTGAAATGCATACCATCAGCAAATTATGTTAAGGAGAACAAAATCTTATCCTATAATGACTTATTCAGGTGGACGATTTGCTGTAGGTGTGTTTTTCATCTCGCGGCGTATATGGAGCCAGCACCCGAATTCGATCAGGATTTGACCAGTTGACCACCACCTGACCACCACCGTTCCCTCTCAAATGCCCTGAACTATTAGGCGACTTCTTAAAGCAACTAATAATAATCTATTCAAGAAGACAAGTGCATTTCAAAGTGCTGCTTTATTCTACGGGTCACCCGTAAACTAGGCGGTTTAGTTCCGCGTTTTCGTTATCTTTTCGAACAAGTGCAGACCTGAATCCACTAAAGCCGTGCCTCGGTAGGGGCTTTACTCCTCCATTCTCAGCAGCTTTGCAACCAATCAGAGCTCGGTTCTCGGGGCCGAATAAAAATGGACCAAGAATAAACATTGCAGCAGTTGAACCAGCACCCAATTGAAAATGTGATTCCCCTTGTACGTCTGCATGATGATTTCCGAGGAATTCGAGGATACGAAGCGCGCCCCAAGAAAATTGATCCAGATATTTTAGCACCGCTGGCTTCTTTTTCTTCTCTAACCTTCCATGATCGTTGAAACACCACTGTACTTCTGTTACTTCCTCTATTGCCTTTAATCTCTGCTTAGTAGATGTAGCTTCAGCTATTGTCGCCACGTCAAGTGCTGATAATGCACTAAGCGGCAACCGAGTAGGGAGCAAGCACGCCATGATTAGTTTAGTCAAGCTATTTGTCGGCCAAGTACCTTCTTTTGTCATAGCGCGCAAGCATAACAATACCAAAGGCAAGTGGCACTGAAATTCAGTATGCAGTCGGTCCCCACGAACACTTTTATAAGCTAGGTCAAGTCGACGTCGAAGTGGGATCGCTTCCGTGCATTCAGATGGCAAATCGAAAGTCAACACTAAGTCGTTTGCTTTCCTTTGCAACTCACTTAGAGGAACATCACGGCGGTAATGTTCACTATCTGTTACGAGTGTTTCAGTCCAAGAGGTAACAATTGCTTCGTCCTTGGCCACGAAACCATCACCAATTTTCAAATCCTTGCGAACCAATGGTGCATTCTCCATTTTATCTGGAGTAAACATGGGCAAAAACTTGTCCTCAATCTTCGCCAAAACTGCTGCGCACTGGCCATGAGAGCGACACCACAACTTCACACCAGTCCGGGCAGCAGCACTGGTTGGGTCTAATGCATCCGTATTTTGGTTGCTGGTCAACTTTGTAGCGCGTGCGTTCTCTCCAAATTCCCGACCAACCTTTCGAAGTTCAGTAAGAACGTTGGAATCCCAAAACATGCGCTCTTCGGAAGCCGAACTTGTGAGCTGCTTTATTCTGACACGGCCTTGCACACTGAATTCAGCCTCCCTTGATGTCGTATCAGTTAAAATAGGGTCAACGTTGAGTTGCTGACGTGCATGTAATATGGGAAATTGGTCAGCAAAGTGGTCATGAATTAAAACGTCGTCCTCTGGAACCGTGCACGTGTTTTCACTCAGACGTACCCACTCATCCATGAGCTCTGTACGTTCTGCTGCATTGCCACCAAAGAGATGAAACTGGCGAGCAAAATGAAGGACGTTTTCTTTGTCAGCTCTGATGAGACGATGCCAGTATTCATCAACTTGAAAACTCGACGATACCTCGGCAGCAGAGAAGGCGCGTTCGGCGCGTTGCTTAAAACTTCCTGCGTTGTCACCGATAAAAATTTCATCAGGGAATTCATTCACAAGCCCACGTGCAACTGCTCCAGAAATCCCAGACGAATTAATTTGCAAAACGAGTCCAAATGCACAATGTATCCACCCTGTGTGCTTTTTGAATGTTGAAGCCCATGCCTTCGCACCAGCAGGGACAAGTGCCTTCATGATATCCTGGGCTTCTTGACTAAGTGCTTCTAAAGCTACCGTAGACTCAGGAAGCACACTCCAAACATTCGACTCCATTTTTTTCACAAATTGTGCGTGTGCATGCCCATGACCAGGGTATTCTCGCAGCTTGCAGTCCGGTGGATAGTTTTTCAAATATGCCCGTGTAGATCCCGCTCTACGAAGCCAGTTGAGTTCACGTTCGTAAAATACTCCAAGTTCAACCTCAACCAAAATCATGAATACAATTTTTTCATTCATTGACCAAACCGCCACTTCGTGGCAGGCAACTATTTGCCAACTGTTTGGTTTAATGCGTCTCCGTATATACATCGCTGCTGCAGCCAAGCAATTGCCTCCTAGGCCCTCTCGACCTTCTGGAATGGGCAACTTGATGAATTCAAGAATTTCTTTGCGAGACTGCAATGACTGACCCCACCTCCCTTCATTTTCCTCAGTCGGAAGTTTACACCAGAAACCCTTTTGCCCATTGAAAAAGTCAACCAGGAGACGCAGGTAAACAGATGAGACACCACGAGCGGAGGTTCGCTGATCGCTAGTTAATATTTTGCGCCACTTGTAACATAGTTGGCCAGGTGATGCGTCACCAATGCCACCAGATTTCGCACCAAATGAATCTTTTCTGAAATTATTCATGCAAAGATGGAGAATGTGAACGAGGCTTCCAACCCAAACAACGCGCCTCTCCACGCCATTCGTCACAGGTCGTACAATCTCACCATTTTCATCGCGACCGTTCGCGAATTCATCCGCAATATCAACAGCTTCAAATATAGCATTTCTTGCATTTGGAGCATTGTCCGAGGAACCCCCAACTAATCTACCATCTGTATTGATTCCAATGCTTCGAAGTGACTGATATAATGCTTGCGCACCAGCTGAAGCGGTCTTTCGATTCGTTGGAAAACCCGACACACGTACTGTGCGTGGTGCGTGCAAATTCTCGTCGAAGAAGACTACATTCCGAGACCCACAGTTCGAGCCAAAATGATCTGTATCATCACTGCTGGCAGAAATAAGGCTTTTTGAACTGTTAATGTCGCTTACCTCTTGCTGCTTCACTGCCCACGTCAGCTGGCGATCACGCTGCACTAAGGAATCGCCTCCAATTGTCAGCCCAGCTGCTTCCTCTTTCGTTAGCGGTACTCCCACGTAAAGAAAGTGCATGAGATACTGCATTAACAGAAACTTTTGATCAGATATTCCGACAGCATGCTTCAATACTGCCAAGATGAAAATTGATCGGTGTGAGAGAAGCACTTGATTGCGACGGTTGGGGCTCCGCATGTTCTCTCTAGCAGCACCAAGAGCACGTAGCTTCTTAGCTTGTCGAGTGCTCTCATCTGATGCTGGTATTACTTCGTTCTCACTACTCCTGCTTCGGAATAGTAAAGACGATATCGCCACAAGCATTTTCACTCCAGCACTATAATTTGCAGCATCCGTAAAGAAGGTTTTTAGCGGAGGATTTCTCGGCGGACAGAAATATTGAGTGGCATAGAAGTCCTTGCGTAATTCGCCTATCTGTTGAAGTCTACGCAGAGCATATGTACTAGCTTCCCGGCCGACAAGAGCTGGTCTAAAACGACGTACGTAAGATCGCAAGTGAACCCCTTTCAAAAGCATCGCGGGAGATGGGTAGGGTGACTTCGGAGTGCTGGTTGAAGATGATGGACCTGAATGCTTCAAGTCGGCGTGAAGTAAAGCTGGAAAATTGCGGGCATGAATGCTGGAAATAGCTGCACGCAAAGTCTCAGTAAGATAATTTTCAAGAGCCCGGTCGGGGTAGTTGTCAACAATTTCTCTAACGTCATCTTTTTGTAGCTCTGTGAGCAGTATCTCCTCCACCAGCGTCATCATGATGCAGCCCCCATCAGAATGGTTCATCATAATTCGTGCGAATTCAAACGCTCCTCTAGCTTCTCTCGACATTTCGTAATCAGTCGGCATTGGAGCGAGGCCTTCCAATAAGTCGCATGACCCAGCAGAGCGCCGCTTAGGGCCGTGGTCCGTGGCGCTGGGCGGTACTTGAGGCGGTAGCTCACTTCCCTCTGGCTCGTTGCGCTTTTCAACTGGCACAATTGGAGTCGGAAGAAGATCTTTCAAGCCCTCTAATATTTTTAATAAAGATAAGCGCGCACCGCGTTTTCCAGGAGTAATGCCAAACATTGTCTCAGCGAGAGTATTCTTGCGGAGGCCACCATGCAGCCACGTACCATGCTCATCGAACATTTCATCCATAAATTGACCGGGACGCGCGACGAAGTTCTTGACGTAGCAGCTAAGAAACTCTTTGAAATGTCGATAACACACATAGTCGGTTTCATTCGTCGCTTTGTCAATGATATAAAGTGAAACAATCTTCTTAGTCTTCATATCCACAAACACATCGACCCCGCTATGTTCAGGTGCCTTACCAAGCCCATGCTTCTTACAATTCGAAAAATCACGGCATGTAAGCTCAAGCAAATGCTTAAGAACAATATCTGTAGAAATCCACACCTTAGCGGACCTTCCAGTTGTCCATTGCTGCAACTTCTCCTCGAGGGCGGTGCAGTCAAGAGGCCTACAAGAGGTGTTACATAGTGCAATTACAAATCGACTAGTCAGCACCGAAAGTTTCGACTAATATCAAAAATTCATTCTATAAGTTCTAAATGTTAAATATTTGATAAAAGTCGAAACTTTCCTTGGTGTCGCTCACTAAGCTTTTTTCAAGTTACGTGAATGAATATTTTGTGTGTGTCGGGGGCGTGAGAACAAGATCATTATCTCCCCTAGACGACAATTTCAAGGGTCTTACCCGCTGGGAGATGTTTGAGCCATTGTATTTTCTGAAAGATTAGCTATTCACTTTCATAGTCTCAGTAGTCTCTGCGTCGCAGGCAGCCCTCCATTGCGGACAGAACGAAGCTAGCGATCCTTGAATAAATCTCGCACCCACGACCTGAAAATATTACATTAGCGAGTGTTCCGATACCAAATCTTGGGTGACAAAGTACAACATTTTTTTTCCCCCTTTGGAAAAGTATTTGTTCTGAGATGGACTGATGATGGATGCGAGATGCGATGGATGGTTTGATTTTCTTTTTCCAACTGCCTGCTCTTGCTCTCTTGCTTTGCCTTGTTGCGCTGCCTCATCAGGGTATTGGGCGCCAATTTCAAAGAAGAAGGTGCCCATTGCAGGCAGCGGTTTTCTTAGCTTTACTCGAAAGCAATTCGTAGTGGGATTAGCCTTCATAGCATTGACATTCATTTCGAAGTCCGCGATTTGAATAGACTTGAGCATTGAGTATGTTTCGCAATTCAAAGAATGCGTCGCCCGAACTCCTGCTGGCTACCCCGGTTTCACCTCGACCGCAACAAGAGGAATCACAAACCGTCGATTTGATGCGCCAAATGGCTGCTTTCGAGTCGTGGCCACCATTCGATGTGGCTGACTCTTCTTATTCCTTCACCTGGGGCGGATACGAAGCCTTATTTCTCGGCGTGCACGTGAGATTAGTACTATCTATTTGAGCAATCTTGGGGTTGATCTGGCTTGGCACTTATTTTAAAGTAACTAGTTCAATCATTGCAATCGATTGCGTGCAAACTTGCGTCTTTGTTCGGATCATTTACAATACCAATTCCTTTCCACATGCCTCTTCGTTTAGATCATCAACCGCTACAACGGCTTGGGACTGGAGGTGCTGAAAGTAGACAGCCAGGGCACTGCCGGTGCCAATGGTGTCCTGAAAGGCGACTACCTCGTGGCCTTAAATGGCCGCACCATCCCCACGAACATGCCTGACAAAGATTTGGCGGTAATTTATTCATATCTTCTTCGTGAATCTGCAGCTCATGAACTTGCTTTGTCGCTGGGCAACGTGAGATGAGGTTTAATAGATTTAACTCTGACCGCCAACCCTGCTACTTCTTTTCTCTTGTCAGCACCTGTTCCACACGCTGCCGCGCCCGTTCGTGCTGTGCTTTCGCCGGCCTCAGCCCTCGGAAGGCCTCTCGGCTGCGGGCATCACGTGGGAAAGCCCCACCAAACGGCCGCAGGGCTCAATGAATTCAGCGTCGACGCAGCAGCCTGGCGGCTCCGTTGGGTGGGAGACCTGGGCTGCGGCGTCGCCTCGTTCTGGCTCCAAGTCACCGCGTGGGCAGCAGCAACAGCTCTCTCCTAGAATGCCGCGCTCCCTAGTCAAGGCTCCTTCTTTTTCCTCTCCGGAGCAAGTTGACACCTTCGACCCGTTTGCGAGTCCACGCCACCAAGGAAGTCGCTCCTCGTCCTCTTCGGCATTTGCGGTCGGGGATGGCGTGTCAGTGGACAAAGGCTCAGCTGTGTTTGTGGGCGTTGTTGAAGCGCTGTCTTCGAGCGGTGCCGCGGCAGATGTGCGCCTTACCAACACAGGCTCCTTGGTACAGAACATTCCTGTTGCAAGGCTGAAGCCGAACCTTCAAACGCCGAAGAACCCTTTCGACGATTGGCCTGCCACATACAGCGAGTCGCCAACTGGAAAGCCAACCACGGCCCAGCGCCCTTTAACACCCAGGTCGCCCATTCGGTCACCGCGCGGGCTCGGAGCAGCAGCCAACACGACTTCAGGTGCGACAGCTTTCGACCCTTTTGCGTCATTTTCCCCCAAAGCTCAAGGCGGTGGAAGGTTAGCCAACCCGTTCGAAGCGTTTCCACCGACGCTGCTGCCACCTATGGCCCCGCCTGCGCCACCGCCTAGCCATTCGATGCGCGGCATTCCAGGGGCAGCTGCCGTGGCCAATTCTGCTTTTGACTTCGCCGAAATGTGCACGGTAAGTTTGAATATTTTTTTAACGCACAGCTTTTCGCTGTTACGCGATGAGAACGCCAGCTATGGGCGCGAACGTACACGTAAATGTTGGCGAATTCCAATCATATTCCTTGCAGCTCACAAAAATTTCCTTTGCTGGGAACAGGTGGATGGTGACACGGCGAGTCGAGCGTCTGATTCTTCAGCCCAAGACCTGACGCCTTTTTTTCCCGCTGCGACTACGACGAATTCGCAACACGACCCTTTTGCACCTCCCAATCCTCCTGCCACCGCCACAAGTCGCTCAGGAGCCTCGCCGCGCACTTTAAACACGGCGTGGCGGCGGGCGCGACGAGCGTCGGCCGTAGCGGAGGTGGAAGCGCAATTGAGGGCGGCGCTCTGTGCGACAGGCCAACCAATCACGGCAGCGGCGCTGGCGCTAGCGCTCACCGCAGAAGAAAACTTAGAGATGTCGCTGGAAGAAGAGGATGTCGATTTGCACGGAGTCGCGTAAGCTTGCTTCTTTCTTGAACCATGATGGAAGAACCCAATATGTGTCGCTGTACCACCATTATGCTTCACTTGCCCAACTCCGTTTGAGTTATCTCAAGCCATATTTTGGTGCTTGATTTATTCGTAGGTACGGCGCCGAGGTCGACAAAAGTCTGGTCGAAGCTGCGCATCAGGCCCTGACCCAACGACTCAATTATCCACATCGTAAACCTGCCCCAGTGGCGCCTATTGTTCCTGTTACGGCGTCTACATCTCGCTCCATCAAACCATTAGCACCGCCTACACCCGATGGGAATGCAGCTGATCGTGCAAAATCGCCACTCAGCCCAGGAAAAGCGGTATTCAACTACGCTCTTTCATGAAAGGATACGCTCCCCAATTCAAGCAGGAATTCTTACAGGAGGGGCCTAATTCAGGTGGCCCAGCTATAGCCAACTAGTTATATAACAAATCTCACAAGGACGGAGCCTCGGTGCTACTGTAATTGCTAATTGATTCCCAGTCCACAATCAGAAGCATTTACGAAGCAGAAGCGATTTAATATACTAGTTTACTATAATTCAGCAGAATTGGGCTACGTGGGAAGAATTCTAGCGGATAAAGACAAGTAGGTCTGTGGCAGATACTATACAGATACGATAGAGGGCCATTATTGTTGGGGGAGAAACTTCTCAGTTTTTAGGGTGTTTTTGTTGGTTTGTTGGCGGAACCAAGAACCAAGCTAGCAAGCGCGATCGCGATCAATAGCCAACAAGCAGACACCAGAATAGATTCAGCAAGCCATATACCCCACTTTGAATGGATAGATAAATGCCGGTTCGTCAAGCTTCATGGCCAGCTTTTAAACTATTTTTCGAGGTTGCCTATATACTTCAAAGCGCCGGCAGCTGTCACGTAAAAGCTTCATCGCTCACAATTCTTCGCACCTGTAAGGACAAATCTATATGAAAATGTTTCATAGAATGAATGTTTCAAAACAATGGCATAGTTGCAAAAATAAGTGGGACACAGAACAATGTCTTTTTCCTTGATTTCACTTCGAACTTACATCATGATGTCGTCCCTTGTAGGTGTAGCCAGCAAAAGGCCCAACATCACCAGCGACTACACTGCCTCCATGCACAAGTGTAGTTGCACCCTCAAACGAGTCGAAGTGTTGGGTAACGCTTGCCACCTGGAATGATAGAAGTAAGGTAAGGGCAAGGAGCTATCCATAATCATGGACACAAATGAACAATTGATAACGTTCCAGTACCAGGTGCGGGAAGCGTGGATCGTCAGTTGGACATGTGCGCAAATGCTCAAGCAGAGGTGCCATCTCAGTAGATGGCACGTGCGGGGCAGGGCCAATGCGCAGGTTCGCCCAATCAACACCCGCCAACCAGGGGTGCTGTGCAACCTACAATTAGGAATGTATCATAAGTAAGGCATGATTTAGGATTAAAATTTGAAGAACAAGACGAGTGACATGGTATGAGGCAGTGTATTAATCCTTTACCTCTGCTGCGCCAGATACACGGCCGAGCCGTAACGAGGCATCGTTCATCAACCGCAAGAAAAAGTCAATGCACGCTGGAGAGCAGCGCGAATGCACAGCCTCAGGAACCTTGTCATGGTCGGCAAACGATAGGAAGACACAATCAGAGATCTTAGTTTAAAAGAAGGCAAGTAAGATAATAGAATAGGGCTTAAGTAAGCTAAGTCAAGACATCAAGATTGAGCCCCACGCCTACACGGAAAGTCTTTCAAGAATACGATGCGGTTCCTAGCTTTGATACAGTTCGTAGCAGGATAGAGGTACCATGAGACTTCGGGGCCAGTCCAAAATTCGTCGACAGGTTTCTTGAGGCTCGTTGGCATAGAAAGGCGTGTGCCCAACAAGGCACTCGTACATAATCACCCCCAGCGACCACCAATCGCACTCCTGCCCGTAACCTCTCCTGTTGGTATCAGCACCCGCTGTTCCGACTGCAAGCACTTCGGGGGCGATGTAGTCTGGAGTGCCCACGACGGAGTGCGCAAGCTGCCGCCTTGTCGCAGCGCCAGTCTTGCCTTCCCCATTGTGCGCGGCTGCACTTCCGTGAGCCGTCGTGAAAGTGGCGGGTGGCAGTGAGTCGTCGTTGGCGTCAATCTTAGCGCACAAGCCACAGTCCGTGAGCTTCACATGGCCTTGCAAATCTACGAGCACATTATCGGGCTTCAAGTCGCGATGCACGTACCCCAGCGCGTGAACCTAGGTAGCACAGTTAGAGGTTTAGAAACATATATAGGGACAGCAAATTGTAACTCCTTTATTGTCCTCGTAGAGCTGGACTACGACACGAATAAGATTGTGTGAAGAAGCGAGTTCTGGTTGTTGATAAAGGCCGAGGAAAGGCGAACTACCCGCTCGTGCACGCATGGGTTAAGACGAAGAAGACGAAGAACGTGCTTGTAATAGTACTGGTTGCACTTTAATATTGCTAGCATTGGGAATGCACAAGCTCGAGTTGCTAGGTACCGTGGCAATAGCGAGGCATATTTCAGCAACATAAAACTTCGTGACAGGCTCGCTGAAGGTATCATACTTGATCAGCAGCTGCATGAGATCACCGCCAGGTAAGAAGTCAAGGACCTATTCGGAGTATGTCGAATCGATTTAATTTCTAGGCTTCATGAAATGGATGATCTAGCAAATTCACTTGCGAAATATCCACATGCCGAACACTCATGCAGCGAGAACGAGTAAGCAAGTGCACAAACCTGATACAAGCTTTGAGCGTCCTGGAAGGAGTAACGTAGTGGTACTATCCAAGGATTATCAATGCCACTACTATCATCATTCACCGCTACCAAAAGCTCTCGTTCAGCTCGCAAATGATGCACCTATTGCGAACGCGATTCCACGAGATCAAAGGATTCACTTGCCCTCTGAGATGTATCTTTCATGTCATGAGCGGATGGGGTTGGTGAAGACGAGGAAGACAGTGCCAACCAAGTGATACCAAGATATTTTTAATGCAAAGCTTACTTGATTTTTTTTAATCATAGATTGCTTGGTCATGGATTTGAGCGCGTAAATTTCCACGCTGCCGTCCGATGCCACTAGCAAACCCGACCCTCCGTCGCGTCGTTGCCGAACCAAACGAACCTGAACGGTGCAAAGTGTG
>Ga0307982_1001665_pt1 | contig 18074 bp, 14 predicted proteins | sample OrgLakmetagen989_FD_201847 | JGI IMG/M metagenome (GOLD analysis project Ga0307982, IMG submission 201847) | Saline water microbial communities from Organic Lake, Antarctica - #989 | ecosystem: Environmental > Aquatic > Non-marine Saline and Alkaline > Saline | place: Antarctica: Organic Lake... | reverse complement strand
GTGGCGGCCACTGTAGCATGAGGCAGGCTCGACGAGAGCCTCACCCACGCTGCGGCACGCTGCCCCTCTTGCCGGCGCAGCACCACCACCCCCCGCACACACCACTTGTACACGCGGTACCCAGCGCGAGCGCTCTCACGCGTGTGGTACTCAACGCCAGGGTGCATCATCATACCGTCTGGGGATGAGATGGCACGCCATGCAGCTGCCACCGTGGGGCTGTTGGGATCGCCGAGGCCGCTTGCGAGCATATCGCGGCCAGCCTCGGGCAAGTTGCCGTGTTGAAGACGCACACGGCGATCGCCCATCAACGCCAGCAGCTCGTGCACCACGTTCACGTGGCCATTCTGGCACGCCCATTGCAGAGGATCATCTCTCCTGGAATTCACGTCTACACAGCGATCTCCTGCCAGTGCCAGCAGCTCACGCACAACGTTCAGGTGACCTTTCTCGCAAGCCACGTGGAAGGCACCCTCATCTTGTGCGTGCACATCGACACGCCTATCACCGCTGAGAGCGAGCAGCTCGCGCACCATGCCCAGATGACCAGCGTCGCAGGCAAGCCGCAGCGCGTACTCATCTACCGTGTGCACGTCCACACGGCAATCACCCGTCAAGGCAAGCAGCTCGCGCACCACGCCCAAGTGGCCATACTCGCAGGCATTGCGGAATGGGTACTCAGTCCAAACATGCACATCCACACGCCGCCTTCCGCTGAGGGCCAGCAGCTCGCGCACCACGCCCAAGTGGCCATTCGCGCAGGCATGGCGGAAGGCCTCCTCCCCCATGACCTGCACATCCACACAGCGATCCCCCGTCAGCGCAAGCAGCGCCCGCACCAGCTGCAGCTGACCAGACGCACATGCAGCTAGAAACTCGCCACGCAAGTCAGCAGTGGCAATGCTGGCCACCTCACGCTGCGCAGCTGCAGCGCTGTCCGCTGCTGGCACCACATCGTGCATGGCTTTCGGACCAGTCTCAGCAGCAGCGCTAATGCGCATATTTGTGGGAAATACAGTCATAGCGGCCACTGGTGCATTGCTGTCACCATCATGCAAGCTAGTCGTTCCGTTGCCAATCACGGGAGTTTGGCCAGCTGCTGCAGAAATTGCACCGTGCCTGACCAGTGCATATGCATGGTTGTTGGCAGGGCTGTCAAGCATTGCAGTTATCCAAGGCGAGCAGGCGTTTGTCTCACTTACCCACAGGGTGCTGTGACATGCTGCTTCTTGTGCTAGACTCTGGCAAAAATGCCGCGGCGTATTGTCAAAAGCCCTTGCCAAAGCCGGCTGAAGCGCTTCTACAACTCCGCAATGCACAAGAGAGCTTGGCAGGACAGGCGGTAGTACCTTTGACGCAATTACAACAACTTATGAACGCTGACTCACAGTTCTGTGTATATATGGCCACGGAAAGCGGCGCAGGCGAAAGATTGTCCAGGGGGATGCATTTTGTAGCGAAGGGGACTCACGCGCACGTGTGTGTACAGGACCGCTTGCCCCTGCCCAGAGGATGTAAATTCAGATCTGCACATACATATATTCGCCCGATCTGCACAGGCAGGACGCTCAGTGCGTAACCAGTGAGCAGCCGCGAGGGCCCTTCGAGCGACGACAACTCTGAGGGTCTAACTACAGCCTCGCCCACAATGATCTGCTCAAGATCACTGCATTTGCGCTTCATACAGGCCCTTGTCCTGCACTATGCTCCCCCTTCTGCCGGCGCAGCACCACCACCCCCCGCACACACCACTTGTACACGCGGTACCCAGCGCGAGCGCTCTCACGCACGCGGGGCTGAGTGTCAGGGTGCATCATCATGCCGTCTGAGGACGAGATAGCACGCCATGCGGCTGCTGTGGTGGGGCTGTGGGGATCGCCGAGGCCGCAGGCAAGCACATCGCAGATGTCCTGGTGTAGTGCCTCGTGCACTGGGAGACGGACAAGGCGATCACCTGTGAGGGCCAGCAACTCAAGCACCACATCCCAGCGTTCTCGAAATGTGGCACATTGAAGAGCTGTTTGCCTCTGTAAGCCTGCATTTACGTCCACGCGGCGATCCCCCGTCAGAGCCAGCAGCTCCCGTACCACACCCACGTGGCCACACATTGCAGCCAAGCGCAGAGCATTGCCGTGTTCGGTGTGCACGTCTACTCGACGGTCTCCAGTCAGGGCTAGGAGCTCGCGTACCATGGGCAAGTGGCCCATGTGACACGCCCAGGTAAAAGCTTGCTCGCACATATTTACACGGCGGTCCCCGCTCAGGCCCAGCAGCTCACGCACGAGCAGCAGATTCCCGCTTTTACAGGCATACAAAAGCAGGTCGTCCAATTGAATGGCAGACATGCCGGCTAAACCACGTTGAATTTGAGCTTTGGCATGCTCAGTGCCGGCTGTGGTGCTGGTGCTCCCTTTGCCATCAGGCGACGCCGAGGCAGGGTTTCGTCTGGTCGCAGCCTCACTGCCAACAACGGCTTCCTGCACATCACCTTCTGCATCCTGCGGACCCATATTCGCACCATATGTACATTGTGTATCTGCCAAAGTGTTGTCATCACTGGCACTACTCATCCTTCCCGGCAATCGGCAGCTGGGCAGTTGCTGAGCCTGCAGAATTGTCACTTTCAACTTTGCCCAACCGGCACACAAATACACACGCCAACAGTGCTGGCAAGCGCTGCAGTCGATCATGCAAAGCACATCATCATTCACTCACGGGGTGCTGATATACTGCGCTGCTGTCTGTACCTGTGTCAGGGTCGTCCGGGGCTCACTCTGATGGACTTGTCTTCTACACCCCAGTCTGAGGGGTTGAATTCACAAGCAACGAGAAGGGGGGGGGCACGACATAGAAAAAGCATTTTTTTTTGCCAAAGAAGCTGAGCCTGTACCCTTCCCTGGTTTATAGGCCATCCGAGGTCAAGGGGGGAAGGGAGGCCAAGGTGAATGAGGATGGGCCATTTGAGCGGCTTTTGTACAGTGTACTATGAATCACGTTATCGTTGGGGCCAGTAAAAGTCAGCAGTCTGACTATTGTGTATGGTGGTAGACCACGGCAGTGTATTGAGTTGAAGTGCGGAGCAGAGGATTGAAGCACCCAGGCGGTCTGTTGTTGGCAACTGTCTCCATATCCAACACTGTGTCAGATTCCTCGGCTGCCTCTGCAGTAGCAGTATTTAGAAGCCCCCCCCCCCCCCCCACCCCCGCAAGGAGACAAGGGGTGGCATGTCAGCCCGCACGCCTGTCCAGGCAGCAGGGCTGCCAAGCCGCAATCAGCAGGGTAGCAGCAGCCAATCAGCCAAAAGTTTGCCCAGGCCTCACCCACGCAGTGCTACCTCAGTGCAGCGAGACCAAGCGGCAGCAGCACATCAAGAGCATCATGACCCCACTGCTCAAGTGGCCCAGCACACAGCCATACTCCGCTAGCCCAACTTCATGCACTCCCATGGCCACTAACAGGTCGTTTCCTCTCCCGACCTTGCCCTCGCCCCTCTTGCCGGCGCAGCACCACCACCCCCCGCACACACCACTTGTACACGCGGTACCCAGCGCGAGCGCTCTCACGCGTGTGGTACCCAGCGTCAGGGTGCATCATCATGCCGTCTGGGGATGAGATGGCACGCCATGCAGCTGCCACGGTGGGGCTGTTGGGATCGCCGAGGCCGCTTGCGAGCATATCGCGGCCAGCCTCGGGCAGTGTATCTGGTGTTAAGCAAGCAAGGCGATCAACGCTCAGTACAAACAGCTCACATGCTACGTGTAGACGACCCTTAGCGCATGCATGGCGTAAAGCATAACCTTCGATCGAGTTCACATCCACTCGTCTGTCCCCAGCCAGCACCAGCAGCCCCCGTACCACACCCACGTGGCCATGCTGACATGCAAGGCGCAAAGCGTACTCGTCCATTGAGTGCACATCCACGCGACGATCCCCCGCCAGAGCCAGCAGCTCCCGTACCACACCCACATGGCCGCACGCGCAAGCGATGGCAAACTGGTCGTCCAAGTCAACTGTAGCAATTGCAGCCACATCTTGCTGCACGGTTTCAATGTGATGCACCAACCCAACATGCCCAGTGCTCACCACTGGTGCAGCGCCAGTTACTGTCTGCTTGCACACCTCGTGCCCCCTTGGCCCGCATCACACCTGCAGCATGCACATGGTATGTGTAGCCAGATTTGGCGTTGCCATGCAAGCCGCTCATGCCTCCGCCGGTCTCGGGCCGCTCGCTGCTGAAGCTGCAGAAATTGCGCTGTGCCGCATCAGTGCTCTTGTGTTTGTGCCGGCAGAGCTGCCAAGCATGCCGTATGTCCACACAGGCATTTTATATCACTCACTGGTAAGGCGCTGCGACATGATGCTGCGGCAGTCTGGCAGAGTGGTCCGGGGCTCACTGGGTTTCTCAGAAGCCGAAGGACAAGATTATGAAAACGCTACTGTGCAGGAGAGTATCGGACCTGGAGGGTCCACAGTATGAGAAGTGCATGTATCGTACTTGATGAATTTGTGAGTCCCCTCGCGTTGCACAGTCTGTGGTTGTTGTGAAAGTTGGTGCCAATGCATCCAGGGGGTGGGGGCCCCTAACCCAAGCCGCTGGCCAATATGTCATGGCCAGCCTGGGCCTCGCATCTGGCAGTAAATGGACATGGCAATTGAATCGCCCACGAAGACCAGCTATGGGACGACTTGCTCCAAGTGGTGATTTTGATACGACAAGCAGAGCTTGTCATGAAGTCGTGCCTGACCTGATCACTCAATTCCCGTGTGATTCTGATTCTTGCAGGGCTTCTCTTCAAGTCGTCAAACTTAACAAATGAGTGTAGCAGCTCAAGCACGATCGAACAGTTACATGTCAGGCAGCAGTGTGTGAATGCGACACAAGGTACAATTGTGACTGTGTATTGTTAGCTTCATGAGAGGCCCCTCAGGGCTGCTCCCGTTGCTTACTCCTCCTTCTTCTCCTCCTTCTTGCGCAGGGCAGCGCGCAGCTTCTTGATCTCCGCGTTGGCCTCGAAAGACTTCTGGTCGGCGGTCAGGGTGACCAGCTCGGTCTTGGGGGCAGTCTGCTTGATGGGGATGATGGCGCCAGTCAGCTGAGGGATGGTGGCAGCGGTCTCCTTGGCGGTCTCGCCCTGCTTCAGGCCCTTGGTGGGGTGCTTGGGGAAGACGACCAGGCGGCTCATGTACTCCTGCAGGCGAGCCACGTTGGCGTCAACAGACTCCTGGCACTTGTTCACTCGTCGGCGGTCGACGGCGATGCCCACGGTGGGGGCGACCTTGTGGCTGATGCCAGCGGCCTTCAACTCAGTCAGGGTGAAACCACGGCCGGCCTTCACCTTGATGTTGTACTTGGCGGTCTGGCCGTGCACCATAGGGCGCAGGGGGCCGGAAGAGGGGCGAGGTGCCATCTTGGCGGCCTTGGCGGCACGTGCCTCACGGCGGGCCTTCTTCTTGCCAGCCTGGTCAAACCAAGTGCGCACGCGGTTTGCCCAGTGCTTCTTGAAATGCCCGTTGGGGATGACGTTGTTGTGCTTCACCATGGCTGAAACTGAAGAGTGGAGATATACACAACTCCTGCACAGGCACGCGAATGAAGATGAGAGCTTGGTGCCATCCTGCGCGCAAGAGCAGCCACACAATGATGCACAGCTGCACAACTTAAAGCTACTATCCGATACAATGATACAGTTGTCACGTTCCAGCCATGCAAAGCTGGAGTTGGCCGGGCTGAACTCGAGGAATTCGAAAGCAGCCACTGGCTGCGGAAATAGAGCTCCTTAGCCCAGCTTCGCACTGAGGACACCGCCAGTGGTGCCCAAGCGAATAAAATCACTTGGGCATGAACAGTCGTGCTCGTAGCAGCTGCAACCAGCAGACACTGCTTCGACGGCAGACGCGGCGTCTTGCAGTGCTGCAGCATCAAATCCCGCAAGAGCGATAACATGTCACGGTGCTAATCCGCACCCAAGAATCGAACTATGCATGCCCAGTGTCTGCTCTATGACGTACCTTATCAGTCACAACTGTTGAATGATTTTGATTGCCGCTTAGGAAGTGCCCAGAGAGCTATTTGTGTGTTATTGTACCCTAGAAAAGACGTCCGTGAATACCCAATTATTCCCGTACGTCATTAACATGACGATTTTATACAAAACCCCATGCAATGACACTTTACCGACGTATACATACTTTGATTAACATAGGTAGGTTTTCGTGCATCATGAATCTATGCGTATGTTGTGCCTGTTTGCGGGACCGTCTTGAAAGTGTCCACACATGGATTCTGTAGCGGTTTGCGATGCGGAATTTGACTGCTGGAGCTCTGTCACCTGCCATGCCCATGCTGTGTGATGGGCAGTTGCTTGAGGTGCCGTTTGTTTGAATTTTATTTGGCAAGCGTGGTTTGGTTTTGCGCGCATTTTGAAGCTCCAGGGCTCAATTGCACTCTCCATGGCTCCAAGCCGATGGCGACGATGCTTCAGTCTCACGCTTGCGCTGGTGTCCCCTCACTGCCGCTGTCCTTCTGTCAGAACCTCAGGTCACTGTTGTGTGTTTGAGTGATTTGCTGACGTGCTGTCGTCTCAGTATTGCGTGCCACTGCTGCAGTGGGCCGGTTGTGTGTGCTCTGAGACTATTCCTCGGATCCAAGCCTGTTGTGCAATTTGGTTTCAAGGCACCGTCTGCTGGTACAACTGTCTCATTTTCACAGGGTACAGTGTAGTTTCATCAACTATACATTTCGTATCATCATGGCTTCTGCTGTTCAGTGCTTCGGCCGCAAGCGTAACGCCACCGCAGTGGCACACTGCAAGGAGGGCAAGGGTGTCCTCCGTGTGAACGGCTACCCCGTGAACCTGGTGCAGCCCGAGACCCTCCGCGTGAAGGTCCTGGAGCCCGTGCTGCTGCTCGGCCCCGAGAAGTTCGCCAACCTGGATGTCCGCATCCGCGTCAAGGGTGGTGGTCACGCCGCACAGATCTACGCCATCCGTCAGGCTCTTGCCAAGGCTGTCGTGTCTTACTACCAGAAGTGTAAGTCTTGCTTCGCCACCTCTTTGGCTGCTCCAATGATTTTGATCATAAAGTTTGAGAGCACACGAATCAGTTGTGTGACACCTTTTCGTTGAGGAGTCTGGCCCGACAAGTGCCTGCGCACGCGTCGTCACTGCAACACTCACCCACGCCTATGTTTTTACAGTCGTGAGCGAGGTCGCCAAGAACGAGATCAAGGCTGTCCTGATGGCATACGACCGCTCTCTGCTGGTCGCCGACCCCCGCCGCTGCGAACCCAAGAAGTTCGGTGGCCCCAGCGCACGCGCCCGCTACCAGAAGTCTTACCGTTAAACATTTACAAGCTGTTTTTCAGTTTGTGGATTGGTGGCTGAGTGCCGACACAGAGCACTTTGTCCGCTTCCTCAATGCACAGTTCCTATGACAGCACACTTCAATCTTTTGCTTGTAGCCCCAACCTGCCTTCCCGACATCCACAGAGCAGCTCACAGGAAGCACAGCGGCGCTGTGATTAAAACAGCACCACACGTGACGTTTCACAGTGCAATGGGATGCATTCTATGCACCAGGGGCAGTGGCTGGTGGCTTGACCTGCCCAGGGAAGCAAAGCCCCTGAAGCATAAGGTCGGCACAAGAGAGACCAGGCAGCAGACCATCAGCAATGTTATTCTGGGTGCTGGGCAGGCGCTGACCGCTTGGTCGGCGCCCGGCGACAGTCCTCAGTCCCCCAGTGTGAGCTACAGGCCATCGACACTCATTCATGCGAGCATTGCATCAGCATCTGCATCAGCATCTGCATCAGCGCAGAGTACAATCAGCTGAACGTACGATTGCCATGTGGAGCGATTGGACGGGGGGGGGGGGTGTGAGACAACAGGGGGGGGCGTTACCCTGCCTAGATTACCGCTGAGCCAGCTGTCAAACATCTAGCTCTATCTACACGCAAGTACCTGCTACAGCTCACTATAAATTATGGCTGCCAGTGATCCATCCACCAGCGATGCAGCTGTTGCTGCCTCGAGCAGCACTGTCGACACGACCGACGCACCTCAGCTGGTGGAGCATGTCAATACACCTGCAAACTGCACCCCGTATGATGTGAAGTGGGTCCCCTCTTCTGCACGATTTGTTGTTGCTGGTCTCAAGCCTCGTGGCACTGGCTGTCTACAAGTGTATGAGCTGGGCGTGGGCAAGGTGGACCTACTGAATGAGGTGCGTAGCGTTTCTACGGTTAAGGGATGTGGAAGCAGGGCGCACTTTGCCTGCGTTTGACACCACAGACCGAAAAGAAGCACGGATTCAAGTGCATGACATTTGGTGCTGCATCTTTGGAGGATCGACACGTTGCCACAGGCGACTATGGTGGCCAATTGAGCATTTGGTGAGCGACATGCGAAACTCCGTGATGATCTGCCTGAATTTGAAGCCCATATGTATGTCTCGCAGGGATCTTGAGCGTATGAGCACCCCTGTTTTCAATGTTCAAGCCCATAATGGGCTTGTTAATGCAATTGATGGCTGTGGTGGACTGGGGATTGGCGGCGGGGCCCCAGAGATCGTCACCGGAGGACGGGATGGTGAGTGCACGCACTACCTTCTCACTCGCAAGGCGACACCTACTTGACAACTTTGGCTTGTGCAGGATGCGTGAGGTTGTGGGATCCACGTGTACAGGAGCCCCAAGTTAGCTTGGAGCCGGAAAGTGGCAAGGCGCGCGACTGCTGGACTGTGGCCTTTGGGAATTCGTTTTCAGACGACGAGCGCTGCATCGCAGCAGGGTACGACAACGGCGACGTGAAGCTGTTCGACCTGCGCATGAACAAGCTGCGCTGGGAGGACAATGTTGGAAATGGCGTGGTGGGGCTGCAGTTTGACCGCAAGGACATTGACATGAACAAGTTGCTGGTGACAACACTGGAAAGCAAGTTTCGCCTGTACGATATGCGCACGCAGCACCCCACCGACGGCTTTGCGCACCTTTCTCAAAAAGCTCACAAGTCCACCGTGTGGCTGGGCCGCCACCTGCCGCAGAACAGAGATGTGTTCTGCACCACAGGCGGCAACGGCGGTGTGAACCTGTACAAATAGTGAGTACCTTTGCCTGTTGTCCTTGCACACTGCCCCCTCACCACTCTTGCTTTGTTTGTGCAGCACCTATCCAATTTCCCGCACCCGGAAGGATGAGGAGGGACGGGCCCTGGGGGTGATGGGCTCCGTGGAGCTCCTGAACTCGCGCATCCTGGCGCCGCAGCCCATTGTGGGGTGGGACTGGTCGCCAGACAAGGAAGGCCTCGCGGCTGCAGTGGCCCTGGATCAGACGGTGCGTGTGTACATCGTCACAAAGCTGAACAAGCTGTAGGTCCCCGGGGGAGGCACAGCCACCGCCCCCTGGGGTTGCGCAGGGGGCTCTTGGCCCAGCTCGTCTGTACAATACGTCACACAGAGCTTTGCTGAATCCCTCGCCGGCAAACTTGAACGGTGCAGGGCTGTGCGACTGAGACACGCAGCGAGCTCGTGCAAAGCTTAGGGGGGTAACACCCGGCCGCGAGGCGCTGCCAGTTAGCAGCTGCTACACATATAAATGATTATGTTTATTGCGCGAGATAACCCTCTGCAACTTGGCCTGCACCATCTGGAGGACCCGGTCGCCGGAGGTGCAGCAGCCGGAGCTGGCGCTGCTTTGTAAGCAGACAACCCAATATCCTGGTGGCGGCTTCATAGCCCCCAACTGCTGCCGACCGCAGCATCCGAAAGGAACAGTTCACCACTTTTGACGCTTTGAGTGCGGCGACAACGCTCACTGCGGTAGTTCACCGTCCTGCATACCCCCCCGTGTGGGGTCAATGGGCTGCGGACCTTGCTTGCAAGGAGACGCTGAAATGCATGACAGTCACATATAAAAAATCACGAAAGTTCCCAAAATGTACTAGGTGTTGGTTTTCAGTCCATTTCTTGACAGCCTGCTGTGTGGGGAGACGTCAGCACAGCCATTGCGCTGCCCACGAAAACTCCTGCAATGGACAGCCCTGTCTCGAGTGCGCGTAGGCACAGCACGCCTGTGGTGCTCGTAGCAGGATTCATGGCCCCATCCAAGTAAATATAAACCCCATTTTGCCTCCTCTCTGTTGGCTGCTGCGCTTCAGCTGAGTGAGCCCTCTGTGCAGATTGATGGAGGAGTACTGGACTTGTGCCCTGACCACAGCGGCTCATCGGCCTGTCCTCACGTCGTACTTGTCTCCTGTCGGGTCGAGTGAAGACAGAGCAAGGCAGCTATTCTATCAAATTAAAGGGGGCGTGCTGGATTTCGGTTCGCGCTTTCGTGACCGCGGGATGTACGTGAACCACAGAAGCGGGATTTGTCGCGAGTTTTCCGCTGCTCACGTCAACTCCTGCGACCACCTCTGTACGGTTACTACAGACACGACAGGCTTGGTCAAAAGTTCCCTGGAACATACCAGCAGTGGTCAAAAGAAAATCCAGTGAGTGTCAGCTGCTTTCCATGTTGCAGCGCGCTTGATGCGAATCTGCGTCACACGCATGGAGAGATGTTTTCCCAGATTCACTGTGTCGGGCATTCTTTTGGTGGACAAACCATTCGCGTGCTGCAACAGCTACTATCAGAGGGTGCTTTCGAGGAGCATTGCACTTGTGCCGGCTGGATTCGCTCCATTACATGTATTTCATCTCCTTTGAACGGCTCGCTGGCGGTGTATGCACTGGGGGCACGGGAGGTGCCCTTGGGCCGTTTGCTGCCTGCCCATGCTGCTCCACCACCAACAAACGCCCCCAAGCACACACCCTCTACTTCATCTCCTCCACTGTCATCGTGCTGGCGGCGGGCTGTGGCTGCCGTCTGCTCCACAGCCGCCCACGTTGCAGGGTGGCACCAGCCGGTGCGCTGTTGTTCAGCGGGGTATCTCATCGGCATGGTGGCACACCTGTGGGAACTGGTCGACTTACCACACCTCCACGAGGGTATTTTTCACTTTGATGTGGCTCGATTCGGCGTTGGGCGCCGTCGGCGTGGCTGCGCTGCCGCTGCGTTGCATTGCGGAACCGCCGGCTGCCCTGTGGGCGCAGGGTCTGCCCTTTTTCAACATGCCAACTGTGCTCCAGCAGATATGACCCTGCAAGGGGCATACCTATGGAACCGACGCATACTGCATCAGCAGGACACGTACTACTTTTCATTTGTGGGCGATAGCTTTGGCCTAACTGAGGCAAGGGGGGCAGCGCACGATGTCACTGGCGACGGGGGGGAAGAGGGGGAAGAGGGGCTCCAAGCTGAGGTCGCTGAGTCAACAAAGTCACCCTGTCCACGGCGCAGCCTGACCCGCAAGGTTGTGTCTACGCTCGATCCCCCCACAGACACCCCTACTGCAACAGCAAGTGCGGCCGGAGCTGAGGTGCGCCCGGTGTTCCTGTCAGAGGAGGGCTCTCACGCTGACGGGGCGAGGACTGTACTCAGAGCCCTACAGTGGCATGTGGGATGGCACACGCCATGGATGGACCGTTCTTGTTTCCCTTTTGTGGTGCACCCCGGAACAGGTGCGTGGGGCCCCAGCGCGTGGATGGATGGGGGGGGGGATGGGCTGCTGGCACTGCCCGAGCAAGCCGTGCCACTGCACACACCAGCCATAGGTGCATCGGGTACCACATGTTTGCTGGATGCCCGCAAGCATGTCCAAAGCTGCAGTGAGGCTCGGCCAATCGCCCTGTCGCCCCCACCCTTTGTCTTGGTGGACACCCCCCCCGTGAGCAGTGACTTCGCAAATTGGATGAAATCACACAGCGCATGTGCTGAGCCCTCCCCTTCTACCCCTGCTGCCAATAGCCCCCGTTCCCGTCTGCGTTTCCAGCCGAGGGCGGGCGTGTGGCATGTGCTTCGTCACGGGAGTGACCATGTGGGAGTGGTTCCCGCCCCGGTGGGCTCTCTGCCCCAAGCAGGCTTCTTTGCACGGCTTTGGAGACTGCTTGATGAGGTGGACGTGCAGTGTGGGTGACCCCGCAAGCATGCCTGTACGGAGGGGTGGCAGGGGGGGCAACGGTGCATGGTTCCGTACACAGCATGTGTAATTTGTGCACACAAGACTTGAATCAAATTTTTACCTCTGTGATAATATGGATGATGCAACGGCTGCTTTGGCTGCGGCCCTCGTGCCGCAGACGTACATTGACCAGGGGAGGCAGGCGCTGAGGGCAAGGGAGAAATTGCTCAAGACATTGCTTGCGCAGCGATGTTTGCCAGAAAAGGGATGGAACGAGGCAGAAATTGAGTACACACTGGGCTCGCTAGCTGCAATGGATAGCAACAATTTCCCCAACACCTGTGGGGTTGGTGAGCGTGAAGGGCGGGTTGTGTGTCCTCTGGTGGCAAGGCGGCACTTCGGGTTCGCTCACGGCGTCGGGCGGAGTGGCGATGTTTCCGCAGTGCAGCCCAAGGCAGCCGGCAGCAGCATCATGTACAAACTGACAAACTTCATGGTTTTACATGCTGCGCGTCTGGCTGGTCTCACTCGTGTCCAGGCAGCGCTGGCTCTGCCACTGGCCACCGGCATGACGATTGCTTTGACGCTGCGGTACCTGGCTGCGGATCGGCCGGCTGCCAAATACGTAATCTGGCCAAGAATAGACCAGAAAGCATGCATGAAGGCAATTTCTACAGCAGGCTTTGAACCCATTATAGTGGAGAATGTCTATGAAGGCGATGAGCTGCGCACAGATATGGCCGCGCTTGCCCAAGAAGTTGCTCGAGTTGGCCCGGAGACCGTCGTGGCTATTATGTCCACAAGCAGCTGCTTTGCGCCGCGAGGGTGCGACAGGCTGGAAGAAATCGCACAGTTGTGCGAAGAGCATGGCATTCCCCACGTGATCAACAACGCGTACGGGCTGCAAGCCTCCAAGCTCACACACACTGTGAATGAGGCTTTGAGGCTGGGCCGGGTGGACGCCGTTATCCAGAGCAGCGACAAGAACTTCATGACGCCCGTAGGAGGGGCGGTGATACTGGCCCCCATTCAGGCCACACTGGATGGCATTTCCGCCACATATGCTGGCCGTGCCTCCGCAGCGCCAATCGTGGACTTGCTGGCGACGCTGCTGTGGCTGGGCAAAAGTGGCTGGGTGCAGGCCCTGAAAGCGCGCAAGCAGCAGGCACAAGCCCTGGCTGCAGCCCTGCACCAGCTGGCGGAGCAGCACGGCGAGCGGGTGCTGCAGTCCAAGTACAACCCGATTTCAATGGCGCTGACGCTGGGCAGCGTCACGGCCGGGGGCCCCCCAACGGAGCTGGGCAGCATGCTGTTCCAACGAGGAGTCACTGGGTGCCGTGTGGTGACCCCAGGGTCCAGCAAGCAAGTGGGCAGCATCACAGTGCGTAATTGGGGGGCCTCCGCGCCCGACGAGGGGGGGTACAAGTTCGGCCCATACCTCACTGTCGCCGCGGCGGTGGGGCAAGCGGAGGAAGACATTGCAGTGTTCAGCAAGAAGTTCTCGGCGTGTGTCAAGGCGTTTCGCAAGCGCCATCCTGCTGCCGCCGCCGCCACCGCCGCCGGGGAAGCAGCACAAGAAGAGGGGGCGGCCCCAGGCGAGCACTAGTGACTAGTGACGTGACTGCTCCACAGGCAACTTGGCCTCATGCCCAGTCCCCGACGTGTAAGTGAAGAATACATCATACGCAGTGCCTCACATGATGCTGCACCGCAGGCCGCTCCCTGCTGCAGCGGCCTTGCGGATTTTGTCCAGATCTGCCACTTGTGCCCCCGGTTCCGCCGGGAACACGTCTCCAATCACCTTTCCCGCCATGTCCCGGCGCTGGTAGAACAGTAGGTACGCGGTGCTGGTAACCACTTGGGATGCCGGCAGTGCTGAGATGTTTGAGTCGTTGAACAAACGCCAGTCCCCGTTGGGGCCTCGTGTGCTGGCCACGTAGTGTCCCGCCCCCAGCGCCCCCAGATGGTGCACCACTGCGTACAGGTCATACTCGGCGCCGTCTGGCCGTGTCACGCTCAGCGGCACGCCTTCGAAGCCGTCTTCCCGCGCTGCCGCGTTGGTGACTTCGAAGGGGATTGGCTCATCTACTGCCGCTTGACCTCCAGCACCCCCCCCTGCACCAGCGACAGCCCCCCCCTCGCTGGTGGATAGCTTGCCCCCCAAATGCTCCCACACAGATGTGTCCACGGGCGGCTGCTGCAGCACTTCATGCGCCATGAAGTCTCCCAGCCGCAGACCCTGCAGGGGGTACTGCACCAAGTTTCCAATCTTCCGCCGCACAGTGGCTGTGTGCTGGAAGCGCTTCAGCTGCAACACCAGCAGGGGGGGTGCTCGCCACACCTGCAGCTGCTTGGTGAATGGGCGCATCGCCACGTCACCCCCAGTGCTTGAGCGGGAGCACTTGGGGCAGAACCGCGTGTCATCCAGCTTCTCTGGGCGGGAAAACGCGTCCAGACACTGCGCCAGGGACAGGGGGCGGTCCACCTCCCTGGCATGCTGAGCGACGGAGGGGTGTCGGTCCACTGCAGCCACCTCCTGCCGATCCAAGGCGCTCTCCAGGAGGCCGGGCTCCCAATCCACCGCCACTGTGCACCCTGTAGGCATATCCTCGCCCCCTGCTGCCCGGTACAGGAATGAGTCCCCTAGGGGGTGCACCCTGCCAGACTTGCCGTCGCTGGCTGCGTGTGCCCCATCGGCCCAGACAGCGCTGTGCACAGACCCCCCCCCCACCGCGGCTCCTGACGCAGTGGGGGGGGTCTCTGGAGACAACTCGCCAGTGGCCCCAAGAGTGAGCGCCAATGCTGGAATCGAGCCCCCCCCCAAGGGGGCTCCCGCCACTGAAGCCGTGGCTGTTTTCCACCCTTGGGCAGCGCTTTCAAATGCTGCTACATGTGCGGTGGTGCCGCCTGCCATCTTGAAGCGTTTCGTTTTGCCCCCCAGTGTGCGCTCCCACGAGGGCTGGATGATGTTGCCGTCACTCACGGAGCGCCAAGTGAAGCGCTCAGCGATGTACCCGGAGCGTGTGACGCGTTTCAGCACGAAACCCCACGTGAGCATGATGGCGCGCTGGGACATGTCGGGCAGCCCACAGGCGGAATCTGGGCTCCAAACCAACGGGCGCCCGCCGTGCTGTTCCTCGTCTGGCTGTGTGTTCCCCTCGGCTATGCGTTTCGCCGAGTCTGCGCAGTACAGCAGGAAATTGGACAGGGGGTCTACACGGCGACGGATGAACCGCTTGGATTGCAGCCACGCCAGAGCATATAGCTCCATGGTGCTTGTGTCCTCTGGGGCCACCCGCAGGAGGCTGGGTGGGCCCACCAGGGTGCACTGCATGGGGTCCAGGAAGAAATATCTTGCAGCTTCCCAGCGCCGGTGCACCAGCGTCACCTCAAACGGGCGCCGCAGCACCACTGAGATGTGGGCTTGGGGCAGATTTGCGGCCCTCGCCCCCCCCTCATATTCCACGTCGAAGGTGTTGTCCCCCGCATGCACCTTTGTGATAGTCGCTGAGAAGAACTCCCCCCCCCTGAAACGCGCCAGCACACGCCCTCCCACCTCCGGGCGCACGATACGGCGGGCTGGGGAGAGCAATTCCGTATCTGCCCGCGGCTTCAGCTTGGGCTGGGGGGGGGCAGTGGCACTGCTGGATGCAGCAGCAACACCCAAGCTGTCAGGTGAGGAGCCCTGCTGCGATGCAGGTGCTGCTGCCCCAGACACGGCTGGTGTTGCAGGATGCTCAGCTGGCTTGCTGTTGAAGTGAGCTGGGCTAGCGGCGGCGGTGTCCGTTTCACGGGGAGAGGTGGCAGGGCTGCCGGGGATTTCCACTGCGACAGAAGGGGGTGCAGGGGGGTCATCCTCTGCAGCAGTAGCCTTAACTCTTTCCGTGCCATCTGCTTGGTCAGCTTCCGGCTCCAGCTTTTTCACTGCAACTTTGCCTGAAGCCGCTGCACCAGCGGAGGAATTAAGGAGCAGCTGGCCTGCTTCGTGTTCTTGTTGCTTGCGGAACACAGTTGCCATGGCCAGCACAGCAGAGTGCGGAACTGCAACGTTGTCACTCTCCGCCAGCAGCCGAAGCACACTGACGTCAGAGGGATCCACCAGTCCTGCGCCAGCGCTGCCCGTGGCTGTTCCAAGTGCAACATCGTCTGGATCAAACCGTTGAAACCATCTGCGTTCCGACTTGGTTTGCGACACCTTTGCACAGTCACTGGAGGGCAGTGTGTGAGCCAGGCAAGTGGCCAGGTGTGGAGGAAGGAATGATGTGGCTGGGGAGAGCGGCAGGTGTCCCATGTGGTACTTCAACGAGCCTGCATCTGAGATCTGCTGCAACGAGGGCAACTGGTACACCTCCAGATTCAACCCCTCTCTCAGCTTGTTCAGGGGGGTCTCATCAACCAGTTGCGAGTCCGCCAAAAAGCTTCCCATCATGTGAGTGACATACAGCTGGGCACGGTGCAGCCGCACCCGTGGCACTGAGGCTTCCACGCCCAGGTGCTTGGGCTCCCGCACTGCCACGCCAGAGTCAGCTGCAGCGCCGGCGAATGCAGCTGCCTGTGTCGCGCCGGCTGCGGCAACGACCCCCCCCACCCCTGCATTTGAGGGGGGGGTCGCTCCCTCCCGCGTCACCACTGTCATCCCAGGCTGCATGGCCACTAAGGCATTCTTCACGTCGGCAATCGTGGCAGAGTGCGGCAGTGCAATGGACACCTGCAGTGGGCGCCGTGTGTTCCAAACGAAGAACACAGTGGCTGTGATGTACCGCAGTGCCGGGTCCGGCAGGGGCAGTGGCAGCAGCGAGAACAACTCAAAGCGGCAGGACGTGAAGCCGCAGTTGCAGCACTGCAGGGTAGACTTGAACTGACCTCCAAACAGCGCAGACACAGCAGAGCGGTCCCTGTGCAGGTGCGCCAGCCACCACTCCGCTGCCACGATTGCGTCGGGGCGGCCGTTCGAATCAGGCAGAGCGATGTACGGCTTCTTGCCCAGCACCCTGTTGGTGTCTTCCCCCAGAAACGACAGCACAGCATCCAGGAACTCCTGCGCGTCGTGCTGGTCGTTCCCCTCAAAGTCTGCTCGAGCCTTAGCGATAACCTGCTTCAGGCGACGGGGAGCCACGGTGCGGCTGCTGCCGCTACTCCACACGTCAGACAACAAGTCGAACAACGCAACTGCAAGGTGACCCCCTGTTCCCAGTTCGTTTTCCTCGTTCAAGTCCAGCGCAAATGCCCGCAGGGTGAAGTACTCCCGGAACAGTCGGGAGGCACTTAGGGCTTGCAGCGCTGCGTTCATGTAGCAGGTGTTCCCCAGGTTTTGAAAGCCCACCATTCCAGGGGGGTGCAGCACGCGGGTGGAGGCACCCTTCTGCACAGCGGAGTTAGCGCCGTCTTGTGGCACAGCGTAGCCTTCCTTGGACCAGTACCCGTCCGGCGTCTGCACTTCAATCAACACCTCACCCCCCGACACAAGGTCGGCCGCGTCCAAATACAAGCTCAGCTGGGGCAGCGGGACAAAGTCCATGCCCTCTTCTGGGCGGTACCACAGCCTGCAGGGGGCGTCCCGTGCACCGGCCGCCTTGGCCATTGCCCGCTGCACCTGTCCCACCGTGTCGTACTTTGAGAACACAAAGGGGCGCTTCATGCGGGCCAGCTCGGCGTCTTTCCCCGCCAGCCGGCGCATGACCAGCGCCAAGGGATATAGCTCAAGCTCCACACCTGTCCCCGCGGTGCTGCCTGCCCGCTCCAGGCGCAAGGCGGCCAGAGAGGGTGGGGGGGGGGGCATGGCCAGTCCACCCCCCCCCTCGGTGGGACATGTGGCCGTGACGGGCACAGCCACCACACTGCGCATGATGCATGGCCCCGCGCCGTACCACTTGCTGAGTGCCTCCCACACCCTGGGGGGCACCAGTGCGTAGTCATGTCCCCGGTGCAGGGCCGTACGCATGAGCCCCAGCTGGGCGTCCTGCAGCAGAGTCTCTGTGGGGATGGCAGGCAGTGCTCCCGGGGCAGCCAGGTGCCGTGCAGAGGCGGCTGCAGCATCCACAGCCGAGCCACAGCCAGAGCCTGAGCCAGGAGGGTGAG
>Ga0307982_1001663_pt1 | contig 18074 bp, 25 predicted proteins | sample OrgLakmetagen989_FD_201847 | JGI IMG/M metagenome (GOLD analysis project Ga0307982, IMG submission 201847) | Saline water microbial communities from Organic Lake, Antarctica - #989 | ecosystem: Environmental > Aquatic > Non-marine Saline and Alkaline > Saline | place: Antarctica: Organic Lake... | reverse complement strand
TTACCTCCGACGCCAACGGTTCCATGGATTTCGAGATGCCGCGCTACTTCCCGAGCCAGGGTCGCTTGCCGACTTGAGCGTGAACGACAGCATCTTGTTGAAGAAGCGCCTGATGCAACACCGCCTCCAAGAGATGATCCACCAGCTGGAGTCGGAACGCCCTGAAAGGATCACGGGTGTTTTGGCATCCAAGATCAACTACTTGAAAGAGCTGTCGACGCGCCCTTGAACCCGGGACCCCACGTCCTTGTGTGTCGTGTCGTAGGGTGATTGTGTGCTTGACGTTAGCAGAGTCAAAGAACAGGTTGAGGACCAGGGTTTGGCTTGTAGAACAGACAATTGAGAAGCGTCATCTGCCGTGGTCGTCCATTGCCATCATTGCCGTAGTTGTAAACTCACCAAAGGCCTGTTGTCTGCAGCGGGTGATTTTTAAGCAGGTTGCACAGGGCCTGTCACAGGGCCTGTCAGTCGTAAATACTCACGTCTATTCACGTCGTCTCCCCCCTCCTCAAGTATGGGGTCACTGGCTCAAATCGCACTGAATGAACCCTGAGAATACAACACGGCAACTGCTGGAGAGCACCCAGACGGCCTCGTGACGATCCATGGGATTCAATGGAAAGATATCCTTAGTCAACAGCACCCATGAACTGCCGGACAGCTCCCCGAGCCCATGAGCCCGAGCCCATGAGCTTGTCATAAATTCATAAACCGACCTCTATATTCTCAAAAATGTTTCGCCGCAAGTCTGCTGCCAGGCCAAGATGCTCGGCCATGCCAGTTCGAGACTCGAGTAGCGCGCAGGCCAATCAAGAAGATACGCTGATTAGCGAGGATGACCCACCCCTCGCCTGGGCAGGCCAGGTCGATGCCCACGTTCACGTTGGCGACAACACTGCCGACTAGCATGTCATCGGTTATGAACTTTCGAAACAGCGTGGCCACCGGGTTGCGCTCGGGATAGACGATGGCTACGGCGATCGTGTAGAGCACGTGGTCGACTCGGTCTCCGTCGTAGCCATAGGTCAGTAACTGGTGCGGCTGCCAGTGGTCCAGCACCCATTCAGCTCGCTCGACAGTCTGCTGCGACACGACTGCTTCCATGCCACTCAGGTGAGTCATTCTCGCGTAATAGAGTGGGACGCCGACCCGATCCTCGGAGTCGATGGGGCCGTGGCACTTGAGCAGCGCTCGGCAGCGTACGAGCATGGCCCAGGCGACGGTGTTGGTCATGCCAAGCAGTGGCATGACAAAAGCCATAGCATAGTTGCGGACAGCGTGGCGCTCAGGCTGCGGACCGCTGTCAAAGGCCAGCACCACCTCGACTAGCATGGCACACAGCACGCTGACCAGCGAGCACAGCTGCTGCTGTTGACGCTCGCCCATAGCGTCCAGGGTCATTATGCTTTTAAGCATGGGTTTCGCAGTTGGCGGGATGTCGTAGAACCGTCGCTTGACGAACGTTCCCTGGTTGTTGTCACAGACAATGTGCCGCTGCGCGTCGACCGCGATAATCCTTGCCATCCCGCTGGGCTGCATCCAGACTGGAAGATTGATGGGGCCGAACGATATGGTCACGTCGAACAGAGCAGCGCTCATGTCCGTCACTCCACGGATTGTCGCGATGCTGGCATGGCGCAATCCCGCCCCGTGGCTGGCCAACCATTGCTCAAGAATACCTCTGCATAGCGCGGCGTCCGCCGGCTGCCGGGCCGAGGACAGGTACAGGACGTGCAAAAGGGCGACGGCCTCTCGAATGTTCTTGTGTGCCTGGGTCACTGTGTTGCCCAGGATGAGACGGGCCAAAAGGGGAGTGTTGAGCGTCAAGAGCACCTGCTGCACCCTGGCGACGAGCGACATGATACAAAATACGACTTCTTGGCTTTTTTCAACGCCAATGCGTGAATTGGTCCATCAAGCGTGAGTGACGTCAAGGCATCATGATGCACCCCAACGCCTCCGCCCGCAACGTCACCCCGCCGCTTACGCGCCGCAGAGTGCGCTTGATGAACATCCACGCCAGACAACATGCTCGGGCACGAGGTTAGTTTACCGTCTCAATTGCACGGATGACTCAACGGTTCACAACTCGACGACGCGCGTCCACACACTACCACTTAATCTCGTCATCATCGTCGTCGTCCGTTTCCGAGTCGACGCCTGGGAAGGGTTGGTTGACTGGGTCGCAGGCCCTTTGCTCGCACAACACAGATGGGACTTGACAGGCACGCTTGGCCGGCAGAGATGACCGGTCGGCCGTCCTACCCATCGTTGACACCCCTCTCGCAGGCGTGGATGTCCCCTTGGGACCAGCGGGCAAGAACGCGAATCGCTTTGCCAGCGGCTGTCCCGGCGTCACGCCAGCGAGCATTCGTTCCGCATCATTCAAAGCGGGGCCCCCGGCCGCGCCGGTTGAGAGTTGAGGCATCCTTGCAATCCTTGCAATGAGCGAACGCTTTTGCTCCATCCGCTCACTGATTACGCCGGTGTTCACCTGCTTGCAAGCCGGGCTGTCGCGTGAGCTCACTCGTGGTCCGTTGACTTTGGAACGACGGGGGTCAACCTTCAGAGGCAGTCCATCGACCTTTCCAAAACCCGCGATCGAACCTACGCTCGACGCCACGGCCCGGCCCGAGCGGGCCATAGCAGGCCCTGCCTTTGATCGCAAATCGCCGAGTTGCAGTGGAACCGTGCTGTTCGTGAGCGGCGGCAAACCCGTCTCGCTGGCAGAAGCCTGCCCTTTGCTGGGTAGACCCGTCGGCCCCAGCGGCGTGCCAACAACGTTGGTTTGAGTGGCGGGGCCGGCCGTGTTGGGAAGCCACTGCATTCGATACAGCTCATCGGCCTGCACGATCGGCAGTCACGTGGCAGCCCAAGCGTCCCTTCCTGGGCTTGCGCAGGCACTTACCGGTAGCCTTGGTCGATAAACCCCTTCCACGCCTGACTGGCACCACACAAGACCCAGTCGCTGCACAGGGTCAAGGCTGCCAGCCAGTTTAAACCTGCGCGCATCACCCGAGCACCCCGTGAGCGCGGTTGACACCTCTCCGGCCGCATGAACGACTCACCCATCGTGCAGAGCGCCGCCTTGCAGCACCAGGGTCTGGTACAGGGCCCTTGCGACGACGAGCTGGTTCTCCTGCAACCCGCCCGGACCATCAGTCTGTGCCACCGGCGGGGTCTGGCCAAGCGCCTTTGACGATCAGACGTCCACTCACTTGAGACAAGCGAGCTTCTTGCCCAGTCTGAATCATCGTCCGCGCGACGCGGTGGCGCCTGAGCCCATCCGAGCCCTGGGCCAGCTGCCTCAGCTGCTCTCTCCCGCGATGAAAGGTGCACATGCCCTGCGCCAGGAGCCAGGGAATGAAAGGACAAAGTGGGCAAAAGGGTCAGGTCTGTATTGAGGGCTTACATCGACTTGGAGAAGAACCAGTGCCAAAGTTCCCAGAATGTCGACCGTCTACAACACGACGTGAGCAAAAACGCCAACCCAGCCCGTGCCGTCGAGCCCTCGCGGCGATCGCACCTGCGCTACGCCACCATCGGCGGTCGCGGGACGGCGTCGGGGCGGAAGAGTTTGTAGCCCTAAGCAGTGCACCCAAGCATCAGCTGCGCACGGCACCAGCTCGCCGCCGCGGCCAACGTCGGCCTCACCTGGACCCGTCAGCACGCCGGGGAGTCCGCGCACGCGCGCCTGAAGGGCCTGCAAACCTTGCTCTCGAGCCCCGCTGCTGGACGCTGAGCTGACCCCAGACGCCGCCAAGCCATCGACCGCCGCGCACGCTTCTTGCACAAACCAAGGATGTTCTTCCCGAGGGCAAAGCACCGGCACAAGGTCGTCCACCAAGGTGCCCTGCATGCAACAGCCGCGCGGGGGTCAGCGACGTGGCCCACCCCGAACGGACCTCTGCTCCATCAGGTCGTCGTCTACTTACCCATGCTGCCGACGCAAGAAGTGCGTGCATGTCTGCCGCGTGGTCGTTCACGAGCCGGGCTTCCCAAAGGGCGTCAAGCTTCTGAAGGCGCGGTCGCAAGCCGTCCAGCTCGGCCTACCGAGAGCACAAGTCGTCTCGTGCTCAGAACACCCACCGCCCGCCTTGTGGCGCACCTGCGCGTCGTCGTACCGGCCCTTCTCTTGCTCCCACAGGCTAGCAAACCCCCGCTCTGCAATCGACCATAGCACCTCCCGCTTGTCGGCCGTCATGCAGCGGGCTTCGTTGGGCGGGAGCCGCTGCATCAGGTACGCGACGTAGGCCGCCGCCTGCTGCGGGCTCATCCCCAGCGACTTGGCCTGCTTCTCAAGAACGCCCTGCCATTACACGCTACGCGTGAGGCATCTCTCTATAAGTGCCACCTTCCAACAAAGCCCGGTCTGGCAACAGCGCTTCCCTGACCTCTGTCATTGCGCGGTGCCGGCTTTGCAAAACGCTCAGGTGGGCTTGGACTCCAGGAAGACGCCCGTAGTTGTCCATGACCACAGTGGTGGCATTGACCTGTGTTCGCCAAGGGGCGGTCAGGGCAGGATGGGCGATGGTCCCGCACGCCCGCCATGACTCACCGCGCTCGTTCCCAAGAGCCACGCTTTGAGGGTACCTATCGGTCAGCCTAGTCAGACAATTGGCTTCTACTAACGCACCAGCCCCAACGACAGCGCTGACCGTGCTTGGCGACGTGCCGTTCGGCGCTGACAACGAGCCTGCTCATGACCCAGCAGCATTTCAGTCAGTCGCATGCGTCAACCGTGGACCCACCGCCGAGCGCGGCTTACCGAGCGCTCAGGTCGGCATGGTGCGTCGCCACGAGACCATCGTCGTCGCCCTGCGCCAGGCGTCAGCGTTGGCGTGCTCAGCATGAAGGCGCAACGCCGCGACCCTCTCCATTTCGCACCGCATTCTCCGCGTCGCGCTGGCCAAGGGATGCGTGGACGTTGGCGTTCAGGTCCAGCGGTACCACTCGGCAGATGGCGTCCGTCCACGGCGCCACACGGTCCGAGCCTGCCCGTCAACGGCCCCAAAGGCGGGATGAGCCCAGGCCCTCTCTCTCGGCAAGACGCAAGCGGGCCAAACCTTGATTAAGCCGCTTGGCGAGCAGAGTCAGCACTGCAAACCCGCCGCAGCCGTCCACCACTGCGTCGAGCTGCTGTTCGAGAGCCCTACATCACCTTGCAGCGTCAGACGCCCAGCCCTCAGCTGTGCGCTTGGCCAGCCTGACCAGCATGCCTCGGGGTCGGCAAAGTTGGGCACCCCGCGGGCTTTCGGCAGCAACCGACGCACAATTCGTGCGAGGGCCAAGCACTGCCTGGGCGATCGAAGCCTAACAATGCACCCCACACGCCGAGCGGATGAGCACGCGCGACCGTGGGATCAAGCAGCCACGCAAGCAACGTACCACTTGCTCATGGTCACGGCGGCCGCCCAGAGCGTCAGCGATGCGGGCACCAGGTCCACCTGCCCAACCCCGCTCCCGCCCGCCTGCTCTGCTTCACGCACCGTCACGGCCAACGCTACGACGATCCCAACGTCAGACGTGTCAGCCCCTCTGCCAATCCCTCCTGCCGAGGCAGCGTACCGTCTGCCGCCGCTTGCTGCTGCTCACTGGCAAACTCAGGGTACGTCAGCCAAGTCTTGAGGTTGCGGTACAATCGAACCTCGTTTGTCAGCAGAGCCGCTACGGTCTGTGCAAGCAAAGGCACGCCAGCGTTAGACACAACCCGCTTGAGAACCAAAGCGAGCACACGCCGGCCAAAGAGTGCACGTACGGTGCTGGGCTCGCTCGCCGCGTCATGAAGCATGCGAGTGCGGCACTCTTGTAGCTGTCGCCAGGCCGCCGCTCCCTGCACAGTGAGGGTTTCCCCCGAAGCAGCGTTAGGCGACCGCCAGTTGCCAGGCCCAGAGCTCTCGACCGCCGCGACTCACCGTCAACGCCCGCTCTGTGCATGTGAAAAAGTGGCACTGCGTCATGACGAGCCGTTGCGCGAGCGCCCGCCGCGCCACGTCCACGTGACCCAGAGCGGGGGCATCGCAAAAGCACCCGCCGTCCTGCAGCAGCGAGCTTGGCCAAAACACAACCGTTTCGTCGAGAACCAGTGCCAAGTTCAACGATGGGCGTCTGTCGGTCGGAACTGGCGCCTGGACGTGCTGCAACCGCCGGCAAGCAGATTCAGTCTAGCGTCGTGCAAGGCGAGTGTCAGCAACAGCGCCGACCAACTTACGGCCAGCACTGCGTGCACCAGCTCCCAGGACCCGCCGTACACCACGTCCCGCCCCAGCACCTGCAACGCCATTCCTGCCTGTCAGATGGAGAGGTCGCGCGCTCAAGGGGCCGCAAGCACCTGCCCTCACGGCCGGCAACCCTACCGATGCCACTGAGCCTCGCAGGCGACACGACGCGAGGTGAATCAAGAGGTCGGCGTTGGACGCGTTTTCTCGCACCAGCGCTTCCAACTTGTCGCTCAGCTGCTGCGAGTCGCAAGCAAAGAGCTACAGCCGCATGCAGATCGTGAGCCAAATCCTTGCTGGCACGCGAGAAGACCGGCTGAGATCCTGCTGGCGACCAACGCCTACCTCTTGGCATGACTGTCGGAAAAACGCCATGTCCGTCGCCGCCCCCCCTCCTGCAACGTGTCGCCCACATGAGAATCCAAGCCCAGCTCTTTCACAAGCCGGCCAAAGCGCTCAACGCCTTACGGCTCTTCGAGCTTTCAAACGCGACCCGGGCCCGCCGAACCACCATGTCGAGCACGCGCGCGCACGACAGGAACCTCAAGAGCACGTGCGGTTGCGCGCCGTACACAATCTGCCAGGTGAACCATGAGTGTCGTCGGGCCCGCCGCCAAACGCAGCGCCTGGCTTACTCGTGTTTGAAACGCCGAGGTGAGCCCCTGCGCCGAGCTACGTGCCGACCTGGGAGGCAAGCGACACGGTCACCGTGGCCGCTGCCGGCCGTTGGCCTTGATCACACCCCCCCTCCCCACCCTCTTACGTGCGGAAGAGCCCTCCCCGATCGAGGTGCGGCGGCACGTCAATGTGGGACCCGTACAGGCACTGGATCACCGTCTACCGTACCACCACGATCAGTGACCCACGTACTTTCCACCAAGCCCAAACCCTTCTTGACGACCACCTCGGTTTACCAGGACAACGTTCTCTTGCGCCGATCGACCGCCGCCATCCAGATCAGAATCCGGAGGTAGCTCCGCCATGCCCGGCAGGCGCGTGTGCGTGTGCAAGGCCCGGTCTTCGCCTTCCACCGCCAGCTTGCCTTCCACGTACCGCTGAGCTTCTTGGAACTTGACCCGACCCGCCTCGGCGCGCCAGTCGTCTTCAAACGTGGCCAATAGCAGTGCGTTGAGCACATGCGCAATGCCGGCGTCGTGGCCTCCGAGCAACAGCACCATGTTCTCCGAAGCGCTTTGCGCCTGCACCCGCTACATGAGCACCTCGCCGCGCGCCCAAATGCCATGGCCAGCCAACCGCCCCTACCGCTGCCTGGAGGTGCTGAGCGTGCCCCGCAGCAAGAGCAGCCAGGCCACACGAACCCGCCAGGGGAGCCCACAGCGCCTCTAGCTTGTCCTCGACCGCCGCTGGGGCCGAGGGTAGAGACGACAGCTCCTTTACCAGCGCCAGGCGCTGCCCAGCGTGCAGAAACGCACGCGCCACCGCATGCAGCGGGCATCTACAATACAATGTCACGGCAACGGTCCTGGTCTTTTGAGCAGCAGCAGGCCCCCCTCACTGCTTCGACGCCAGGGGCAAGGCCTCGTTGGAGCACACGCGTCGCACCACGTCCAAAAGGGTAAGCGTGCCGCAGCGGCCGTTGGTCAGGGCCGCTGCAAACCGCGAGCGCCGGTCGTCTCTACACAGCACTCGCGTAATGACAGTCTCACCAATCGCTTGACGAGCGCAGGGCAAGCTGGGCGTACTCAGAGTCTGGGCTCACGCTCAGGAGGGACCCTCCTGCCGTCGTCAGGGTCAGGTACGCGTGCAGGTGAAGCACAGGCTGCCAATCACTGCTCAGGCTCGCGTACGCCCGCGGGTCCGACGGCACTTGCAGCTACGCACCCCGTCAGCCGCTCGTCAAGCGCAGAGCCAAGGTGCGTCGCACGCCCTTACTTGATACCGTGGCGCGCAGCCTCGGCTGCTGGCAAGGCTCACTCGCGCGCGGCACGGCAGTGCGGGAGGCACGGCCATCAGGTCCAGGGCGGTGCTCCCCGAGTCGCTCACCAGCCGGCTCTCGGGCGCCCACGCCTCGGCGAGCGCTTGCTCATCCGCCACCACTGCGCAGCGCAGGCAGGTCAGTGCTGACCAACCCATTGCCGCAGGACGATGCAAGGGCCCCGAGCGGCTTACGCGAGGGACACCGCAAAAGGGCCATGATGTCGTGTAGGCTCAATCCTCCTGCTCCAGCGCCAATAGGCATCTCAAGGGGGACGAGCGCCGTGGCGTCCTGCGCAGCCCCACCCTCTGTCAGCGGCGGGCAACAGGCAGCTTCGAGCCCATTTCGGCTTGGCGCTGACCCGGCAGAGACCACCGTACCGTGCTCAGCAGTGCAGCGTGCCGTACGCCGTCGCACGGAGCCACCGTCGCATCGCCCACAACGCTGGCGTTGGCTGGGGTCGCCGTCAACAACGGCACGACCTTGGAAGGGCATCAGCACCGGCCAACTCAGCGTGGTCAGCGTGCACCACGGGGGCACCTCGGCCACGGTTACCGGTTCAACGTACCTTGCTGTGCAGAGCCAACCCTGGAATAAGACGCGTGAGGGCCTCGACGTCGCGGGTTCGACCCAGCCGTTTTTGCACCTAGGCACAGACCGTCCGTCAGCCGAGAGCGCGGTGAGGGTTGCGCAGGGATGGCCGTCCTGACGTAGGTGACCAGCGCGGCGGACGAGACGCGCAGTTCAATGACGCTGTTGCTTGGAGACGCAGCCTCGAGACTCATGGCCTCGAGCCGCAGCCACGTGACGGTTCGAACCTCTCCTCCCACCACCTCGACCCGGTCGACGGGCCGGCACTCTCGCACGATCAGCTTGGCCTTCAACCACTCGAGCCCAATCAGGCCTGTCACAGCACAGGACAGCGCGCGGGTGTCCGTCAAGGGTCCCGGGTCGCGCATCGGCAGCGACACGCGCTCTGTCGCGTCACGGCTCGTGACCACCAGCGCCTTGGCCCAGTAGACGCTCACCAAGGCCCCCGCCGAGGGCCTTGCGCGATGCGCAGCGCCCGCCATGCACAAGTACATCCTGCACCGCGCTCGCGTCAAAAGACAGCCCCTCTCCCCCGCTCGCTTTGCCTCCCCAGTCACGTACTCGAGTTTGCGCGAGTGCCCGCGCAAGGGCGCCGCGTCGCGAGGAGAAGCGTCCGGCTTGAATTCTACGCACCCCGTCAGCCCAGCACTGGCCACAGCCGACTTGCCTCCACCCCGCTTGTCCTCCTTCTCGACCTGCCCACAAAGCTTACCGTGGCTCAGGTTGCTCAGATCAATGCCTGGCCGAACCACCTCGAGCTCAATGGCCAGGTGGTCCCGAAGGTACATGGTCACCTGGCGCGCCAGCTCGCGGCGAGCACGCGCTTCCGCCCGTTCCCCTGGCACCTTTGATTTCAGGGCCGGCATGCGCGTCCGATGGACGCGGTCCGCCAGCAGCGCGCGAAGAAATATCTGCATGCCCGACCGGAGCGGCGTCGTCAGCTTTGTCGGCTCTTCCAAGGCCGACGGCGCCATGAAGGGAGCCTCGGCCAGCGCGGCCAGCATCACCGTCACCTCTGCCCACGCTGGCTCTTGCGCCAGCGCGTTGCTCGGCAGAGGCTCGGGGCTTTCTTCTAGGCACCACCGTGAAGCGACGAGGCCCTCGCACGAGGCCAGCGACCGACAAGGAGGCCGACAAGGGCAACCACCACGTACTTGCAGTGTCGAGCTTGGCAATGAGCGCGTCGCACAACGGTCGTCGCATCGTGAAGCAGATCCACTTGTCAACCTGGTTGCCAACCTTGTCGACGTGGCTGGGCCGACCAAGCGAGCTGATCAAGTCGTGACTGCTGCATGAGACACACCCAAACGTGTGACATGATCATGCTTCAGCATGGCCGACAGACCCTCGGGCTCGCACTCGCGCCTTACAACAGCGGGACACGGTCGTCTTCGGCAGTGAGTATGCTGGCGTGCCGAATCATGGGGTAAACATGCTCTTCAAAGGCGCGGGCGCAAGTCTTTCCGACCAAGAACGGACGGGCTGATCCTGTAACAAGGTGAAGACGTGAGAATTGGCGGCCGTCCAACGCAAAGAGTGCCTGACGTCGGCCGCGCTCAACCAGGACCGTTGCCAGTAGCGCAATGGTAAGCGCTTCGCACTCGGCATCGCTCATCGCGTTCGACTACGTGGAATCGGAAATGAGCCATAATTATTTATTTGACGACTCGACTACTTTTAAGTGACGTGGAAGGTTTGCGCTACATGTGCCATTTTTTCACGCACACATCGAAGTCACGTCACATAATCACGTCACGACTCGTGGTCAAGTTTTAGAATCTTTTTTTGCATTTCGCATTTCCCAGCTTGTGTCACCATGTCAACTCAACCCATGGACGACCAGCCAGTCGACGCTGCCGTGGCCGCCGTCACCTCTGCCACGGAGGGCGTCGGTCTGGGGAGCGTGAAAGTCGTCACCCTTGACGATGAGACGTTTACTCTGCCAGAGGCTGCGCTTGTGCAGTGCCTAACGCTCAAGAACATGAAGGAAGGTAAGGCCAGAGCCGCACCTGTCTCTGTTGACTTTTGTTGACGCAGCTCGCCGTCTAGACCTCGGGGACTTTGACGACGACGATGACGCACCGGGCATTCCCTTGAACAACATCAAGGGCGAGGTCATGACGGTCGTGCTCGAGTGGCTGATGCATCACAAGGTCAGGGAGCGATCGGCGGCAGCGCACGCTTACCATGCGCACCCGTCACCAACCCGCTGCGCAGGACGATCTGCCTCCGGTCGACGAAGAGGAAGAGAGCCGGCAAGCCACGCAAGTCGATCCTTGGGACAGCCAGCTGTTCAACCCGCCGACGGGCGAGCCTGTGTCGTTGACGATGATTTTCGAGATAATCATGGTACGGTCTCTGCTGCTAGCGACCAGCGCTTGCACTGATGATGCCTTTGGTGCTGTGACGCAGGCGGCCAACTTCCTGGACATCAAGCCTCTGATGGAATCGACATGCAAGGAAGTGGCGGTTCGCATCAAAGGTAGGTGTATGCCTCGGGACGCACCCTGTCTTTTTGCTTATGCACCACTATTGCTTTAGGCAAGGACTGTGAAGACATTCTGAAGATGTTTGGCATCGACCGGGAGATTACCGAAGAAGAAAAGAAGGCTGCCATGCGTAGCCACCCATGGTTGATGGAAGGTTGCGAAATTATTCCCGAGCACAAGGCGATTGCCGAGGCGATCGAGGAGGAAGATCGCCTTGCCCGCGAGGCAGCTGAAGCCGCCACTGCTGCCCAAGAAGCAGAGAATGGCACCCCGGCCGACGCCGCAGAACCGGTCCAAGGCTAACTGCTCGTGATTTCTTGCTGCTGTCTCAATTCGACTCGACCAAATATGCCGCACTTGCACGGATTATCTCTGCGCTACAAGCCGTAAGTCCGTAGAAGAGGGTGAGGAGGTTCTCGCTGTGCTTACAAGCGCAGCCTGTTGGCCATGCCCGACAGCAGGCGGGCCAGATTGGCCAAGCAAGCACGTCATTGCGCCGCATTGCGCTGGCAACTCAAAGTGACGACGCTTGCCGCGACCAGGCGTCATTCACTTTCCCAACACGTTCCCGCACCGACGCCGCGCCTTTGACCCTGACGCTGACCGCATTTGCAGGAACACAAGCGCTATGGCAGAGCTTTACGATGCAGCATCGATAGCGCTGAGCCATCCCAGGAGCACCCGGGCCATGGCAGCCGCCTTTCCCAGTGGCGGGTTTGGGGAACACCGGTTGGCTACGTTTGCGTCCTTGTACCTCGCAGCAGCCAAAGCACAACGTGCGACCCTACTTACGACCCTGACGCCATGCTCTCCGAACCTGCTCGCTCCAGGAGGAGGACCCGGAGCAGGCACGCCCTTGGCTCGGCAGGACGACTTGATCGTCAGCGTCCATGCAGATCTGAACCGGCTAGCGTGCGCATGGCTTTCGCTCCGAACCCCGGGCTGCTTCACGTTCTTTGATCGGCCGGACCGAGACGTCACGTGGGTGTCTGCCTCGACTCGCGTGCGGTGGCTTCAATCGGTCGTCCGCAAGGCTGACCCCGTCGGGCTCGAACGCTCCTTGGTTCGCTTGATTCGGCCCATTTACATGATACTGGCTGTACAGCCCATTGTCCAAGCAACCTGTGCCTGCGCCTTGGCCTGCGCATCACTCGCTCCTTTTGAAGCGCTCCTGTGGATCATGGACGCCATCCGCCGCCTTGCGCCGCGCGAGCGATACCCTTGCTTGGTCATGATGGGATGGCGCGTTCAAGACACCATGACCTTGGTGATCCTTCATCAGCATGCCAAGTCGCCCTACCCGGCCATCGCAGCAATTGTCGGGTGGTCTGCCAGACGGATCTACTTTTATGATCCGTCGGACAAGCTGGTTCTCGCCATCACCGACGCCATTGGCGCGGCAAACGTTTTGCGAACAAGCCAGTTGATGGCCATGGTCCGAGACGAGTTCCTCGTCTACATATTGTTTCCCGGCGTGGCACGCACATCCTACCCTGGCATCCACTTTTCCGGTGCCTCGATTAACATGTATACCCTTGCGCAGCCCGGGGTCAACGCGGCGCTCGACCTCGTCCGGCAGCGAGCTTTTGACGTGTGCAGCGCGGCAGGGACCGGCAGCCCTGGTCGCATGATGCTGACCCAGGTCGAGCGGCATGACGAGTTCCAGCAGAGGCCGCTCTTGAACGACGACGTCGCCTACTGGCTATCGGTTGCCGAAACAGAGCCCTAGGCTCCTTTTCTCAGCTGCTGCTCGATATGGTCGCGTCGGTCGAGTCTATTGCGCAGTCAGTGGCCGACAACGCACGGCCCTAAGTTTGTGGTGAAGTTCAGTGCGACTTAGCGACTGAAAGCTGTCGCGCACAAAGCACTGAGATTGAGACTTGTAATTCACAAGCCCACCGCCCGCCCGCCACCGTTCATCCCCAACAACACGCGCAGTCATCTACGGCAGGCCCCAGTCAATCGGCATTCGTTCGCCGGCCACCGAGAGCACGATCGCCCTCACCAGCGCCATCTCCAAGGCCAGCAGCCCGCTCACCGGAGATAGATGGACTGCCAGCAGCACCGTGTACACGATCTGGCGCACGGTGCCAGGGTCCTGGCGTGCGGCGGCCGCCAGGGCTACGGCTAGGGTAACCATCGTCTTGAGGTCGGTTGGTAGCTGCCCGTTGCGAAACTCGGTACGCACAAGGTCCACGGTATGCGGCGGGCTCGGTAACTGGAACGCCAAGGCCTGCGGGTACCATTCAGCCAACTTGCGCACCACTTGGGGAAACCGATTGCGCTCCCAGATTTCCTGTAGCATGCCATCGTACCACAGAAGTCGCACCACCAGCAGGTCTGGTGCGTCGCGCAGTCTGAACCGCGTGCCAGAGTGATGGGTCTGCAGCGCAAGACAGTCGCAGTTCGCGCCGTTGCCGTGGTGCACGTCAGTGTTGAGCAGCCCGACGCGCCATCTGACTTGGGGCGAGAATTCGATCCAGTACTCCGTCTTGAGCTCGGCAATTCGCGGCGCTCCAGAGGGCATGCGCACCGCGACACGCGTATGCAGCCGGGTCCCGATTCCCAGGCACTCGATCGGTACCGTCACGTTCGGGTCGTGCGGCCCTGTCAGCACCACCAGCTCGGCCAGAGGCCGTCGAACGCCTGTAAGGCGGTTCAACAGCATCGGCGACACTGTCAGCTTGCTCGACTCGGTCAACACGTCTGGAAGCACTACACCACTAGGCGGTCCACCCCATGCGTCCAGGGCAAAGAGAAACAGCTTGGACAGCCGGGCTGGGGGCCGGGCCAACAGCGTAAGCAGGGGCGTCATCAACGCCCCCATTGCCATGATGCTGACTTCTTTCAGCAGCGACTCGTCTATTGCCGAGTCATCGTCGCCGGGGTTCCCACCGAGAGCAGCAAGTGCGCCCGCAACGTCGGCCAATGCCGCTGGTTCAATCCGCATGTACTCATCCATGGCCATGGTCATCTTGACGTGAAGCTCGGTGGCGCGGGCTGCAACGAGTGCCAGGCTCTGCAGGGACTGCGTCACGTTCGGGATGCTGGCCATTTGCGAAGTGCGCATGACAATGTCGACACGGGTCGGGCCGGTCAACGCCGCTGCAATTCGAGCTGCAACGTCGCGCGACGGTAGCCCGCTCGCGTCCTCGACGATGAATTTGAGGGACACGACTTCCGCCATGTCATGGCGCAAGTGCGCCACAAGCTCGAGCCACGCCAACGTGTCCAAACCATCACCGTTGCCATTAAAGTTGTGCTTGACGCGGGTTGCGCCAGAAGACTCGACAGCGCTCATGCTTGGTGTGGACGGCAAGCGACGTGACCCTCAACTGCAAAGACCGTGCTGCAAACGCTATGTCTAAATGGGAAAGTGACGCATATTCTATTTTTGGTCTCTTTTCGGTTCACAAATTACTCAAGAACGACATTGTTGACGAAAATGCGTCCAAGCGCACTGATCGACGTCGCAGCGCACTGGACGACGTCATAGTGCGCTTGTCGGAACCCTCCATGGACGAGACTGCTATCCGTTCGCTCATGTCGGGCTGGAGGTACGCGAACCGATGCGACCGTGTCAAGCTAGTCTCCATGACCGTACACGTTTGTAACGTACTTGCGCTACATGCCCAAGAGGAGCCTTTGCGATGACCGTTTTGGCCGGGTTCATTGCGCAAGCTCATGGCTTAAATTTTCCAAGCGCCATGCCAGCCGCCTTCACTCGCACGCACACAATGACAACCACGCGGTCCTCTACGTTGCCTTCCAAGCGATCCCCTTGAAGCGGCCGGCCATCGAGTGCACGATGGGTCTGATGAGCGCCATCTTCAAGGCCAACAGCCCCCTCACCGAGGACACATCGACCGCCAACAGCACCGTGTACACGGCCTGGCGCACGGGTCCAGGGTCGAGGCCTGCGGCGGCCGCCAGGGCCACCACCAGGGCGACCATCGTCTTCAGGTCGGGCGGCAGCCGCCCGTTGCGAAGCACGGTGTGCACGTTCTCGGACGGATGCCGCGAGCGCAGGGGGCCCGTGACCTGAAACGCCAGCGCCTGCGGATACCATTCCGCGAGCTTCCGCACCACGTCCGAACACTTGTTGCGCCTCCAGGCGTCTATGAGCGGCCCATGCTCCCAATTTAGCCTCACCACCAGCAGGTTGGGCGCTTCGCGCACATCGAACCGCGCGTCGTGTTGGTGAAGCAGCAGCGCCAGGCAGTCGCAGTACGCCGCCGTGCCATGATGCATGGCCGCGTCGAGCCGGCCAACGCGCCAGCGGGCTGACCCTGCCAGGTCGTGCACGCCGTCGACTTCGGCCCTCAGCTCGGCAATGCGCGGCGCTTCAGCCGGCATGCGCAGCGGCACACGCGTGCGCAGCCGAGTCCGGCCGCCCAAGCAATCTATCGGTACCGTGGCAATCGGCCCAGTGTTGTCCTGCGCGGCCGCCCCCGCCCACGTGGCCACCACCACCACCTCGGCCAAGGGCTGCCGGACCCCTTTCAGGCCCTTTAATAGCACCGCCGACGCTGTCAGCTTGCTCGACTCGGTCAACACGTTTGGCAAGACTACATCGCAAGGCACCCCCCTTGCGCCCTCTGCCACAAGCAAAAGCTCGGTCAGCTGGGCAGGGCGGCGCACCAACAGCTTGAGCAGAGGCGTCATCAGCACCCCAGGTACAAACAACTGGACTTTCTTCAGCAGTGACTCGTCAATCGCGGGGCCATCGTGGCTGGGGGTCTCAGATAGAGCCTCGAGTGCATTCGCGGCGTCAAACGGCTCTCCTGGTCCCCCAAGAAAGATTGTGCAGATGTAAAGCTCGTGGGCGCGAGCCACGATCGGCGCCAAGTTTTGCAGCGCCTGTGCCAAGTTTGGGATGTTGGCCAGCTGTCCAGCGTGCATCGCAAGTTCGACGCATATTCGACTGGTCAACGCTGCAGCAATCCGAGCTACAACATCGCGCGACGGCAGCACACTTGCATCGGCGACGACGAATTTGAGGTACATCACTTCCCCGACATGGTTCTGGCGCACATACGCCACAAGCTCGGACCATGCCAATGCATCCACAACGTCGCCATCGCGCGTAAAGCATGTTTGGCCCACAACGCAGAGTATAGAGCTCATGGGCTGCGGTTGATGGTAAAGTGACGTGGACCTACCGCAATGATGAATGCATTGGGAGAGACAAGTCTATATATAGACACAATGGGCACGTCACGTTTGATTACTCTCTCTTGTTCTTCCGCGCGCCAATTCCAAGCTCGCGCGCCGACCCAACGGCTTTACTTATACAGCATGGACCAACCAAATGACCAAACACTCGGGGGTTTTTCCGCAATCATCGGGGCTGACCTCTGCGACGTGGTTGCCTTTCTGCGAGGTCAGATGCAACTGCTCAAGCTCTCCTCTGCAGATGCGAGCTGCATCGACAGCCTCTTCAGCGACTTTCAGGCAGCGCTTGCGACAATGGACCAGTTGGACATCGTGGCAAGATTTCGCATGTGCTGTGCCGCAGACACTAGCGTTGCCCACGGGTTTGTTCGCTCAGGCGCAAAGTCAAGTGACGCGCATCGGTGTGCGTTGCTGGCATGGGAACTCGTGTTGAGCAGGATGGCCTCGTTTGTCGCTTCCGTTGCCGCCGCACAAAGGCCCAAGTCAGAGGCTCTGCCGTACATCATGCAGGCTGACAGGGAGATTGAACGCGAGCTGTTGGACGCCAAGACTCGGCTACGGCGTCAACGCTCGACTAGCCACGCCCAAACACACCGCCAGGATGCTCGCTTGCACCCGACTTTTTGACCTTGAATTGAGCAGCTGCTTAAACTCGAGTTGGGCGTTGTGCAATTGACTCACTCTCTGAAGGAAGCCCTCTTGCCCACCCTGCCGCTGCTTCAACTTTGGCCTGGCACGCCTGTCGACCCCAAAACCAGTTGTTCGGGTGACCACTATGTTTCAATCATCCTCCAAGAAGCCCCAAAGCTCTGGCATTCGCACGACATCCTCGCGAAATTCTTGCATTTCTACAGACGCCAGCCACGCCTCCAGCACGCGGATCCCCATTGTATACCTACCCATCTTGAAGTGGTACCCGTTTGGGTCGCTAGTACCGGTTCGGTTGGCATTATCGAGACCCCGAGACAGGTTATGATTGATGAGTTTGAGGGCCCTCAAAACCTGCTCTGCCAGTTGCGCGATCGGTCGACCGTCCGGGATCATCGATGGAAAGAGCGTTCGAAACGTCCGAGCCAACCACTCGGTTTTCGAATCAAAGTCGATGTCCATGTCAGGCACCCGAGTTGGAGCATGCCAATACGTGTATGCCGACATGGAAAGGTCGCCTGCCCAGGTCTGTGCCCGGCGTTGGGCGTCCGCAAACGTACGTGCAGGTGGTGGTGGAGATAATGTTTGGATCGGTTGGCGACACATTGGACAAGAACGGTGTCCGCTGGCCGCCCATCGAGCAAGGCATGACTTGCAAAAGGTGTGATCGCATTCAAGTTTGATCGGATCCCTCACTCCCTCCATGCAGATTGCGCACGTGTCCTTGCAACAGAAACCTTGTCCGGTCGGGCTTGGTTGACAGTCGAGGTCTTCGTCGTCCTCGTCAAAGTGCTGTTCGTCATCGAGACATGTCTGGTTCCACGCTCTTGCGTAAACGCGCTGTGGCCAACTTTGTGCAACGGGCTTTCCGAGCTCGCGAGCCCACCTTCCCGCTTCTTCAACTTTGGCCCGGCACTCCTGTCAACCTCAAAACTAGTTGTTCTCAACACCCTTTTGCAACGGGCTTTCCGAGCTTTCGAGCCCACCTTCCCGCTTCTTCAACTTTGGCCCGGCACT
>Ga0307982_1001662_pt1 | contig 18078 bp, 18 predicted proteins | sample OrgLakmetagen989_FD_201847 | JGI IMG/M metagenome (GOLD analysis project Ga0307982, IMG submission 201847) | Saline water microbial communities from Organic Lake, Antarctica - #989 | ecosystem: Environmental > Aquatic > Non-marine Saline and Alkaline > Saline | place: Antarctica: Organic Lake... | reverse complement strand
CGAAAAAAATTGAAATCATCAAAATAACCGTCGGTGGGCAAGCGATTCGGGTTAAGAATATACATGCAGTGAGGTGATCCAACCAACCTGGGTAGCCAGCAGCAGTTGCTCATCCTTCCTGCTCCCTCCTCGTGCATCTAACGAGGTCTTGTTTAGCGCTGTGGTCACTTCAGCCCAGGACAGAGATCCTAAGCCTCCAGGAACGAGCGATTCTCGGTACGGGCCGTACAGCATTTGCTTCAGCACTTGAGCGTTGGTGACGGTAGCCGCTCCAGGACCTCCTCTGGCGCGCCCCTTCCATGCATCCTCCCTTAAGGGAGCCTCGTCTATCTTCTTGGTTGCAGATGTACCATCCTTAGCCGCAGCAGCATTAGCAGCAGCACGCTTAATGCGGAACCTAGGAAAGGGAATCGAGTAATTAAGATGGTGCAGAGAGTGACGGTCATTAAAGTAGCATAGAGAAGAAGCAAAAGAAAGTACACACATGCACAGTGACCATCGATTCAGACAAAAATTACACGTGAGAGAACACACAAGAGAGAGAGAGAGTAAGAAGAATCATCAAGGATAAACCGCCCATTCTTTCATCCCTCTAAACACACCTCGGTGTCTCGTGGTGGAGCCAAAGGTTCGGCGCTAATAGGTCGTCGTTGCCGTGCAATCGCATTTGCCTCAGAGCGGGTTGGGGGCAATCGGGGCGCAGCAGAGGCAAGGCGCCGCTGAACTGGTTGGCACTGAGGTCTAAGGAGACGAGGTCTCGCAACTGGGTGGGGAACCAAGAAGCATGAGGAATGTTAGGTAAAAGGCCGGATAGCCACACAGAAGTTCTTTTTGTTCGAGATAGAAAGCAAAAGAGAGAAAGAGGGTAAAGAGCATTCATGAAGAGTTGGCAGAAATCATGTTATTTTTGAATTAAAAAAGTACATATGCTTTTGCTTACTTGTGCTAGTCCTCGCGGCACTGCGCCTGCTAATTGGTTACGGCTCAGGTTGAGAACCCGTAGTTTCGGTAAGTCGGAAAAACTGACCGACAAGAACCCGTGAAAACGGTTCCCCTCTAGGTTCAGGTAGCGCAACGATTTCAGGGAAGTAAAGTCATCCAAGCATTGAATGGGGCCCGACATAAGGTTGTCCCCGACGTTCAACACCTGGAGGCTCGCGCAGTTCTTGTAAGTGTTTGGGATAGTGCCTTCGATGCGATTGCGACTCACATCTAGCGCCACCTGATCATGACGCACGAAGACACATGTAAGTGGGAATAGAAAGTGGCAACATGACGACCAAAAGACCTTTATGCTCATTCAAAGCGAACTATATAAGTTGCACTTCGATTCTAGTACCAGGTTCATGAGGTCTCCAATAGACTCCGGCAGAGTGCCTGTCAGTTGGTTGGCCCGCAGCAACAGTAGTCTCAGACTCCGTAATTGGCTGACTTCAGGTGGAATAACACCGCTCAAATGGTTTCCGACCTATTGCAAGAAGACAGCAAAATATAAAGAGGAAGATGTGACTCATTGACATGCTCTATGCACTCTTTCTCTCTATTTCTCCAATATCTTATTAAAAAATACTTGATAACGTAGTCAGTAAGGGGCACCTTTCCACCTATACCCCCAGCACCACCATATTACCAGGTGCAATTCGGTGAGCAGTTTGAGGTTCAGGAAGTGGCGCACAGCCGCTTGTAGCGTGCCTTGAATCGCGTGATAGGGCAGAGCCAGAGCCGTGACTTGCTTGTAGGTGCGATCCACCTGTAGTTAGATCACATGTAATGGCGTTGTAATGAGATTGAACACATCACGGTACTTGCGAGTACTTCTATTATTCTTTTTCTCTCTTTAGCCCTTCCATTTTCTCGTGATGAAATCACCCGTATGTCCGCGCATTTTGTATGTATACGGCCCCCCTCATTGTACCTTGACCCCATGCCACGACGACACGTCCTCCGGCCCGAGGTCTTCTTCGCCCTCTTCATTGTTGCCTCCCAACCCTCCCTGAATCCAGGCCCCCTCTCGCCCGGGAGGCCTCAGCCGCTGCCTCCTTGCTTCACTCATGTCGTGTTGCAAGTGCGCAGTGACCTGCGAGGGTGGTGGTTGGTTGGTGTTACAGGAAAAGGCAGGAGGCAGAGCATAAGAAGGCATGTAAAGGAGACGTCTTTCAACGACAAACGGGAGATGGTTCCGAGGGAATTCGCCCCTGCCAACAGACTACACTCTTCTAAAAGTACTACACCTCACCCGGTGCAGCCGCTTAGGAACAATGCCCCGCTCCGCAAACGACAACTTTTGGTTGGCCCGGTATTGTTCGTCTTCGGTCAAAGCATTCCATTTCGAAGCGTCGGCCTGAGAGGATGGCACAAGGAGATAGTGGGATGATACAAAGACGTAGAGAAAGATACTCATTTAAATCCTGGCAACTACGTGCGCGTTGGTTTATGTGCATTCCAAAGTGTGTGGCTTTTCTTCTCTTCGTGTATGATTCTCAAGGCTCGCCACCACTTATATACCGTCAAATTGTCGTGCCACTCTTTGGTGCGCTTCGCATATTCAATCGCCGCACTCAATGCTGCCTCCTTTTCTTCCACCAAAATCGCTTCCGCGGCGACCTAATACGTGTGCGTTAAAATTGTCACAAATACTTCACGCGAAGACATACGCGCGAATAAAACTAAAGAAGCCGCCAAGTACTGTGGACGGTGTCACAATAAGTGGACTCTCCTTTAAGGATGAAGAACAACTTCCCTGTAAAAAAAACACCCACCTCATCGCGCATGGTGGCGGCTTCCAGCGTGTACTCGATGCCGCTATCCGCCCACCACCCTTGACCGGCATGCCAGCCCCCCGGCCAGAACAGCCACCCAGCCTGCGCGTGGTGCTCCACCGACGCCTCGCGACCGTCCCCGATGAACTGGGGCGCAGGTGTGGGGATACAGAGACACATGTATACGAGGGAAGGTTTCGTAAGCATCTACAGAAAGGGGCTTGTACCACGAGTGCTTACACATCCAATCATCGCTCGTACTCAGTAACATTAGCGCCTCGCGAGATCCTGACCGTGCGCCAGAAGGCAGCTCAAATGAAGAGGGGAGGAAAAGCTCTACATCGCAATCGTCGACGTTTTTCTTACCTCATCATACCACTCGACGAGCACGTTTCGATCTTGGCGCTCGACTGGAGCATTGCCAATTGTCATCATCGCATTCATGCGCTGTTTACAATAACAGCAGAAAGGTACACATATAGTTGGTGCATGGGCATAAGAGGGTAGGGAAAGATGCTAGAAATAACAACTCGCAAAACAAAAAGGACACCACAGAGGAACAAAAGAGTGAGCTAGAGCTTACCTGGCCAGTCTGCAACTCGTCCCAAGCTCCTGCCATCGGGTCAGGAATTTTGTCGTAGCTTTTGCCGTTCCAACCGTCCCGTCCAACTACTGGTGGCCGCCGAGGAGGTAGGTAACCGCTTACAGCTGGCTTAGGCTTCACGCGCATAGGCTGGCAGTCTAGCGACAGTGGGCCATCCTGGCGGCTCTTCGCATTTGGGCCTAGATTGCGCGGTGCCACGAATGGACGGCCTGCTGCAATGCCAAGGCTGTGAGCAGCTGCTGCGTCGTGAGTCCAAGGCTGTTGATTGTGGTGCTTCTTCTTGCGGTGACCTTTTGAGTGGCCACCGTTACCATTTCTATGGGAGCGAGACTCGCCATGTGCTTGCACCGGATCTAGAGAGGTTGGGCGGGCGCGCCGTGGGTGGTGCATCTTTGAGCTAAGCCTTACCCTACTGACGCTAACGCATTAACATTTTCTTCGTGCTCTGCTCTGGCACTCTGGCCTCTAACACACTGGCACCTCCCCCGAAGGAGAATTCTTCTCTTCTCAAGGGACGCCGAAAAATCCGTTGGTGCAGTTTTTCCTTTTCGGTATTTTCATTTTCTTTTCCAGCTGATGACTTGCTGAATGCTGAAGCTAGCCAGCATAGGAGGAACGCCCTCTTCACACCATCATAAGTAAAGGCGACTCGCACGGCTGTAAACTCGTTCATTTCCCACTTCAATTTCTTCCTAGCATTCTACATTTGTGCGAGCGGGCGTCTAAACCCCTCGGCCCTATAGATAAAGGACACCTGAAAAAGCCGAGCAAAAGTCTTGTTGCCAACCATGAGCGCCGTTTTGCAGAAAGCCCGAAGCAATTCGATGCAAAACTCAAACTCGGGAAGCACACCCCGACAGCAGATGCGTAAGCAGCAGTCTGTGAAGGTGGCCAGGCGCAATTCCCTAGGAGGTGCCGAAACGCCCCGTTCTTCAGAGGAGGAGCCACGCCGGAGTCGACAGCACTCTACACGGAGCACAGGACCGAAGACAGGAATGGGCAATGGTGATGGCTTTCGCATGGAGGAGCGCTCGACTGCAGACGCAGAACTGACTGCCAATCTACAGCAAGCCAAAGTAGAGTCCACGGTGCTATGGTCGACTATTTTAGCGAAGCATTCGAGCTCCAAAACCGCTCCACACCGCAAGCGAGGCCCTTCGTCAAGGCAGACCTCCGCAGTCGACGACGAAAAGTGCGACCCGGGAGCGCAAGACAGTTTCAATTCTGCAGAACTTGGAGTCGAAGATGGCGAAGGAGACGGAGCCGAGGAGAATTTGAGCTTAACCTTGCCTGCCGAGAGCGTCACGGGCTACCCGACACCGGGATGCCTCATTCACCCGACTTCACCCCTGAAAGTCAATTGGGACTTGCTCATCGGAGGTATGCTTATCCGTTCATCGATTATCTTTTTATTATTGCAACGACCTAGAGGGTTAATATGGTTCGGAATGTACACTCGTGGCGTCTTGAATTGACTCCTTTTTGCCCTACGCGTCGATAATTGTATTTGAGCCGTGCCACAATTTACGTACCACTCTTTTCATACATACCTGCATCGCATTCTAATCTATGCGTGGTCTTCCTTTGTTTTTTTTGTTTCTCTGTACGGCAGCTCTCATCTTGTACAGCGTGATGGCGGTTCCCTTTCGTTTGGGGTTTCGTGTGATCGACACGCCATTGCTCTTTTGGTCCGATGCCTTCATTGACCTTCAATTTGGAATCGACATCGTCGCAACTTTTTGCACCGCTTTCTACGACGACAATCTGGTACATGAATCATTGAATCATTGCTTGTTTTATCTTTTCCCTATTGCAGCCTCAGACACTAGAAGAACCCTCCCACATTTATGGGCCTTCGCCTGCAACTTTTCGAAGCACACTCCTACTGGCTGCTTTAGTACTTTCAACACGTGTGCTCAATACACTTCTGTGCGTACCTTTGATACTAATCTTTTCCCTCATTGAATACGCCCAGGCTGGCTACGAGACAAATCCTTGGAAGATTGCTGCGCGCTACCTCGGAGACTTCTTTTTGATTGACCTGTTGTCGACCATTCCCTTTGACAACCTAAGCAAGGTATTGCCATCATTATGCCCCTCATGCCAACATTGAAGATCTCGTTCCTTTGATTAAAATTGCACCGATGAATGCATCACTTGCTATATACTTCCGTTGAATGCATGCGCCTATGGTATCGATATTGCTCTTCGCTCCTTCTTTTCCCTCTCTTCCTTCTACCAGTTGTTGGGCAGTGCCGGCCCCAGCGAAGGTCCTGTAGGCACCCTCATGTCCTCCACACGACTCCTCAAGATCCTGCGCTTGGCTCGCCTGCTGAAGCTCATGCGGTTAGTGAAGCTCGGAGGCAAAGCCAAGAGTCGCCCCGAAGAAGACCCGAAAGTCAACCCCACCCTCGGAGCGCTGGTGCAAATGATGATGATGCTCTTTTTCATTGGGCATTTACTCGGCTGCCTGTGGTAAGCCTTCAGGATTGCTCGATCTTGATTGATATTCTGATCAAAATCACAGATCTGCTTCGGTTTCATGTTTGCCGTTCATGCCTTAAGTCGGCCTTGTCTGCTCCTTTTTTTATATTTCAATATTGGCATAATCTTTGTCTACGACTCGCCTCTACTAGGTACATGATTTTGGACGAAAACTCCACCATCAATTGGCTGAATCGTTTCAAGGGCCGCGCGGAAGCCCACGAAAGCGCAGGTCTATGGGGCAAATACGCCATCTCCCTGTACTGGGCCTTCACCACCATGACCACCGTGGGCTTCGGCGACATCGTGGGCACCACAGCTACGGAGTACATGGTGGCATTGTTTGGAATGCTGGTGGGGGCCTCGGTCTTTGGCTACGTCATCGGCAACGTGACCGCGATCATGGAGACTTTCGACCCCCACGGAGCCATGTGAGTGCAAACGAAAAGCATCTTGTTCAAACGGGTCCTTTTCCTCTTTTGAGAATTGTGCCACCTTTAATTTGTCATTCTTTTTTTATTTCAACCATGCATATATTGCCCCATTCACTCAACTCTCAAATTGTTCTCAGGTACAAGGAGAAGATGGGCCGAGTCAAATCCTTCATCATGGACCGCGGATTCCCGCCCATCTTAGCAAGGCGCATCAAATACCACTTCAAGCACCAGTTGCACCGCACCACGGTCTTCGACGCCACTTCCGCGGAACTCGTGGCGCAGCTCCCTCCTCCCGCTGCTTGTGCGGTGGCGTTTTCAGAGTTTCGCTCGACTATGAAGCGCATCACCTTTTTGCGGGTCCACCCTCCCATGTTCGTGAAGGATGTGCTTCAGTGCATGAAGTCATTCACTTGCAATGCTGGAGACTACATCAACCGCGATCAGGATATGGGCCTTTGTTTGTTCCTCCTGGAAAGCGGTACTGTGAAGCGATATTTGGAAGTTTGCCCCTCGATGACCAGCCTTATCGAAAGGGCATCCCAAGCCACCACTTCCGACGTGAGTAAGCCCCCCTTTAGCCGCAGTTCTAGCACCGAAGTTGAAGCCCAACTGGGCACTCCACTCGAGCTGGCTTTGTCTCTAGCGCTGCCCTTAGGCTTCAGCGTAGAGTGGGTGCACATTCCGGGCACCAAAGGAGCGCTGATGGTGGTGGCAGTGGAAACAGAAGAGCAGGCCGTGATTCTCGGCGTGCGAGTTGGCATGTGGCTGCAATTTGCTGGAGGGTTGCCAATGACGTCGGTGGAACACTTTGAGAAGGAGCTCTCGAAGCGAAATACCCGGGGCGAGGCAACCTGCAATCTAGTGTTCCGCACGGGCGGTTCCAAGTACTTGCACTTTGATACATTGACCAGTGATTCGGTCTTTGGCGAGGCTCCACTGGTGCTTCACTCCAAGCAGTTTGTTACCTCTGTGGCAGCCACCAACGTGTGCGAGCTGTGGTTCATTCCCAAGGAAGAACTCTTCGTGTTGCTCGACCAGTGGCCCGAAGTGAAGACATCGTTAGTTACCAAAGCTTGCGACTTTCTGAACGATGTCTTGGAATTATACATGGAACACAACCATACCAATTGCCCGGAGTCGATTCAAGAGATGGCGCCGCACGCTCAACTAGATGACATTCTCGAGGATGTTGTCTCTGGCGATGCGGGCGGTAACGAGACCGGAGGCCTCTTTGAGAAGCAAAAGAAAGCAGCAGTGCGGTATTTGAAACCTGATGCGCTAGTGGCAACCATGGCAGGAGTAAGTGATCCAACTAATGATGAGAATATGGGTGGCAGGGCACGAATGATCAAAAGCTTGAGGGCCTCCTTCAGAATGCCGCAGCAAGGGTCTGGAAATGTTGACAAGAAGGCATTGTTGACTGGGAAATCCCTCGAGGCTCGATTCGGATCCAAAGATCCTCTGCAGTCCCCTAATCTTCCTTCGAGGCTCGGGATCAACACAGAATCCAGCGGAACCGACAACTCTGGAGGCAACCCTTCAGCTAGCAGCAGCACTCCGAGTCCTCGCTCTAAGGCCGTCAAGGAAGCGGCGGCACAGGCAGCGATTGCTGACCGTATGGAGGCTGTCAATAATTACGCGTCTGACGAAGATGAACGCGCACCTGGCTTTAAGACAATAAGACAAACAACCCTCGATGGCGCTATGACTCCACGGGAGCTGGCGCAGCAGACCGGCTTGTTCCATCCTGAGTCACCCCTGAAAATGGTGTGGGATGTTTTGATGAGCCAAGTGATTTTATATTCCGTGATCACCATCACCTATCAAATTGGGTTTGCATCCTATTTCACTGGTGGGCTGAAAGCAGTGGATTATGTCGTTGACATTTTGTTTGCAGTTGACATCCTAGCGAGCTTCAACACCGCAGTTGTGGATGTCAATGGGAACCTCATCTCATCGCGCAAGCAAGTCAGCAATCTTTACCTCAAAGGCTGGTTCCCCATCGACTTCATCAGCACTTTGCCTATCGACCTCATTATTGCGCATTTCGCAGGCAACAACCGCGGTGCCATGCTCAGAAGTGTGAAATTGATCCGCGCCGTCCGACTGGTTCGACTCATTAAGATCGTGCGAATCATCAAGCTGAGCGGCTACTTCGACAAATTAGAGGACAACTTGAGTTTGCACCCCGCCGTGCTCCGCTTGCTGAACCTCTTCGTGATCATGGGCTTCTTCGCGCACCTTTTCGCGTGTCTGCTCTACTCGGTCGCCCAGTGCGACGATGGGAGTGCGAGCGACTGTTGGATTGAAAACTACTGCGTTGGTGGGCGCGAATGGTTCGAAGACAACGACGAAGTGGGCGAATGTTTGTCAGAGCGGGGGCTCGGGCTCAAGTACCTGGTTTCGATCTACTGGGCTTTCACCACCATGACTACCATCGGGTGAGGACTTCTTTTGCTTCGTTTTTCATTACTTCTCTTAAACTTTCCCCCTCGGAGAAAATTGTCTTTCGTCGTACACATTACTGTAGTGCATGAAATGATACGTATACGCATGCGTCTTAAATCGCGGTAAATAAATGTGAATGTACGAGATCTATTTTACGAAAAATGTATGTTATGCTACAGGTATGGCGACATCACGCCCAACCCAGATTCGACGCAGGAAGTGGTTACGATGATGATTGTTGAAGTTCTGGGCACTACCATCTTTGCCTATGTGGTTGGGTCGCTTGTGGGTATCATCGTGAACTTGAATCCAGGCGTGAAAATGCGGCGGCAAAACATGCAGTTCTTGAACCAGTACCTCACCGACTTCCAGTCGACGCTGAGCTTTCGGCGCTGTTTGCGGCTTCACAGTTTGTTTCGCCTGAAAATCGAGAGTGTCTTTAACGAAAGTGACCTGTTAGCTGCTATGCCGCCGGATTTGCGCCAGCAGACCAATTTGTTCATTCACGGCCCCGAACTGCTGTCTCTTCCTTCGCTTTGCCTCCTCGAAGCTCATGCTCGCGGTGCCTTCACTGTGCTCCTGCCTCTGCTGCGGCCCTATTGCTTCTCCAATGGTGACGCCGTAATCCACCCCATGCTAGGCACTCAACGTGAATGCTTCTTCGTGTCCAAAGGCACTCTCACCTGCACACCTTACGTGCACGCTGCAGCGCACACTAGTTCTGGCAAGAGACACTCAAGACAATGGGACGCGCCTGTACCTCCGCCGCTGCTCGCGAGTAGGAATGACCCGGTTCGAGAGTCTGGCATCGAGCGTTCGCTAGAGGAGCAGGAAAAAAACAAAAACAAAAATGTGAGTGAAAGTAGCGGAGGCGATGGAAGCGCAGAAGAGGGCTGGATGCATCGGTACAGGGCGGGTGATGTAGTGGGCGAGGTGCCAATGCTGCTGCCTGATGGCATGAACTTCACACTGAAGGTAGAGGTGCGCGCGGCCTCATCCATCGTGCACGCCTTCGGTCTCCAGCGCTTAGATTACGCGACTCTCAGCGCACAATTCCCAGACCTCGCCACGGTATTAGCGGGGTGCCTGGGCGAAGCATTTGAAGCCAATTTCAGGGATTGGGTGAATATCACTAGCCCCAAAGACTGGAGCTACGAGGATATCGTGGAGGAAACAAAAGTGCGTTACGGCACACCAACCCACCCAGACGTGGCACCCAGCGCGAATGATAGCGCACATGTACCTGCAGCTCCGCCGACCACTCCAGCAGCAGCCAAGGCACGTGCGCCTTCTCGCACACCTCACAGCAGCTTCGTGAGCGCACCTTCCAGTAGCAAATCATCGGGGCAGCCGCGTGTGCGTTCGGCTGACAGCACCTTACCCAAAAGATCGTTAGACGGTCCATTGGGTGTGGTACGCGAATAGAAAAGGGGACTTCTTGAGGACACGAATGGGAGATCTCAGATGCAAATGTGCGAATTGCATTGACCCGGCTAGTGGCTAATTGGCTCTAAGGTGAAATGAATACCGCTGAATTGGCTTTATGCTTCTGTGATTGTAATGAAATAGGCGTATATGGCTCTACAGCTAAATCGAAATCAGGGCCCACTTCCATGTCATGTTTATGCCAATACAGCCAGTTGTGGGTGATAAGAAAGCAGGAAAACGGCCGACCCCCTCGTCGTTTCTTAGGTTATTCCTTGGATTTAGATTCCCGCGTGGGCCCCCTCAGTTCCTTAGGTGACTGGCAGACAGGCAGGGCAGACAGGCCCCCATTTCTTAGAAACCGGAGCCAACACCCCTCAGTTTCTTTTAAAATTCACTAAATTTGACCCCTCAAATTCTTAACGTGAGTGTTTCTTTTCACCCGCAACTGGCTGTAGTCAGAAGGCCAAACAAGAAACATGGGCATCGAAGATAACGTCGAATTCGAAAATTCGGCTTGCACTTATATGGTAGATGGGCATCGGCAGGGTTGAGATTCCCGTTTCCGCGGAATACCCGCGCGGTGGCTAAAAATTTAACTTCACGTGGAATTTCCGCGGGATTTCCGCGCCGTGGTCATAAAGGCACTGCTAAATCCCCGTCGCGGAAATCACGTCTGACTGGTAAAAGTTTCCCTTTCCGCGAGAAATCCGCGGAATTTCCCGCGGGAAACCGAACCCGGGGCACCGGGCATCTATGATATCGAATTCGAGAATTTGGCTTGCACTTACGAATCTAACCTCCAACCACCAAGCCGAAGTAACGCGTATACGAGGAACAAGGAACAAGAATTAATTTTGCCATTTGTAGCGATATGCCAATATGGCGCCGCATTCCGCAATAAGGAAGGAGGTGCAAGCGCACATCGAAATACTTTTTTATATAAACCAAAGAAAATGCGCAGCTGATCTAAAATCTGATAACTTATAGATAGTCGATTCTAGTACATATACTTACATAAATTTAGAAGGTCTCTTAGTTTTCGGATTTCTCCAGGGTCTGTAAGTTAGCTGTAAGTATTCTAACATTTGGGTCCATCGGCCAAAAGTATTTGGGTCCGGGGAATCAAAACAGAGAACAGCAAAGAAGGCTTCGCAAGATACGCAAAGAACGAACAGATGCTGCGTGTCGTGTCAGAACATTCCGCTTACGAGTTACGAGTTAAGACAGAGACAGAGACAATTTCGTAGGCCCAGACTCCATCAGCTGCAGCTCCCTGCATGAAACTGTCGCAAATTGCTGTTCTTAACATCAATTTTTTGCAAATCTACCGTCACTGTTGCGAGCTCATCTTCACTCGGAGAAAAAGCATTTCCAGAATCCTCGAGAGATGATGCCGCTGCCTCGGTAGTTGTGGCTACACCTGTAGCAGCGGCAACAGTGGCCTCAGCAGAAGCAGCAGCCTGAATGCTTTTCTCAGCGACAGCGGCAGCAATACCACCGCCTCGGAGGTCGAGACTTAATATTTCATAGGGGCACTCGGTATCGCCGAATTGAGACGGCGAGGTTTCGTCGATTCCATAGCTCAACTTTCGACGATAGAGTGCCATCGCGGAAAGGTTGCTTTTGAACACTGTGAGCATCACCTGTGCAAATGTAAATGTTATGCTGAGGCTACCAGTAATCATGCAGGCCAAGCAAAGAAACGACAGAAGGAGAATAAAGACATTAACCCAGCCGTATTTTTTTCATACGAAAAGTTGCAGCATCTCAAAGTTCCAGCCCGACCTTGGGCATGCGCGCATGCAGCGCAACTATCTCGACAAGCCCCATGAGATGCTGCCCCAGCCCGCCCCGCTGCGCGCAAGCTGCCAATTGGATCTCGTACAAGTAAAGCACTGCATCCATAGGCTCGTCTGTGTTTCGTAAATGAAGGTAGCAGACACAAAAGAGAGCAGAGGGCATGGTGATAACGTAATGTTTAGCTTATGCGATGCCACAATTTCAAGTCACCCCTATCTTTTAGAACTTACCTTCATCATCTTCCTCAAATTTAAAGTGGACGTATGCCTGAATCGCGCCATCTCCATTTCGAGCAATCAAATACCGTGAAGTAGGGCTGAAAAGTTCCTAGATGGTACACGAAGCAATAGATCGATCGATGCAGTGCGCGATTAGCAGTATCACGGGAAAGACGCGAGGTCGAGAACTTTTAAATAATAACACTGTATCTTGGCAAATGCATAAAGATTTATGGAACTTAGTGTAGCCAATAACTTCCCTATCCAGCAATACTGGCTACACCCATTCGTTCTTCTCAAGTGTATGTATATTGTTCGTGGGAAGTACACACTTGTCGTTTTTCTACTGGATCCCATGGCATGGCATCACCCGCGGCATCATACAAAGTCTTCATATTCTGCTCGACGAGCGAGAAAATCTGGTCCTGATCTTTTGCGTTGAGAAGCGTGCAGCTGTGAACTACAGAAATATGCACAGTAGCATAGCTTTTGCAGTGGTAGACGAGAACTTCTCGGCGCAGTACAGCGGAAGAGCCATCAATGAGATCGGCAGCAGTGATCTGGTTCGATTTAGCAATAAGAACACCTCGAGTGATCTCAGCCAAACGTGCCGCATTCTTTGCTCCAGACTGTTGCTTCTTCTTTTTGCCCATACTTCTGCGCGCCGAGGAAGGAAACGGTGAACTATCTAGCTACTCTTTGTACCCAATAGCAAACCAAGCTAGTGCAGCGTGAAGCTGCTGGTTTTATGTTTTAAGGTTGCTGTGGCTATCTCAATGGTTTGGTAATTGGTAGCCTTGCCTTGCAGTCGTCTTCCACACGACGCTCTACTTGGGTGGCTGGTGGCTACTCCTAGCTAGGCTTCCTAGATTTTGAAATCAATACGTCAGTCAAATGACCCAAATTGATTGATTACTGCAGCGGCGTGCGCGCCGCCACGCCACGATCAACGTAGTTGATTTCAGCGACGTGACAAGGTATCAGAACATGGTTGATGTCAGTGACGTGACAACGTGTCAGAACATGGTTGATGCCATTAACGTGGCAACGTGTCAGAACATACATGTGTATGTAAAGCTACCCAGATAAAAATGTGATGTGACACACAGACAGACAGACAGACATTTTTCTTTGGTAGGCAGTTTTTGGTCGTGGTCGCATAAAACATCAACTCTACGTTGATCTATTATGAATCTTATAAGTCCTTTATATTAGTGCAGAATTTTTCTTACTGACCAAGTTTTGGTCTCAAAATCACACCCTTATGGTAATCGCCCATCGATGGCACAGTAAAACTGTCGTCTCTTTGAGGGGGAATCGATGTATATTTACAATAGCGGCTCTGTTTATAAGTTCGAGAGGGCGCGAGTCGCAGTTCGTCGCGCTCTGCGGATCGCCTCATTGCCCTCCTTCGAGTGCCCACCACTAATGCTACCTTCTCTTCCAGAAACACCAACGCTAGGAGCAAAACCAAATCGAGTCAAGTCGGGCTCAGCCTCGCCTCGTTCAGCGCGCAGTGCTGCGGCAGCCATCGCGGACTTCAAAATCGGATCGGTGTGCAGCGCGCGTGACAGAGAAGTCTGACGAGAAGGCAGAATGACGATTACACAGTTTGACGCAGCGAAGTATGGAGAACACAACAAAAATTTGAAAATGTATATATTTAGGACGCGTACGTATTGGTAGTAACTATAATAAATGAAATTAAATCGATAGTAAAACTTCCAACGTAAGCCAACCTTGGCGGTTTTGAACTGAGAGCGGAGCGCTCTAGTCGTCGCCTCGGTGGTCTTATGCACCTCCAAATCCATGAGGGCTCGCTCGGAGCGCAACTCGCGCTGCCGAACTGCTGACTCCACTTCCAATGCACGCGCCTGACACCAAAGGAGGCACAGCAAGCCAAGGAGAGTGCATGCAGGTCAGAGGTGTAAGCTTTTACTAGTCATTTGACTGTGTCACAGCAACATCTCAATAACGAAAGCACACGCCGAATACGTTATCGCACCTGTCGCAGCTCGTGGGCACGCTGCTCCGCGTTGGCTCTTCGCTGGCGTTTGAGAAAAGCAGAATCAAGCTCTGGATGGTGTGCCAACTGTAGAGCACAAGAGTGGAAATAGAGAAAGATAAAACGTGAGAAGGATGTTTCTGGTTCCAAGCTCTGTGCAGCATGTCAGCAATCATAATTTGCTTGATATTTTACCGCTTCCATATCGTTGAGTGCGTGCACTAGTCCTTTTGCCCGCTGCAGCACAGCCTCAGCCTCGACTTCTTCTTGTGTGCGCACATTGGCCCGAGGCCGTAGGTAGTTCGGCACTGCAGCAACCTCAGTTGGTCGAGAAGGCAAAGTCTCCTGATTTACTCTCGGGACAGGAGTTTTCAAATCATAAATAGGTGGCTGGCTCAAATCGACCTTAGTAGCAGCAGCCGCCGGTAGCGTCTGCTTAAGCGGTGGAAACAGAGATGGCTGACGGGAAAGAATAGGCGGCAGAGTGGCTACTACTTCAGCGTTATCAAAGACGGGGCAATTCCGCGTTAAATTCGTGGAGGTATTGCCGAAAGACATTTTGAATTTTTGAGCTTCGATTGTTCTAGCTCCCTTCCTTGGTCCGAAGATATCATCTATAGACGAGGGCTTTACGGCCATACTCCAGCAAGGTCCGTTATCGCATTGAGATGTTGTTGAAAATTGAGAAAACTCCACGACGACACGACGACAGGTCATACAAAGGAAATCGTATTTATTCACCCTGTAATTCGCATTGAGAGTTTCAGCGTTTCAGCCGCGCGCCATTACATTGGCTGGTTTGCTACAGTATCTATACCAGTACCGCTACCGGTAAGTAGCTAAAGCTTTACTTACAGTAGGTTCAGACGATTACTACAGATTACAGATTTATGAGGCTAGGACTGTAGCTACAGGTTGCTTGTTTCTTGCATTGCTGGGAGCAAAGAGCTGACAGCCAAACATCACGAATTCCTGGCACACCACGAAGACTGCATTACTATGAATATTTAGGTATGTCAACGACTTCGTATGGTTTGTTGTTAGCTCGGTATCCTTAGCAGCATCCCGAGCTTAATTGCTGAGACTAGCTAGAAATAGTCAGAAAGTCAGAGTATCTACTGGTATCGATAGTGTATCAAATATGTCATCGACAAGGGTCAGCGGTCCTATATCTCAGCCAGCGCAAGTGCCTGACGACTCGCAATTGGAGGAAAGTCCGTACGAGGATACCTACACTTTTGACGCCTTGAAAGCACTCGACTGGAATCTCAGGTTGGTTTACGATGATAGCCAGCAAGCTAGAAAAGTCAAGTATAAGTTTTGTTTTAGATGACTAGAATGGCCCACTGAATACATCCTACATTCATCGTACATGTTTGACCTGCTGTTCGTACGATTTGCCACTTGTCGCTTCACCACTACACCGCGGCATCTTTCTTCTTCCTTGCCGGCGACGTGCGATTCTTTGGCACAATTACCCTACCATCTTGCTGGCACTTTGAAAATTGTGCCATCGATGGGTTGAAATTTATTGGCGGGTTTGGGTATGAACTAACGGAAAGCATCACTGGGAAGGTGGAATCAGTCGAGCCGTACGGCCAAGCACATGTATTGGGCGTCCAGGCCGGCAGCCAGGTGAATATGGAAGCACGTGAGCTCTAAGGGAAGACACTTTTTAATGAAATCAATAGTATTGTGTGAGTGGATAGCGCAGGCAGAGTGCGGTTCTTTATTTTATGTTTCATTCTATCATTTATTTCTGTGGCACTTGATCTCGTGCACGCAGATAATCGGCCTGGGCCCCGCCGGATTAGACCCGCCACCCATCAGTGCTTCCAGAGTCAAAGTGAACGCGCGCTTGAAGGTATACTGACATAAAGTGCAGTGAACCTGGGCGTTGTTTCTTTTCTAGTTTAGAGTATACTTGATTGTCTTTTGGGCACTGTCTTTTCGCTGTTTTGTCTATGAAAACTCTCGCTTTTCCCTTTGGTCTGTGTTGCGCAGGAATTGATCGACGAAAGCATCTTTCGAGTCTCGTTCCGGCTTCGAATGGTTAGTCCCCTTAGCTTTGCTACAACCCCCTCTCGCTATTCTCACTCTGCTCTCTGATTTCGCTTCTCTAACTTTGACCTTTTTGGCACCTTTAGGCTCCAATAGCAAGTGAGCCTACGGAGAGCAGTAGTCGCGACAGCAAAGCATGGAACGTGCCGCCATGCTTAGTGCTGGTCCACGATATAGTTGGAGGAAAGGCCAAGGTAAAATTACTGTCACTGCTGCTACTGTAGAAAGATAGTCTGCCTTTGCTGTGTAGACCTACTAGTACACACGAGAACTTTCTTCACTATTATATATTTGGTGGGCCTCTTTGTTTGGTGCATAATTAGTGCTTCTCAGTACTGCACTAATATTTATTTCTCTGGTGTGAAGTAAAGCTCGTGGTATCTTAATTCGCATGGGTTGTTGTTGCGCAGGAGGCGCTGAACGGCCAAATGTTGATGGCCGAGCGCGTGGATGCGAAAAGCGGCCATTGGGTCATTTACGTCAACGGACAAGTAAGTGCTGCATGTGCCCTCTTTGCTTTGGTTTCTTTGGTTCTGCTTTTACTTTGATGATGATGGGGGCTTATTAGAGGCTTTCATGTTCGTTGACTGGTCTTGCCTCAAGCATCAATTTTGACCAGTACTATAGTACGGTACTATAGTACTAACATTGGACGTGCTCTTGTGGCAAGATCAGTCCATGAATTTGTTAGTGTTTTTTTTAAATCTGTAACAGTGACATTTTAGATCCGTGAAAGCCTCTATTCCCTACGCTACACAAGTAAACCTGGCTTGATTTGGTCGCCTTTACCAAGCAAAGGGGGTCATAGCGCGGAAGACGAAAGCAACTTGAGTCCTACAGCACATTATTCTATTTTTTAATGCATTCACATTGCGCGTCTTTGCCTTAGCTTTTTTATGCCACACAGGTTCGCAAAATTCCCCCCGCTAACTGCCGCCCTGTGATGCAACCAGAAGCAGTGCAAGCCGTCAGATTGCCCCAGGTAAGCCACACGCATACGCATCGGTCCACACAATGGTGCTTGCATTGAAATGTGTGCCTTCAAAATGAATGATTGGCATGCGCTGGAATTAAATAACATTCTAACGATTTCGAGTGATGTCTCGGAGTGTGGCCCTTCATTGTTTCATTTTACTTCTGTTTGTACTCATATTCCACCTAACCATAGGCCCATGTCGAGGATGCGTTGAGTGGAGGGCATGAGTACACCTACGTTGCGACTTCCGAGGACACCATCGCGACTTCGCGATGATCATTTTAGCGTTTATACTGTGCCCGATTTATACTCAATAGTATCAAACTTATTTGGTTACCGGTAGGATCAAACCCATCGAATGAGGCTGGTGTATTAGGCATTGCGCTGGCACATCCAATTTTTTGTGTAAACTTGCCTGTGCAACTGGCTAATAATATAAAATGCGCGGTGCTTCGCCTTCGCCACCCCATCTACAACAGTTGCTCCTTGTATTTCTGCCTTCTGCCTTGTGCGGGCCCTATATCTCATATTACCTGGCCTTGTCTACATTATAGTACTCCCCAAATACAAGAGAAACACCCCAGTGCGACACAGCAGCTAGAAATGCCGCTGAGGCATTCTCAGGGTTGGGGTTGATATTCTCGTTTCCGCGTAAAAAAATCACTTCAACTTCAGGTGGCGTTTCCGCGGGATTTCCGCGGGTTTTCCGCGGGTTTTCCGTGCCGTAGTCATAAAGGTAATGCTTGGTAAAAAATTCCCTTTCCGCGTCCCGCGGGAAACCGAACCTGGAACCTGGGGCTTTCTGAGCCAAATGAACTGGCTGTAATGTGCGCTTCGAATATGATGAGCAATAAAAAA
>Ga0307982_1001661_pt1 | contig 18080 bp, 22 predicted proteins | sample OrgLakmetagen989_FD_201847 | JGI IMG/M metagenome (GOLD analysis project Ga0307982, IMG submission 201847) | Saline water microbial communities from Organic Lake, Antarctica - #989 | ecosystem: Environmental > Aquatic > Non-marine Saline and Alkaline > Saline | place: Antarctica: Organic Lake... | reverse complement strand
TCACTGCCTACTACTGTATGTCTGCTCTTGCCACATCTATTCACAGTGTGTGCATTATCAACTTTCTAATAGGTGCTTGACTTCGAGGAGACGTTGTGCGTTGAGCAGTGATCGCCTTGAGTTTTTCCCCCTGGTCTTCTGGGCAAATGCCGCGATTATCACTTAGTTCCCTACCATGTCAGCACTTGTACAGGAAGTCGAGGCAACGAGTGATCAGACTTTCAGCTTTTCTGGGCGTGTCTTCAGCAATCTGCGTCGAATATCAAGCCCAGAAAGCTTGTGCGCTTGTGCGCCGTGGTTGTGGGTGCGGCCTGTCCATTGCTAGTCAGCGATGCTGGATTCATGGCAGAGTACGAGACTCGCAGTGAACGCCGCGATAGGCACCTAGCCAAAAGTGCCGCCCATATGGAGGCGGCAGCGGCAGCTGATGATAAATCTGATGATAGCGAGAGCAAATGAAGCATGCTGCGGAGTTTTAGAGCGAATGGAGCAGATTTGGGAGACTTAGAGAGCACAAATAGTAGGCCTGGGCTCTGGGCTATGAGGATTACGCGGGCATAGTCTACCTCGTGCAGAAGGATTTTGCCTGCACGAAAACAATATATAAATTACCTAAGACCTATCCTTAACAAGGTTCCGAGGACCTATCAACCTTGACCTAAAGGTTTCTGGAGCGATTTTAGGCGTTAACCTAGACCTAGACCGACCTCACCTGGGGCCATGAAATAATTCACGAAACCTGAAACCGACCTAACCTATTGCATTTGAGGAATTCGGCCAGACCTAAACCGACCTAACCTATGGGAAGTTAGATATATGCAAAGACCTGAACCGACCTAACCTCCCTATCCAAATTAAAAAATTGCCTCAGGTTCAGTGGACCTAACCTGACGTCTCCCTTGCCTTGGATGCGCTTCTGCAAGGCATCCTGTCTCTCGTTAGAAACATACTTGTTATCGATCGAATACGAGGCTATACTAACAGTATGTAACGCCCACAATGAGAGCTCGTGCGCAAAAGAAATGTGCTCATCGCCGGGCATAACCATTTGCTTGAATGCGATTCTACGAGTACCAAATAAGCATGCTACCAAACATACTGAACTGCATTCAAAGACGAAAGCTGCTCATGTGGGAGCGTACAAGAAGCATGCTCATCGCCGGGCGCGATGCTAGCTAGGAATTCTACACTGCAGTCAATGAAGAAGGCTGCTCGTCTACAAGCTCGCACCATTGTACTCTTCAGCAAGCAATGCAGCAGGAATATATATCTCGCACGCAAATCAAAAACGGAAAATCAGCAAAATAACGATCAAATGACGACAACAGACAGACAGACAGACAGACAGACATATAAATCGGGTACGGTCCTACTATCAGTACTTCGTACTGTAGAGGAGATAAGCTTATTACAGCCAGTTGCGGGTGAAAAGAAACACTCACGTTAAGAAATTGAGGGGTAAAATTTAGTGATTTTTAAAAGAAACTGAGGGGTGTTGGCTTCAGTTTCTAGAAACGAGGGCCTTTCTGCCCTGCCTGTCTGCTGGTCGCCTAAGAAACTGAGGGGGGCTCACGTGGAAATCTAAGAAATTTCCTAAGAAACAAGGGGGTTGGCCGTTTTCCTGCTTTCTTATCACCCGCAACTGGCTGTATGGCTTCGCCATCTACTCAGTGCAGGTTTTTGTACGTCCTCAGTGCAAGTTTTTATCTGGTTCTTGGGTGCTAGTAGGCAGTAAACATGATCAAGAATCCAATCAAGATGCGTTGGATTTTAATCGCAACAATGCGTAATGTGGTGTGCGCACTTCCTCCACTTGTTGGATGTGAGCACTGTCCATGAAGGCAACGAGTGTCTAGACTAAAAATACAATTAGCTTTTGTACTTACTATCTGTAGCAATCTACTGTTCTTCTCTTATGACTCACTCGCTCTCTCTCTCTCTCGCGCGCGCGCCCATACCAAGGCGGTGGCAACATGGTGGCGTATCTGCTGCCCAACGATGTGGGGAGAGTCTAAATGCTAGCAATTGCTTTCAATTTTCACACAAGCTCTTGATATTCTCTCATAATTTGACTCTCTCGCGAGCCAATGCTATGGCTCTGGCATCTAAAACGTCTCAACTGCTAGCCTCGCTTATTAAAGCAGGTAGAGAGTGTCTGCTTGTACCCCTGCCACTAACTCAAGCCTTGACTCTAGCTTTGACTCTGGCTTTGACTCTAGTTACCTCTTTAGGTGGAGGCATCGTGCTCACGTCGACTGCTAGCTGTGTTCAAGCATGCGGTGACTGTGATGTCTTTAGCTTTGACTCTAGCTTGAACTCTAGCTTTGACTCTAGTTATCTCATTAGGTGGAGGCATCATGCTCACGTCGACTGCTAGCTGTGTTCAAGCCGGCTGTGAGTGTGATGCCCTTAGCTTTGACTCTAGCTTTGACTCTGGCTTTGACTCTAGTTATCTCTTTAGGTGGAGGCATCATGCTCATGTTGACTGCTAGCTGTGCTCAAGCTTGCAGCGAGTGTGATGTCTTTAGCTCTGACTCTAGCTTGAACTCTAGTTTTGACTCTAGTTATTCTTTAGGTGGAGGCATCATGCTCACGTCGACTGCTAGCTGTGCTCATGCTTGCTGTGAGTGTGATGTCTTTAGCTTTGACTCTAGCTTTAACTCTGGCTTCGACTCTCTAGTTATCTCTTCAAGTGGAGGCATCATGCTCACGTTGACTGCTAGCTGTGTTCAAGCCGGCTGTGAGTGTGATGTCTTTAGCTCTTACTCCAGCTTGAACTCTAGCTTTGACTCTAGTTATCTCTTCAGGTGGAGGCATCATGCTCACGTCGACTGCTAGCTGTGTTCAAGCCGGCAGTGAGTGTGATGTCTTTAGCTCTGACTCTAGCTTTGACTCTCGTTATCTCTTTAGGTGGAGGCATCATGCTCACGTCGACTGCGAGCTGTGTTCAAGCCGGCTGTGAGTGTGATGCCCTTAGCTTTGACTCTAGCTCCGACTCTAGCTTCGTCTCTAGTTATCTCTTCAGGTGGAGGCATCATGCTCATGTCGACTGCTAGCTGTGTTCAAGCCGGCTGTGAGCGTGATGTCTTTAGCTCTGACCCTAGCTTTAACTCTGGCTTTGACTTTAGCTATCTCTTTAGGTGGATGCATCATGCTCACGTCGACTGCTAGCTGTGCTCATGCTTGCTGTGAGTGCGATTTATATAGCTTTGACTCTAGCTTTATCTCTAGCCCCGACTTTAGCTCTGACTCTAGTTATCTCTTTAGGTGGTGGCATCATGCTCATGTTGACTTCTAGCTGTGTTTAAGGAGGCAGTGAGTGTGATGTCTTTAGCTTTGACTCTAGCTCTGACTATAGCTTTGACTCTAGTTATCTCTTTAGGTGGAGGCATCATGCTCACGTCGACTGCTAGCTGTGTTCAAGCCGGCTGTGAGTGTGATGCCCTTAGCTTTGACTCTAGCTTTGACTCTGGCTTTGACTCTAGTTATCTCTTTAGGTGGTGGCATCATGCTCATGTTGACTGCTAGCTGTGTTTAAGGAGGCAGTGAGTGTGATGTCTTTAGCTTTGACTCTAGCTCTGACTTTAGCTTTGACTCTAGTTATCTCTTTAGGTGGAGGCATCGTGCTCATGTTGACTGCTAGCTGTGTTCAAGCCGGCAGTGAGTGCGATGTCTTTTGCTCCCACTCTATTTCTGCTTCGAGTTATCTCTTCAGGTGGAGGCAATATGCTTATGTCGGCTGCTAGCTGTGCTCAAGCTTGCTGTGAGTGTGATGTATTTAGCTTTGACTCTAGCTTTAACTCTAGCCTCGACTTTAGCTTTGACTCTAGTTATCTCTTCAGGTGGAGGCATCATGCTCATGTCGACTGCTAGCTGTGCTCATGCTTGCTGTGAGTGTGATGTCTTTAGCTTTGACTCTAGCTTTAACTCGAGCTTTGATTCTAGCTTTGATTCTAGTTATCTCTTTAGGTGGAGGCATCATGCTCACGTCGACACCTAGCTTTGCTCAATCAGGCGTTGAGTGCGTTGTCTCTAGTTGTAGTTGTAGCTCCCCTCTCGTTCTAGTATCCTTTTTTTGCCCTCTCAGTCTCTCTTCCTCTCTCTTGTTGCTTGTTGAATTGTGCTTAGTTGGCCTGTTTTAAAACGCGTGGTTTGATGGATATGCTGCGCTGCTGTGAGCATAAATTGCATAGACCTAATCTATTCCGCTTAGGTTTTGCCGAATGCCTGTTCCTACAGTTGTGTATATGCATATGCAAGTAATTACGCGCCTATTTTAAGGAACCTGGAACCTAAGTGGCGGTGCTAAGCTCCACACCCAATACAGCTACACAGCACAGCAGGAAAGACGAAAGAAATAGAAAGAAGAAAGAACAATAGAAACCCTCCGTGCTTTACTACTTCGATATAAAAGTGGTGCGTTGTATTTAAATATCTATCTCGGGCTCCAACTGCAAATACAAACCAATACCAACTCAAGAACCCACGAAGCAACAAATGACATATGACATATTGCATATAGAAGAATAAAGCAAATGGTTACTCGGCGTAATGATGAATAGAAGTATGGGCATGCGGATAATTATAGATATGATTCATCAAACGAAAAAAAGTCTAAGCGAGCGAGCTGGCGCGTAAGACAACCGGGACTAACCCAGGCGCCTTGTTGCTTTGCGCCTTTTGGATCCGGATTTCAGGTTTGCCTGCTTACCCTGGGCCCTCTTCTCTTTTTTTTTATTTCGTTGGGCACCCACAGCACATGAGACCGCCCTCGTCTTCGTACATTCAGAGGGAAGATTTACCTCAGAACTCATAACCAGGTCGTATGAGGCGGTTCTGGAGGTCCTGAAAGCAGACGAGGTCGACGATGGGAGTGCGGTAGTAAAATGAAGTGGGCCAAAGCAGCTTTCGTCGATGGTCCTAACCGCCTAACCTTGTAGTTTTCATAGGATAATAAATCAAGTCCAGGATCTGCGTTCCATTAGTGCTGACCTCCGAGCGCTTGGAAAAGTGCACAATTGGTGGTAACGAGAGTCACCTGAACACGTGGAGAGCACCCAACCTGAGTAGTACGCGTTCCGCACGTTGCCGATGGTTTTGAGGGATACAAAGAGGACAGAGGACCCTTCCAGAAGTCAACTCAAAAGCTGCACCATCGGATTGAATTTTCCGCTGCAAAATCCGCACATTTTGGTCGAAAGGATGGTTGCAAGGGCACTTAAATTTGCCGTGAAAGCCCCGCCGCTCCAGAATTAATCAAAATGGGGGAAATTACCCTTCCGAAGCGAAACCGAATCAACGCTTCTGGCCTTGCTCCAGCGGTGCTATGGAAGGAGCCAAATCCATGAGTTTAAATGTGTGGAATCGCCGCTCTGCACCCGATTTTAAGTCCAAATTGAGTACCTAAGCGGCAGGAGGCGGGATGGGAATCGAATCGTTTTGTTAGCCCGCCTGAAAATAGTGTCCGGACCTCAATTTTGGAAGCAATGCGATATTTAAAACACAAAAAGTAACAAGCGCACAACAATGTACATAAAATGCGCCCATGCGCCCTCGGAGGCAACGAAAGAACGGCCAAGCGGAAGTACCTGGTGGTGCTGTAACTGTAAGCGCATTTTAATTTTGTACTGCAGTAGTGGATCAAACGGAGCACTCTCAGCCAATCAGAAAATTGCACTGAGGACGTATGAAAAGTTGCACTGAGTAAATATTATACCCGTACAGAGCAAGGCTAGGGCCCTTACCTTGGTGTAAGTAGCTTAGTAGCTCGCTATAGATAGAGCTAGCCTGCAGGCTACTTCACTCAAACGCGAAGGTCGTTCACACTTAGAAAGCTCATTAGTTCCTTCTATTATCGTTTGAATACCTCATTTCGTACATCCAAGCACTCATGCATCTAGCCAGGTGACTAAATTGAAGCGAAAAATCTGAAAGCAACAATCAACTACACTTACTACAGAAATTGACTTCAGATTATGGCAGAACTGTAATAGTTACGCATCAAAGATGTAGGAACTCTTACTAATGAATTGATAGAACATATTATATGTCTCACATAGAATTATAGGTTTACTAGGGAATTTATGTTCCCTGAAGTCACATACTTGCAATACCTACGCATTTTGTGTCGTGCTTAACATCTGGCGGATGCTCGAAGAACTATGAACTCTTTGTCGAATGGAGCAGTAGAGCCCACTGTGCGAAGTGAAGCGCTATCAACTGATGAGTTCGAAGCATGCGTTTTGTATGCCGACGAGTCTTACGTCGTCATTGATAAACCTCAGGTAAACCACTTCAATAGGTGCTTCTAAACTTGTGCTCTCTCCTACTTAATTGTTACCAATTGGCAAGAAAAATGTGGGTGGTTGTCAAGCTAAGTCCTGGTAATGTACACTTTCTGCCATGTAGGATGTGCGAATGGATGGCGACTTCCCGGTCACGGTTGAGTCACTGTGCCGAGCATGGGGCTTCGAAAATGTACGCTTTGTGCACCAACTAGACTACGCTACTTCAGGTGTGCTCTGCCTTGGTCTCTCAAAAGAGGCAGCGGCAGCGGCATGCCGACTGTTTAGATTACGGGCAGTGCAGAAGGAATACACAGCCATAGTGTATGGCCATGTGAACTGGGAAGCAGCGGAGGAGGTCAATGCGTTAACAAATGATGATAAGTCGCGTATTCCCGCTCGAGGCATCAAGCGTCGGCGCGTCCAATATCGCCCTGCGAGCTCATACTTTCAAATGGAGCAGCAGGCTATTAGAAAGAGAGTTGAGATTACAAAGCTTGATGCGAGTGCTGAAGCACCCACTGCCGAGGAACTTGCCCTTCTCGGTCAAAAATGGGCCAATGCCAAGCGAGATCCTGCTTTGAGGCGCAAGTACGAAGTTCTCGCTGAAAGTGACAAGCAGGCGTCGCTCGAGGCAGTGGGCAATGAAGACACTAGCACCGATGGTGCAGACACATTGCTCCAGAAATGCTTTTATCGGCACGTGGGGGGCACAAGGGGCGTGTTTTACATTAACAAGGGAATTGTGGAAACTGACGGTTTTGAGATGCGAATTGACGACAAGGGCAAAGCATCGGAGACGCGCGTGGAGGTGGTAGCGCTGGGTTCCTATCTCGGAGAGCCCGTCACCGAAGTGCGGCTTGCCCCCACCACGGGCCGTCGGCATCAGTTGCGCGCTCATCTTGCGTGGCTAGGTCACCCCATCGCTGGAGACCAGACCTACGCTGCAGGCACCGCTTGGGCAGCCGCCAGTGTCGCAGCACCCCGCATGATGCTTCACGCACGCTTGCTCGAGCTGCCTTTCGAAGCCCAAAGCCACGGTAGCAAAAGGTAGGCCCAGAAGCACTTGCATCGTCGCTTCAGTTGCGATTACAACCTTATTGAGGAAATTTTGGTCTCACATATATTGCGTCTATTGCTACGATAGGAATATTCGGGTAGAATCCCCATCTCCGTTTTCGGTTAGTGATTCAGGAGTTGTCCTGGTTGACTTGAGACGAATTGGTGCCTCAAATGGAGCATCAAAAGGAAACGGCACTACCAGGTGACACCGATGAGCCCTAATGAGCCCGAGGTTGAATCGACGATTGTAATATCGAATGCAAGCGTGAAAGCACATACAGAGGACAAGGGCCGAGCGCTGTGCGTCATGTAACCGCCATGCGCTTTTTGCTGTTGCTGTTCTCTAGAATTGTCCATTTCTATTGCGATATGCCCCTTAAGGCACTAGAAGTTCTGAGAAATACGAGCAACCACTTGCCGATGGCTAGTTGCTTGGTTCAAGGTGGCTAGTTACTAGCTAATTAGTTCATATTATTATTTCTTTTTCTTAATTCTTAATTAGCAGTTACTGAAGGGCTATGACGAAGACGAAGGTAGTGCGGCTGGGCAGCTGCGTTAATACCGCAATAAAGAGCTATGTAGTTGAAATCGAACTCCGGGAAAAAACGGGGAATCTCGCCTCGCATCTCTGACTTCCCAGTTCCTAGCTTTAGTGTATAGTACAATTTGCATGCAAAACACACATCCACGCATGCAAGAAACACCTCTCAAACAAAGAAACGAGCCGGCTGGCTATCTATCGGAGCTGGTAAGAAGCGCTTTCGAAGGCTGCGGCCACACCATCCTTTGTTGCTGATCAAACATCCACCTGGCATGGTCTTGAGGGTCGTCTACATAATCCAGTATATCGTACCAGAAAGCACGCAATCGTAGCGGCAGAGGCGCATTGACTGAGGTGGCGAAACGACGAGGGTCTGCGACATCCACGATGGCTGAGAAATCACCGCCAGCACTAACACGGCGGTCCTCCGCGAGAGCTGGAGCCACGAGCAAGGTAGCTGGAGACGACTGGGGGCTGTCGCTGTTGGCGTCCTGAGCGAAGCAAGCGTTTCGAATGCGGCAGAACTTCTCGGGGTCCAGGCCGGCCTGTCTAGCGATCCGTTGGATTGATTCCATGGTCGCGGGTGGGAGCTCAGGATCACGGGCGTACACGAAGGCGCCGCTATAGGTGTTTTGGAGAGTCTTCCCAGTGTAGTAGATAAATTTGAAAGGCGGTTCAGTCGGACTGTTCTCACCAATTACGTACCTGATCATAACATACGGAAGGACGACAGAACGAGAAGAGCTTAGCCGATTCGATCAAATGAATATATACATTGGCGAAGCTCACCAGTCTTCCCAAAATGTAAGCCCAAACATCCTGCCCTGGGTGTGCGCCGTTCGCTGCGACTTTTTGGGGCCACTGATTGATAAGTAGGTGGGCTTGTCAAAAGTAATGTCCTCGTGCAATTCCAGGACTTTTGATACCTCGCCTTTCCCTGGTCTTCTTGCCACCATGGCGAAGTCTACATCCATGGTAGCGCTTGACTCGTCTACAACTTGGAAGTTGTTCTTTTGGCAATCGAAGCAGTCGTATTGTCTGTTCCAACCTAGCACCTTGTACCATGAGCCCTTCAGCCAAAGCCCCCCAAAAAAGCCAAACACAATTAATCAAAGAGAACGCGAGCAAATGAGTATAGACAGTACATTAAAGAACAAAAGAGGAGCAAGGCAAAATATCTCAAGAAAATTATGTAAGAAAATTACCTCCATGGAAGTTGGTGTAAATGTTGAGGCGAGTTCTTTCGGTGGTGGTGGGACTTCGTCCTCAGACTGAGCACCGGGAGGAACTATGGCAATGTTGATGCATTTGTAATCTTCAATTGAGCACTGCAGCAAATTGTTAAGCACTTCGTTTCCAAAACGCGCAAAACAGCTGGTGATACATCCACTGTCGCCGAGGCATCGAGCGGTACACATGAGGCCCTTTTTGCAGTCAGCGTCATCCACGCACGCCTTCGTGGGCCCTTTGCAGCTCGTTGCGAAACATTCGCTCGAAACTAAATCTGGATTGAACTTTCCGTTGGCCATCGCAGCGAGCTCATCTTCTGCGAAAGCAGGTAAAACTAGAGAGCTTCCAAGCACAGTTACACCGATGGTAAGAGATGTCGCTGCGGCCTTCGCACGGCGTAGAATAGTCTCCATAGCATTCTTCTGACTAGACCTGAGCTCCTTGCAATTGACGCTCGAAGGCGCCGGTATGGTAGCTCTTCTATGCCAACTAAAAGCTAGAGCGGACGTTGGAGAGCTGTCAAGAAGAAGCATGATGCAAAAGCTTGCGAATGCCAATGGGTGCACGCGGCCCATGATCATTTTGCTTGGCGTGGATGGCTGACACTACTAGACGAGCACCCGCCGAGCTTGAGCGAAGGTAGCTGCTAGCTACACTTGCGCAATGATGCCAAGTAACGTCTTAAATGCTGTACTAATAGGCACTGAAATAACGCTCGTGCATTTCATTGCTGTGTTCAACTCTTTGACGATGCTCTACAATCTACAATGCCGCCACCTAAGATCGTCGCAATTGACTCATCAACTTGTTCAACGAACAACGAGAACAAGCTTAGCTGTAGAGAAAAGACAAGGAAAAAAAAAAAACAGAAAAAGGGAAAAGGCCTTGGAAAAAGCCAGAAAAGCCCGGGAAAGTGGTATTTTTCAAGATTTTATGTATTAGAGCATTTTACCGCAGAACATCTAATCATCTTCTTCTCGACTCTTACTACGTACTCTCGACTGTCGAATGTCGACATGTCTACTACAGAGCTCAGAGCTTCGGAGCCAGAAGCCAGAAGAAGAGGCCAGCCCTGCTCTAACTAGCTACTAGAGTCTAGAGGAGTGTAAAAATAAGTAGTTAATCGGCTATGAGCACGTCCGAGGGCTACGACTCTTGTAAGAGTAGCTAAAGAAGTGAACCTGTCAGGATAGCCTGTATCTCGTAGCCCTGGGCTGCAGCGCCGTATTATTTAAGCAGACTTGTACGAAGTTCCAACAAAATTATATTGGGCTGGCTGCAAATTTTAACTCATCGGTGCTGAGAGGTCGTTTCAGACTACTTCAGCCCTAATATTTCATTTTCGATATTGGGGAGTCGACCTAAGCTGCGCTCACAGTCGTCAGTTATCTTTCCAAAAGGGGCCGATTACGATAGCAATGCTCTTTCGACGGCCACCACCTGGCGGTGCCCTAAATGATAATCGGCAGCGCGAGAAATTTTTCCAACTCGGTTTGTTTCTAGTCCTGATGATGGTGTTGCTTGATGCGCGCACATCACACCCGACTCCAGCTGAAGATCCAACAGAAACGTCGACAAAAGCGTTCGAACAATTACAAGCTGCGGTGAAGAATGCTGAGGGTGACGGGCGCGTATACCCGGTGAACGTGTCAGGCCACTATACTGGAAACTGGAGCTTGCGAGCACAAACGCCGACGCCGTTGTCGAAGAGTTCTAGGACAGACCTCAACTCAACATCGTCGTCCGATAAGCGCCCTGAATTTAAGCTGACTTCAAACCACGGACAATTCTCTATGCAGGTTCGTCTCTACAATCAACCAGCACCCTCATGAATTTCTTGATGCCATACTATATTTGTATGGCAGGTGTTCATGGAGCCATTAGAGGGTCTGCCTGAGTTGAGCCTCGTGCGAGGTGTCTTTCAAATCGTGGGCGATAGCCACGAGCCCATGCGCCACCAGCTAACAAGCTCTGTGCAAGGTAAATTGGCTCTCAACATGTGAGGGACTCCTCTTCTATCGACTACGCGACCTTCCACTTCTCCTCTCATTTGTTTCATCCTTCTAACTTACACGGCACAGGTGTTTTTTTTCATTCTTATGGGCGAGTGACGATGGTCACCAGCCAAGAGCACTTGTATTTGAAAGGCCGTCAAGCGCTGCCGGGCAAAAATGCGTCCGCTTCGCTGTCTTTAGCGGACGTTTTAGCGACTCCGCTGCCTGGCAGTGGCAGCTCTCCTTCTCCCGCTGCACGGCAAGTTGCCCAGGCTCTGAAAGACCCAGTTGTACGCCGCCGCCTCGAAGCGCAACTAGAAGCGTCATCCCCCGAGTCTGCGGCGGCGGCTGTTTCTTCTGCTCCTCTGCTCGGGCTCGGGCTCAGTCCTTCGAAAGTGCCAGCAGGCGACCAAGACGCCTTCGTGTTCCCAATTCCGTCAATATCCTCGTCATCTCCGTCAACACCTCTCAAAGCTTCCTCTTCGTCAACTTCTAAGTGCTTGTTCTTGATGAACTTAAAAGCCGGCCCCTCGTGCGACTCCACCACCTGCCCACCCAAGAAAGCAGCTCCGCAGTTCGCCACCACCCTCGAAGGCCGCATATTTTCGCAAAACTGCGCGGTATGTAATTGTTGATAACCTACGTAGTCTTTAAAACTTCAACCGTAAGCTTGGTTCCTAGCTGTTCTCATCCTTTTTGCTCATACCCATACCGCAGGTGGACATCGAGTTGTCAAGCTCGGCGTTCCGGGTGGATTGGGACCGCGTCTACCCGAAAGCTGCGCGCTACTCTCTGCTAGCGACTGTGCTGTGCCTCATCCAAATTGCGCTGCTCTTTCGACAGCTTCACTTTACCGAGGTTGGTTTCTTCCACTTCTTTGTAATATTCTCAAGAGAGTTCTATTCATAGTTCATTGTGCATGTTGCTAATAGTCTTGCGTGTTATGGCACTGTTGTGCTTGCAGCCGCCCGCAGCGGCAGCTCGGGTATCGGTACTCTGCATCAGTGCGCAAGCACTGCTAGACGCACTCGAGTGCGCAGCGCACCTCCTTGGGTGCGCCTTTTTGCCACAGCTCTTTACAGCCTTCGCCAGCATCGCCTTCTTCAAACTCGTCATTTTCTTGATCGTGGAGATGCGCTATGTGGTGGTGATATGCCATTCTCGCGATCCTCAGCGCTTCTTCAACGGCGGCATCAACCAGCTGCGGCAAGAATGGGCACTCATCCATTTGCGCTTTTATGGAACACTCTTCGCCTGCATCATGGCGGTTTACATCTTTCAGACTCACATCAACCTTCTCGTTCTCTTGGGTTACTGCTACTGGGTGCCTCAAATCGTGACGAATGCGCTACGTGAGTCGCGGGAAGCTCTTCACAAGTCGTACTTGTTCGGCATGAGCGCGGCACGGCTCGTGATGCCGCTCTACTACTACGGCTGCCCTCAGAACTTAGCCCTTGTTATCTTGGGCAAAACCCGAGCGCCTCATTTTGGCATGTGCTTTGCGCTGGTGGCCGTTACAGGAGCTCAAATAGGAGCCCTTCTTCTCCAGAAGCGCCTTGGGCCAAGATTCTTTATACCAGCTAGATTCCTTCCCGCGCGCTATGATTATTGCCGCCCCCTTCCGCGCCGCGATCTGGAGGAAAACAGCGACTCATTTGAGTGCCCTATCTGCTACGCGGAGGTTGAGACTTCAGTTGCGCGGTCTAGCGGGCATATGATCACTCCTTGTGACCATGTATTCCACGAGACTTGCCTTGAGAGATGGATGGAACAAAAACTCGAATGCCCCGTTTGCCGCAATGGCCTCCCGCCGAGGTAGTTTCCTACTTGTGAGGCGCATATTGGGTTTGTTGTACATCTCTATCGACTTCGGACTTCCGTGCGTTTCGCAATTTAGAAGAGGGATTTGCTTCTCGCTTATATGTATATCAGTAATTCGCACCAATACTAATTCGTATGAAATTGAAGAATAAATCCTTAACATATCTGTATCCACGGACCATGGATTATAGGTATCGGGATTGGGCGATTGGAAGCAGCAGGGAGCTAAGAGCTGAGAGTAGAAAAAAGAGGGCAGGTGGCAGGTGGAGGGGGGCGCAGACCTGCGCGGAAGGCGGAAGTCCGGATTTCGTTTGTCTTTGTCTTCGTCCCACCGTCCCAGTCCCGGCGAGTCGTCGGCGATTATTGTCGCAACAAGCATCAAGCCCAACAGCCATTCAGCCATGACAAAAGCGATGTGTTAAATAAGTCAAGCCGCCTTGATCTGCGAAGTGTTATACGAACTGCTATTTAGCATTCAGAATATATTTAGATATTCAGCTCTCAGCTCCCTAATCCCCTATGGGCCAGGGGCCAGCCTTCAGCTTTTAGACTTTTAGCTTTCAGTTTTCGCTTGCGCCCCGTTCGTGGCAGATACTTATATTCTTAGTGCCTGAACTCGAATTGCCACCATGAAAAAGTAATTGAAGTGGGCAGTGGGTATATTATTTGAAGCTGGCTTATGTAGAACCATTTCTCAATATTCTCCTGTCAGCTGCCTTTCTGGGTTCATATTCCAGTTAGCACAGTTAGGCAGTACTTCGAGTCCATCGAGGGTGCGTTCAGGGTGCACGTGCAATCACTAGCGATTTCAAGGAAGTTTTGGAAGGAGTCGATGCTTGAGCCAGAGGGTCGTAACTAGACTGACGAAGTGAGACGCCAGTGTGTTTGTGTTTGCTTGCACGACAAAGACATCGAGAGGGCGAATAGCTTGCAAAGGGAGGCCGAACTGAGCCATGCCGCCGACGGTATTAGGCAGGCCTTGAAGTGAGAGAGCACGCCCGATTAAAAGGCCAACAACTTGTTCTGCGCTTATCAAAGCAAGTGCCATGCCAGCTATGTTTACGACAGTGCACGCGTTGAAAACTCCAGCTAGTCGAGCGGGCAACGCCACTGGATCAATCTTCCTCTGGCGAATGGCGCCAGCAATACGCGAAAAGCGCCATGTTTGTGCTATTGAAACCAGTGATAGAAATAAACCAAAGGAACTGAAGAATATTCCATCGCCGAATATGCTTGATTTCCTGCCCTCGATGGCTGATGCAAAAAATAAGGTGACACCGCTCACAACGGAAAGAATGACCTGAGCCCACCAGCTGAACGACGCCCATCGCCATAGTGCCAAAGAAGTGCGGCGAAGGCGAGCCCTCTCTGCCACAAGCTCTTCGTCGAGCACGTCCTCGGTGCCAGTCGACGAAGATTTAACTTTCAGAAGCTCAGGGCACCTCAAGGTTGCACGAATGGTAGGCAATGTGCTCAGCTTTCCAGAGGACAAAGAACTCCTTGGCGGCTGGAAAGCATCCACATAGCTTAAAAGCCCAACCGCTGCGAAGATTCCCCACGTATACACTCGTAGCATTTTCATATGCATCGAGCTCCTACAACAAGATAGAACTCTCTTCAGTAAGTAAGCTAGCTCGGATACTAACTTAGCTACAGAAGTCTAGCTAGCTCACGTTCACGAAGTACTGTAGTATTAGTATGTTGTTTCTCTACCGGTTACACGAGTACGTACTGAAGTACTGAATACTGAATACGTAAATACGTAAATACGTAAATACGTAAAGGACCGGCCTAAAATTGGAATCTCAGCGTGAATGACGCCGTGCCGTAATAATGACGCCTCTACGAACATGAAGCGTGGCACTGACAGCTAGCAGATGGGCAAAGTCGCATCTAACTGTAGGACTGTTGCCAAAGATAGCTCTAGAGTGGTTCAATATAAAAATGGAATTAGAGGCGGCAGTGTTTATACTTACGGTAGCTGTAGAGAAGTAACTTAGACCTATCATAGTAACTTGGCTACCCGCTCCTCGAACGTGTATATACACAGCACGCACAACGATTCTTAACAATAAATTCCTCGTAGTATTTAGAGATAGCAGAATAAGCAGCCAACGTGTGCATGTTTCAAACTTGTATCCAAGCACGCACCTTCAAGCAATGTTGGTATGCTGAGCGCTGTTAGCTCGACTTGATATCACATGGTTTGTTATTTCCGGCGACCATCCTTTGTTGTGAAGACTGGCGAGTATTTTGCGACTAGTGCATTCAGCAATTAATTCGCAAAAGTGATGGCACTTGTGTCAGCTTACGAAGATATACGCTCCCGGGCCAGTGAAGATGAAACGCCCAAGGGGCACAGCGAGCGGGCCCATGCATGCTGGGGACTTTTGCGAGAATTAAAAGATTTGTCTACGAGCAGTGGACCTGGTACTGCGCTGCTTGCTTCAGATGTTGCTGGATATGTGCTCGAGTCTATGCTTATTGCTGCGTCCAAATCAGAAAAACTCGCATCATCGCAGGTGTGGAGCGTGCGCGACGTTCGAACGCCTTCAAGACTTACGTGGACAGCTGAGATACCACTGATATCTTCTTTGCCTCCACCTTCTGCAGCAAGTATCCGCACTGCCGATCCATTTTATGGCGCAGACCTCTCTGATAATGGACCACACATGGAAGATGTGGCATCATTTGAAGCCTCGTACTCGGCAATTCTCCAGCTTAAGGCGATATATCTCCGGCAGGGCGGACGGTTACGGCTAGCATTTACTGCTGCCCAAGAGCTCACTGATTTTTACATACATGACAACAACTGGTTTGGTATTCGAGACGCGTTGGCTTCCCAAACGCCTAATTGTGCAGCTGGTTTCTGGAAGTTACTACCTAAACAGTCCCTCTGTCTGGCACTTGCCTGTCGTCAACTTGGAGACTTGCCTGGCTGCCTCGATGCTCTTCACCAATTGAGGAAGTGTCTTCCTAGGGTGAGCAGAGTCCTAAAACCACAATACCAAGAGCTCATGTCTGAGTTGTTTTCAGAATTAGGTGTTGTGGACGCCATTGATACGCGGGTGCTGTCAACCCCTCGCACTGACGATGAAAGGTTCGAGGAACAAAAGAATAACACTGCAAGTGAGCAAGTTGAATTGCAAGTTATTGACAATGACCTGGTTACGAAATTGGCTCTCAAAGTGTCAGAATCACGCTTGGAGCTGAATAAAGAACCAATTTTGGGGGGCATGGCAGCACTCTGGATAGTTGGAAAACGGGAATTAGTTGAGTTCAACACGAATGGTCTGAGGTCTGATGGAGCAATGAAATATTGCATCGCTCACTCCGAGCGCGATTGGTTATTGTTGGGCCAAATTACCGGAAGTTTAATCTCAGAAAATGTTACGATTTCCTGTGTGCCTTTAAGGAGCGGCTGTGTGCCACTGCCATTGCTGAGAGCCGTAGGAAGCAGAGGCGAAACTATCTCAATTTCCTCCAGCGGTGGGAAGTTAGTGCACGTGCTGCCTTCAAATCATAGAAGAGCCTGCGGCGGTTTCTTTTGATTTCCATCGAGGTAGTCGATTTACCTACCGCCATGACTTTAGAATTTAGACGTCTTGCCCGTTGTATGATTTTTGTTCCGCATATCTATGTAGTTCATGTAAGGGTTACTAAGGGCAGACTTGTTCCGGAGGATTTATCAATGCGCAGCTTAACGCTAAAAATATTGTTTTTTCTCTTCAATTGGGGAATTAATCTAATCTAATCTAATCTAATCTGTAATCTAATCGAATTTAATCATTCGTGTGTGCACATTCCACCTACTTCCGAAGGACCGACGGACCAACTGCTCGTTCGTGTGTCACGTCCCAGGTCCACGGGGCAATTCTCTGGGCTATTTTTTGCCCCAGAAGGGCATCGTCTCAATGAGCACTCAGTCCCGCCTACTTCTTCGGAGGAAAGGCGCCAGTTGGAGCCTTAATTGGCCTTCTGGAGCGGATTTGCTAGCGCATGTGCAGCTCAAGTGTGTTCTCTATGTGCCTCTGTGACTGCTGTGTACTTGCCTTTCTTTTTTTTGGGAGAGTATTAACTAGACTAGACTAGATGGACCAACTGGCAGCTGGCAGGTGAAGTAGGGTAACCGTTATCTGCTAAATTTCCACCCGCAATAGCAATGGTATAGTGTACTTAAATTGAGGCAATATTCCCCCTTACCGAGCCCATAGGGCCTTGGCCCTACCGTGCAGCTTTGTGCCACTGCTGCCCAATAACTGATGATATCACACGAGGGAATCCTGATACCAATATCTGATATCAATATCCAAGAAACACGACACTCTATTAAATTTGGGGCCTAGAACAGGCCCCAATGCCTTAATATACGTAGTTCAGCCAAGCCGAATTGGCTCTGCGAGAAGACCATCCAAATCAAGGTTCCGGTATCCAACGGATAAAACCCTCCGTGGGTTTACCTCGCGGCCAGATCGTTTACACGTGTGCAGTGTACAGCACATAGGATTTATCCATGGCTAAAGTGCAAAGAGATGAATTTAAACTCGAACTAATAGAACCTCAGATGGTACAGAAGCCAATACTGCGGGCAGAGGTGCATGCGCTTGCGTCGCGCGCAAGTTCTAATTCCTAAGTACGACTTGAGTAGAGAGTAGAGGGCAGTAAGTTTTGTGCTTCCGCCCCCCCCCCCCACTTCCTAAAGTGGAGACTACTGATGAAATTAATGCTTTGATGAATTATACGTACTTATAGTAAGAACTGGCAGATGAGAGGTACTCGGGTATATGTGCCTGGTTACTGGTTGATTTCTCTTCCTAGTACGAGAAGCTTCGCTTTGTGTTTCTGCCTATTGGCCTTCTAATTCCAGCCCCTCGGGGCTCGGGGCCTGTGTCAAAAAAAATGCACAACTCTTACATTGGCGGAAAGTGGACATTTTTTTGCTACTGCATAGACAAAAGTCCAATGGGTTCGTTTACCAACCGAATGGTTCAAAAGGCGGTCACATTTCACGCTCTACAGCTACCTGAACTCGAACTCGAACTAATACAAACCCAAATGGCACAGAAGCCAATGCTGCGGGCAGAAGTGGGAATGCGCGTGCGTTGCGCAAACAAAGCAAGTGCGGAATGATTCAGGAGGGAGAGGGGC
>Ga0307982_1001659_pt1 | contig 18082 bp, 7 predicted proteins | sample OrgLakmetagen989_FD_201847 | JGI IMG/M metagenome (GOLD analysis project Ga0307982, IMG submission 201847) | Saline water microbial communities from Organic Lake, Antarctica - #989 | ecosystem: Environmental > Aquatic > Non-marine Saline and Alkaline > Saline | place: Antarctica: Organic Lake... | reverse complement strand
CCAAACTTGTCGAGCGTTGACTTGCAACACAACAAGCTTGAGGGCGACGATCTATTGGACTTCTTCGCTGCACTCCCCTCTTTGCGGGTGCTGTACATGCAGGGTAACCCTTGTGTGAAGGCCACCAAGCACTATCGCAAGATGTACATCGCGCGCATTCAAGGGCTGCGCTACCTGGACGACCGCCCAGTGTTTCCCGACGAACGCCTCCGGTGTGAAGCTTGGTACGATGGTATGCAGGAGGGCGGCACCGCTGCCGCCGCTGCAGCTGAGCGGGCTGAGCTGCAGCGGCAGCGGGAGGAGGCTGCCGCCAAGGACGAAGCCAACTTCAAAGCCATGGAGGCGCTACTGTCGCGAGGAGCCGTTGCACGGCAAGCGGCAGCAGGCGCCTATGAGGGTGCTTTTGAAGGCTCCGCCAACATCGTTTTGCCGGGGACTGGCAGTGTCGACAGCAGTGATGACGATGACGATGATGACGAGACCTCTGCAGCTGCAGCTGGCGACAGTGGAGGTGCAGCCAGCACTGCACAGCATACTGTACACAGTGCTGACAAGACTTTGGCTCAGGGCGCAGGCGCTGTCCTGGAGCAGAAACCATCTCCTTTCAGCAACGCCCCTGCTGCTGCACCAGCCAGCGCGCACAACACACAGTACGACTACTCAGACCCGGCAGAGAAAAGTTCAGGTGTTCATGTGCCTGCCCATGGCAGTAATGATGCTGCCCCAGCGTACCCCATTGCACCGGAGTCTCCAAGTGGCGGCAAGGGGGGCGTGCAGAGCTCAGTGCCAGCACGACCACCGGCGGCCCCTGCCGCTGGGGCTGATGATGCGCCTGCAGCAGTCCTGCCACCCAGTGCAGCTGCACAGAAAGAGACAGGTATGGAGGATCTCGATTAGTGATCTCGATTAGTGGTTTTCACAGCCAAGGAGGTTTGTGGGACAGCGGGCCAATAGAAATGTATTCAGGTACTGTTTAAAACACACTTGTGCATCGCTCCATGTCATGGCAACGCACACTCAGCGATAATAAGGGGTGCTCCTTGGTACAGAGCGCGATCGCTGCACAGGAGACGCCACTGGGGTGTACGCGAATCGCTGGGTGGCGGGGGCAGCCCCAGCCCCGCCCTGCGCCTGAGCTGGGGAACGGGCAGGCGTGTACTGGTACTGGGGGCGGGATTCATACGGCTGGGGTGCGGGAGGGGCTGCCGCATACGGCTGCTGAGACTGCATGCGGTCGTAACCGCTTGCCGTTGGGGAGGGTACCATGCGCCCGCCCCCCCGGTTGACAGGGGACGCCGTGGGGGGGGCTTGCGAGGCGCTGCCGTACATGTACGGGTTGCGGGCAGGTGCATTGCTGCTGGGCATGTTGCCGTACGGCCGGCTTTCGCTTGTGTAGGTGCGTGTGGTGCTTGTGGTGCGGGCGGGGCTGCCGCCGACCAGGGGCTGCGCGGGTTGCACGGCGTGCACAGCAGCGGGCGCCGTGCGGTTGACCCTGGGAGACATCACCTCACGACGCATGAGTCCCGCGGTGGGCTTCTTGGCCACGGGGAGGTTGTGCCGGTCCTCCTCCAGCTCCAGTATGCGCCTGTACTCCTCGATTTCGCTGGTGAGGCGAATCTTCACGCCCATGAGGGCATCGAACTCGGCTTCCTTGGCGGCGCGAGCGTCCTTTTCAGCGCTTAGCTCCTCCACGATGGTGTGTTTCTCGTGGTGCCACTCGCTGGACTGCGCCTTGTGCAGGTTCTCTGCGTCATTCAGCTGCTGCAGCAGGTGCTGAGAGAGCTCTGAGGACTTGTCCGCCTCGTCCACAGCGCGCTGCACATCACTGCGCAGGCGGCCGTTCATGTCCGTCAGCTCCTCCACACGGGCACGCAGGTTGTCGATTTCCCGGCCGTACTTGTCCTCCAGGGCGTCCTCCAGCTCCTGCAGCTTTGCGTCCGTGGTGGAGTCCCACTCGGCGCGGGCCTGCGCCAGCTCCCGGGCATGGGCATCCTTCAAGCCCTCCACCACTGCGTCCTGCTCCGCCTGCAGCTGCTCAAAGGCGTCTTGCAGGGAGTTGATATGGCCGTCTTGCTCCGCAATGCGCTTGTTGGCGTCGCTCAGGGCAGTCGTCTTCTCGTGCAGCTGGGAGCGCATGTCCCCCTGCTCAGCATTCAAGCGGTCAATCAGCTCTGCCTTACGCTGGGCATCAGCCTCAGCATGTGCCAAGCGGTCGGCAAATTGATCGCGCTCCGCCTGGGCGCTGACCAGGTTCTGCAGCGCCTCGCGCAGCTGCGCGTTCTCTGCTTCCAGGTGGTGCACCTTTGCGTCGGCCCGCTCGCCGGCCTCACGCTCTGTTGCAAGCTCTGTTTCTTTCTCCAACAGCTTCACCTTCAGTGCTTCAAAATCAGTGCGCAAGCCACGGTTGTATACAACTGCAGAAGGTATTTCATTATGAAGAGTGCACTCAGGAGAACGTGAGCAGAGTCGCGTGCGACGATTGCAGCTTCTCAGCAAACACAAGAAGCACACTAACAGCGGCCCGGAACTTGAATTCAAAACAGACACAATCAGTCGTTCACTCTCTGGTAAGGTTTGGTGCTGGTAGTTGCCGTGCCCGCCGTGTCATAGGAAAGGACGACTGTTGCAACCTGGGAAATCTCACTCACCATAGTTGGCCAAGCGCTGATTCAAGTTTGACAGATGAGCCTTCTCTTCCTCGCGGGCTGTGCCTTCTTGTGCAATGGCTGGTGAATGTTGTGGGGATGTTGTGCGCTGCATGCCTGGGGGCGACCGCAGTGGTGACGACATCTTGAAGGCGTGTTGCAGGAGCGTGCGCACGCAAAATGCCGACACGCAGGGGAAGCAAAGAGCTACCACAATAAATAGAAGTAGCAGATAGTCACTCTCACGAAATTGTTGTGACTGTTATGCATTTTAGCATCTCCTTGCAAGCAAGGTCCGCAGCCCATTGACCCCACACAGGGGGGCACGCAGGACGGTGAAACTACCGCAGTGAGCGTTGCCGCCGCACTCAAAGCGTCAAAAGTGGTGAACTGCTCCTTTCGGATGCTGCGGTCGGCAGCAGTTGGGGGCTATGAAGCCGCCACCAGGCTATTGGGTTGTCTGCTTACAAGGCACCGGCGCCAGCTTCAGCCGCTGCACCTCCAGCGACCGGGTCTTCCAGATGGTGCAAGCCAAGTTGCAGAGGGTTTTCTCGTGCAATAAGCATAATCCGGCCGAATTGTTTTGTGTGGAATGTATTTTCTAGCGACATCAACTCGACCGAGCTCGAGGCATGCAACCCCTTGACCCCACTCAGAGGGGGGTATGCAGGATACCAAATCTTGTTAGAGGCTTACCGCAGCACCAATCACGAAATTGTTGTATTAACACTGACTAACTAGAGGTCGCATGCATCTGCGTGGGGCCGCTGTCCCTTGTAAGCGCTGGCCTTGGCAAGGGGGTCACACAGAGATGGACCTCACAGCCCCATGTGTCACTGCATGTGCCGCGATGCATCCCCCCCCCGCCGTTAAATGCCCAGTCACGGCGGGGTCCGCTTGCTGCTGCCTCGTGCTGCGGCTTTGCTTTCCCCCAGCAGCCCCGCCTCCGCCTCCGCTGCCGCCTGCACGATGTCGCCCTCCTCCACCAGCTCAAGGGGCACCCACGCCATCACTGGCACCAGAGCCACCAGCTGCGCGGCCCGCACCGTCTCAGACACCAGCCGCGCTGAGAAGATGTTCCGCAGGGAGTAGTACACGGCGCAGATGATCAGCAGGTTCCCAAATAGCAGACCCAGCCCAATGGAGCGCAGGTCATTCATGCGCAGATCGTACCGCTGAGCGTCGGATGCCAAGCCATCGAACAGGGAAGTGCCCAGAGAGCCTGCATACAGGCGGCTCATGAGGCGCAGTTGCTCCTGGCTCCCCAGGGCGGCCACGTCATTCAGCGCCAGCAGCACGCGGCTGTCGTAGGCTGCACTGAAGTTGGCACTGCCGAACGCGCACGCGTTCAAATTCCTGCTGCCGGTCAACTGGGGTGCGTAGCACTGCAGCAGGTTGCTGGCAGCCAGCAGGAAGAAATTCATCAGGGTGCTGATGCTCTGTGCGGTGCCGCTTTGCCCGCTGGCCGCCCCAAACACAATCGGCGACAGCTGCAGGCGGCCGTCCGGCGAAGCCAGCCCCGCAGAGCCGGACGCTGAAAGGTTGCTGCCCAGCCCAATGGCCTCCGCCACGTCCACAAAGTCGATGTCTGAGGGGGCGGCAGAGGCGGACTGCGTGGCTGCCGCAAAGTAGGACACCCCAGTGGACAGGCGGGACTGCAGCTCCAGCACCTCGGCACTGAGCGAGGAGGCGGAGTTCACCGCAGCCGCCAGCTCAAGCGCGGCGTCATTCTGGGACAACACCGCCCCGTCGCCGATGACCAGCTCTCGTGCGAGGCCGTACGCCGAGATGACGTGTGCAGCGCGCTCACCCGCAGTGGCTGTGAGGCCCACCACCACATCCACATCGCCCACCATGGCGACGCTGACTGCAAAAGAGGACACCAGGGCCATGAGCAACACCAGGACGGAGAAGCACATCCAGTACCGGATGGAGCTGAGGGCGTCCCGTGTCACATTGTCCCACACCTTCTTCTCCCGGGCCCGCTCAGCCTCAGTGGCCTTGGAGTGAGCCCCCTTGGCCCGCTGCTGCTGCCGCGTCCACTCATTCATGCCGCTTGGACGCCCCTGCATCCCAGCTCTGGCGGGGGTGTCGCTGCCCAGGGCTGCACTGGAGGCCCCCTGGCTGCTAGGCTGGCGTATGTGCTTGTCCTCTGCCTTGGCTGAGCTCCACGCCGCGTTCATGAGCACAATGCCCTGCTGGTGACGAGCCACCGACTCTGCAAGCTCCCTGTCCGCTTCTGCCTTGAGGTGTTTGTTCTTGCCGTGCCTGTGAATGGCTTCGATGTACTTCTTGGTGCTGGGGCCAACAGACTTGTCCATGTCCTGCTTCTCCCCCCCCGCCCCCATCAGCTGTGCCGGCGCCTCGTAAGTGTCCTCATCCCAGCCACGGTCGGCTGACGTCACACCCACACCAGCACTCAAGTCGATGCTAGTGCCAGGCTTGGAGGGATCTAACCCCCACAGCTGGTCCTCCAGCAGCTCCCCCCGATCTGCGTCGTACGTGTGCCCCAGCTGCACATATGTGCGCTTAATGGTGCGGTACTTCACAGCCAAGTCGTCCACGGAGGACCCTGGGATGGTTTGCACCACTGCAATCATCTGGCGGCGCGTGAATCGCACTAAGGTCAGCACCTTGCGGAAGACCACCGTGACGATGAGCACCACCAACAGGAAACCGAACACCACCAGGGCCCCCGACGTGAAGATGGCCACGCGCACCACACTGGCATCGCGCTCCCTGTATGCATTTGTGACGCCTTGTACGTTGCTCTCTCGTGTGGCCACTGCGTTACGCCCCGCCATGGTGAAAGGCAGAATGCCCCCGCTGCCGGCAGCTGCACTGGCGGCACTGGTGTACGTGCCACCGCACTCAGCACTGGGGCGAACCTGTGTGGTGGTGACTGTATGGGCCCACACAGCTGCTTGCGCAGCCACAATATTCCCCCAATCCCACAGGGACACAGGCAGCTGCTCCGTGCCCTGTACCAGGGAGCACACGGCACTGCCGTTCACAGCAGTACCCACAGGGTCAACAGTCCGGACAGTCCCGGCTGGGTATGTGAGACTCGCAGCAATGCTAATGCTTGCAGTGCTGGGGACGTGCAGCACCCGTATTGGGTCTCGCCACTGCTGCAGCACGCCCAGTTGGATGCTGCTGGAGCCGCTGCTGCTTGAGGCGCCCGACACAGCATCCTCATACAACTTCGCATGCAGGCCAAGGAACTCGCTGGTGATCTGTGCCAAGCCGCTGCGGGCGGCGAGGAAGGTTTGCACAGCACTGGAGTTACTCAGGGACGCAGGCAGTGCCGTGCTGGAGCCGTCAGTTGGCAAGGGCGGGATGCTAGCGGTGCCAGGGCTGGGCTGTGCCGCTGCCGCCGCCCCCGCTGCGTACAGCACCACATCACGTGTGGCCTCGAACATCTGCTGTCCTGTGTTGCGCCACAGGGACCAGCGCACCGTGAGGCCCAGTGTGTCTTGTGTGCGCTGTAGCAACACCTCATTTGCGGTGAACGTCCCCAGAGCCAGGAGGGACAGTGTCATGATGAAGCGCGTCAACCACATGCGTGCAGATGCCAAGGGGTGCTTTGTACTGGCTCTAGCTGCGCTGTACTTGCTTCCTTGGGTGCCCCCTCCGTGCGTATCGCCCCCAAACAAGCCTCCCATTGCACCCCCTCCAGACGGGTCAGAGCCTTGTGCAACAGCCACCGGACCAGATGGGCCCACTGCAACAGCATCCAGCCCTCGTGTGATACCTGAGCGCTGTCTGCGAGATGCAGCCAACAGCAGGAGACTCGTCACGCTGTGCGCATCATCATCATCATCTCCCCCCAGGGCACTGTTGTCAGTGCTTCCGCCTGCACTGTTCCGGCCCATACGCACTGTTCCACCGACACCCTGTTGCAGGGCGCCCTCGCCTCGTGCAAGGACCATTTGGGCTTCTTGGGTGGTGACGGCTTTGTCCAGCACACGATGTGCTAGGTCGCTGTCGCCGATGACGTGCAGGAGGAAGAGGCCATATGACTTGAGGGCGACAGGGGACGAGGAGAAGCCCTTAATAAGCTCCACATACGCATTATCTGCCTCAGTTGTGGCCGTGTAAATCACATGCAGCAAATGAGCCACCTGCACATTCACTGCGGCGGCGGCGGCCTCCCGCAGCTCCGCTTCCTGCTGGGACATCTGCAGCAGAGCCGCCTCCTCGTCGGACGCCATGTCATCCTCCCCATCATATGGTTCTTTGCGGATGGGTGCGCTGGCCCCGTGGGCGGCTTGGGGCCCCAGTGTGAATACCTCCCGCATGTGTGGCCGTCGGCCGTCCGCAGACTCCCCACCAGAGCTGGGGGGGGGCACAGACCCAGGGGAACCCAACACTGCACCATCCACAGCTAGCTTGCGACGAGCTCCTGAGCCGCGTGAGGAGCGCTGAGACCGCTGGGAGCGCTGGGATCGGCCTGAGGATGGGCGGTCGTTCCCCCCCGGCGCCAGGCTGAAGCTGGGGGAGAAGAGCTGTCCCAACCCCCCCCCAAAGCTCTGCTTGCGGGCCAGGGACTGCGCAGGGCCGTTGTCGCCTGCAGCTAGGGCCATGTGCATGCGCATGACCAGCTGCTCCGCCACGTCTCTGGAAGTGACGGACTTGTGCCGTGACAGGCCTGCGGGGATGCTGCTTTGCCGGTCACGGGGCACGTAAATCACACGGCGCTTCTTGCGTTTCTTCTCTTTGCTGCTGCTGCGCTCGGAAGCGGCGCTGTCGGGGGGTAGCACCATAGAGGGCACAGTGGAGAAACCACCCGAGCCAGAGCCACTGTCCTGCTGCAGTCTGCCTGCCGCTGCCTTGGTCAGCAGGGTGCTGCTGTGGAAGCCCCCCCCCCCAGAAGACACAAGCTCCATGGCGGCTGGGAAGTGCGCGGCACCGGCCCCAGGCACAGGCATCCCCGTGCCGCGCTGTATTTCGGCGGCTGCATCCACACCCAGGGAGGGTGCTACGTTCATTCTGGCGGAGGGTGGCGTCTCTTCGTCAAAGGAGGGGGAGTCTCGACCAGTGTTGAACACAGCAGGCTGCACACCTGAATCCCGACGGACCCGGCTGCCATGAGGAGTGGGTGATGCAACCCGCTCCTCATCAGCCTTGCCACCCCTGCGGGAAAAGGGCGCCGTGATGTCAGCACCAGTGCCGGCGGCGGCCACCTGGTTCTGCCCCTCCACCCCCCCTTCCTCGTCCTCCTCGTCCTCCTCGTTGTTGCCCTGTTCCTCCTGCAGGTAGGTCTGGTGGTACTTGCGTATGACCTCCCACATGATGGCCATGGCGGTGACTGCCTGCAGGTGCTTGTCCCGCGCCTCTGTGAACAGCTGCTCGAACTGCATAATGCTCACGGAGTCCAGAGCCTCCCCCAGCTCGGAGGCCTGCTTCACGGAGCGCCAGGACTGCAGCTTGGTGAACAGCTGGAACTGCAGGTCAATGGATGAGGATACAGCCAACCGCTTGGCCTGCATGAGGAGGGACACCGCCTCCACGCCACTGGTGCGGTGCAGCAGGATGAACGTGGAACGCGCGAGACGCAGGAACACAGAGTCAGGGAACAGCGTGAGACCTGCCCGGAACACAATGTCCGCTTGTGTGATGGATGATGTCGAAATTACCCTTGGCGACAGCAGTACTCGGCTGAGTAACTCAATGTCTGAGCTGAAAAGCCAGTACTGATCACACATGGCTCCAAGTGTCATGGTACCCACCCGCCGCCACCGTGCACCTCCACAATTGCGCTCGGCACTCACCATGCCTGCTTCCCGCTGAGCAATGAGCGCGTGCGTTGTATGGGAATGGCTGCTGTCTGGCCTACGTAGCAGGCGCTGGGCGGATGCGTCAGAGTCTGCATGCATGGCGTTGTGCAAGGCCGAATGTGGGCTTGTGGGGGCATGCTTGCGCGGCAACGTGTCTGCCCGGCGCCGCATGTCGAAGCTGCGCACAGCCGAGTCAGTGCTGCTGCGGGCTTTGCAGCCGCACAGGAGAAAGCGGATGCTACTGTAGCACCCCCGCAACCACTTGGTGATGGCCCAGAACCAGCAGTACGTAGCGCCGCAGCCACAGCCGCAGCACACCAAGCAGGCGCAGCAGCAGCCTGCTGGCGGCGTAAGCACTTCGTAGTTGGCCAGCAGTTCGTGGTGCGCCCCCAGCTTTCTGCGGGCGCTGGGCCCCGTGCTGCTGCTGCAGCCCGTGCCCCGGGGGTTGCTGCTGCCGGTGATGTTTTGCATGCGCACTGCAGCTGCACGCGTGCGGGTTGGACGGGCCGAGTCTGCGTACTTGGTGACCGTCATGAGTGACAGGGTGGGGTCCTGCAGAGCGTGGGGGGTGTCGCCATCCAGGGCGCGGCTGGAGGTGGCCTGCAAGCGCAAAGCTTGCTTGCGCTCACGCCGACCCACCTTTGCTGCGTCTTCTGGGCTGGCATAGCTGTGGCGCCTGTTACGAGGGGGGCTGCTGCTGGCACTGCCGCCGCTGCGATGATGTGCCATGGAGTCCCCCCCGTTGACGCCGCCTGGAGTCTGTGCCTTGCGCTCGGTCATGGCGAAAATTGCCTCCACAGCTTCATCTGCTGGAGAGGGCTCCCGTATATGGCCCGTAAACTGCACCCGCCGTGCGCTGCCTTGCAGGGCTGCGTGGTCTGCGCTGATGCTGCGCATTGGGTGCATGTCATGGGAGTCCTCAGTGTCGCTCCGGGCGGCACCGGCACGGCCCGAGGCGCCATGCAGGGGGGGGCGCCCCTTGCTGTCTTCTGCTTCGGCTGGTGCGGCTTCCCGGTGGGTGGGGGACGGAGCCTGGGTCGTGGGCAGCACCTGCGCCCCCGCCGCTGCGTACCGCGAGTTGGCCACTGCTGTCTCCTTGGCGGCGGCATGCACGTCCCGACCAAACACGATGCGTGCAGTTGCAGCAGCCAGGTCTCGCCCGCCGAACAGGCGGGCTGCCTGCAAGTCGCGGCTGCCATCAGCGGCAGACGAGTGCACGTCACGGCCGTGTGCAAGTTGGCTTGCCGCACGGTTGTTTAAGAACAGATTATTGCCGCCGCCTCGAGTTGCATCCAGCATGAACGCCTGGTTTAAGTCCGATTCTGTGGCCCCCCGCTCCTCAAAGTCCTCGTCGGTGACACTGCGCTGGGAGCCAGTGGTCTCCGCAAATGCGATACGAGGTACGGGCGCCCCGGCAGATACAGCGGCCCTGTCGAAGGAGTCGCTATTAGGACTACCTTGTTCAGTATTCACAGACACATTTGGACTGAGTGCACCCCTGTCTTGAGCGGATTTCCCTGCTGTGGCTCGCTGCGGCTCCAGGGGCGTGGGCGTGCGCTCCCCCGGCTCGCCACTGGTTGCGACAGCACCCACTGCCCTTGGGTCTTGTACAAGCCATGCCAGCTGCAGCAGCATCCAGTACCTGTACCTCACCCACAACGTGCACCCAGACCACACAAGGACCGAGGACACCAGCCAGCCGCCGTACACCGCTGCCTGCCACAGCAGCCAGTCGTCGCTGGCCGGGTCCTGCGCGTCTAATCGTTCATCTAGGAAAGGGCTGTAGTGCCGCACTATCCTGAACATAATGCCGCCCAGCGCTAGCCACGTGAGGGCGCCATACGCTCCCACCACCACCTGGTTGGTCACACTGCGGTAGTAGGGCAGTGTCACCCCAGTGAAGGAGGTCTGCACCAGGAGGAGGATGAAAGCCACCAGGCCCAGGGCCACTGGCTGGTTGGGGTTCAGCGTGGCCATTGCTGTGAGCACAGTGCGGTTGAATGTGTCCAGCATGTCCAGGCGCCCTGACACACGGGACAGCACTGAACTGGACAGGGGGTTGTCCTGGAAGTACGTCAGGCGCACAAACAAGGCTCCCGGCACCAGCACCATGAGGGTCAGACTGGAGAACACCCGCATGAAGAGCACAGCCGGATGTGCACAGGTGGCCACCTGCCCTGGCCCCAGCTCACCGGTGCCGTCCCCTACGGAGGCGTCGTTGGCGCCGTTGATGGCTTGCTGCACGCCCAGGGCGTCGTCAGACACCACAGAGTCAGACATGTAGTCGTCGGGGCCGATGAAGGACAGCAGCATGTCGCAGTTGAAGGGCACCAGCATGACGCGCAGAATGGGGATGTAGCCGATGGTGACCACCAGCACCATCATCACGCGCAGCAAACGTAAAGCCCACAAGTGCGTGTATCGACCGGACACAATGATATTCCCCACAAAGATCATGTTCGTCACGGTAGCCCAAACTACCAACGCACCCAGGGCAAAGCCAAAGTAAAACAGCACTGGCGTGCGTACCAGGACCAACAAATCAGTGCTGCTAGCAACACGCATCCACGCAAAATATTTGTCGGGCCATCCAAATGCGACGCCCATAATCAAAGATAAAATTTCTGAAATACCCACTAGCACAATAAGCTGCAAACAGGCGTTTGGTGTGCTAACTAGAGCCCAGTGTTTGGAGAGCGATTCTCGTTTCGCACATGAGTGTTTTCTACTTACAACATCTGCCAGCTTTGTGCTCGTGCTGGCCCTGTGGCGTTCTGTCATCACATTCAAAATCTGAAAAAGTGTGCGTTAAAAAATGCTCAACAGCAACAGTTCAGGCCGTGAGGCATGGCTCGAAAGCGCAGTACAGTGGTCGCTGCGGCCTGCCGGGGAGTTACATTGCTTCCGAGAACCTACCTTGAAAGTCGTGCCCAGCAGTGGCGACATGTGCATGCGCAAAGCATTGACACTGGATGTCTGCATTTTAGGTGTGGGGGGTGGGAGCAAAACGAGCTTCTGCCGTCAATGGCTGAGCTCAGCCTGGCTTCGTGCTCGCGAAGTGGGTAGCTTGCGTGATGTTCAGCTGCCCGACAATGCCACGAAATTTTACCAAAACCGCAAATTGTTTGCATTCGTGGGTTATGAAAATGAGAGTTAATTCAATTTCGGCTTTTGTTTGAGTCTGTACCGACAGCAAAAGTCTCGCTGTGCAGAAAGAGAGACGGTGAGGGTGCTCTTGATATTGACGTGTGGGGGGCGTGCTGGCTGCACTCTTTTCGAGTACCATGCTCAACACACGACGCCTCATTTTCGACAGCTTGGAATTTTACATGTTCGTTAATAAAAAATCTGCGTTTAAAACTTCTGAAATGGATGTGCAACCCTTTAGCCCCGTGCCTGAGCAGCGAGCTAAGTCAATTGCAGCTGCTCGGGCTGCCCAGCACCGTGAGCGGACAGCCGCTCATTCTGTTGTTGAGAATTCACCATAGACCATTATGCAGGGGACGTTGTTCGCATGCAGATGCTTGACAGTTTCAAACAGCAGTAAGCGAGGGAATGCATCTGCTCGGACTGAAACGCAACTGAAACACCATGCTTGCAGGTCTTTGAATGCATCAGGCGTCAGGCCAGGCATGTCGCCACTACTGCCTCTTCCACAACGTACACATGACAGCAATGTCCCGTTTGGCAGCGGCCAGGCTCTGCAAGTTCGAGACGCCGGGCCGCTGCTTGCTAAGGCCAGCAGCTTGCTGGCTGCACGAGGCTACATGCCAAGCGCTGCTCCTAACCCCACACCAGCACCCAGCCCATACGCACCGACACCATATGCACACACACCTAGGCCTATGGATGCTGCTGCGGCTCCGCCTGCCCTGGGGCCCCAGTGGGGGCACAGCCCTCCCCTGCAGCAAGCAGCCGCCCCCCCTGCGCAGTACTTGCCCCCGCAGCACAGCAGCCAGCAGGAGAGCAAGCGTGATACAGGTGCAGCAGAGCGCCGCCCTTTGCCAGCATCTCTTCAACCATCTGGGTTCGCAGACCCCGTTGCGCGCTCCCGTGCCGTGCTTGAGGCAGCCAATGCCGTGGCCCAGCGCCGCATGCAGGCGCTCAACAGCCGCGTAGCGGAGCAAAACAGCAGGGCAGCGGCAGCAGCTGCTGCAGAAGCTGCACAACAAGAGCAGCAGCGCCACGCCGCCACACAGCAGGCCGCAGAGGAGGCACGGGGGGCGGCGCTGCTGCGGGCGGAGGCTGACCACCAAGCCGCCGCGGAGGAGGCCAGGGGCGTGGAGGCGGCTATCCTCCTGCGCAGCCTCAACACGCGCATGCAGCAGGCAGAGCGGCAGCTGCAGGACATGCAGGGTCGCCACAGTGCCGCCAGGACCAAGCTGCAATCAGTGGTGGACTACACGCACCAGCTCCTGCAACAGGTGCAGGGCACGCGGGGGGTGTGGGCGCGCGCCCCTCCCAGTGCACAAGATAGTCTCATGCAGGCGCTACAGCATGTGCTACAGCTCATGGAAAGCGTACAATCGGACACCCCCCCCTCCAGCCCCCCCCAGCCGCTGAGCCCCAAACACATCCAACAAGCTAAGCGCACCTCGGAGAAATCGCAAGCTAGCACAGCGAAGTCCACAGGCCAGGCCATGGGAAAGCAGGGCAAGGCATCCAGGGCTGCTGATCCCCCCTCGAAGCCCCTTGCCGCCTCAGCCCGAGAGCAGGCGTTCGACCGTGGGGCATGGAGCGGGCTTTTCCTGTCCTCTGCTGTTCAACAGGATGCACCGCAGGCAGCACAAGTGCAGCAATCAACCCACAAGGAGTACTCGTCCCCGCCGGCTGCAGTGCAACGCAGCAGCGCACCCGTGCCGCCGCCTGCAGGCACGCCCCCCCGCACAGCTCGCCGCCTGCACGCCCCAGGGGAGGTGGCCTCCCCACCCTCCGCCGCTGTGGCGTCCCTACTGTCCCCCGAGTCCAACGCCTACGCTGAGCTGGCGGCCATTGACGAGCGCCTGGCCAACATCGGCGCTCGTGTGCAGCGTGTGCAGCGCGGCAACCTGGTGAGGGGGCTGCAGCTGCGCAAGGGGGGGCGTGTCTCCCCCAGGAGGGAGCACAGACCGCAAGCTAGCAACAGCCCTGCAGTGTAGTGTTGTGGAATGCCATGCTGCGTTTGTTGTGTACGTATATTCAGTGCGCAGTGCCCAGGATGAGAGGGGCTTGCCAGTCAGTCTACCGCTCTGCCACTGGCTCTGATGGCAGGTCCGCTAGGTTCATGCGGTGGGCCTGCAGGGCGTCCTCAGTGATGTCCATCACCACTGGCAGCTGCCGCTTGGTGACTTGGAACATGCCGTTCAGCTGGCAGGCGTTGATGACCGATGTGCGCCCCAGCTTGCTGGCGCCGTACCCGTGGTGGTTGTGCCCGTGCACGTGCAGGAAGGGCTCCACACTGCGCAGGGTGTTCTCCAACTCACTGCAAGCGGCGTCGCCTGACTTTTGGCCCAGGCCAGTGGGTGGCCCGTGCGTGAGCAGCACGTCCACGCCCTTCGGGATGCGGGCGTACGCCGACTTGAGATCCTCTGAGCCCCGCTCGAACGGCTGGAAGCTTGTGTTGGTGCTTTTCGCAGTGTTTGGCAGGTGCAACGGGGTGCCGTATACGCGAATGTCGGTGCCGGGCACTGCAATTTCGGTGTTGTACAGATATTGGGCGTTGCTCAGCACGGCTCGTGTCTTGTCGGTGCCCAAGTCAGCCAAGGTGGTGTCGTGGTTTCCAGCAATTACAAACGCAGAAAAAAAGCCTTTGGTGCGCTTTTGCTCTCCCAGCCAAACATTGAAGTCCCACAGATCGTCCATGCCGCGTTGAAGAGGGTCGTTCATCCCGCGGTCCCTGAGCAGAATGTCTCCCGAATGCAGTAAGACATCGCCAGCAGGCACATCAATCTTGCGGTGCAAGTTGTGCGTGTCAGAAATCATGACAAATCGAGTAGCCCCCCTTGGCTTCGTGACCAAGCTGGACACTACTGAAGTTCCATTTCGAGTCACGTAAAGAAACTGGGCCATTTCGGGCGAATTCCGCAGCGCAGTGGAAACTTGATTCAACACAACGCGAGCAGTCAGAAGTGTAGCATTGTCCAAGAAGGGAGTTGGCATACACATTTTGGCTCGGATGCATGGTTCACCTGATGAGCTCATGCAGTGAACAACGCTGCCCCCTGCAGAATGGTTTGGGCCACAAAATAAGTACGCAAACATTTCTGGAGAAGCACTTTTCTAGAAGCGACACATTTTGAGTCTAACCGCGCGGAATCGGGCATGTACAAAGACAGAGTTTCTGCTTCATTTCGTTGCCCCGTGCAATGAGCCTACTCAGATTCGTGCGGCAGCGTGAATCTCACGTGCGCTCGCTGTGCCGCACCTCACTGACAGACTCAGCCGTCAAGCACCTAAAGCGTGGTCTGACAGCCAGCGGACAAAGTTTCATAGATGCATTGGCATTACTGGATAGTTGTTCCGCTGCACGAGATCTGAATGTTACTGATGAAGTCCGTCGTGCTTCTGTGGTAAGGAGCACACCGCACGTGTGGCCGTGGCACAATTTCCGCAGCACACTCTGCTTTCACAGAGCTTGTCGCACATGCTGCGAGAGAGTAATGACAATACTCAAGTTGAAGAATGTATTTCTGTTATTCTCTTCATGGATGGATGCTCCGTGCTTGTGCGTCTGCTGCGCCGGATTCACCTTGAGCTGCAGCAAACGCCACTGGCTTCTCCGGAGCAAGACATGCTCACGTGTGCCGTGGCAAATGACTGCTTGGTGCTGATTCGGGAGTTGTCTTTCCTATCAGCTGTTGCATCGCGCGAATTGCGGAATGTTTCATCAATCGCATTGGTGTACGGTTTTATGGAATTCCCAGAATGTTTTGAGCCAGCGTGCATGGCCTGTGAGGAGCTGCTGGCTGCTCGGGGCAGCTTTTCCATCGTAAGACTGCTGGACATCCCGCGGGCGGTGCCCATCCTCATGTCCATGAGCCCCCGCCGCCTGGCCATTGCCTGCCGCGTGCTGTCCCTGCTTGTGTTTGAGCCGGAGCGCCGGGAGCCGGAGAAGCCTCTGTCCGCCGCCCACATGCAGGCGGGGTGGCTGGAGGAGAAACGCCACTACGCCGCAGCAAGGGGCATGCAGGAGCCCCAGGTGTACAGGATATCCAGTGATGACTTGTCCCGGGCGGTGCCAATGTTGACCCGGAACACTGTCTGCGAGAATCAGCTTGTTCTTGCCCACGCTGCCCCGCTGTTTCGCCGGGTGGCCGCACTCATGGCTGTGCTGCCGCCTGCGCCGCACCCCGAGGGCACAGACATGGTGACTCCCCGTCCCCACACGGAGGAGCAGGACCGGCAATTCCGCAGCTTCGTGTCTATGCTGCCGCAGGGGGCGCACGTGGCTGAGGCCTTGGAGGGAGATGGGCGGGGGGCCCTGGACATGCTCACCAACATCACCATCGACGACATCGCGCGGCGGTACGAAGTGGACGTGATGGACATCTACGCAGTCCTGCGCAATGTCCCAGGCATGTCCCTGCTGGAGGACTTGGAGGAGGGCAACGCCGCCAGCGTGCGCCAGGCGGCGCGAGAGGAGCACTCCTGCCCGGCCACTGCGTGGCTATGGCGACCTGTGGGGCAGGGAGAGACGCCTGAGTCACCCCTGTATGGTGTGCAGCCAATGGGTGTAGGTGCTGACACAGCAGCGGTGGCAGGGAGGGGGGGGGCTCACCGCCGCACCCCCCCCGCTGGCACTGCCTGCATCACCATCAGGCCAACAGCACAGCAGCCCAAGGCGGAGAGCAGTGGGCAGCCTATGCATAGTGCTGATGCCCCCGCCAGCGGTGTGAAGCTGTGTGGGGTGCGGCAGGCTCTGGCCCTGTGCCCTCCCGCTCGACGCATGCTGGCGGCGGGCCTGCCCCCCCTCACAGTGGCTTGGGTGGTGAAGGCTGGCATGCATGACATGCACCAGCTGATGAGCGGGATCATGAGCATGCCAGCGGAGCAGCGCAAGGAGTGTGGGGCGGACCTGATCATGCTGTGTCTGGGGGGGTCCCACCCCGGGGGCATCCTGTCTGATGTGGTGCAGACGCAGTGGGGGGCGCAGGGGCGGGGCCGTGGCAGCGCACATGCAGACTGGGCTATGCACAGCAACGCCATGGCACTGCTGGTGCAGTGGCTCACTGCTGGCACTTCCGCCTCGGCGTATGCGCCTGCCTCCCCCCTGCGGACGTTTGCAGGGGACGCGTCAGCGGCAAACGAGGACAGCAGCACAGAAGTATTCCCATACGGCCGCACGGCAGGTGCTGTGGAGAACACCAAAGAGCCCAACCTGGCCAGGCCCGACTGGGGGCTGCTGCAGCGTGCTGCCGCCTCGGGGGTGCTGCCGGCCTTCCCCCCCTCCCAGGGCGCCACAGCAGAAAGCTGGCACGCCCTGCGCCGGGTGGCACGAGTATCATCCCCAGCCGACCCTCTTGTGCCACCCCACATCAGGCTGCAGTGCATCCTGGAGGCAGCAGCCGGGGTGCAGCTTGTGCAAGGCAAGGCACCTTTGCTGGGTGCACCCCCATGCCATGCCCCTGGAGATGAGCCCGCTGCGGCAGCAAGCAGTCAAACTGCATCCAAGGGGTATGCAGGGGGGGAAATCTTTGGTGATGGAGACTGCGCCCCCCCCCCTCGAGGGGGTGGAGTGGTGCGCTTGACCATGGGGGGGGGGGGCGCCGCAGACGCCAGCTCCCCTATTGAGGACGGCAACGGCAGCGAAGGCAGCGATGGTGACACCATCACCAGCCGGCTGGGTGACCTTGTGGGGGCGCTGATTCCGGAGCAGCTGCGGGCAGTGCCCCGTGAGCTACTGGCACGCATGGGGCTGGGACAGGTGCTGGACGCGGCAGAGGCGCTGACTGACGACCCTCCCACCCCACGCAGCATCAGACGCAGGCATAAGCTGAATCAGGAGCCCTTGTTACAGGCAGAGGCGCTGCAGGGCTCGGGCTTGGAGGACCTCGGGGCTTGGCTGGCCAGCGACTCGCCGGCTAAAGCAGAGGGTGTGGGCACCGGGACAGACGCTGTGCAGGTGCCCATAGTGACAGGCTTCAAGTCGATGTGGCGTCCCCAGCTGCAGCAGCAGTACGCAGAGTTCCAGTTCGGAGAAGTGGGTGTTGCATCCAAACGGCACCCTGTGCTGCCCCCCTGGTTGCGGGGGGCACAGAAACCGGTGCGGGTGCTGGCACAGGGCATCGATGAAGCCACGCTGAGCTCGCAGCAGACAGCCGTGCTGTGTGTGCTGGCGGGCATGAGCATGTCTCGCATGAAGCGCTTCGCACAGGCGGAGCTGGGGGCGGCGGGGCTGCCCCGCCTGCTCTGGCAGCAGGCGGCTGACATTGATTGGCGGTACGAGCAGCCCCCAGCAGACTGGACGCCCCCCCGACTGCATGGGGCAGGGTGTCGCTGCACCCCTGAGAGCACACACCGTATCCAGTGGCTGCGCCTGCTGCACTCCCTGCTGGAGAAGCAAGAGGCACGCTCCGGCGCCGACCGCTGGCTAGGCGCCGCCTCCCGTCTACTCAGCATGCACGAAGCCACTATGCTGCACACGCAGGAGGTGCTGGCTGCGGGGTGGACGGGGACGCA
>Ga0307982_1001658_pt1 | contig 18083 bp, 19 predicted proteins | sample OrgLakmetagen989_FD_201847 | JGI IMG/M metagenome (GOLD analysis project Ga0307982, IMG submission 201847) | Saline water microbial communities from Organic Lake, Antarctica - #989 | ecosystem: Environmental > Aquatic > Non-marine Saline and Alkaline > Saline | place: Antarctica: Organic Lake... | reverse complement strand
CACTACAAGCACAAGAACCGCTATTAACAGTCCACATCGAGCCTGCAGTTTCTGCCCAGCAGTACACCTTTCTTGCCTGGCAAGCATTTTCGCACACAAGCAAGCGGCCTAAGGGCGCACAAGTCTCGTGGTATCAGTATACTCAGTATTCCTTTTCTGGTTGCATAGCGTGATGCAGCAGCTACTTGCTGGTCTTGCCTTCGCAGGCCGAACTAGCCCCCCGCACACCTCACACGCTGGCAGTGGCTGCTTGAACGGGGTACCGTACAAAGGGGAGCTGCCAGAGGCCTGCACCACAGCAAGCTCAGGAGATCGACAAGCACTGTTGCATACTGCGCGGCTTCACAGGACCGCTGTGCTAGCGACATGTGCAGCCCAGCAGCGCCTGCCGTGCGGCCGGCCATCATGGGCTCATATGATTCGCGTGTGTCCGCCACTAGCATCAACAAAGTATTCATTCGAGAGGGCACATTGATACTATTACACTGGTGGACAAGCTGCTGGGACTGCAGGGTGTTTGCCCCCTGAAATGGCCGCCCCGTTGAGACGGGCTCTGGTCGCTCTGTGCCTGCCCTGGTCCCTCGCAGCACAAGTGCTCACCTAGCGCCACATAGCTCCCTGGCCAGCATGCACCCCACATGGCCTGAAACCTCCCCTCAGTCGTCGCCAAGCCCCCCTCAGTCGTCATCGGGGTCCCACTCCGCCTCCTCGCCCTCCTCCTCAGCGGCGCCCAGGGCCACCAGGGCCTCCTCCTCGCTCTTGAGGATGCACTCCTCGATGCCCTCCAGGGCATTCACCAGCACGGACTTCTGGCTTGTGTACAGCATCTTGCTGTGGGGGTTGCTACGATGGTGCGCCCACACAAAAAAGTACAGCTTGCTCTTGGGACGGCCGTCCTCCAAGGTGAACTCGTAGTCGTACACGGCGTAGCATGCATCCTTAGTGGGCAGGGCTGCCACAAAATCCTGTGGCGTTGCCGAACGAGGGCCGATCTGGCCGACAGTGACTTCGTACCCGCTGGCATCTGTACCTTCTTGGATGTTGAGGATCATCTGCAGCGAAGGTGCATCAATGATTACGAGGAAAGCTTTCAAAGTAGCCGCTAAGTACTCACAAAACGGTGTTTACGCTTCAGCTTTAAAGCCTTGAATGCTGCACAAAGTTGTGAAGTTTGTTGAGAGATTTTTGCACAGCGTGTGGATTGTCTCTCAACGACGAATCAACGACGAATACCAACAAGCTGACGCACAAAGAACGTACTGGAAAACACATCTTCATGCACTTTAATCACGTTTGCGCCAGATCCATTCGATGCGGACGCCATTGCTGTGGACGGCGTGTCGGAAGGGCACGTCAAAGTTCGCAGCCAAACTGCACGAGAGAGCACAGCTGAAGGATTGATTGCACTGAATCAACACCAATAAATTAAGTATGGTCAGGCCACACAGTACGTACTTTTTGTCGAATCACGCCCCCGGGTTGCAGTGCTTGCATTTTGCAAGTTGCCCCCGAGCAGATGGACTTGGGGGACGCCCTGAGGCCCCAGTTGTTCAGCCGGCGTCATCAGCAATGTGTCGCCGAGTGCCACCGCAAGTATACTTGATCCAGTCGCATCAGCCCCGACTGCGCCTCCGGGTCGCCCAGTCGGTGAGTGTGAAAGGCTGCTCTCAGGCCTGACTGGCCGCGGGTCTGCTGCTGTGTGTGGCTTGCGCGACGAGCGGGCGCCTAAAAAGAGCACAACTGAGACCGTCCCAGACTGGTGCTCTTATTGTTGTGACCTCTACCTCTAGTAAGTATCGGCCTCGCTGCCCACCCCACTGCCTGGCTGCTCTGCTAGTTCCTTCAGTTGATCGCGCAGATCCGCGCCCCGGGCAAACTTGCAGCTTATGCGCAAAGCTTTGTCACCCTATCTGCTTTCTCGGTAGATGTATCCCTCTGTAGCTAGCATTGGTCATAAGGGGGCCCACACTGCCAGGAAAGGGGGGCATCTACCGCCTGGATGCGGGCCCCTACGAAGGTGCATCGCAGGCCTGCTCCAGCTTGGCCGCTATAGCTAGCACGCACGGCCAATGAGCATGTTTTGGCAAAATTCCACCTGCCTTCGGCATTCGGTGTCTAGTCCCCCTTGCTCCCCCCGCGGAGACGGTGGGGGTCTGCATTACCCATACAGGCCACCGTGTACGCTTTGATCATTGTTGATGGCACCCAATGTACCCTTCAATGTCACACATTTAATCTACCGAGGCCTTTCTCAGTAGACGCGTTGACTCTCCACCATAGTGTGCTCGCCCCCCTATTTCGGCGGTCAGATTCCTCTTGAGCGAACGCTGGACTGCCCTCGCTGTGTTGAGTTGCGAAACAAACATGCACTTCCTTGTAGACTGCGCCATGCACACATTTCGTGCACGCATATCAACTCCCAGGGCATTTCGTCGCGAGCGGAGTGCTTTGCTGAAGCAGTTAGCGGCTGTTTGGTCGGCTGTGCGCGCAAGCAATTTCTCGCAGCCACTTCAGCCACACCCGCAGTCATCGCTGCAGCTGTTTGGCTGCGATACAAGCTTACGCACCGCACTTCAAGTACAAGGCAGTAACACTTGGCAAGCACAAGGCGTGCTGGTGCACGGTGCTGAATCTCAATTTTCTGTAGCAAGCCCTTCAGTGCCTGCTGCGGCAACAGCTTTGGGACAATCCCTTCACAGCGCCAGGGAGCACCCCACCGCCGAATGCTTGCGAAACGTGCAGAGCGCACTCACTACATGCTCACAGGACGTCGGTCCAGTGGCTTATTTGTCTCCTGACGCCCCCAGCCTGCTGCAGCTGCCCCACCCCTTCTCGGCACCCAGTGGAGCCGATAACACCAGCCCCATCCCTGGGCAGCCCGTGCTGATCTTGGCAGCCATCATTGACCGAACGGTGCAACAGGGTGCCTCACTGCACCGTGCACACTCCTTAGGCATCCCTGCGGCTCGGCTGCCCTTCGGCGCCAGGGGGGTGCTGCCTGGGGCCTTCCCTTGTCACCAGCAGCCTGGGCAACAAAGCCACACACCTCTCACAGCTCCCCGCGGCAGCGTAGTGCTAAACCTGGAGCATGTGGCCCGGTGCTGTCTGCATGCCGCGGCCGCGGGGGGGGGCAGTGCAGCCTGGCACAGCGCCTGGGGTATGCATGTGCCCCGGCGCATTACGGCAAAGGGCAGGCTCCACGAAGCAGCATAACACGGCGTACACGGGGCATTAACATGCAATGCAGGCGGGTATTGCTGTCGGCAGGTCGGCGCCTGGACAATTGCGGCGGAAGATGTGGCATCCGTACACGTGTGTGTCGCAGCAGCTGAATGCCGCTGGGAAGTGCTTCGCTGTCAGCCTTGAATGCATTCACCTTGTATGCTGCGGAACAAGATGAAACTGCAGCCGCACACAAGTGGTGGCTGCAGCCTGCAAGAGCTTGTGTGCTATGATGCCCAGCATCCTGTGCCAGCTGTCTCGTGGGCAGCCCAACCCCCTCCAGCCCATAATGGCAGCACCCCATCCCATGGATACTTGGTCGAACCATTTTGGCTGTTTTGCTCATGAAAACACTTATAGCGCGTCGGTCTGGCGTCGCCGTTGGCGTGTCCCTGCGCTCATCGCAGCTGGGCACAAGCGAGGGCTTTTCACGGCGAAATGCAGTCACGCAAGACGCAGAGCCACTCCGACAACACAAGGTAATGTAGAATACAGGTGTATGTCTGAGTGCATCGTGCCCAAGGGGTTGCTGGCGAAGTGCATCCCCAGGGAGCGGGCAACGCGCCCTACATGACGGCACAGCCGCCGCTGCCACCGCCACTGCTGCGTGTGCTCCTACCGCCCCCCGTCATGGCGCGACCTGTGAGCACGATGGTGCCGTCGTTGGCCTGCAGGAAGCCCTGCTCTTCCTGCTCCCGGGTTTGAGGCTGGAAGCTGCTGGTGTCGGGCTGGAAGCCGGCCGTGCCCATGCCGGGGGGGGCAGCGGCGTGCTGCTGTGACTGCGCCTGTGGGGAGGTGTCCCACTGCGAACCGGGCTCGGGGAAAGCTGGTTCGATTTCGTGTCGGCAAATCGGACACGTGTGGTTCTGCAGGCCTTAAAGTGGTGTGGGGGCTAATGATCAGGATGCAAGCACTATGATCGAACTCACCTGGGCAAGCCACTGCTCCAGAGCTTGAGGCTGGAAAACGTGGTGACATGGCATTTCAATGACCTTGTCCCCGGCTTTGAAGTCTGCGCGCATACATCGCTCATGGACAGTGCTGGCTGGCGACATTGCAGGGAAACGACCACACTACCACAACACGCCCACGTAGAAAAACCCACCTTCTGCTGTGATGACACACTCGGGGCCGCCCTTTTCTGCAATCCATTCCTTTGTAGCAGTGAAGCGCTTCAGTGCTGCGATAGCTTTTGCGCTCGCATCCTTAGACCTATTTTGGCGTTGCGCTGTTGTTGCCTGCTGCTGCTGCAAATACTGCTGCACAGCTGGTGCCATCCTCTGTTCAGCCGCCAACCGCACAGCTCCTCCGACTCGAAGCAAACAACTGCAGTTGCCGCATCGCACAATGGGGTGCCCTAGCGGTGCCCCTACAACTGTCTGACAGTTCCCGCACAGGACGTGGAGCGTCAAGGGATAGCCATTCGCAGCCATCTTCAATTCGGTTTGTGGAACGTTTAGTGGGCATACAGGCTCTGTGTACACATCTTCAGTTTAACGTGTTCGTGGCGGTGCCATTGAAATATAATACAGCAAAGCAATGTATGACCCCGGGGCCCATACACATGCCAGCAAGCAAGCTGCTCGTTTATGAACGAGCCGAGCTGTGCTTCGCAAGTATCAACCATAATTGTGTACCCCTGCATTCACTGAATGTAAAGTCAATGAATAACCGGTTTGCACTGGGGCCCAAAGGACTACAGGGTGCCAATAATCGATCTCCCAGCATTGCCCAAGAATCCAAGTATGGCCAACTCTCTGAAGCTACAGGAGTTGCCTGTAGAGCAGGTCAGACAGTCTTTGGCCGTATATGCTCATTGAGCCTGCAGTCGAATATTCTGCAGATGCCATCACGAGATGTGGCAGCTTGTTCGGCGGAGTTGTCTGGGTACGCACGCTTGCGAGACTTTGCTGCGATCAAGCAAGCTGCTCACCATGTTTACCACTTATACAGTTTTGTGCAAGCAGCCCGAGCCGCATCCGCGAAGGTCTTGGCCTCTGCTGAGATTGGTAGCAGCGATGCAAGCTTTAACGCTCAGTTGGATGAAATGCGTGCAGCCCTCGTGGGCACACTTGAGAGTGGCAAAACGCTGGCAACCAGGCGGGTGAGTGCACGCCCACTGACCTAACTGCACAATTGGCCATACATTCAGTCTCGCAGGCATTGGTCTCTTTCGATTTGATTCGGCAAGCACCCAACCCAGGCCTGTCAGACAAGTGACCGGTGGTCCTCTGCGGTTTGACAGGCTTTGATTGCCAAGCCAAGCCCGCGATAAGCGAGGGCAACAAACCCCCCACACATCTCACCCAACCATTCTGTAGAGCTGACATGCAGCTTTGCAAGGCTTGTACTTTTGTGCCTTTGCCGAAACGCATTTCAGTAGGGCGGGTCACGCCTGGCGTTGCAGGCTGTTCAGGGAGGAGTACCGCGAGAACACAACGAACAGGCGGCGGAACCACACATACTGGCTCCAGTGTGCCACCATGGCGTTGTGCACTGCTCCCAGGTCGGTGTGGGTGAGCAGCAATGTCGCCCCCACTGGTGTGTTGCCGGCGTACCCCGGGAGCGCCAGCGGCACACGCAGGGCATCTATGCCCAGGCCGAAGCCTGCTTCCAGGGGCACAGACACCAGCAGGTCAAGCACCCCCGCATATTTCCGCAGCAGGGGGACTGAGGCCAGGGTCCACACTGGGATGGTATTGGCCTCCCGCAGGGCGAAGCTGTCAGGCTGGTGCCCCAGGGCCTGCTGCTGCACGGATGTCGAGGTAGCTGTGCTGCTGCGGAGGGTGCGCTCGTTTGACGCCCAGTGCATGACGCCCCTATATGTGCTGATGTGGTTGGGATGGCCAGACACGCCGCCTGCATCAAATGTCAACACCTGCGAAATGCAATGCAAGGTTTCACACAGCAGCAGGGTTTCTGCCATGAATGCACGAACCGCTTGGACATCATGGCGCTGCACGTATGCCTTCACATGCTGTGCAACAATTGCTTCAGGCCACACCGCTTGCATGCCGTCTGGCAAATCTGGTTCGTCCAGCACGGACACATGCTGGCGATTCAGCCCCAGTGACACACAAGACGCAATGAGCTCTTTTTCTCGTATGCTTCCTAGGCCGTCAAACCCTCCTGGATCAAAAGTAAGGTTTGGAGTGGTGGGGCTTGCTGTACTTCTGCATGCTTACCGTTGGACAGACAGAGCACATGCACGTGGAAATACTGCTTCAAGTGCTGGATACTCGGGACAAAGAACATGGCTTCATCATCTGGATGTGCGATTACAAGTAGCACGCTATCCATCGATTTATTTGCCAGACCTGATGGGCGAGCGTGGACTGCTTGCGCAGCCACCTGCGGGCTAGAGAGCGACCCAATCAGTGCGAAGCATGCGATAGAGATGATAGTGTAAGCGGCTGCAAAGAGCACTAGCCAGGATGATAACTCCATCAAATTTCGAGATACTCGAGGTTATCGCCGGAAATGACCACCCACACTTTGGGTGGTTCCTCAGAGATGCTGACAGCGAGCTGGAGATATTTTTTCGGCAAGAGCGCACCGAGCTTTGACGCTGCTACACACTTGAGCACACCTAGAGAAGCGATTACGCTATTTCGCGAATGAGAGAAATCCAGCTTCAGCACAATACTTGAAGCTCGCCTGAGTAGAGTCGCCACTCTATGGCCCCTCTCAGCAGTAGCATCGTCTCGCAGGCGCAAAAGTGCTCCAGGTGGCGATATTGCGACGTGTCTTCAGCAAATAAGATTCAGTTGGCATGACATCGTGTACATCTTATTCCCTGGCAAGTGTGGCCACCAGAGTGCCCAGATGCTCTGGGCTACAGCCCACCAATGCGGCTGAAGACGAGGTGAAGCTTCAGCACATTGTCCACGTGCTTAGTGCAGGCAACAGTACGAAGCAGCAGCACACAGATCTGACAGATAGATCAGCACATGCGCGTGGCTTGCTATCCATGCTGCACGTGTCACTACCAGCACGTGCATGGGCCCAATCACACACCCGGCTCCTCGTCGCCACTGTCACTACCGCTGTCATTCGCAGGCCCTAGCGCCGCCGCGGGCAGTGCCACATCCTGCATCGACATTTCATGGGGGGCACTGTTTGCTGACGCGGCAGCCATAGGCCCTGCAGGGCCGGCATTGTCATCATCATGCCCCCCCTGCCTAGGCGGGCGCGATGCCTTCACTACCACGCCGTAGCCTGGGACGATAGCTGGATCTTGCGCATCCCGTGGTAGCGTGTTCATCAGCTTGCACATGGCGTGTAAGCTGGGCACATCCCCAGCGTCCAGCTGCTCAAGCCATTTCGCACATGCGTCCCAACCCAGCCAAGCAGAGGAACTGGACCTTGCAAGCGCCTGTTTCGCCTTTGTGGCATGCTCAGATTTGCATGTGCATGTCCTGTGCACGGCCAGCATGATCGGCTCGAGCACCACTGGTGTGCCCCCACTCAGCTGTGACCGGGCTGCAGTGATTGCGCTGTCCACAGGGCTGGGCTGTAGCTGTAAGCACTGCACTATCTCATCTTCACTACATGACTGCAGTAGGGCAGCCACAAACTGCACTGTGCCCTCGGCTGAAGCAAATGAACCCAGTGTGCGCGCCTGCACGCCCACTGCAAACCCGGGTGAGGCCAATAGCTTCTGCCTCAGCACTTTGTTCACGGGCAGGAGGTCAGCCAACATTGCCATGATGTCAGTGTCCATTTTCCGAACTGCCGCTACCTGTGATAACGGCTTGCAGTTGGCCTCGCAGCTGACCGACAGGCCTAGTCGCTCCAACAGCACGTCTGACATCTGTGACGCCCCGGTGTGCGCTTGTAGGCTCTGCTGCGACAAAACTGTCTTAACAATTATGCGCACAGGGTTCAACATATTATGATTGGAGCTGCACAGAGCAGCCTCGAGCCAGTTGAAGTTTGGAGACAGCTGCAACAACTTCTTCACTCGCGCAAGTCCATCACTATTCACCTCGTCAAGCAAGTACTTGATGCACCAAAGAGCATCCATTTGCACTTCCTCGTCATGATTTGGTGATATGGTTGCCCAATACCCTTGTGCCAGGCCAAATGCATCCTTCAGCACGTTCAGCATGCACTGCATCGCCCCCTGCACCCGCTGACCGAACCCGGGCGGATTGGCGCCACGGAAGAAATTGCACAGCGCCCAAGTTGCATTCCTCAGGAAACTTGAATTGACCGATCCTGCTGTATTGACAAAGTGCGGAAAGCAAGCCAGCACTGACTCAATTGCAGACATTTCAATGCATATGTCGCGTGCATGTGGCCCGTCACCTGCAATGTTTCCCAGCCCCCACACACACTGGTCTTTCAGCTTGATGCTACACGGCTCTGACAAAGCCTGAATGAAGCGGCCATGAGCACCATTCGCCATGGCCGCTGCACAGTGCTCGGGAGTACCGGAGCAAATGTTGCACACTGCCCATGCAGCTTCGAAGCGCACTTCTACAGGGACACCAGGCACGATCAAATCGCACAAGCGTGTCACCAGCTTGCTGCGGCTGCAGATTAGGTCCAAGGGTGGGTCTGTTTCCCTGCTGAGGAGTTTGCGAAAGTACTGCGTGTCGGTTAGCAGGGAGGGGTTGGCTCCATCAAACGTCAAGACCGACTGTTCCCTTGAAAGAAATTCATCATCCACAGCAGGCCACAATACCTTGAGCTCCTGCATGATGTATACGGTGTCAACAGCATGCAGCACAGTATTGGACTCATAGGACGAACCTGTAAAGTGATTGCCGCTTGTGAATCCGGTCTGCTTGGCCTGCCTTGCTTTGCGGCATCTGGTGCCCCACCTTCGCCCAAAATATCATCATCGTGATCTTGACGGCTCATACCAACACAAATGAACAAATTATTGCTTCTATTGTGAAATCAACTGCAACCCTGAGGAAGTTGGCTAAATGGTCGACGAAGATATTTCCGAGGAGCGGAAACGACGCTTTCAACACAATCGCAGAGCCTAAACAGAAGCTAAAACAGCCATTTTAGCAGGATTGAACACTGATTTATGTTTAGGCTAGATTGTATTGGCTGCAAAGGAGCTCTGGCCCATTGTCACCTGGTTGCCGAGGGGGGCATAGGCAAACCCTATTTGCTAGAGCCTCTTTGACATGGTGTGGGCCCACCAGGGGGCCAACAGTCCAGTGCAGCGGAGGAGATCGCACTGGAAGCTGTTGTACCACCTACGTTGAAGCCAAACATTGCACCTTTCGCTAAGGACTGTGCACTTGAGGCCTACGGCACACCACGGCCTCCTGGGGTGTGACGGACCGCAAAGGGGGCCCAAGGGGGGGGCAAGATGAAGGTGAAGGCACCCTACCAGAGGAGGCGGTGCTGCCGCCCGGCACCCTGGATGACGACTTCAACCGAGAACAGCCGTGGCACCCCCGGCACTGGGACTCCACCCTCACCCGCCGGGCGTGGCCGGCGCGAGGCGCCGTGTCCTCCCGGGGAGTGACGGCGCAGTACCGCGCTGAGCTGCCGCTGGTGCTGCGGGACGTGAGCTTCGAGGTGAATGCCGGGTGGAAGGTGGGCATAGTGCGGCAGTTTGGGCCAGCTTGCCTGATTGTGGCTGTGTGCAAGCCGTCTCAGAAGTGTGCCCAAACAAGCATTCATTCCTGCATTGACGCGCTACCTGTCCTCCTCCGGCGCAACTTCATTGCCGGGATACACCTCAATAATGGCTTCAATCTCCACTGGTACGTTCAGGGGAAGGGCGTTCACGCCCAGAGCGCTGCGGGCATGCACGCCGCGGGCTCCAAACACTGACCCAAACAGATCGCTGATTCCGTTGATGACTTTGGGTTGAGCACTGAAACCGTCTACACAGTTTACAAATCCGTTCACCTTCACAATGCGCTTGACGCGGTCCAAGTCACCCAACTCCTCTGTATTCGAGAGAGTGCGGCACTGCACTTCAGCAACTGTGGCGCATCACTGTGCCGCATTAGTCACTTACGCTTCAATGTCGAGATAAGGTTAAGCCCAACCAGCTTTGCTGCATCATATGCCTGCTCTGTGTTAACATCTTCGCCAACTTTGCCGGATAGAATGTCGCCTGCAAAGTCAGAAGCTTGATGGCTTGGGTGAGATTTCAGCAATGGGGAGGCTGCTTGCTCAGTGTGTACGTGCAATCTCCTACACGCAAATGACTTGAGCGCGTACCTTCGTGTGTTATAGGCAGGTGACCAGCTGCACAGAGAGACGCGAGTGCAGAGCAAGTGGAAGCTACATCCTGGGCGTGTTGGCACATTCTAGCACATCTCAAGTTCGCTGGGACACGCACCTGTGAAGATCTGGTCTCCTGAGCGCACACAGAGAATATAATTTGCCTGGGCTTTGCCTGGGCTTGGTAATTGCAGGCCCAGTGCCTCAATCTTGGCTTCAGTGTGCACGGCTCTGGTGCTCCGTGCTGCCGCTGCACAGCGTCTCAAGGCCATTGCCATGTTGATTCGAGGTCGCGACCTGGCTTTGCAGAAGTACACATGCAAATGCATTTATGAGAATTCAAAACAAGAATTTGAAGCGTTGCCACGTGATTCAGCTGCCAACCTCGCAGGTTCACAGCTCCCCCTCAGTGACATCTCGAGCGGCCCCTGCCCAGGCTGCAGCTGCCGCTGCCTCAATGCTGGCCTGCCCCTCGGCGCCCATCTGGTGCACCAAGTCCTTGAACAAATTCCCACCCCCCCCATTACCCCCCACCGCTGCCCCAGGCACCACGCCCAGCAGCTGCGCGGGGTGTGCGTACGCCTTCACCCGCCCCCCCTCCAGACACAGGATGCGGTCGGCGCCAGCGATGGTGTCTAACCGGTGCGCCACAATCAACAGCGTGCTGCCCGCCAGGTGCTCCCGCACTGAGCGCTGGATGATATCGTCTGTCGCCTTGTCCACGCTGCTTGTCGCCTCATCCAACAGTACCACCCGGCTACGTCGCAGCAGCGCACGGGCCAAGCAGAACAACTGCCGCTGGCCCTGGGAGATGTTCCCGCCCCCCTCACTAATGGCGTACTCCAGCTGCCCAGGCAGTCCCGCCACGTACTCGTGCAGCCCGGAGTGCTGCAGCGCCGTCCACACCTCCTCGTCACTGTGCTTTCCGAAGGGCGTCAAGTTGTACCGGATGCTGCCGATCATCATGAAGGGGTCCTGGGGGATCACACTCAGCCCTGACCGCAGCTGGTGCAGGTTCACTCCTGCAATATCCACGTCGTCGATGCGGATGCTGCCCTGTTCCGCCTCAAGTAGCCGGAACAGGGTCAGCCCCAAGGAGCTCTTGCCGGACCCAGTGCGCCCCACGATGCCCACCTTCCACCCGGCATTCACCTCGAAGCTCACGTCCCGCAGCACCAGCGGCAGCTCAGCGCGGTACCGCACCGTCACTCCCCGGAAGGACACGGCGCCTCGCTCCGGCCACGCCCGGCGGGTGAGGGTGGAGTCCCAGTGCCGGGGGTGCCACGGCTGTTCTCGGTTGAAGTCGTCATCCAGGGTGCCGGGCGGCAGCACCGCCTCCTCTGGTAGGGTGCCTTCACCTTCATCTTGCCCCCCTTTCGGCAGGTGGTTGGGACTGTGCACCACAATGCTCAGGTGGGGTTTCAGCACGGGGTTCTCCTGGGCGATGTCTTGGGAATACTGAGTGAGGCGCTCAACGCTGGTAAACATGGACTCAGACTCCATCATGAGTCGGGTGCTGTACTGCAGGATGCCGCCCATTTGCAGGGAGTACGTGAGTGCGAGCGCAGCTCTTGAGGGCGCAATGCTCCCTGCTCGCGCAGCCACCACGGACAGAATGGCAATACTGAAGGACACCGCAATGACACAGCTGTCCAAACGGACACCCACCCATCGGTTTGCTGCATACCAATTGAAGTACGCTGCGGAGTTACGGTCGATGCGCTCCTCGAAGAAATGCAGGTAGCGAGCCGTTTCTCCGTGTGCTCGAATGGTGCTGAGGCCGTGCATGGTGGCACTCATGGTGCTAAACACGGGTGAGCGAGTCACATTTTCAATGCGCTTAAGCTGGCGCACTGTGCGGCGGAAGTATCTTGCCACTGTGAGGAAAGCCGCCATCACCAACACGAGTGCAATGAGGAAATACGGGAAAATCACTGCAATCAACACAAGCGACAACACGCACTGCAGCAAGAGGCTGAGGCAGTTCTGCAACACAGTAGGCAGCGCCACGTCCACAATGTCCATGTCTGCAGCAAAGCGCTGCAGGATGCGCCCAAGAGGTGTCGTGTCAAAAAATGCAGCAGGCGCCCGCAGCACCGCCGCAAACATGTCCCGGTGCATCACACGGGACGCGCGCAGCGTCAGCATTGCAAAGAGGCATACGACAACCAGGTTCACCAAAAGCATGCCGCCCGCTGTGCCCGCATATAATGACAAGTTTGTGTCTGCGTTGTCGCTCTCCTCCAGACCAGCCTGTCGTGCGTCGCGGTTGTCCTCCAGCCACACCGTCAGCATGTAGTCACTCACAATGCGGGACGCCTGGGCTAGCGCAAACAGCAGCGGTACCACCACAGCCCAAAAGCTAGCACCAGCATTGGTCGCATACTGCACCACCGTGCTGATAGCCACGGCACCAGTGCCCACCTCCTCAGCCTTCATGAGGGCGCCCCGCCCACCGGCAGCAGCACCACTACCGGTCTTGCCAGTCGGCTTGGACACGCTGTCTCTATCGCCACCATCCTCCTCGCCAGCCTCACTGTGCCTACTGATGCCACCTGTAGTGACCACAGACATGGGCCCACTTGGGGGCATCGGCGCTACTGAAGCCTGCGCCCTGGGCGCACTTGCTGTTCCCGCACTGTCGCCAGCCTCACCCCCATTGGTGGCGACTGGAAGCTTCACTGCATGCAGGGTCACCTTGCCGGATGAGCTGCCTGGCAGAGGCTCTGCGACAGCACCAGGGTCAACGTCGCCTGCGCCCCCCCTGCTCTTGGCGCCCCCCCCACTGGCCACAGACACAGCATCCTCCTCATCTTCATCTGCCGCGACGTCCTCCACCAGCTGGCGGAAGTCCACACCTGCTGCAAGCAGCTCATCGTACGTGCCCTGAGCCGCAATGCGACCCCCCTGCACCACCACCACCAGATCTGCCTCGGGCAGGAACTGCACCTGGTGGGTCACCAGCACTCGTGTGCGCCCAGCTGTCACACTGTGTGGGCCCAGCGCATGGCGCCACATGTGTTTGCCCACGTGTACATCCACCGCTGACAGCGGGTCGTCCAGCAGCAACACCTGCTTATCACTGTACACGGAGCGAGCCAGCGCCAGCCGGGCCTTCTGTCCTCCACTCAGCGTGACACCTTTCTCGCCCACCTCCGTGTCGCTGCCCGCTGGCAACTGTGCCAAATCGGCGTCCAGGGCACAGGCGTGCACTGCTCGGGCATACCGCGCCTCGTCAAGGGAAGACGCAAACACCACGTTATCACGCACTGTAGCGTTGTACACCCATGGCGCCTGTGCGCAGTACGTCACAGAGTCCACCATGGCGCTGCTGCCGCTTTGCCGCTCCAGGCTGCCCAGAAGTGCGCTCAGCAAGGAAGACTTCCCCGCCCCCACTGGGCCCACCACAGCCAACAGCGCCCCCCGGGGCACAGAGAGGGTGATGTCCCGCAGGGCAAACGCCTCGCTGGGGCATACAGGCGTGGTGCCCTCGCCTGCAGCCGCTAGCTGCTCAGGCACCACTGCCTCCTCCGCCGCTTCGTTGCCCTCCCCCGTGCCATCTTTTGACGCGCTGCGCAGACTGGCGCTGCCGTGCCACCGGAAGCACGCATCGTGCAGCTGGATGGCGACACCCCCCTCACCGGCAGCCGCCCCAGGCAGCTTGTCGGGTTTGTCGCTCTCCCGTACCTCAGGCAGCTCAAGAAACGCCTGCATTCTCTGCAGCCCCACAAGCGCCTCGGAGGCGTTTTTCACGGCAATGGGCGCCACATTCAATGGGAAGCGTGCAGCGGCAAACAGCCCCACAATTGCAAAGGCGTCAGACGCCTTCAGTGGCTCGTCCTGTGTGAAAGTGTACGTGACAAAAGTGACCAGCACCACAAGCACGGGGGTGGCAAAGGCGACAACGTTGTTCACAGCCAGGGCATACGCTGCCCGCACAAGGGAGCTGGTCTCCTGCTGCCGCACATCCTGCACCTTCTCAGCAAAGGCGCCCTCCCAAGCATACAGCTTCACTAATTTGATGCCGTTGAGCAGCTCATTCATGAGGCGCACGCGGCGGTCCGTGATCTTCACGGTGGCACGGCGAATGCGCGCGTTGTACCTGCCCATTGCAAGGCCAACCCCTAGCACCAACAGCATGGCAGCAAAGCCAGCCAGCACAGATGGGCCCAGCAGCAGCCACATGACGGCCAGCACCACAACTGAGGTGAGGGGGGCGCTCACCAAAAACATGAAGTACTGCATGCTCTCAAGCAGCCGCTGGGCATCGTTGGCGACCAAGTTCATCGTGGAGCCCACACTGGCGCCTGCTGCTTGCACTTTGAGGGCTTTGCGATAGATGAGCAGGCGTGCAGCTCCACGCAGTTGCACGCCAGCGAGCACTCCAAGTAGCCAGTGGGAGTTCACAAAGATCGACTTCAGCAGCTCACTTCCGACAAACGCAATGGCCAGGCCAAAGCCAAGCACTTCATCTGTGCTACCATCTTCAATATACTGAATCAGTTGACGTAGCACGATAGCGTTGGACACGACTGCTGCTGCCAGCCAAAGCATTTTGAAGACAAATCCTCGAAGTAGCAGCGGAGCAACTGTCCGCCAAGCTGCTCGACGCAACAGCGGCTTGCGCTCTTCTTTTGCTGCAGCTTTCACTTCTTCCTCCCAATATTGCTCCAGTTCATCTGCCAGGTCTTTGCTCCTGTCCGTATCCCTCAGATCAAATAACTGCAGAGAACGCAGTTGCGGCTTTTGCTTCCGGTCCCGTTGTCGGCACTCAAAGCACGCACATCTTTTTCCTCCAGGGTTTGTTTGAACCCACGCTTGATGTACGGAGTAACCCAAGTAAAGAAGGCCAACGAAAAGGGCCCTGCTCCCTGCAGAGCAGAGGCTTCAATTGGCGTCAGCGGTGCATTCACGGCAGCCATTCTGAAGTCTTGCAAACGACCACGCCAGCGTGCGTCGAAGCACAAGAGATCCAGCGAGAAGATCTCGACACACGGCACCTAATGTATGGTACCAAAATGGTTTTGTGTAAAGTGTTGAGGTGCATTGAGGCACTGATGCATTTCACGTTGGCTGTGGCGCTGCAGGGGCTTTCAGCTGCTGGGGCCTTGTCAGCTGAGGCCTTCCCACGTCACTTGCTGTGCCTCGCAATGAAAACGCCTGTGCACAGCACACAAACACACATTCCACACCATGCTGCATAAAGCCCATTCATTCTTGATGTGCGCACATGGCGCAATGCAACATCATAGACGGAATCCCCCCACCCCGCCTCGGGCGCTGTAGGTGGGACTGCCCCCAGCAGGCACTCCGCCGCTGCCCACCGCACTGGCACTCTCCTGGTGCAGTGTATCCAGGTACCGGTTCCCCTTGTACGTGAAGGCACGCCCAGTGCCTGCTTCGTACGACTGGATGTCCGCCATGAGATTCCCTGTGACAGCCTCCAGCTCTGCAGCCGCGGCGCCGAACTCCCGTTGCAGGGATCGCACCTGGTCTGCCTTTGGGTGACGCCCAATGTCGCCCTTGACTTGCGCCAGCAGCTCTGACATGCTGCGACGAATGTGTCCCAGGCGCAGCACCAGCACGTCCCGCCGAGTAATGGCCTGCAGCAGGGGTGCCACTGACTTCAGCTCCTTGATCTTGTCGGAGTACATACGGTGCACCTGCGCAGTGTATGGGGTGGCCATCTGCACCTTGCGTAGGAACGCCGCGATGTGTTCTGGCCTGGTCTGGCGCGCCGCCCACACATCTCTCACCACAGCCTTGAGGGCCGTGAGGCGTGCTCGCTTGGCCTCCACCACCTCAGCAGTGCGGGAGCGCGCCAGGTGCAGCTCCTTCTGCACCCGCACATTGTCGGCACGGGCAGCCTCGATGGCGGCCTTGACGTCTTCAATGCGGCGTTTCAGGGCCTTCACCTGCTCCTCGTCCTTGTTCTGGCGACGCTTGATGGACTCGAGACTCGTCTCGAATTCGCTCACATACCGCGATTCCATGCTCTTGACCAGCTCTTCGTACTGCTTGCGACCAGCATCCCGTGCCTCATCCAGGGCACGGCTGCCCTCCGTGCGCACCCGCTCAACCTCAGATAGCCACTTGCTCTGCGCCTCTTCGCGGGCCTGCTTCTCTGCCTCGTCAAGGGCCGCGAGGGGGCCCAGCTCGGCGCCGGCTTGTCTCGCTGCGACCACCTGTGCCTCGAGCTGCTGCACCTCAGTCTGCAGCGTCGACAGGCGCGCCGTGTCGGCTTCCTCGCTGGCCTTAATGGCGGCTTTGAGCGTTGTCACCTGCTTGGTGAGTTCCCGGCGGCGCTGCACACTGGCAGCGGCCTCCCCGCAGCGCTTCTGAATCGCCTCTCCCAGCTCAGCTGTGCGTCGCTGCAGCTCCTTCTCCTCCGCCATGAGCACCGCGACACGGGCCTCTGATGCCTGTGCTGCAGCTGCCAGCTTGGCCCCTCGCTCCTCCAGTGCCCGCATGAGCAGCTGTTCATGCTCCGCTGCCGCAGCCTGCAGGGCGTTTTGCTGGGCAGCCTTGGCGTCGCGCAGGGCGCTCTGCAACTCAGAGAGCGACATGCGCCCCGCGGCGTCGCTGCCGCTGCGGGCAGCCTGCAGCTCCAGCTGTGCATCTCGCAGGCTCTTGGAGGCAACCTCCGCATCACGTCGCATCACCTTCAGTCGGGACGCCTGCTCGGTCAGGCGCTCCGACAGGGCTTGCTCATTGTGCGCCAGCGCGTCCCGCATGGTCGACACGCGGGTCGCAGCGCGACACACTGCTGCCTCCAGCTCGGCTGTTTCTTCAGCTACTCCTGCCGCCGCTGTGATGCGCTGCTTGCTGGACGCGAGCTCCTTTTGCACGACGATGAGGCGCTTCTGCGCCTCCTGCACCCGGTGTTGCAGCAGGTCTCGCCTGGCCACATACCGAGCGAACACCTCCTTGAGCTGGCGCTGCTCGGGAGAGGCGGCGCCGATGGCGGCAGCAGTGGGCGCCGCAGAAGCGCTGCCCGTTGCGCCCCCGGCACTGGAGTAGTTGGCCACTCCAAACTTCCCTGTAGTGGCTTGGGCCGGTGCTGCAGTGGGCAGTGTGCCGGTGCTGCGAGCAGTTGCAGTGCTGGCGGCTGGTGCAGGTGCCGTTGCTGGCGCGGGCTTTTGCAGAGCACTGCCCCCTGAGAAGGACGCCAAGTACGATGCCATGTTGTCTGCAGCGCCGGGCGCAGCGTACCCCGAGCCAGTGCTAGCGCTGGCGACTTGGGCGGATGTAGCGGCACCGCTGCTGGATGCAGCACCAACGCCAGAGCTGGACGGCACAACACCTGACATGGAGCCGGCTGTGGCTGACTCCGATACAGCAGCAGGGGCAGGGATAGCTGCCTTGGGTGCAGGCGCAGGTGCTGGTGCAGCTCCCTTGGGTGCAGGCGCAGGTGCTGGTGCAGCTCCCTTGGGTGCAGGCGCAGGTGCTGGTGCAGCTCCCTTGGGTGCAGGCGCAGGTGCTGGTGCAGCTGCCTTGGATGCAGGCGCAGGTGCTGGTGCAGCTGCCTTGGATGCAGGCGCAGGTGCTGGTGCAGCTGCCTTGGGTGCAGGCGCAGGTGCTGGTGCAGCTGCCTTGGGTGCAGGCGCAGGTGCTGGTGCAGCTGCCTTGGGTACAGGCGCAGGTGCTGGTGCAGCTGC
>Ga0307982_1001657_pt1 | contig 18117 bp, 19 predicted proteins | sample OrgLakmetagen989_FD_201847 | JGI IMG/M metagenome (GOLD analysis project Ga0307982, IMG submission 201847) | Saline water microbial communities from Organic Lake, Antarctica - #989 | ecosystem: Environmental > Aquatic > Non-marine Saline and Alkaline > Saline | place: Antarctica: Organic Lake... | reverse complement strand
TACGGACGACGCGCGGGCCTATGAATCCGAGGGCGCGGAGGGAAACCCCAGAGCAACAGGCCAGACAAGCCATCGGACAGTCCAAGTGGGCTCCTAATGTCACGGGATTCCTGGTACCCATAACATTGCGGCTATTAGCATAAACAGAAACAACCAGGGCGGTGCCCATCGGGCACACAGCCCGAGGTGTTGACTGGTGGAAGGCAAGCGAACCCTGGTTGCTGCGGGTCTTACTGGATGCCTAAGTCTCATATGAAATGGTAATGCTCTTACCCCAAGCCGCAGCGATTCTCTAGAAATCGGACAATCAGGGAGTCAGCTAGAAGCTATTCCGTAAGCCTTTGAGATGATGGAGCGAAATTGATCGGGTTCCATGGCCTGTTTTTTGGCCCACTCGGTAAAGTTCGCTGAAAGGAGCTGCAGCTTATTCGGTTCCGCCCCAAGGGCAAGAAGCACCTCGGCTATTTGACCCCGGTTCTCAGCAGACACAAGATTCTCGGGTGAGATGTCAAGCAGAGAACCTGGAAGGCAGGCCGTGTCAGATTGAAGCCGAATTGCTCCACATAGAGGAGCCTTCATAGGGCTCGCGGGAAATCCATCCAAAGCTGAAGGGGCGATGTGGAACTTCGACGTTTTTGAGAAAGCCCTCATCTCGCCAGAAGACACTGAAAACTTGGGGTGGGGCACAAGGTTCAGCTTGGAGGATGACTGCAATCTTCTGATTTTTTTCGAAACGTCTTTTGTTACGGATGTAAGGTGAATCCCCAGTCCGAGAAGGTGGTCCTGAATAGCCTCGAGGGCACGTAAAACACGGGTTGCCCTGCCCCAGGTTACTCCGTAGCCCCTCACGGCTATTTTTTTGTGGCCCGAAACAGGCACAGGCTTTGTGACATCGAACTGTAGAGTACGGCGGCAGGCATGCTTGGCAGCAGCTCGCCCTGAAAGCCGTATTGGTGGGCGAGATTGCCGCCTCTCTCGCACTTAGGAAACATACCGTCGACAAGCCGCAGTGTCTGACGGATTTTAGCTAGTCCTAGCATCGTCCTGAAACCAGAATAAGTCGCTTCCGTAGGGGGTGTAGAACGCCTTTGACCTGGATCGCAAGTTAGCTGGAAGCCAAGTGAGAGGATATCCACCAGACTGCATTTCGTGAAAGTGGACGCTGTCGAATGGCCCTAGCTTTAAGGTCGCACGAAGGATCAGGGCCCTCAGTTTTCCTCCGAGGAGCCTGTCCATGAGCCAAATTGGAAGAGACAGAAAAGCAACGAGCTTACTCAACAAGAATCGCTTTCTCTCCTTCATAATAAGTTCCCCAATAATTGGATGAACTCTTCGATTCGAACCGGATGGGAAGATCCCAAATTCGGCTTTTACGCCACTTGCAGCAAGTTTTCACCTCTCCATGGCCGGCTGCCACACCTGTGAATGGAAATAGCCAGCGAAGGGCTCGGCGGGCTGGCAGCCCGGGCTATGAATCGGCTGTTGGCGATTGATGGGTCTATAGGTTCTTTGTGCTTTACAGGTTGTAAAAATACTAGAGAGAGCGACAACGACGAGCATTCTCCAAGGTCAGGTGCGAAGAGAGCTGCTGGGCTAGTGAACCGGATTGATCTAGTCGTAGAACCTCAGTGATATCTCCTTCACCATCTCTGCGCTGGCTTGGTTCTTTATGGTTTCAAGGTTTTTCTCTGCGTTGGCTGTGTCTTCGGCTAATTTGAGGCCTTGTCTTATGGCATCCTGGACAGCCGGCAAGGTAATCTCGTGAACGGCAACTCCGCTGTCTACAAACCATTCGTTGCAGCAAGCTGTTGAGGTTTGAACTGGAATGGCACCCATAGCCATGGCTTCTAACATGGAGGTACTGATCCCGTCACTCTCAGATAAGCCAACATATATCTTTGATTTTGCGAATATCTCAAGAACCTGCCTGTGGCTCATTACTCCTTTACCAAATGCCTTGATCTCGAGTCCAGTTTGTTTGGATACTCGCTTTGCTAGCTTCAACACGGATCTGTTTGCTGAGAGAACTATTATGACGTAGCCACGAAGTTCATCGGACATTTCGCTGACTGCTTTGAGGGATACTTTCGCCCTACCGACCCAGCCGTGGTAGCCCTTCAGGGCGATTATCTTACGCTCGCGTGAGTCGAGTCGGGGAATCGCGAGGTCGTCCGCGGAGAATCCCCCTGCGTTCGGGATAACTGGCATGGCTTGACCGGTGAAGCCCAGGTGCTGCGCCAGCACCATGTCTCTCTCGCACTCCGCGGAATAGGCATCGGCAAGCTGCAGAAGCTCTCGCAGTTTCTTCTTGTGCCTTGGGAAACGTTGAAACCAGAATATATCGCTGCCCCAATTTGTAACCAGGAATTTAATGCTCTTTGGTTTGCCAGCAGAAAAAGCTCTGAGGCTCACATAGCCTGCGTTCTGTAACTCCAAAGAGTGAATAAGAATTGGCTGGAAGTTTCTGATTGTGGATCTCAAAAGGGAACCTCGAAAAAAACTATTTGAGAACTTATCGAGGACCCAGAGTGGAATCGCAAAGCAGCGGGCCAGAGGAACAAGCCGGTATTTTGCTCTATGGTTGCCAGTAAGCAGGTCCGCTAATTTGGGGTGAACCTTTCTCTGAGGTGAGCTAGGGAAGAGCAAGAATTCGATGTCTTCGTCTTCGAACTGGCTTAGCCAGCGCGCTGAGTGGATGCTATCTAGCATGCACACCACGAGAATTTTTTTGGGAACCACAGCTCTCAACCCCTCTCGCTTTGAGAAAATAAAGTTATCCAAAATTATACTTAGGTTTGCGCCTTAGGGGATTCGAATGTTGGTCGCTCGCCACCACAACTTAGAGGGCACGACAACAATCAAGCCTTTGCCACGCAACATCTTGAGGAGCCTATATAATTTGACGTGGGCAGGCCTGTTATCCGCCAACGCAGCATCAAGGAGAAGAGACGCACGTGCCTTGTGAAAGAGCCTTTTCTCGAGCAACTGGTTCAATGAGGCATTAGCGGACCAGGCTTCGATCTCCGATTTTCGTTCCTCAACCGCCAGAGTCGATAGGTTCTGACCATGCACTCTATAAACGGTCAGTGGAAGATTTGAGCTGGCAAACTTGTGTTCGGTTGCCATTCTCAGAACCAAGTCATAATCCCCGATTATTGAGTACTTCCCATTGAAAGGACCTTCAAAAGTATCTAGGACTGTCTTGCGGAAGACAATAGTCGAGAGAGCCACCGTGTAGTTGCAAACCAAGTGCTCCAAAAGATACCCCTCCGGAAGCTTTGCCTTGTAAGCAATTCGCTTAGTGTCTTTGTTGAAGTCCCAAATTTCAAAGTTTGAATAGAAGACTCCAACGTCTTTATTTGCAAGTGCTGAGGCTGAGATTGACAGTTTGTCGTTCAGCCACAGGTCATCTGAGTCAAGAAAGGCAACGAGCTCGCCTTTTGTGCTCTTAAGTGCAAGGTTGCGAGCTTCGTACAACGATGTCTTTACCTCAGACCTTATGACCCGAACTCTCCCGTCTGAGAGGCTTGCTCTCTGAGCTATTGCCGGTGTGCGGTCGTCCGAATAGTTGTCCCAAATCAACAATTCAAAATTCCTGTGACTTTGTCCAATCGCCGAATTTATAGCATCTTGAAGGAAGGCTTCTCCGTTGTGGACATTAATTATCACACTGAATAAAGGCGAATCCTTGTTCACGGCTCTGCCTTTCAAATATCGTTCTTCGCAACTCAAAGACTCTATTTTGCGTCTTCCAGCCACTCTTTTTCGCATCACGTTTCCTGGATTGGAATAGCGCCAATTCTACAACTGCAACAGCCATAGAAAGCAAGAGGAAATGGTTCGTGGGGAGCCCGACGGCCAATACGTCCCTGAACTTCTGTCGGTTGCCAAGTGAGAAGGCCACCCAGCTCCTTATTACGGCGTTACTTACTGGTGGCCGAGTTCAATTTGTTGCACACCTTCTGACAGCGTGGTCCATTCCCCTTGGAAGTCAGGCAGGTCATGGCAGGGATTAAACTTCATTATTTCGCGTCCAGAATAGGAGCTGGTCCGTTCGACTTGCTCGGAGTCGACCTTGATGTCGAGCACTTCCGCAATAGTCCGGGGCATGTCTTTAACCAGGAATAATTCTGGCCCATAGACATCAAACTCCCTAAATCTAGCTCGTCCAGAGTCATCGTCTGAACACATTCGAACTAAGAGCTTGACAATATCATCGACGTAGACTGGCCTGAACTCTTGCTCCCCAGGCGAAGTTACGATCAGCTCTCCAGCCTTTAGGCTTTCGATGATCGCGGGGATCAGTCTTTTATGGGGCTGGTTTGGGCCGTAAATGTCGTAAGTGTGAAGGACCGTTACTGACAGACGATTCGCAGAAACAAAGTACTTAAGAAATTGCTCGCCTGCCCTTTTGGTCGCGGCATAAAATGTCTGCGGGTCATATTCCTGAGCGTCAGATTTATGAGAGTAAGTTCCGATGTGGATTAAGTGCGTGTCCGAGTCTGAGTAATGCGCGCCCAAAATGCTGGGAAGCAGGCAATTCGCCAGGATCAGATCCGATACATCCCGAGCGTGTTGCTTCTTGGTCACGTCGGCCGCTAGAGAGAGAACAACATCGTCGTTCCGTGCCTGAGAAAAAAAAGACTCCTCCCTGATATCACCAACTAGCTCTGTACCTTGGCGGCACAGCACGAATTCGAAAGGATTATCGCCCCGAACTCGATTCAGGGTCGAAACATGCATATTCGCTTCGTGTTCAAGAGATGACATAACCCTCCCGCCCAAATATCCTGTTGATCCGACCACCAAGACGCGTCTGCTCACTCTGCACCCATAGTGGACCCAATCTCAATTATCCGAATTCCGACATCTTTTCACCCACATTCTATGAGAGGAACAGGTCGGCCTAATTGATTCTTTTGCTGATCTTGAAATGAAATGAACTTTTAGACAGAAAGGTACAAGGTAGGGCCCAGTTAAATCAGTGGGCACCCGGCTTCAAGCACTCTCGCATCCATGACTTCTGTGGTTTTTTGTTCTCAAGCCCAAGGAGCCTGCTGACTCTCCCAGAGTTGGTCTAAGTGGTCTCGGTCCCTTTTAGTATCCATACATTGCCAGAAGCCGTTATGCAGATGAGCGCCAAGCAAACCATCCGACGCCACTTTCTCCAAAGGCGCTTTCTCGAGAACCGAGTCATCACCAGATATGTAGTCCAAAAAGCTTGGCTCAACTACAAAGAACCCTCCGTTTATCCAACCTTGCTGGAGCTGGGGCTTTTCCTTAAAAGCCTTTACTTTCTTCCCGTCAAGCTCTAGTTCTCCGAACCGAGCGGCGGGCCTAACAGCAGTAACGGTTACGAGGTTGTTTTCGACCTTGTGAGCCTTTACAACATTTTGAATATCGACGTTGGAGAGTCCGTCTCCATATGTGAGCAAGAAAGTTCCATCACCGATATAGGGCCTCAAGCGCAATAATCTGCCACCGGTCATACTATCTATGCCCGTGTCAACAACTGTGACGGTCCAATTCCTGGAAGGCGTGCCTCCCAGCCGTTCTGTGATGCCTGTGGCAGTATTAAGTCGAAAATCGGCATTTGTTAATGAGAAGTCTAAGAAAAATTTCTTGATGATCTCTGACTTATACCCGGCCGCAATTACAAAATCGGTCACTCCGAATTTCGAGTAGTAGTCCATTATGTGTAGCAGGATGGGCTTTCCGCCAATCGTCACCATGGGCTTAGGGACTGCCTCTGTGTACTCTGCCATCCGGGTACCAAAGCCCCCGGCCAATATCACTGCCTTCATTTTTCCCATCCACATGCGTGCGTTTTTAATGGAGGCCTGATTGCCTCATCCGGTCTGTGTTCAATGTTTGCGAAATTAGCTAGCACTGCGCCATCAGGGGTATTGCTCTTGAAGCCAAAATTGACTCCAGCGGGTATTCGAAGTGCCTCTTGGGAGTCAAGTGCTCGGTGCATGTTCACCGAATAACATGCACCATAATCGTCGAAAAAGTGGAATGAGACACCACCTTCCAAAACGAAGACAAAAGACTCCATTTCTTGATGCGTCTTCCACCCACGGAAGGCACCATAGGAAATTTGCGAAAAGTACAACTCTCCAAAACCTTGAAAGTGATCGGAGCTTTTCCTGATTATTTTCAGAATGCCTCCGCCCTCTGCCGTGACAAACGCAAGGTCGATCAATTCGGCTTTCAAGTTTGCCCCCAATTAGGAGTGGAGCTAACCAGGTGTTGGTAATTCCTGATTTGCTCGAGAGTAAGCGCAAGCGCATCAGTACCCAGGGATTTCTGGGTGTACCACTGCGCCGTCCAATCGAGATTGCGTTCAAATTCCAAGACTGGTTGCCAAGAAAGTATCTGCTGTGCTTTTTCGCTGGAAAGCCTCAACAGCCCACTCTCTGAGAGGGTGCTTTCTTCATATTCGACCCTGAGAGGGGGGTTTCCTCCTAGTCTTGATCCCAGTCCTACAACCAGATCGCCAACAGTCTTAGATGCCTGTTCCGAAGGGCCAAAGTTGAAAGATTCTCCAGAATTTAACACGTTTTTATCTAGAGCGGCGGCCGTCAATAGGTATCCACCCAGTGGCTCTAGGACGTGCTGCCACGGGCGAGTTGCGGAGGGGTTTCTTAGAACCAGCGGCTTATTTTCCGACCAAGCCCGCACGGCATCGGGAACAACACGGCCCGGTGCCCAGTCACCGCCGCCAATCACGTTGCCCGCTCGAACAGATGCTATTTTTATGTTCCGATCTTCAAAGAAACCCGAATTTACGTAGGAACGGATTGCCAACTCTGCGCCAGCCTTTGAAGCGCTGTATGGGTCATGACCCCCTAGCTCGTCATTTTCTCGGTAACCCCAAGGCCACTCGTGGTTTCTGTAAACCTTGTCACTGGTTATCATAACGACACTTACATCGGTCAGAGAGCTTCTACGAAGTGCCTCTAGCACCGAAGCCGTTCCTAGAGTGTTGGTTCTCCATGTTTCCAATGGGTCAGCAAATGAAGCTCCGACAATTGGCTGAGCAGCTAGGTGAAATATGAAATCTGGCTTCTTGGCCTCTAGTATTTCTTGAATCTTTTCAGTGTCACAGACATCTACCCAAGAGGTCGCTTGGTTTGCCTCGCCCCCACCATCTTCGAATAGGGAAGGCTCTGTTGGGACGTCTAGAGACAGTCCATGCACCTCGGAGCCTAGGTCCCTCAGCCAAGTGGAGAACCAGGCTCCCTTGAATCCCGTGTTACCTGTAACCAAAACTTTTCTGCCTTTAAAGCTCGCAAAGATTGCGCTAGCACTACTCATGATCAGTAAGCCTCTCGATAATGCGCTCCCAGGATTGTCTCGAGTTAACAACTTCAAGCAGCTCTGACACCTCTAAGTCTGTAACGGGTTCCTTCAATAGGTTAGACAGTGACTCATCGTCATGAAAATACGAAGTGAAGCTTGGCAGAGATGCCAAGGGGCTGAAGTTGAGGCTTGATTGAGGCAAGTACACGCAGACTCTAGCGCCACTGGCCGCTAGCTCGAGAGTCATGGATGACATCGACTCCGTTATAAACAGCTCGTAATCATCGAGCAGGCTCTCTACTGCCCGAGCGTCAATTTTTTGCCCACTAAAATTCCTACCAAACCAACCCGCCATGGATGGATGGGGCCTGAAGGACAAGCTTGAATCCGACAGGGACTGAAGCGAAAGTGATGTCGATATTAATTCATGTGCCGAATCCTTATTCGTCCCCGAAATGACGAGTGTTTTCCACCCCAACGTGCAGGAGCCCGACGACCTTGAGTGTTTTCGAAGTTTTTCTAAGTGGTTAAATCTTAGAGCGCTGCCCCTCAGCAGCTTTGAGGCTTCGATCTTCCCCAGGGCCAGTAGCTCTCGTGACGATTTGCCGTTCTCAACGAAAAAATGCGGTTGCAGGTTCGAAAATTCACCGAAATCAAAAAATCTAAGATCCCAGAATCTGGGTGTCGTGTGAATCGCACCGGCCAAAGTAATTCCTCGTCGACGACATTCAAGGCTGAGCATTCTTTCCCAAAGTTGATTTTCGTGGGGAATTAAGACCGCTTTGGGTTCTAATTTTTCGAATAAATCCTGGAACTCTCTGGTTAGCATCTCGGCTTGTAATGCAGGGGCACCGAACAGAGCCCTAAAATACTCGCTTCTCAACGTTCCAAAAAGCTGAAGTTGAGCTAGCTCAATCTTCAATCTGCGCCAAAGCCTAATGCGAATCGGCAGGCTCCTTAAAAATGCCCGCGCGCCTTTTAGGTTCCGCATTCCGAATTTTGTCTCAGACGCATACTGGTTGTTGTGGGCCGGCCTTAGGCCCATTCCAACCCAGGTGATCTTCTCACTGTCAGCAAACCAACCCGTCAAACCACCCCAGTAGCGGGAGTTATGAAAAAATTTAGGGTCTATCGGGTCAAAGTCGGAGTAGGTAAAACCAACTACCGGAGATTCCACCTCACGTTTTTTATTGATGGAAGTCGACCTGACTCGGAATTGACTAGAAACAAATTGAAAACCTAATTCGAGCATAACGCCTATGGGCTTGCGTCTCCATGAAACGGAATGCGAGGTTTTTGAATAAGGGGATGTAATCGACGCTGTGCCGTTAAGTCGCGCGATTAAGAGCTCTTCAATTTGCGGGTAGCTGACCCATATGTTGTTATCTAGGCATGGGAAGGGAGCGAAAAGGTACTCGATGTCGCTCGAAAACTCTTGAGAAATGCCATACAGCGCAGCGTTCAGGGCGGAGTTCTCTCGAAGGAACTCATCCCTCACCTTGTGTTCTCGATTAGTTACGAAGCTCAATAGAGTTCTTCCGCGGCGCTTTCTGGCCGATCACGCTCGTCATGAGCCCAATTTAAAAAAGCAGCCAACCCATCATCAAGAGACGTGCTCGGAACACTTTTGAGGGTCGAGGATAAAAGATCGATGTTAGGTACCGCTATCTGCTGGTCAGCCGGAGTGGGTGCTGAGTATTTTATTGACGTCCCCGGCAGGAGGGCCTTTATCTTGTGCACAAGAGACTCGACAGTAGAGCCTATGCCAGTGCCAACATTTAGGTTCAGATGCCGATCGAAGTCAAAGTAGAGCGCGCGCAACCAGGCTTCGACAACGTCGTCTATAAAAACAAAGTCCCTTATGCGATCTTTGCTGCCTTTAACTTCAATGCTCTGGTCTGCAAGGGCCTGGGACAGAAAGATACTTACCATTCCTTGGTCTAGTCGTTTTAGGTTCTGACCAGGCCCATAAACGTTGAACATCCTTAGGCTAAGACTTGACATGTGGGTTTGGGCCCTCAGAAAAGTTTCCGCCGCGAGCTTAGAAACTCCATAATTTGAGACAGGGAGGGCCAGCCCATCTTCTGATAAGGAACCTGCTTCTGAAGCGGGCGGGTTTCCGTAGACACTCATTGAGCTGGCGTGAATAAATTTTCTAACCCCGGTTGAACGAGCAAATTGTGCCATGGAAACCGTGGACTGGTAGTTGCGCTGCAAGTCTTCTATCGGGTGATAGAAGCTATATTCGCCACTTGACTGACCGGCCAAGTGAAAGATCGCGTCCAGAGGCTCGACCATCAGACTTTCTAGATTCAACACATTCACGTCTCCCGAGGTCAACTCCACGCCCTGAGGGACCCGAGCCTCCAGACCTTTGGAGAAATCATCGACGCCGAATACGGTATGCCCCTCGGCAATCAGTGCCTCACAAACTCTTGAACCAATAAAGCCTGCAGCGCCCGTTACCATAACCTTTTTCCTCATGCTGCCCGCTTGAGAAAGGTCGTCAGGAACTGTTCGAGGTTCGGCCAGCTGCCGACGAACTCAGATCTGATTGGGTCGCTAGGACTCCACTCTGACCAATCACTAACGAAAACGAAGGGCATACCGAACTGTTGCGCCACTTCAAAGTCCGTCGGGGCGTCCCCTACAAAAATTGAATTTTCCAGGTTTACTAGTTTTCCGAGCTTATTCAAGTGCTCGACTTTGGTCTCAGGAGAGCCGTGGATTCGAGATTCGAATACGTCCTCCCATCCGAAGGACTGCACTAGGTCGGTGATCTCTAGGCTTGGGGCAGCACTCAAGATGTGAGACACGTAGTTGGAATCGCGAAGCCTTAACATTAAGTCCGGGGTTCTATTCGCCGTTCTAATTTTTTCGAGTACAAGGCTTGAGAACTCAGATTCAAGCTCACTCTGATTCAAGGTTGGTTGGTTAGGGGGATAATTACTCAAGAGCCAAGCGAGCTTGGTGAAGCGCGATCCACCCGGGTTTTGTTGGTGGTGGTCTACGAGAGCCTTGGCTGCTTCGGTGCTGAAAAACTTCATGGCCAACTCGAAAAACGCCTCAGTCTTGATCGAATTAGAATCGACCAGAACTCCGTCGAAGTCAAGAAATAAGTGCCGTTCAGTCATTAGTGAGCCCAGTAAGGATGGCTTCGACTTTGGCAATATCCTCGGGAAAATCTACGGCTACCGAAAGTGACTCAGATATCAATATTTCAACAGGAATGTCTGCCTCTAGAAACCTCAGGATTTCGATGTCTTCGAATTGCTCGAGGGGGCTTTTTTCGGCTTTTGGACCAAAATCTTTCAATGACTCCAAATGGAAGCCATAGACACAGACTTGTTTGTGGACCGTCTGGATTAGAGAGTCATTTGACTCTTTCGAGCCAGGGATTAGGCTCCTGCTGGCGTATAGCAAACGCCCAGATTTGGACACCACCATTTTAGGTAAGGACGAGGACGACATTTCTTCGGGTTCAGTGACCTTGGCAGCCACATTAACAACTGCTGCATTTGACACCAGTAGCCGCTCGGCAACCGCCTTGACAAGTTCGGGGTCAAGCAAGGGCTCATCACCCTGAACGCTGATTGCCATTGGCAGTGAAAGTCTCCTCATGACCTCCGCAACCCTGTCGGTTCCCGTCAGGCAGTCGGCACTCGTCATAACGGATCTGTAACCGAGAGCACGTGCGACTGACGCGATTTCTTCTGAATCCGTGGCTACGTAGACATTGTCTTGACCAGCGGCTTTGGCTGACAGTTCGCAGACCCATTGAATCATGGGTTTCCCTAGTATTTTTGCGAGGGGCTTGGCAGGAAACCTTGTTGATCCAATCCTGGCAGGAATGATTACCGGGATTAACAACGTTACCCTCTCCAATATGGAGATCTTGTTACAACGGGAAGCTTTGTCGGGGTCAATGACACTAATTCGATGTTAGGTCTCCCAGCCTTGAAAGTTGATACAGACTCAATAAGCTCTGAGTTCCTCATGTCTCCGTCTTCATAGCCGTCAATGCCAGCCAAGCACACGGTTTCCGCTTCAAGGTAAATTGCCAGCGCCAGGGCGTATGAGAGAGTGAGTTCATTGGGGGCGAACGCCACTCCAGCTCTAAAGTCGATCTCCACTGAGCCAATTCTTATTGGTATCACCGAGCTTTTCGATGCGTCGAGTTTGCCGCTTGGTGGCGATAGAGGAGCAATGGTTTGGCTTCTAGATTCCCAGAATATATCCGCGTTGACTCCAAGTCTCATTCGATTAGCTCCAACCCTGAAAGTGCCAGCGGTACTGATGTAATCAGGCCACGCTAGGTTCAGCAGTAGGATCGTCGCCCCTCTATCCGTCGCATATTGGAGTATTTGCTGTTTGTGCAGTGAAGCTGTTGGGCCTCCCCCTACTATCAATACATCCCTACCGACCGCAGAGGACAAGTTGTCGCTGACACTTGGGCCTTCCTCCACGTGATGATCAGACCCACTGGCCAGCATCACAGGATTGAAACGACTGGACTCTTGCGAGGAAAGTTTTTGAAGAGAGCTAATAACAGCTCGGTGGTCTGTGTTTTCACTGAGGAGTTCTTGCACGAATGTCGGGTGGATGCCCCAATCAGCTGCGAGCCTGTACGGGAGACTGGGGCCCCAGTTGTATTCGGACATAAGCGGGGCCATGTGCTTGTTCAAAAAATCATTCAAGGGAATAAAACTATCTTGGTTGAAAGGTATTTCACCGCAGTTGCTGAGCTCTGCTAAAAGGTCCTCAGTTCGGGTATTTCCCGCCCCTCTGCCCATCCCAGCTAGAGTGCAATCGAGCATAGAGGCGCCCGAATTTTTTGCTACCAAAGTATTTTGCAAAGCAAGCCCTTTGTTGTCATGAGCGTGTAAGCCAAACGGCACCGTCAGTACCGACCCGAGATCCGAAAAAATTCTGCCCGTGTCCTCTCGCGTAAGTGCCCCAAGGCTGTCTGCCACGTAGGCGAAGTCAACCGAGATGCTGTTAATCAGCTCTCCAAAAACAATCAACTCATGCTTAGTTCTCTCAGAAACTTGCATGAGATTAACTCCGACTTGAAAACCTTGCTGAACTAGAAACCGAACCAAGGGCGGAAGATGCTCCAACTCTTCAAAGTGGCATGCGATTCGAACGAAACTTATGACGGGCGACTTCGGGAACATTCTTTGTAGAGTCGATTCAGAGGCATTAATGAGCTCTCCAAGGTTGGCCATAACACCAAGGTTCAAGCCTTTTGAGCCCTGGTTCATCTCTACCAGAGTGTCAGGGGTATAAGCCCAAGGACCCGAGTGGCTTTGGGATTTAAAAAACCTAAACCCCAGCTCTACGTGAGTCACCCCAAGTTCGCTCATGAGTGACAGGTAGTCTGTTACAAATTCTGGGGAGAAATCCCAATCGTTGTAGTAGCCACCATCTCGCATGGTGCAGTCAAGAATGTGAAGCACTGGGCAACCCTTCTACGCTCATAAATAAGGCAATTAAGACTAGGCACACAACTCTATGGCAGAAATAGACTCCGCACTCCACGCAACGTTTCCCGATTTTCGACAGAACGCAATTGTGATTTGCTCCCAGCCTCTGTCGAGGAAGAGCCTGAGTTCGGGGGTATCCCATGGAATTTTGCGTACCTGGATATCCACCAAGGGATATTTCTGTAACATTCGGCCTCATTTAGGACAAAACCATTGAGGCCCCAGGAAGGTCAGTCAGTATTTTCCACCTTTCCTCCGAGTCTTGTGTGGGCGACATATTCATCAGCATTTTTAAGGATTTTCCTCAACGCGCGAAGTTTGTTCTTAGGACTATGGGCAATACCCTTCGTGAAATTTTGAATAGCCTCACGTTGCGCTTTTCTTTCTACTCGAGATGCTGAAATCCAAGTGGATATTAGTTGCGCCGCCTGGGCAGGATCTTCGGAAAGGAGACCAGCGGATCTCAGGAAATCGTAATTTGCCCGGTACTCTTGCCGCACAAGCCCGAGTCCATCTGGCGCGAAGAGGAAAAATGGAATACCCGCGGTCCCCATTTCTAGCATCCCCGTCGAGTCGTAGCCGAAAACGATCCCCATGCCGGAGGCAAGGAGCTTCCTCATGGAAGGCCTGTCCCCAGAAATTGCGACGAACGGCATTTCTTCAATCGCCTTTTCAAGAAGATTTCTCGTAAATGAAGAAGTGGACGTGTGGAGTCGAAGATGAGTGGTGACCTGAAGGTCATTCAAGGAAGCGCAAATTTGCTCAATACTCATAAAGTATCGGTGGTTTATTTCATGCATATCTGCTTGTAAGAGTGAGTCATATTCATCTCGCAAGAATAGAGTGACACCTCTCACGTTGCTCGGAAATCTGCCCTTCACGGCTGATTTTATTTGACCAAAAGGATGAACGCCATCTGATTTCCCTCCCCACCCCCAACTAAGAAAGAGGTCGGACGCATTCTGTTCTGGGCAGATCTCTGTCGTCTTGGATATGCCATAGTTGTTGCCGTGCTGTCCCACAACGTAGGCGGCTGACGGCAGCGCCTCTGCAAGGTGCACCTTAAATTCGTCATCCGTGTCGAAGCTATTTGAAGTAAAAATAACCGATGGGTTCTTGGCGAAGCCTAAAGAATAAGCCCTCTCTAGAGTTGCGCTGTAGCCTTCAGCCAAGGACGAGGGCGCCAGGATTTTCATAAGAAAAAGGGCTGTTGCCCTTATTGACTCACTCTCCAGTAGTACGGTCCTCCTGACCGAGAAGTAATATCCTGATTCCAATGGCGGTCGCACCTCGAGAAAGGACGGCGTTTGCCCCAAAATTAGACTTAGAAATATCTCCTGTCTTCTTCCAAGGTAACTCGCAGAAATAGAAATAGCGTTTTTTGAAGAACTTTCCGAGAGGCATTTTTGTATCTTTAGGTAGCCTCGATTCACTAAGGATTGGCTGCCATCACTCTTGTCAGATTGCAAAACTGAATCGGAACTGCTGTTAGCCGCAAGGACTTTACTTGCCAGTCGAAAGTGACGCCGAACAGTAAGGCTATCAATCAAATAGCTCATCTCTTCAGAGGCCAGCAGCCTGCATGACTCGGAAGTGATTTTTGGTGTTTCAAGGTTGAAGGTACTCGATTTCTCAATCGTTCGGTCATTGACCGAATAGACATCGTCTAAAATCTTAATTTGCTGCTCGGACCTAGCGAGTCTTCGAGAAATCGATAGTGCTAGGCTGCCGGCCAGAACCTCAACTTCTCGATAACTAGCCGGCTCTGAACTTCCAGTGGAAAAAACCTCTCGAGAGTCCTCAATCAGCTCGCGATAGATGCTGCCCGTCAATTCGGCTGTTTTGATTTGCCACTCAGCAACAGAGGCACCCAAGGACAAGTAAGACTTTTGTGTACCCTCCACTTCACTATTTAGAGGGTTTTCTTTGAAGTCTCTATGAGAAAAAAACCAAGTTGACTCTACCCCCGTGAGTGAGTTGATTGCTCGAAATGCCGCGCCCAATAATCGTCACCTTTCCGTCGAAGGCACCCAATGTCCTGGGTGACCAAGTTGTAATGACAAACAGAATTTGACTCTTACAAACTTTACCGCATCGCTCCAGGCAATTTACGTTTTAGTAAGTTCAAGAATTTTTTTGGCGCCCCACTCGCGTTTTCATCCCCTGAAGTCAAAAACTCACCCTCCTCGGGGACAGAGAAAGGTTGAAGGGAGGTATTTATCCATCCCGGCATGTGGGGGCCAATAGGGAAATTGGGTACCACCCTTGCCTGTCTGCGAAGCAGTAGCGTAGTTTTTTGGTCGCGATTGCACAGAGGTGATGTTTAGTCCGGTCAGCGGTTGCCTGGGGGACTAGGCACAGGTAACCCGCTAGGAAGCCCTGCCGACCATTGGCTCATTTCTGGTCATTCACAGACCTCTGGAAATACAATGTGCCCGGCACTCATCCGCCTCTAATGGGTTTCTCCGGAGGAAAAACACCTTTCAACTCAGATTTTTATCGAAACAGCAGGTTACTTTTTACCCCGACTCCAGCTGCGAATGCGCGTCAGGCCGATTATTAATGCCATTCCTATCAAGAGGTTGGCCCGCAACTTTCCCGCAAATCTGGGAGTTCCATCCCTATCCCCTCCGCTGATGGCAATGTTCTTTACCTTGAGCCCTGTAGCTAATGAAAACATAAGAATCTCGGTCCCAATAGAGTCGTAGGTGGCAAGAGGCTCCTTCGCGTGCAGTATTTTTACTTTGTAGGCCTTCATGCCACAAAGAGGATCCTTCACGCCCCAAAGAGAATGCGTGATTAGCCCAAAGACGTACTCCATCACACGGGCTTTTTTTGGCCTAATGCCAACGACCACGTCAAATCCATCGAGTAGGCCCTCCACGAAGAGCTGAATTTCATCGGGGTTGTGCTGACCGTCTGCATCAATAGTGACTATGCCAGAGTAACCCCTAGTTAGAAGTGATTGGTAACCGAAGCTGAGGGCGGAACTATAGCCACAATTCTTCCCCTGTGAAATAATCGTTGCACCATGATTAGTTGCCAATTTGGCAGTTGAATCTGTAGAACCATCGTCAGAAACAAAGACGTCACCAAACTTCACGGCGTCGTCAATCACGGCTCCTATTGTTCCTTCTTCGTTAAATGCAGGTATCAGGATTGCTATTCGAGGTGTTTCCACGTCAGGTGCTCTCCGATGCGCATTTCAATTCTTAATTTTTGACCCAAAACGAGGTTCAAGTCGTGTGGACTCAACGAGCCCGCTGGGCAAGGTCGCAGGACTTCTAGGTCCTCTCGCGTGAGCGTTGCGCCTGCTTCAAGGTCACGCCCAGCCCTTATTGACCTCCTCTGGACAATGCTGGTGGCTGATTCGTTTAGCTCAATCCGCTTCACTCCGCCTCCAAGAGCGCTTTCCAGTTCACGGCTGCGAAGAATCATTTCACGCCAAGACGCTGGATCCATTGAAAACTTATGGTCAGGCCCAGATCGAGAGGTATCATCAGTGAAGTGCTTCTCAACCATTCGGGCCCCTAATGTGATGGCTCCTAGAACCGTGGCATGACCTGGCGTGTGGTCACTCAGCCCAAGAAGTACATTGGGAAACATTTCCCTGTAGGTTCTCAAGACATTTAAGTTCACATACTTGAGGTTTGCTAAATCTCCGGTGTAATTTGTATTGCACTGCATAAGGCAAAAGTTGCTATTTATCGCCAGGCCAGCATCTACTGCACGTACAACATCGTCGAGGGTTGAGGCGCCAGTTGCCAAAATGTAGGGCTTGCCCTTCGCCGCAATGTGCTCGATTAGTTCAATCCAAGTGATATCCCCTGAGCCAATTTTGTATGCCGGTACGAAGGCATCCATTGCGTCTGCAAGTTCGAACGAGTAGGGGGTTGTAAAAAACGCAATACCTGCTTCATTGCATGCGGCACGCAGAGATTCTGACCACTCAAGCTTTACGCTGGCGTCCTCGTAGACTTCCGAAACTGACTTTTTCCAGTTCGATTGGTGGGTTACAGTTTCCTCACCGAGAGAGTCGAAGCCGACTTGACTCACAATAGTGCGTGCTCGGAAATGCTGAAATTTGGCAGCGTCTGCCCCTGCTTCGGCAGCCGCGTGTATTAAGTCCTTAGCCCGCTCTAAATTGCCGTCGTGGTTTGCTGCTATGTCAGCAATGAAATAAGTACTCTCGTCTAATCCAATTTTTTTTGACCCAATCGAAAAGCCATTCGGGCTATTTTTGCTCATATTCCAGTGCAACCTTTCGTATTTCGTCACTCAGGCTAGGTAATTTCATTCCCAGAGACTGCTCAAGCTTTGAAGAGTCCATCCTCATGTCCAGTGGCCTTCTTGCTCGAAGAAACTTAGCGGTGCTGGAGTCAATTCGGGTCATGTACTTGATCGGAAGCCCCAGTTCGCTAGCAAACTCAAAATCAAAATCTGCCTTTGGCATCCCGCCGCTTGAGCCTAAGTTGAAGACCCCGACTGGCCGTTGTTTGACCACCTCGGTTACAACCGAGCACAGAGTGGAAATAGAGACTGGAGAGAAAAGAACGTCATTCAAGACTTGAATGTGCTCCTCCCGAGACAGCGAGTCGTAAAGCCAGTCGGTAAGACTTTCTCGTCCAGGAGCAGAGCTCTTGCCCACAAAATTTGTTCTTAAGATAGTGGACGGAACTAACTTCGCGGCGAGTTCAGCTGCATATTTGGTAAGGGAGTAAGAATTAATGATTGTCGTAAGAGCCTCCCCATGGGGGCCAACCCCGTCGTACACATGATCGGTACTGATTTGAACTAGGTGGGCGTGCGGGCAGGATTCAGCTATCCAAGCAGCAATATTCTCCGCTGGTAAGACGTTGATCCTGTGCGCTAGGTCAGGTCTGTCCTCACAAGTTTCAACACTTGTCAGGGCAATTAGATTGATTACCACATCGAAATCCTGACCCGAGAGGGCCTTGAAAAGCATAATCTTATTGGTAGCATCAACCGTGATGTCACTTGGTCCACTTTTGGACAGGGTGGCAACGACACACCCACTGCCCTTGAGCTTGGCGCCCATTGACGAGCCAAGAAGACCCGTCGATCCCATTAGTAACACATTAGGCATTTAGCCCCCATTTTGTAACCATGGGAATACTCTACAGACAAGAACAGCAACAGCTTCCGCGCAAATTTGGAGGTCACGGAACGCTGGCATTTATGCTCATCACTACCCATTACCATTAGGAGTAGAAAAGGTTGGGGCTAGACGTTTTCATGAGTCCAACATTGCGCAACTTGCACCATCAACAAATCTAGACTCGACTAGAAGCCCCACAACATCAAG
>Ga0307982_1001656_pt1 | contig 18133 bp, 18 predicted proteins | sample OrgLakmetagen989_FD_201847 | JGI IMG/M metagenome (GOLD analysis project Ga0307982, IMG submission 201847) | Saline water microbial communities from Organic Lake, Antarctica - #989 | ecosystem: Environmental > Aquatic > Non-marine Saline and Alkaline > Saline | place: Antarctica: Organic Lake... | reverse complement strand
ACACTCCGCACTTGCTTTGTTTGCGCAACGCACGCGCATTCCCACTTCTGCCCGCAGCATTGGCTTCTGTGTCATTTGGGTTTGTATTAGTTCGAGTTCGAGTTCTTTGGTCCCGTGGGGCGCCCGGGGCTTGTTTTTGTACTTACATAGCTCACTATAGCAGCCACCCCCTCGTGGCTGCATTTACGCGCCCCCTCTTCGACTTCAGCGGAAACGCAGACAATTGTAGTCATATGGGGGAAATGCCACGTGGGATAGCGCTACCTTGGGTCTGTGGTTTGATTGTTTTTGAACCTTAGACCCGAATACGGGACATCAGCGCTCAACTTACCCTTTCTAAATTATAAGCGCCATGTGGTGTAGCCCTGTTGGGCTTGTGGTCCATGTCACTGATTTGCCTGTGCTGTGCTTGGCTAACTGCGCCTATACTACTGTTCTCTCCAAATTTACGGGCCCGTCTAAATGTAATTTGGACCGCTGACCGTTGGACGCACACCAAGAAACATGAACCACATATACGTAACCCGTAACCCGTGGCGTTCGTATAAGGTATAAGTAACGCATAGCACATAGGATATGAAATAAACCGGGCTGCTTCGGTTGACTTCTCAAGAAGGAAATTCCTTCTCCTTTATTTGCCACTGGAGGCCCCCGCCCCCGGCCCCTAGGGGCCGAAATTAGAAGGCTAACAGGCAAACATATAACTTCAAGCGACTTATACTTCATTGGTTCGAGCTCGGTACTTCGAGAAGTAGCCCAAGCCCAAAGCACCATCCATCTAAGTTACATTTGAAACCCCACGAAATCTGAAAAGTCGTCCATCATGCCGCGCGGTGCGTCGGCTGCCTTCGATGCCTTGTCGTCCTTGCCTCGCTTCTCTTGCATCTTCGACGGTGGCACTTCAACTGGCATAAAATTGGAACTTTGATCGTGAACTGTATGAGCCCGAGACGAAGACGAAGACACTCCTCGATTCGTAACGACCGCGACTGCATGAGCGTCAGCTGGTTTCGAGCGATCCATCGAATAACGTGCTTGCTCAAACTTGTTTGCTTGCTCGCCCGATCGTTTCACTTGTTCCTTCATGCGATCAGCTAGTCGACTTGGCAATGGTTCAGGTGGAGGAGGTGCTCCTCGCAACGGCACTCCAAACCCGCTCAAAGCAGATCTACTCGTACTTCCCGTGGCTGAGTCCTTGTTTCGAAGAGAACCCCGAGCCATCGACATCGATGGTCCTCGCATCGCCTCAGAATCGTACTCGACAAAATCTGCGTCTTGCTGCTCTGGTGACGAATGTGCTGGATGTTCTGGCTGCGAACTTAGCACACTTTTCGGTGTCCCTCTCGATCGTGAAAGCGAATTCAGCTTGTGAGCACCTCCCTGACTAAGCTTGCCACTGAAACCAAGAGAAGTATTTCCTCTAGACCGAGAGACGGAGTTCGATGTGTGGGCGCCTCCCTGCCGGAGTTTCCCACTAAAGCCGAGAGATTCGTCACCTTTTGACAAGGTCTCATTGGCACGACTGTCGTCGCCCTTCAAACTTCCTTGCTGCTGCTTGTGAGGCGAGTTCTGCTGTTGCTGCGCAAGGAGATTTCGGTGAAAAGCAAGGGGGTCGAATCGAGGAGCTGAAGCAGAGTGCGGTGGCGGCAGCGGCAGATTGCGTTTATCCTGTGAACGACTTTCAGAAGCGGCCATCCCAAACTGTTGCTGCTGCAACTTGCGTTGTTGCTCTGCCATCTTGCGGAGCTGAATTGGCGTCTGGGTACCTGACGAACTAGGTCTTATGAATGAATCTGCATTCCCTGCGCGACCTCGGCTGCTGACTGAACTGATTGGCCTCATCAATGATTTAGGCGGCGTTGATGGTGCTGCAGACATCGTAAAACCAAGCGCGCCGAGTGCGTAAGGGTCATCCACTGGACGGCATTCCTCGAGCCGTGTAGCTGCGACAAACTCTAAGAATCGACGACGATCGGAGTCCTTGAGACCAACCGAGTCCAATGCTTGACTCTGATAAAATGGAGAGCAATGGAGCAAAAACAGGTTAAGGCAACGAGAAATCGCACCCATATGTCGGCACGTAACTTCGTGAGTGGAAGATCAAATGTCACTGTAATGCCAAAGAAGCATTCTTATGTTACACAACAGCCCACGCTCATTTCACGTACCACGTGATTGAGTGCCATGAGTTGCCTTTTCTTCAAGAGTCCAGCCGAAGCAAACTGAGGTGCCAGATTTTGAAGCCCTCCAGATGCCAAAAACGCATTCAATTCTTCTAAGTCACTTCTCTTGTGGAGCGGCTTGTGATGCAAGTGCTCGGTCAACGTCTTGCTCAATCTTCGACGCTTTGATTTGCTTTTTGTTGAAGAGCGATGCGCATTCTTCGCCGCCCTACGGCCGTCTTCGATTTCTGGCCGTCCGCGAGAAGTTGACCGCCCGAGACTGAAGCTGCGTTCTGCCATCGATCTAGCAGTTTTCCCAGCTTCACTCATGCCTTTGCTTAAGTTCTTGCTGGCGCGCCGCACCATAGCTCTTCCTCTTGAAGTGCTACGGTTGTCATCGTCGTCGCCATCGCTGCGACCAGAAAGCGTACGCCAAATCCGGGCACCAAGACTGTTGGCTTGTGGGTTTGCAGCGCGCGCAGCTTTGCGTGCCACGTGCTTTTTGCGACGTTCTTCGAGAGCCTGATATCATAAGAACAAACAACGAGTGACGGATGCGAAGAACAGCAAAACGACTGCATTTAAGGGAGAGTTATACGCTACGAGTGAACAGATCAAAACTGCCAACGATAACGTAGTGGAGTGTACTTAAATCTATGTCAATACCATGCTACTTTAGACGAACCTGTGCCCGGTAAAATGCCAGATCTGCCACTCGCTCTTCCTTTTCTTTAGCCCTTTGTTTGTCCACAACTTTGCCTGCTTTCTTCTTCTCTTCCCTACAGAAATATGTTGGGGCAATATCACAACATTTAAGATTCAAATTCGACCGTTCGAATCTATTCAAAGTGCGTTCAGTTATAAAGCTGCCGTTTGATTGGTAGCACTAATCGTACAGATGGTCAACTTACGCGCGCTCTTCGTCGCGGCGCGTCTTCTCGAATTCAATGTCATCGAAGTCACGCTTGCTCGCTAAGGCACCTCTTCGAATCGCTGCTAGAATCAACGCAAACTATAGAAGATCGCATGAACAAAGCAGCGTATCTTACCAAACCCTAAAACTTCGATACTCGTAATGAAACTTGGAGTGAAAAATCTTGCTGACAAGGGCGAAAGTTTGACGAAAAGAAGAGAGGACGTAATGTAAAACAGATACGGCGCTCACCACAATAATGGCGATAAAGATGGCGGCACCAATGACCACATTACGTGTTGTTAATATTGTGAAAAACGATTCAAAGACAGTTGGCGAAGGCGTGGGTTCGATGGTTGGCACTTGACTAGGAGCTGGGCTCGGAATCAAGGTGAGTGTGGGGATCGGCGTCGGCATATGAGTTGGTTGTTCAGTAGGCACAGGAAAAGGTATCGGTGTGGGACTCGAAGGCGCTGGAGTCGGGACAGGCGAAGGCAAATCAATGATGGCGAAATCGTCGATTGCTACATCACCTGGCGTCATCGCGTATTTTGTGTTGTGAGCATATATTCGAGTGATGCTACGTGTATGCACTACTCAACAGAGTTGAAGAAATCTAAGAAGAAATAGGAAGTGAACGGAAGAGGAACTGTAACGTATCCAGATAGACACATATTTACATTTCTAAACTCAAAACCTGAATCAGAGTCTGGCGTGTGGGTAAATTTGAAGTAGTAAATAGGTGCAAGAGTCATGCTCCTGGTTTGAACCGATGCAATCTCCCAAGGTGCATCCGATCCGAAGGTCTGCATCCCCGTCTGGAAATACAGCGAAGAGTTCGCACAAGCGATGGCTTAACCGGCATGAGCAATTGCGCAATTGCATAAAGAGCAAACTACTAACATATGCATGTTATGCAAGGAATGCGTACGTAAACAAAGTATCTTTTATTACCTTCGACCAAATACTCGTGTAATCAGTGCCAACGCGCGAGACCGACAGAGCCAACGTGCCGATGCCGGATCCGTACATGTGATACCTTGAAAAAAAGTATCGGTGATGAAAACGATTTACAAGTAAAGGGAGTTGACAGGACTCTAGCTGCAATAGGAGAAAGTAATACAGGAATCTCGACACAAATTACACGAAGGCGACTTCAAATTCAAAAAATATCTTACTGAAGTGCACGAGAGCACCTCAAGAATTAGCTAGATAAAATTGATCGATTCGTGTCACGGAAGAGTATAAGTGTATCTACGCACTACCAAAAGGTGACGCCCTGGCTGCAAAAGGTGTGGTTTAAGCGCAGCTCCAGTTGAACCTCAGTCCCGGTGATCCCAGTTGCTTCCGAATACATGTAGTACCCGTCGCCAGACGCACTCGAATCGCCATTTGGGCCAGTCAGAGACGTTGAAGTTCTGCCGCTCCTACGTGTAAATATGGGCGTGCCTTGCGCTTGATTAGGGCTTTGAAAATCGCAATAGCTGGAAAACATGAGAAAAGTTACTGAGTGAGAAGTCGCAATGAGGAAAGAATAAAAACGAGGAAAACTGTGAAAAGTGAAGGGTTCAAGAATTCTACCCATCGTTATTAGTAGAGTCATCAAAACTGCAGCCAAGGTCTGTATCCTTATCCTCGTCGCCTATCTGACAAACAACTGCCGCTGTTGGAGCCGCAGTTGGTATACTGAAGAGCTCACGCCGAGCTTCCGATTTGGCGCCATTAGAAAAATCACTCGCATAAACAAGAGACTCATAAGTGCTACTCTGAGTAACTAAGGAGCGTGATTTGGTCCTATTTGGGGCATTGTATGACATGTTGCTGGATGAACTGACGACACTATGTCGCCGCGAGTCAAGTGTCTTGAGGTCAACTGAAGTCGAAGCACGAAGCACATAATTAGTGCTAATAGGGCTGGCACTCATATGCTCCATGAGACCTAGCGTTGAGGCACCGACCAATATAGCAACACGCAAGCCCAATAGAACCATCGTCCGCGACTCAATCTCGCAGTGGAATCGCATATTATCACGACCTTAGCGTAAAGGCCGTGCCATGTCCTTACCTTGGTCCGTCCTGTTGGACTCTAAGTAAGACTGTGTGTTGGCAACGTTCAACGCAGCGTTCTAATTGGACAAGGCGGATTTTCTTTACTGAAGTACTGAAGTAATACTTATCTTTTATCTTACACTTGTCATCCCGTCGGGTTACGGTTTACGATCTTCTAATACGAGCGGGGCACGATCTTCTTACAGAGATCATGCTTCGTAACAAGTATGGTGCGTTTATACTTACCGCCTCTTCTAATGTGAAGAACCTTCCCCTAAATTAGCAGGAGTTCGCGAAGTGTGCGCTTGCCTTAGGTATGCAGGAAATTGCATGTGGGTGGCCGCTCGGGCGTGCGCACTTGATTAATTTCTTCTGGACCCAGCCTAATTGGACTTCAAGAGCAATTCCGCAAGTGTATTATAGCTCAATACCCCTTTTGGCCTCTCATACTACTTTAGTTTACTTGCCTGGTTGTCTTACTTGACACAATCCCTGAGGGGCCGGAAGTTGATGGCTAACAGGCAAAGAATGAAAACAAATCAACTTCCACTATCGGTAGAAGAAAAGCCATAGGCCGGAGTGGCCATGGAAGTGGTGAGAATGGTCCAAAGTGGCCCGCTCGTCCACGTCCTGAAAATCTGGCGAAAAGAGGAGTTCTCATTCATTCACAGAGGAGGGGTGCACAACGACGTCCCTTGAGCGATCTGAAAGAAGAGTCGCCCAGCTCGCCCACGCCCGAGCGATTGCATGATGGCTGCTTGAACATGGCTTTGGCTTCTGAAAAGCTTTTAATGTTGTCCATGGCCATGCGTTTGCAAGCTAGTTCCCGGGCATCAAGGCCCAATTTGAGGCTGAGATCAGAAGAGGCAACCCCGTAGCGGCCAATAATGGGTCAAGAACTAGGCCATTGTGGTCTTACTCGTTGAATTCACTCTCCATTGGGCCCCTTCGATCTTGCTGCGTGGCATGCAGCTCCGAGTCGAGCTTCTTTGTACGATCGTGGCACTAATTGTTCACAGCTTTTTGCCTTCTCTCTAGAGTGGCACCAGTGGAGTGGTAGAGGGAAGGGATGTTGCCGTGGTGCGAGAGCTCGAAGTGTAATCAATGCAACAATGTAATCTTTAACTGTCTGGGGAATAGTCTACCTGACAGTTGGATGGCATTCAACACAAGATCTGGTATGAAATTGTATGATTTCTTGGTTGATTCGTCATCTACGATCAGAGGTAAGGATTCGTTATTTATGATCAGGGGTATTTGTCGCTGAAAGGTGCCTATGGTGCCAGTCTCGTAGTAGGTAGATCCGGTGGGTTAGTAAGGAACAAGAGGAACAGTGGCGGTACGCAAGGCATCTTCAACGTTGCCGAGGGTTAAGTTATGCATGTGAGATGTTCCTCTTCCAGTGGTGTGCGAAGTGCTGTAAATCTTGTTGATAAAGAAGCAAGCCGCTGGGCTTCAAAGATGGTTTAATGTTAATCGTACTCGGTCTTCGAATCAAAGGCAATGAGGTTGCCTGACTGAAGAAAAGTTGAGTAGCACGTGGAGTCAGCACTTCAGGATTTCTTGCCAAGTATGTTGACAACTACACAGAAGAAGTCTAATGTAAATATCATTAGCTGGGCAGGGTGGGTTTAAGAGTAATATAATCCCTTCCCTGAACACCGCGCCTCCTTATTATGACACGATCTTGAGACCTTATTTAAGTGCTATAAGGAAACAATAGCTACTACCGCGCATCCCGTACGCGTACAATTCTCTCTTCAGAATTGGCCTGTGTTTGTCATTTGGATATGTCGAGTTTGAATTTATCTCAGTCCCCCCGAGAGAGCACTATACTTAATAACTAACATAGAAGGGTGCCATCTAGTAGGCGCTAGCAATGACCTATTTGTCGTAACTGTTGACACGGGCCCAGAGGGACCAGAGTTCGAAACTTTACTGCTGGAAGATTTATGAAGCAGAATTCAGAGCGATTGATAAGTCCTTGAAAGGAAAGCGATTAAACACACATGCCCGAGTGGCCATCATGGAAGTTATGATAACGACCCAAAGTTGCCCGCTCTTCCGCTTCGTGAGGGTTTTGCTAAATAGTTCCGCCAAGAAGGATTGGGATTCTGTGCTACGAAGTTTCTCGGGCGGTCCAGAAGCCCGAAGAAGAATCGCCCATCTTAGGGCGATTGCTTAACCCCCCTTGTGTGTAAGCTTCTACCTAAGCACTGTTCGGGTTCTTGTTGGCTAGATTACGGCCGAAATCCACTTTTTTTAAGGCGAGCTCTTAAGAGCCGAAACATTGTCTGGTATTTTACAGCACCCCCCGAGAGAGCCTTGTGATTGTGAGATAATGGTATTCATATTGAAAGTTTTGAAAATGTATTGGAATTTATGAGTCAAAATAAGGCTCAAGATCATCTATCATCTTCTTCGAATCATTCAAATTCGGTAGATGAGGTCGGAACTACAAAGGGCTACAAGCTTTCAAATTCATTTGTGCTCCAATCCAGCAGTTGGCCCAGCGAGGCCAAATTTAAGCGCAAGGAGGGCAATTTATTGTCCTTGGAAAGTAAGTGTGAATTGAGATAGACAGGGATATTTTGATTTATACTCTTTGATTCCTTCTCGACCGAGTCTGGCTTGAACTTAGCCCCAGCATAGGTTTCAACAAGTATAACCAAACTTTTGTTGCAGTACCACTCACAGTTACATGAGAAAACGCTGATTTCGAGAGATGTATTGACATATTCGCTCATACTTGTTGCCCTTTTCGTTTTTCTTGCTCCTTCATGCGACCAGCTAAGCGAATCGGTAATGGGTCGGGTGTAGAAGTTGCCCCTCGAGACGGTAAACGAAAACCATTCAAGGTAGACTTGCTAATATCGCCGCCATGTGGAATTTGACCCCTAGATTTTGAGACGGAGTTCGAAGTGTGAGCGCCTCCCTGCTGTCGAAGTTTCCCACTGAAGCCGAGAGACCCATTGCCCTTGGACAAAGTCTCATTGCCACAACTGTCGCCGCCGTTCATGGTACGTGTATGCTGCTGACTTTTGATCATCCTACTGGAATTAAGGGAAACGCCGCCTTTAGACAAAGTTTCATTGCCACGACTGTCGTCGCCATCCTTATTTTTTTGCAGTAGCCTTTTTTCCTTACTGAAATCGATGTAATCCTTGCCCGTCGACAACATTTCATTGCCACGACTGCCGTCACCGTAATTTCGTCGATGCTGATGCTTCTGGGGCGAGATTTGCAGGTGCTGCGCAAGGAGATTCTGGTGAAAAGCAAGGGGGTCGAATCGAGGTGCTGAAGCATTGAGCGTTGGTGGCAGCGGTAAATTACGTTTACTTCGCGTTCGACTTTTCGAAGCATCAGCTCCAAACTGTTTTTGACGCAACCAACGTTCTTGCTCCGCTATCTTGCGGAGCTGAATTGGAGTGTGCACGCCTGGCGAGGTAGGTTCTAGTTCTAACTTATGGAGAGATTCCCTACTGCCCCTGCGACCTCGGCTGCTGACCGAACCAATTGGCCTGATCTTTGAATTTGGAGGTGTTGTCGATGCCGGAAACATCGTAAAACCAAGCGTGCCAAGTGCGTAGGGGTCTTTTACTTGACGACTCTCTTCGAGCCGTTTAGCAGCGACAAACTCTAAGAATCGACGACAATCGGAGTCCTTGAGACCAACTGAGTCCAATGCTTGACTCTGAAAATATGCACAGTCGTGAAGAATAAACAGATTTAAAGGTAGTAAAAGCACAGCCATCAAGATCGAAGCGCTCACTTAAATGCTGCAACTACGTAGTATGTCACTGCAGTAGCAAAGGATAAAAAATGCTAAGCGTTGAAAACAAGAAATATTAGAAAAGGGAGAAAAAAACTCGCGAACTTACCACATGATTGAGTGCCAACAGTTGTTTCCTCTTTATGAGCCCAGCTGAAGCAAATTGAGGTATCAGATTCTCTAGCCCACCGGATGCCAAAAACGCATTCAATTCTTCTAAGTCACTTCTTTTGTGGAGCGGCTTGTGATGCAAGTGCTCGGTCAACGTCTTGCTCTTCCTTCGACGCTTTGATTTGCTTTGTGTCGACGAGCGATGCGCATTCTTCGCCGACCTACGGCCGTCTTCGATTCCGGGCCGTCCGCAAGAAGTTGATCGACCGAGACTGAAGCTGCGTTCTGCCATCGATCTAGCAGCTTTCCCAGCGTCGCTCAAACATTTGCTTAAGTTCTTGCTGGCGCGCCGCACCATAGCTTGCCCTCTTGACGAGCTGCTGTTGTCATCGTCGCCATCGCTGCGACCGGACAATGTACGCCAAATCCGGGCACCAAGACTGTTGGCCTGCGGATTTGCAGCGCGCGCAGCTTTGCGTGCCGCGTGCTTTTTTCGACGTTCCTCTAGAGCCTGATATCATTAGAGCCAATGTTTCGACATGCGACATGGCATCAGGTAAACTTACGTACAATCATGTTCAAAAGCTCTTCAATCGAATCATATACTGACTTCGATTTTTTCTTAACACTCTCTGACAGCAGTTATGAATTACGAGTAAGCATTGACTTCGAATGTGTGCTACATAGAATGTACCTGTGCACGGTAGAAAGCCGAGTCCGCAACCTGCTCTTCTTTTTCTCTGGCTCTTTGTTTATCCACAGCTTCGCCTGCTTTCTTTTTCTCGTTCCTACAAAAAAAGTAATTATTTTGATGACACATCAGAAAGATGTTATGAACCAAACATCAATGACCTCAGATAAAAAAGCAGCGTGTCATCTTTAGCACCAACAATACAGCTGGCCAACTTACGCGCGCTCCTCTTCCCGGCGCCCTTTTTCGGCTTCGATGTCATCATAGTCGCGCTTGCTCGCACAAGCACCTCGGCGCACTGCTGCTAGGGCTAAAGGAAACTGTGGTATATTGCGGAGAATAAGACATGTACCGTTTATAAGAAGATTTGGAATTTCCACCACGATACTCCAAAACTTAAGTTCACGTAAGAATTTCTAGCTCGAGAAAGAAAGAAACGGCACGAAAACATATTCTGACCACTATGACGGCGACGAAGACAACGGCCCCGATGACTACATTTCGAGAAGTTAATATCACGAAAAACGATTGAAATGCGGTTGGCGAAGGCGTCGGCACAATGGTTGGCACTTGGCTAGGAGATGGCGTGGGTTTCAAAGAAAGTGTGGGGATCGGCGTCGGCACGTGAGTTGGTTGTCCTGTAGGAGCTGGAATAGGAACCGGCGTGGGTCTCGAAGGCGCTGGAGTCGGGACAGGCGAAGGCAACGCAATGATGGCGAAGTCGTCGATTGCCACATCTCCTGGGAGTTATCCATTTGAGATGTTATATGAACATTGAAGTAAAGTAGAAAGTGATCTAGTAGTTGTGGCTGGAAGAAATTCAACAGACCGAAAACGGCACCCATATAAGAAGTTTAAGAAAATAATACTTAAAATAAGAGAAATTGAAACATGCTTCAGAGTGTACTCTTTAAAGGTACTACTAGTAAACCTGGATCGGAGTCTGGTGTGTGGGTGAATTTGAAGAAGAAAACTGGTGGCAGAGTCATGCTCCTCGTTTGCACAGAGGCAAACTGCCAAGGTGCGTCAGATCCCAGGGTTTGCAGCCCCGTCTTATATATGCAATTTAAAAAGAAACACGGGCATTGATGTTGCATGAGTGTTGGCATAATAATGCATAATTTCTGGATAGAGCATGCCACAAGAAATATCAAGGAGGCTGATATGGAATAGGAACAAAAGCTTTCAGTAAACTCATCTCTACCTTCGACCAAACACTCGTGTAGTCAGTGCCAAGACGCGAGACAGAAAGCGTCAATGTGCCGATGCCAGACCCGTACATATGATACCTGGAGTCAATCCAGAGTCAATGATCATGGAAAACACGAAAGCTGCTTTAAATTCACAACAATTAGATATGCAATAGTATGAAACATTAATGTAAAAAAAGCTTTTGTTTTGTTTGATAAGGCAAATTATTCAGGCCTCACCAAAAGGAAACGCCTTGGCTGCAAAAGGTATGGTTTAAGCGCAACTCTAGTTGCACTTCGGTCCCTGTCATCCCGGATGCCTCCGAGTACATGTAATACCCGCCGCCTGATGAACTTGAGTCGCCGCTTGGACCAGTCAGAGACGTTGGAGTTCCACCACTTCGTCGCGTGAACGTTGTCTCGGCACCCGTTTCAGAAGGAGAATTGAAACTGCAATAGCTGGAAAGAACAAATATCAAAAAGAAATAGATGAAAACAATAAGGATGAAGAAACCTTATGGTAAATATATGCATGCACTAAATGATTTACCCTTCGTTATCATTTGAATTGTCAAAGCTACAGTCGAGATCAGCATCATTGTCCTCGTCGCCTGCTTGACAAACAATCGCCGATGTTGGAAGTACCGTCGGCGCACTGAAAAGTTCGCGCTGGACATCACGAGCGCTATCATCCGCAAAACTACTTAGATAAGAGAGAGAATTAGATTTTCATCTTGTGTAGGTGACGAGCGTACGTTGGCATCGAGGGTTGGGCTGCGCGCGATGCCGTTCGAGGAATTGCCGACACTATGCCGCTGCGAAGCATTTGGCGTCTTCGGGTCAACAGCAGATGAGGCGCGAAGCATGCGATGAGTGTTCGTAGGGGTGGCTCGGGTCTGAATCAGTACACTCATTAGTAAGAGGGCCTTCGCCAAAATTACACGTAAGGCCGACTGGCCGATCCAGCGGGTTCGCATTGCGTAGACCACCGCAGAAGCTTTGAAGCGTACGCTACGGACCGACTTAAACTTCCCGGGATACACAAGTTAGTTCACATCGTGATAGTAAATTTCGTGGTTCATGAGTTCATGTTGCTGGGCAATATTTGATGAAGCGTTCTCATTGGACAACACTGAGTACATTTACTGATAAACTGAAGTATCGTTCTCAAAGTTGTCATCCCGACCGATCCCGGCTTCCCGGCGGGTTACGGTTACAGTTAGGCAGTTAGGGGATGGATTTTTGTCTAGTCTAGTCTAGTTAATACTCTCCCAATAACAAAGAAAAACAGGTACACAGTAGTCACAGAGGCACATAAAGTAAATATGCTGCTTATGGGAGGGATTATGGACTTTCTTTACTCTCTATAGTTTGGCCTTCTGGAGAAAATTTGCTAGCGCGAAAGCAGCACATGTACTTTTTTTGGTGCCTCTGTGACTACTGTGTGCTTGTTTTTCTTCGTTATTGGGAGAATATTAACTAGACTAGACTATAGTAATAATATTTGGAATACAATAAGTTCCGGGTAGCAAAAGCGGGGGATTACACTCTCAGCTCTCTTAGCTAATTCCAGTACTGCTTTATAAGAAGGAATTTGTTGTCTAACAGGTGAATGTACCGGATTTGAACCCTCACTCTCTTAACGTGGCAGCCTCTTAACACCCGGAACTGACTTACGTGATAGATTTAATCGACAGAAGTACGGAAGACAGGGGGCAAAATGTATAAAGATATTTCGCAGGGAAGTCGCAATTTCTTATCTTTCCGAGAGATGCTGGTTAAACTTTCTACCATCTAGTTGGCGTCTACCGAGCCACCTGAGATGGACTGGGAATCCTGGAAGGGAAATGCTATGGGTCTTTTGGGGTATGAATTACGAGTTACTCAACCAAACGGTAAAAGGGCAGTTCCGGAGTCCAGTCAGACTTATTCTGCGAATTGAGGATAATAAATTGAAGAGGAGGTGATTCTTCGTCTAAGAGGGGGGGGAAATATATTTTAATCGGATCTTGATCTCCTACAATCGAAACCCAACAAGATCGGAGATGTCATCCATTATGGTGCGAGACGGCTTTGTACTAAAATTCAACGCGTTCGATTCCCTGCTTCGCTTCGCTTGCGATCTTGGCGGTGGCAACGAACTTGGCCTAAACTTGGCTTTATGACTGTGAACCACATGAGCCCGAGACGAAGACGAAGACACTCCTCTATTCGTAACGACCGCGACTGCATGAGCGTCAGCTAGTTTCGACCGATCCATCGAATAACGTGCTTGCTCAAATTTGTAGGCTTGCTCGCCCGATCGCTTCACTTGTTCCTTCATGCGATCAGCTAGTCGACTTGGCAATGGTTCAGGTGGAGGAGGTGCTCCTCGCAACGGTACTCCAAACCCGCTCAAAGTAGATCTACTTGTACTTCCCACGGCTGAGTCATTGTCACGAAGAGAACCCCGAGCCATCGACATCGATGGTCCTCGTACTGTCTCAAGCCCAACTTCATCAAAACTCTCCTCGAGCTTCTCAGGAGAAAAGCTATCTAGCTTAACGGGCAACCTCACAGACCGTGATACAGAATCCGGTCTGTGAGCACCTCCCTGGCCGAGTTGCCCACTGAACCCAAGAGAACTGTTACCCATGGATCTTGAGATGGAGTTCGATGTGTGAGCGCCTCCCTGTCGAAGTTTCCCACTGAAACCGAGAGACCCATTGCCCTTGGACAACGTCTCATTGCCACGACTGTCGTCGCCGTTCATGGTATGTGAATGCTGTTGGCTTTTGTTCCAACTGGAGTTAAGAGAAGCGCCACCTTTAGACAAAGTTTCATTGCCACGACTGTCGTCTCCGTAATGTATTCGATGCTCCTGTTTTTGAGGCGAGTTTTGCTGCTGCTGCGCGAGAAGATTTCGGTGAAAAGCAAGGGGATCGAATCGAGGAGCTGAAGCAGAGTGCGGTGGCGGCATTGGCAGATTGCGTTTATCATGTGAACGGGCTTCCGAAGCCACCATTCCAAGCCGTTGCTTCTGCAACTTGCGTTGTTGCTCTGCCATCTTGCGGAGCTGAATTGGAGTGTGCACGCCTGGTGAGGTAGGTTCCAACTTATCGAGAGATTCTCTGCTGCCCTCGCGACCTCGGCTGCTGACTGAACTGATTGGCCTGATCAATGATTTAGGCGGCGTTGATGGTGCTGCAGACAGCGTAAAACCAAGCGCGCCGAGTGTGTAGGGGTCTTTCACTTGACGACTCTCTTCGAGCCTTTTAGCAGCAGCAAATTCTAAGAATCGACGACGATCGGAGTCCTTAAGACCAACCGAGTCCAATGCTTGACTCTGAGGACACGAATATCAATGAACCAAAGTCAGATTCTGGCGACGCGCATGTACAAGACATCCTTAAGAACAAAACAGAGATTCAATTAATTTGACAACATACAAATCAATTGCAACCTAAAAATGGGAATCAAAGAATCCACGCTCAAGTTACGCACCGCATGATTGAGTGCCAACAATTGTTTCTTCTTGATGAGCCCAGCTGATGCAAATTGAGGTGCCAACTTGACCAGACCTCCAGGTGCCAAAAATACAGTCAACTCTTCTAAGTCACTTCTTTGGTGGAGGGGCTTGTGGTGCAAATGCTCTGCCAAAGATTTGCTTTTCTTTCGGTGTTTTGATTTGCTTTTCGAAGAGGACCTAGCTAAGTTTGAATGTCGTTCGTTCTCGATTTCTGGCCGTCCGCGAGAAGTTGACCGACCGAGACTGAAGCTGCGTTCTGCCATCGATCTAGCCGCTTTCCCAGCGTCACTGAAACCTTTGCTAAAGTTTTTACTGGCGCGCCGCACCATAGCTCGACCTCTCGACGAGCTGCGGTCGTCGTCGTCGTCGCCATCACTGCGCCCGGACAATGACCGACGAAGTCGAGCAGCAAGACTGTTGGCTTCTGGGTTTGCAGCGCGTGCAGCTTTGCGTGCCGCGTGCTTCTGACGACGTTCCTCGAGGGCCTGGCACAGTTATCCCAGAAATTAGCAGTATCGAGTTGCAGTCAAGAGCTCTCCCTTACTATACTACGAAATATCTGTCCTTAGTGTAGTAGACGCAAGTCTCTTTCATTTATCTCGACATTCATCATATTACGAGTAATCAAAATTTCCATAATTGCAAGCTTTAAGTTCGCCACGTACATCAAAACCATGCTATTTCAGACGAACCTGTGCCCGGTAAAATGCCAGATCTGCAACTCGCTCTTCCTTTTCTTTAGCCCTCTGTTCGTCCACAACTTTGCCTGTCTTCTTCTTCTCAATCCTGCAGATGAAGAGCAAATATAAGCAATGTTACGGCGGCAATGCATCTTCAATTAGCAGAATATCCCAAAGTTGAATAATCCGGACGGCAATCTCATCACCATAATCGAGAGGCAAGCAAACAAGGAGAAGAAGATTCACTTACGCGCGCTCCTCGTCGCGGCGCGTCTTCTCAAATTCAATGTCATCGAAGTCACGCTTGCTTGCTAAAGCACCTCTTCGAATCGCTGCTAGAACCAACGCAAACTGTGACAGTACAAACAACTGAATCTAAGACGTTGCATTAAAATGTCATCCCTTCAATTATTCTAGTCGCGAAAGATTACTCGAATGATAAGAGTTTGACAAGAATGAAACAATAGCCCAAAAAGTAGAAGCTGTAGCTCACCACTACGATGGCGACGAAAGTGGCAGCGCCAACGACGACGTTACGAGTTGTCAATATTGTAAAAGTTGAGACGAATACGGTTGGCGGAGGCGTCGGCACAATGGTCGGTGATTGGCTCGGAGCTGGGCTTGGAATCAATGAAAGAGTTGGGACTGGCGCCGGCATATGAGTTGGTTGTTCAGTAGGCGCAGGAAAAGGTATCGGTGTGGGACTCGAAGGCGCTGGAGTCGGGACAGGCGAAGGCAACGCAATGATGGCGAAGTCGTCGATTGCCACATCACCTGACGTCATTGCATGTGTTATGATATTTACATGCTCTAAATGCTGAAAGTGTACCAGGAGTTGTAGTCTCCAGCAATTGAGAGATCAAAAATAACACAGACAAAAAATCACGATAAAAGTGATGGTAATAGGTATGGTACCACCGCCACGACAATAAGGAAAACAAAGTTTCATCTACTTGAACTATCATCACGAGACCTGTATCGGAGTCTGGCGTGTGGGTAAATTTGAAGTAGTAAATAGGTGCAAGAGTCATGCTTCTAGTTTGAACCGATGCGAACTGCCAAGGGGCATCTGATCCGAAGGTCTGCATACCCGACTGAAAGGTGTGCGATAAAGAGAAAATGTGCATAAATTAAAAAGCTAACGCGAGACAAAACTGGGTAGACGCGAGACAAAACTGGGTACCTTGGTAATGTCGGAAATGGCTAACAATCAGGAAAAATGCAAGATATGATCAATGCCCATGGAGCTACTTAGAACTGAAGCTAAATTTCGATTACCTTCGACCAAACACTTGTGTAATCAGTACCGACGCGCGAGACCGAAAGAGCCAATGTGCCGATGCCGGATCCGTACATGTGGTACCTGTAACAAAGCGAGCATGTGACGATGTAGTTGGAGGCGCAAAGGGTAGGCGACAGGACATCGACTGTGAGAAGACGAGCAAGTAAACAGGAATATCATAAACTAGAGCTAGGCACAGTTTCATGGACGCCATTAAAAGAAGTGAGGCGTCGCAAAACGCAGTACATGCGCATGGTGAATCACCGTTTACTAAACCTACCAAAACGAAACGCCCTGGCTGCAAAACGTGTGGTTTACTCGCAATTCCAGCTGCACTTCGGTTCCGACTCCAGTTGCTTCCGTGTACATGTAGTACCCGCTACCGGTTGCACTTGAGTCCCCGCTTGGACCAGTCAGAGACGTTGAAGTTCCGCCGCTCCTACGTGTAAATGTGGGCGTGCCTTCCGCTTGATTGGGGCTTTGAAAATCGCAATAGCTGGAATAAAAGTAGATAAAAAGGTTTCTGAGTGAGAATCGAGTGGTCGCATGAATTGATAGAATGAAATGGGCTGCGGAATACAGCATGCAGTGAAAGGATTATAAGGGTATACCCGTCATTATAAGTAGAGTCATCAAAACTGCAGCCAAGGCCTGCACCTCGGTCCTCGTCGCCTATCTGACAAACAACTGCCGCTGTTGGAGCCGCAGTTGGTATACTGAAGAGCTCACGCCGAGCTTCCGATTTGGCACCATTAGAAAAATCACTCGCGTAAACAAGAGCGCCATCGATGGAAGCGCGATCAGATGACGAGCTCGTGTTAACTTTCATGATTGATCTGCCGATACTATGCCGCTGTGAGTCAGCCATTGTCTTTGGGTCGACGGCAGTCGTAGTGTGAAGCATGCGCTCGATGCCAACAGGGCTAGCGCTGATATCTACCACGACACCTAGTAATGAGGCCCTCAACAATCGAGCACGTAAGCCTGCCTGGCCCATTTGAATCAATTCCGTCCCTAGAGGCGGGTTTGCATTTTATCGCAACTGAGCTATACCATCGTGAAGCTAACATTAGACTTGTTGGTTGGCAGTTCGGTACTACATTAACAGAGTCGTCTGTCTGTAGCTCGGCAGTAACTATAGGTAATTACTTAGTACTGAATTACGTATTAGTAGCGGCATACACACCGCACACCGGCACATCGATGAATATTTCGCAGAGGGTTCTCATTGGAGGGACGGACCAACCCTTGTTTTTCCCATTAACCGTTTGTGAGAGTAGATGCTGAGCCTTTCAATGGCCCTAATAATAAGCATTCTACCGTTTTGAGAGTAGATGGTGTTTTGGGAAGGCTAGGAGGACAGCTATCGCTGGAGTCGCGATTCGAAATGCTTTTTATTAGGACCATTGAGAGGTTCAGCGTTCGTTGCCAGCGAGAACACCTCGGCGTTAGCCTCAACTGTGGATAGCGCTTCTAGACATCGTTAGCCTCCGTCAGCCGTGCCCTTGAATCAAGGCCAACCACTACAGGGGTGGTCGTTTCCCACCCGTTACGTCTCATCACCCTTGGTTTAGTCTCGTAGACGACAAGCAATCGCGGTGGACTAGCACGATATCAAGGATGCTGCTTCAACAGCTGATCGGTATATCTAGTTGTTATCTGGTGGCATAAGCAGCACCATGGCGGTCAACAACACGACCAGCCAGGCCAATACCAAATGCAGAAGCGAAGGGGGCTCCGTGCGAGTTGCGAGTTGCTGGCTTATGGAATTTATG
>Ga0307982_1001655_pt1 | contig 18141 bp, 4 predicted proteins | sample OrgLakmetagen989_FD_201847 | JGI IMG/M metagenome (GOLD analysis project Ga0307982, IMG submission 201847) | Saline water microbial communities from Organic Lake, Antarctica - #989 | ecosystem: Environmental > Aquatic > Non-marine Saline and Alkaline > Saline | place: Antarctica: Organic Lake... | reverse complement strand
GGACCCATCCTTGCTTCGCCAAGGTGATGCTTATGAGAACAGTGACAGTGAGAACAGTGACAGTGATGGCAGCGAAGGTCACGATGGCAGTGGGAGTAATGGCGAGTTTGACAGTGACATTGGCGACCTTGATAGTGACGGGGAGCAAGTTGAGAGGCCACCTAGTAGAAAGTTCCAAGGTCACAGCAGTTCTCAAGCTATGAATTTAGATCAGCCGCTGGCCTCAATTACAGCATGCGTAGAGACAAAACCTTACCGCCGTTCCACTGAAAATTTTGATTCACCGTCGTTGATGGCAATCGCAGGCGTGAAAGTTGAGCCGCTGCGGTTAGTGGCCTCGGCACCGTTTGCTTTAGCCATGCAATTTTACGTAAGCAACGGCCCTCTTATGGCGTACTTCGCAAGTAAAAGCCAAGAGGAAACTTCCACCGTCAATGTACAGTCATCATCACTACCGTGGAATGCGTCACCACCACCAAGATCAGATGTAGAGGCCAACCAGCCCTGGGATCCTCCTCGAAGGAATGACGTACCTTACTTCGGTACCTCCTCTTTTCCATTAACAGAGACTGGTGGAACTTCGTTATCTATATCTGCTCGTCCCAATAACTTCACTGCTGATGAAAGCGGCAATCGCAGTCATTCGGAGGTAATGCCTCCTGGGAAGTACGCGCTGCGCGTAAAACTTACGGTGAGCCTCGCGTCGCCCACTCTCTTGCTTCCCATCGACCTGGACTCTGCACTCACGGGCGGTCTCCTCGTGGATCTGGGTGAGGTGGCTACAACTGTCGAGCTTGAGGGTGCGTCATGCCTAAATAGTAATAGCAGCAACAGCAGCAGCGACGAAAGAGGAGCGAACGGAAATAGTGGTCGAACACAAGATGATGCTCTGAAGTCGAAACCACGTGGATTTTTGGTTCCATCGCCTGCCCCTGCCACAAGTACTTCATTGCCCTCTATGACATCACCTCAACAGTCAATGCCCTCGATGGTGGTGGCAAAAACTTCGCTGCATGTGCAAGGAGCTCTGGTTCGGGACGTTTCAAGCGGTGGTTCGAGCCTCTTGTTGCCCATAAATGTAGCTGTGCTTGTTCGGTTGCCTCTCAGTGCTTATGTGCCACAGCTTGCGGTTGACCAACCAGTTGCAAGGGCAGTAGCTACAGCTTTGCTTGGAGCTGGATCCTGCCTCAATTCTGGTCCTACGTCAGCCCATGAACCTTCTTTTGACCGAGCGAGTGATGGGAAGGATGGTCGCATTCCGATGTTTTCTTCATCTGCTCCTGAAAACAATACCAGCAGTAGCCACCACATCTCCTCTGCAGACTTGCCTACCGAGGGGGTGTCGCCCACTACAGCGCTGTTAGTGGTCAAAGTTTCACCCGTTGTGACATGCTTGTCAGAAGCTACTTTAACGCTCGCTCTCCGTGCAGCTGCAGCTGTAACTGCTGCTCTGCCGCCGCCATCTCCATCATCGTCTCCAGAAAATGTACCCGGAGGAGTAGGAGGAGGAGGAGCAACAGACTGTACTACAGGTACGGCTCATATATAAATCACGTCAAGTGCATTTCACTCCATACTTGAAGTTTCATTCTAGTTATCGCAGTTTTTATATTTATTCTATGTCCCCTTTTTGTACTAAAATATGTTTTGATTGTCTTTATCACATAGATATAGAGCCAGCGACGACGCCTATTCCTGAAGTTTTGCCTTGTGCAATAGTAGTGGTTGCAGATGTGGCGTCTGTAGCCGTGACAATTGCAACAAGTGAAGGAGTTTGTAGCAACGGTTCTGATGAGCAGTGTGCATCGCTGTCCTCTTCGCCAATCGCTGAAGGCAAAATCAGTGGCATTTCGTTGGAACTGAAAGTGAACGCTGGGCATGTTTCGCACTTTTGTCTAGCCACCAGTTTGAAAATTGGTGGAATCGAGTTCTTTGATCGCCGAGTTCTTGAAAACGAGGAAGCCAACAGCAGTCTTGGCGTAGGTAACTGCAGCTCTATTTCCGTAACGCCGATGGGCAACCATGCAGAGCGTGCCGATGCTTGGAACGATCGCCCTCGTGAAACACTTCTCATTGGCCGCGTTCCTGGCTTGACCAATGATTCGTCATCATCCGACTCTCAAGCACCGCACGTGTCCGCTACTTTTTCAGTGCCCATCTGTGCTCTAACAGCCCTTACAGGTGGTCACACTGGCTTGAATAGCAATGATGGCAACAGAAATGGAAATAAAGAGTCTGCTGTGACCGCTCATATTTCAATAGCTCCGACTCGAGTTGCTGCACTGCCAGCACCCACAATGGCTCTCATGCATGCAATTGACGTCTTGATGAGTGCGGCAGCAGCAGCGACAGCAACGAAGTCAACCGAGGCTCATGCAGCAGAGCAACAGCATGCACGTGAAATTTCCAGAAGCAGTTCTGCGTCTCATGACCGTTCGTCAAGGCGAAACATGAGTGGAAACTTCGTTGAAAGGGACGGGAGTTATACTCCTCGACCGCCTGAAACAGCAACAGCCATAACTGGACCTTCGGAGAAAAGACAGTCAGTTTCTCGGATGTCACCAGGGCCTACTAGTATGCGTTCATTTGCTCCACCAAGAGATCGTGAAGATCGTCGCCATGGCACTCAACCGAATTCGTCAAGGAATACAATGAGACGAGCTACCTCAGAACCTCTCCATACTTCTTCTTCGCCTGCGACAAGAAATATTCCATCATCGGAGGCTGTAAAGCCACCATCTTTATCTCAATCGCATTGTAGTAGATCTTTGTCACCTGACCTGCCTGTCGGCCCTGGAGTGGGTTGCAAGGTCGGATGGTTGCAGGATTTGATTCCAGTACCAGTCAAGGTCAAGTTGGATATTGCACCGTGCGAAATGTGGGCTCTGGACGGATGCCACGCCATTCTAGTACTTGTAAACGGTGCTCTGGAGGCATCGTTATTGCCTCATGAGCTAACTATGCGCGGCGATGCTGTGCACTGCCCTCGTAATAATAGAAAGACGTGTCATCGCAGCGATGCTGCCGGTCGCGAAAGCAACAAAAGCGGCAGCGGTAACATTAGCCATATTGGCCACAGTAGCAGTAGTGGTAACGGTGAAGGGAGCATCAATCTTGACAGCCCCTGCATACTGAGTGCAAGAGCTGCTCCTTTTGTAACTTTGGACTTGAAGGCAGGTGCTTCGATGCGGGCGGGCCCTCTAGATGCCCAGCCTCTGAAAGCTGACCGATGCACTGAGCTCACATCGTTACCGAACCTTACAGTAGCTTACAAATGCCGCGCTCTTACCTTGAAAGATTCTTCGTCTTCGCCCAGTGCTATGGCGGTACCAGCTCATGCCCGTACTGGCTCTGAGGGCACTAGTGCGGATGCACATTCTCCTACTGCGGAGCTTCGGTTAGTAAAATTGGCACATTCAATGGAAGTCAACTTGGCTCCATTGTCTATGTCATTGAATTTGGCAACCTTAGCTCCAGTGATCGGCCTCATACAGCGGCTATCTATGGAGTGGGCTTTCGCCACTGCTGCTGCTGCTACTGCTGCGAGGACTCCAGCATCCAACCAGGAAATTTTTTCTTCGTCCTCTGATAGCATTCATCATCGCAAACGCGCCGTGGAGTGGGCTAGGGCCAAAGAAAATGCTCGAGCCAAGAATTCCGCACAAGTAACAGGTGCTACTCGACACGGAGCCAAGCAACCATCATTACAATCAGGACATTCGTTATCACACTCCAAGAATAACCAGGCTACCACACCGTCTCGGCGCACAATGTACCGAACCTCGTCGTCTCAGTCTCCTCGCAACCGTACGCCTTTGCATAGCATGAACAACACCAGCAGCACCAGCAGTAGTACTAATACATGCCCCGACGTGAAGGAAGGAAGCGACGGCATGCCAGTGCTGGACTCATGGAGTGCAGCGCTCCTGTTGCTGAGTGAAATGGACGTGCATTTGCGCAGTGGTGGTGTTCATTTGGTGGTGGTAGAACCAAGTGCGATAGACTCAAACATGAACTACAGCCCCGATATCAAACCCAACGCCAACTGCAGCAGTAGCAGCGGTAGCAGTGGCAATGACTCCACTGGTACTGCAAGCAGAGAGAAGGCAGTGCTCCAGGTCTCTCTTGCGTCGCTTGAAGGCACGGCCATGCTCCGCCACGCTGGCCGTCGCAGCGCTCTTCTCATTGGTCCAATTGCAGCCGACGGCTCGGCCCGCATCGCGTCACCGACGGCTACTCTGTCGACTTCGCCAACTGCACCAACCACGGCATTCCCAACTACTGATGCTGGTGCTGGTGCTGCTGGTGAGGTGGTGGTTGCCGCTGGTGCGGCACTCGGTACCCTATCAATTGGGTTGCAACCGCACTTGGCCGCTTGGTACTGGCACCGGGGCTTGGAATGCTGGGAGCCTTTGATTGAGCCATGGTCGGTCTCTTTGGGCGCTCAACTTCAACTTGCATCGCTCGTGCAGCTGCCTCAGGGTGTGCCCTCTGCAGTGCCTTTGCCTGCGCGTCTTTTACCAACCGAAGATGAAGTTCAAGACCTTTCGTCTTCAGCTGCTGGCTGGGCTGACAATCAAGTAGGAGAAGAAGGAGCACCATCGGAGTCTTTGTCTGGTGGCGTGCACCAATCTCCTGGCACTTCAGCTGTAGTAGCCTCAGCCAGTTCTACTCCTTTGACGCCGCGTTTGCAAGCTGCCCGCTTGGCCGCGGCTTTAGCTTGGGACTCTGTCACAGACTCGCCGCGGGCGCTGTCGCAGTCACTGTCGGACGCTTTCCTGGCGACTCTAGAGAAAGCAGGCGTGGCGCGGCGGTCGAGCAGCAGTAGTGGCAGCAGCAGCAGCAGCAGCAGCAGCAGCAGCGGCGGCGATAATGCCAATCCAAGTTCAGCGCCGCCTTCGCCAGGTCTCAGCGCTGCCTTTGACCTCAACGCTGCTGCTGGTTTTGAAGCCTCTGACGCACCTTCGGCAGCTGCAGCAACGACGGCGACGGATGCTTTTACTTCTCCTGCGGAAGAAGCACGCACTTCGGTTGGCTCCTCGTCTGCGGTACCATCTATCGTGAATTCATCGCTCGACTCTTTGCGCGGAAGGCTGCCAGATCCGTTAGATGACATCAAAGAAGATGTTGAAGAAGACAAGAACAACGAAGAGGATGAAGATGACATCGCGGACGAAGATGATGATGATGAGTTAGATGGCACTGCCGCAGCAGCCGTAGCAGTTGCAGTTGCGTCTCCGAAAAGGCTTGAAATCAATGTCTCAGAAGCATTGCTCGAATCCACCGCGCAGCTTCTAGCGTCTTGCGCGAATGTAACATCGGGCGGAAACAACGCAGCAATGGCCCTGGAAAACAACACGGGTTCCAAGCTTTGGTTCTCTACCAGCTCTAGTTCGAGTTTTGGCGTTGGTATCAATGGAGGTACATTCTTCGTGTACTCGCTGGATTGGGTCTGAAGTTTTTTTTAACAACACATTACTCCTTGAAGTATGAAATTATTTCTTTTAGCTATTCATTCGTATTCTAACCTTCAACTCTTTCCTTTGAATATCTTATGTCCTCATGAAGGAGCTATTGGTGGTGTGACCGAGGAAGTGTGCTTGAAACCTGGACAGCGGGTAAGGCTGCCCCGGGAAGGTTTCTTGTGGCTACGACTCGCAGAACCTCTTCCTTCTCACCTTCCTCCTCGGGCTGCGTATACGTCGCATTTACAGTATGCCTCCTCCAGCCAGGAGTCGCTCTCAGATCATGCTACTGCTTCTGCTGCTACGGTATCAGCGCTGGAACGCATCGGGCCAATACCTCTGCGCGCTCAGTCTCCTCAGGTGCATGGTGTAGGCGCTTGCGCAACGCTCGTCGTGTCCCCTCACAGCGTGCCTGCTTCAGCTTCAAGAAGCAGCAGCAGCAGCAGCAGCTACTGTGGTGGCAACCAGATTCGTCTGTTGCGGGCCCGATCTACGGTGCTCGTGCGCAACGCGACTGACTTGCCGATGCGTGCCTCTTTGCTGGCCCATGCCACCTCGACTTCCCCCACTTGGGGCTGTGTTTTGCCACCTGGAGATGAGGCATGGGTACCGGTGTGGGCAGCAGCGAGCTGTTTAGAGAGAGGCTACCTTTCCTTCGCACCTCGGCACGCCGTTGCGACGGCTGTAGCTACTGCAGCAGCAACCGATTCTTCCGCCTCAGCAGCTGCAGCAGCGTCGGCAGTTCCTACTTCTCAAGGGAGTGCACTTTCGTCTGGAACACCTCCATCGAACGTTCCTGCGGTAGCAGCAGTACCTGCTCGACCCGCGACCATAGATGAAGAGCTTGAAGAGCCGTTTGATGCGGTCAGTGTGCCCCTCGCGCCACCGGCGCCAGCCTTACAGCAGCCACTGCCGATTCGCATGGGTGGCTGCTGCGGAAACGGCCTCGGCAGAAGCACTGCTCACAACGCTACCTCCACTGCCGCCTCTGAGGAGACGGAGGCTAATGACTGCAGTGACGGCACAGCCGATGCAGATGCCACCGGACTGTCGACCTCTGTGTTGCACTTCCACCGCCGGCGGCGGAACAGCAGCAGCAGTAGTAGCAGCCTCCTTGCACTGCATCTAGGCCTGGCAGTCGTGCGTGACCCTGTCAGTGTAAATGCCTCATCAGAAGCAAACAGTGGAGCAGCCACAACAGCAAACGCACTGAGCTATTTTCGTGCGGCGCCCAATTTGATGGCGTTTGTGCTGTCGGCGCCGTTTTGCGTCACGAATGTGTTGCCACGCAGCATCGAAGTGGAAGTGCTCGCTAGAGACTCCCTTTCCTCGTTCGCTACGAGCCCTACCAGTAGCAGTGGCAATAATGGCCCTGTGGTGAACCGCGTGAGTGGGTTTCTCTTGCCAGGGGCTAAACTGCCCTGGCACGGGTGCAGCCATGAACACGCACTTGAAGTCAAGTTTCGCTTTGCGGAAGCCTCGGATAGTGCTCTTGGGTCAAACAGCGGCAACAACAATCGCAGGTCTTTGTGGTCTTCGGCTGTATTTGTGCCGCCACACAGCAACCGGTGCGACTACAGCGATGCGCTCCTTTTTGGCCAAAACAACAGCAGCGACGATATCCCAGAGAAGAATGGCAACCATCGGTGGCCGCACAGCGGCGGCAGCACTGAAGTGCAGCAAGTCTACCTCACTGAGACCGCTGCTGCTGCTGCTGCTCCTGCTACTAGGTCAGAGTCTGGTGCACTGTCAGTGAGTGCCGAAGTGTCACAAAAGGGCGGGCTGCCAGGACAAGTGAATGTGGCCGACGCATCGCGGGCAGTAACCTTCTATGTACCCTGGTGGGTGCGCAATGGCACAGGCCTAGAACTCGAGGTCGGTTCGGCTTCTTCTGCCACTGGCACAGCAACCAGGAGGGCTACCGAGGGAGACTCTCCCCAGATCTTGCCGTTTAGCCCCCAAGATCGGAGTGTGTTGGCTGATAGCGGCGTAAAATCTAGAGCTGCGGCAGTTGGGAGAAGTGCGTTGCGTTCTAGTACGGGAGGCTTTCGTGACCTTCTTGATGCTTCGACGACCAAATATGGAAACCGCAGCGCCAACAATGACACCAACACCAGTAGCAGCAGCCATTCATTGCTGAATGACGGTGGAGCGCTTTGGCTAGTCGCTGATCCCACTGCACCACCGTCGCCACCGCCTCGTCAGTTGCTGGGTTTGGCACCTACGTCTTCGCTTCAACCTTCGGCGAAGCACTTATGTGTGCGCGTGCGCAGTTGTGGTGTTTCTTCCGTGGATAATGCGATCGACACTTCGTCTTACCCCGCAGCTACGGCTAATGTGGTGACTGCTTGGTCATCACCTTTTGCGCTCAAAGATCATCGCCATCGCCGCCGGCACCACCTCTCTTGCCTTCGATTGGATGCGCTCTCATTGTCACCGCATACTCCAGCGCCTGCGCTTGAATTTACGGGTGACGTCAGGCAAGCACCAGGTTTGTTTGGTCGTTACACGCAAGTGCTGGAGCTGCAGCCGCGGCTGTCATTGGTGAACAATCTGGGGCGCAGTTTACAAGTCGCACAAGCAGTTGGAGGTTTGGGGCCGTCTTCTTCGACTGCCAATTTGAACGAGAAACACAGTCCCAGCTCAAGCGGTCAGTTTCCTGTATCCAGCGACTCGCGAAGGATTTACGGACAATCATCTGGGCTACAGCACTTGCTTCCTCGGGGATTGGGAATGTTGACAGGTGATAACACTGGGCGTAATTTGAACGGAGCTTTAGGTGTAGCAGGCAGTGCCGGGAGTGGTGCTACCCTCACCTTAGCGGCTGGAGCTTGTGCCCCGCTGCATTGGAGCGATGGCGGTGGCCCGAGGCGTATTCATATACGGTTTGAGGAATACGGTGCGCAGTGGTCAGGTCAACTCGATGTCAGTGGTACAGATCTAGGATTGGGTGGTAATTACCACGACGGTGATGATGATGATGATGACGTCGATAATAAAAGCGACAGCGACGACGACACCGTCGATGAAATCAAATTGAAGGGCCAAGGTGACCTTGGGTCTCTGTCATCAAAGGACGCAGCTGTTGTCACTGTGCTGCGACTCTGCAATGCACACACCCACACCGTTACTTTCGTGCATGCGCTGGTGGCGCAGAGCAGACATTCCAGTGCGCTGCGCGTGACGCTCTCACCTTGTCCTCTTGACGCGGTGCCATTTCGGATCGAGAACGCCACCACACACACCATTGCTCATGCGCAAGCTAAGTCTACGAGTGGGAGCGTCGCATGGGCTCAGGTTCGCCCTACCAACACTTTACTGGCCTTTCGATCAACGCCTTATGCGTGGGACGAACCCGAGATGTCAATGCTCCCACTGTCCTCTTCAGAGCATGAAAAAAAAATCCGCAGCAACAGACTCAAGACGAACAAGCTTGCACTCTCTGCCTTGATTGATGAGCGATGGATTGACCTCGGGACTTTTGCGTTTGCTTCTCATGGAAATCACGCGAACAGCAGTGGTGTTGGCACTGGGTATAACGAAGAAGAAGACATTTTCCCGGTGGATTCCGGTGCTCCACCTTACTTGGCTGTGCGTCGCAAGGGGTCGGTGCTCGCTCTCATAGACACCCGCAGTTGTGGCACCGTAAACGAGCACATGGGTTCGCCTTCTTCGTTGCAAGCAGTGCCTAAAATGGTGCGTGCATCCTCAATTTCATCTTCTTCGGCTCGTTTAGATGCATCGGCACCCGATACCACGGAAAGTGAGCCGACTGCGCCTTCTCAACTGCACTCACGAGCACCCGTCTCCCATGTACTCACGTTTCCGCAGCCGAAAGTGCTCTTAAATCAAGACCACCAGCCGCCCTATGTTAGGTCCCTGTGCGTTGCAGTGCGCTTGGCGGGTTTTGGTGTATCTGTGGTGGAGCACGGCTACGCTTTCCGTGACGACCGCAAGGTTGATACGACAAGCATACCTATTGATGGTGGTAGTGGTGGTGGTGGCAAGTTTTCGCCGCGCGAATTGCTTTACCTCTCCGTGACTGAGGTGACCTGTGCAGTAGATGGCGGCATGCTTGCAAAGACAAACACTGGCATAAGGCGAAGCGGCAGTGGTGTAGCGCCCAGTGCTTTGGTGCAGCCCCAGCAAACTAATTCCCCCTTAGGAGAGTTTTTAGAATGCGTGCGCTTCCGAATCGAAGGCGTCCAAATCGACAACATGCTGCCGGACACCCCTTTCCCCAACCTCTTGTGCTTGCGCGATTCTTCGTCAGTTTCTGCTGCTGTTTCAAGTGAGGAAGTTTTGCCATTTGTTGATTCAAGTCCGAAGTCTCCGTCAGTTTCTTCCGCAAAAAGTGCAGCACTAATGAGAGACTTAACCTCAGAGTGCTTCGATTGGGTGAAGGATATCTGGGGAGACAATCAGGAGGCAAGCTATCACCTACACTATAGTGCACCCTTCCTCAATGTGGCTTTGTTGCAAAGCGGGCGGTCTATAAGCGTCGACTTAGCACCGATGGCAGTGGCTGTTGACGGAGCTTTAGTCGCCGCGTTGCTCGATCTGGGCGCTCGCTTGGCTCCGCAATTGCCTTCTGCTCTGAGTGGTGCTATAGCTGCAGCTAAAGCATTTACGCCACCGCCATCGCCACCTCTGCAGCAGCGGCTGTTGCTTTTGCCATCGTTAAGTGCTACTGACAGCAGCGTGAGTGGGCTCTCCCGGCCAGCTCCTGCAGCAGCACAGCAGCAGCCAACGTCACAGCAAGGGGCAAAAAGCTCCCAAGAGGGAAGTCGGACGACACATGTAGGTTCACAGGCGGCCCCATTGATTGGTGCGCTGTGGCCGCTGCGGGAACAGATCTACCGGATGCAGAAGTTCAACCATGGCAGCAGGGGCTTGCTGCGTCAAAACAGTGAAGGGCTGCTTGAGATCAGCACCCTAGCTCCTGGGATAAGCCTCAATTACAGCAGCAGTGGCAACGGCAGTGTAATTAGAAGTACGCAGACCATCAACCACCAAATTCGCGGTGACCGAAGCAAAAAAGATCGCTGCAACGATGAGCAGACGTTGGAGTCAATGCTGAGCCAAATTGAGTCCCTGCACGTTAGCCGAATTCGCCTCGATTTGTCGTTCATTCTGGGCCATGGGCCACGCCGCCTGCCTGAAAGAAAGGAGCAATTAGCGCTCACTTCCGGAAGAAATGCACCTCTTCCTGCTGAAGCTACTGTTGGTCTTAATAGTGGTGGCAATGCGGAGGAGGTAGCTTCTTCTTTAGCTTCAACGAGCAAAATGGCCGTGGCTGATGCTTCCGATGACAACCTCGTTCGGTCGCTGCTTGGGTTGGCGTACCAGCACTACGGCGCCAACCCAGCAGCAACTCAAGGAGGAGGAGGTGTGCGAAAGCTACTAGTCGCTGCCGTGTCGGCATTTGGGAACACCTTTGCCTCCATTGACCGCGCACCTCTGGCCCTTCAGCCGCTTTCCTTGCATGGGCCCAAGATTACGCCCAGTGAGATCGCGCGCCATTACCGAGGGCAAAGCGTGCGTCAGGTGTTCATGCTCCTCGGGACGTCGGTGCTTGTTGGGGCTCCACTCACGGCCATCAACAAGACGATTGTGCGGCTCGGGGACTTGTGGCGTGAACCTCGGAAGGTGGCTGGTCGGCTGTGGCGGCTCGATATGAAACAATGGCTGAAGGCACGCGTGAAAGGCCTGAAGTCGCTCATGATTGCGATGGTCCACAACCTTGCGTACTCCGCTGCTCGTACGTTGCATGGCTTCAACCAGAGCCTGCAGTACATTTATCCGTCGGCTTGTGACACCCATACCTGGGCTTTGTCTAGAAGCAGCACTAGCAGCACAAGCAGCAGCGGCAGCGACCGCCGTACGGTGTATAGCAGTGCATCTACCTTCACCTCAAGCACAACCGACACTGGCGCAGATAGCAGTCACATGGCGCTTCAGCTCTTGCCTCGGCCCATCACCCTGCCCTTTGGCCTGCATCTAGCGATGCGTGGCTTGATTACCGAACCCTGGCTGCTTGGGGTCACTGCGCGCAGCCCGAGTGGCGTCATAATTGGCACTTGCCATGCACTCAGTGGCCTAGTGTTCAAGCCTCTACTGGGAGGGTTCACCCAGCTGGAGTTTACTCTTGGCACCCTCGCCAATGCCACCTTGCCGCCCCAGGTGTGCGATAATGGTGGGGTAGGGGCATCGATGCGCGTGCGACCGCCGAGAGCGTTTGGGGCTCTAGATGGGCGCTTGCTAGCCTACACGCCAGCTACCCCGCTTTCGCCACCAGGGTTGAACTCCTACAGTACGACCACTGCTGCTTCTCACTCAAGTGCAGCATCTGGCACCTCTTCGGGGGAGTCGGGATTCAAGAAGTAACTCGAAAGTTGACAATACGATTTTGCCATTGTGGGAAATGTGTTGGCTGGTGCGTATGAGCATATGTGTAGGTGTTCTAATTCTTTTACAACTGCGACTCCAAATGCGGAAAGACAAGCACACCGTAGTTAATTGTAGCTGCGGAGATAGCCAAAACGCACTGCCCGTTGTGGATATACGATACACCAGAAGCAATAGATTTCTTCAGTCCACAAATAAATATTGCACTTATAGCTTGCTCGTAGCTTCAGTGAAAATCTGTTCAGCTGCCTTCGTTATAGTCCGGCTATACTGGTGATACTGGAATTCAGCGAGGCTACTCATCTGCCCGGATTACTGGCTTTCGTTCTCAGGCACAGGACAGAAAAAAATAAAAATCATTCAATTCAGGGTACCTCATTTTAAAAGCCCCAGAAAATCATAAATCGTGCCTACTTGTTCTTTTTTGCTTTTTCGGTGCCTCTTCTGGTTGCTGCTGGAATTACCGTGGCTTCTACCACCGAAGTTGCGGACTTCGAACGAGCGGTTTTGGGTGCAGTGCTCTTGACAGCTTTGCTGCCGTTACTCACGGCCACATCTGGGCTAGCTTCTTCCGAGATTCCATGCTGCGTCATGAGCTCTGAGGTCACTTCTTGCGATTTCTCCAATGGTAGAACGATGACCTTGCTACTGCCAAACTTAAACGTCACCCACGGGCCTTTCGCTGCTTTCAGGAACCGGTGCACGTCCGCCAAGTTGTTGACAACCTGGCCATCGATCTCGAGCAACGGCAAGTGCATGTCTCTGAAGTCTTCGGCTTCGTAACCGAGCATCAAACTGTGCGGTAAAATAGTGGCGAGGCCAATGATTTGCTGGTCAGTGCGTTCATGCTTGCGCCCTTCAGAATGCCAAACTTCCGCTGTTTGAAGCGTACAGTAATAGGCAATGTTCCCAGTTGTATTCCTCCGGTTGTAATGCAAATGGAGAGGGCAGAACACCAGACCCGCGAAAAGGCAGTACGAGGCTTTGTTGTACCACCGAATGGGGGTGATCCTTGGGGGGTCCTCGCCCAATACTGAAATCTTAACGTGCTTGCCTTTCCGTAAAACCGTCATTGATATGGATTCGCCTATAAGCTTAATGGTCACGGCAGCGCGGAAATCAATGGGAGACACACCGGGACGCTGGATGCGTCCGTCGTTTGACACATTTTCCCCATTGATTCCCATGATCACATCCCCCGGCAACAGCACTCCATGCATGTTGGACACTCGAGAGACCTCATGCACCAAAACACCTGACATGCCGTCGGGCATCCCGAGTGACTTGCGCAGAGCATTGTTTTCGAGGCCTTGCAACAACGGCACAAAACGGGCAAAACCACGCAACTTCGCGGGTTCTCCTCCAGCAACTGTGCCCGCGGAATCGAAGTCTTCGAGCATGCGCTTCAGAACTTCAACAGGCACGATGTACCCTGGTATGATAAATGATATTAAAATGAATCAAGCTTTTGTTGAGGCAAGTAAGGCGAAGTAACATTGCCAGCCGATTTTCGCCCTAGTAATAAATGGGTATAAATCATTATGCTTACCAATGTTGTCTGCGTCTCCGGCATAACTCTGAAATGCTACGCCAACTACTTTGCTGCCCGAAAGCGCAGGGCCACCAGAGTTACCCGAATTGATGGCCGCATCAACAGTCTGCAGTTAAAAAAAAAAAGAGAAGGTTATCACCTAGCACATCAAGTTGGAGAAATATAGTGAACGATGAGCTCAAAGTACACACTTACCACAACCAAATTCTTTTCGTCACTGTGCGAGTACTCGCCCCAATCGATCCGAGACACAATTCCAGCAGTAATACTGATGCCGTCACCTCCCATAGGGTAGCCCACCACATCTACGGATTGCTGCATGCGCGGTGAAACTCCTATTGCCAGCGCCACCGCTCCTTTCCAAAATGCGTCGTTTTCTACTGTGACGATGGCTAAGTCCACCTGGTGCCAAAAGGTAGTAGGTTATACGCATTTCATAAAAACCAAGCATGCAAACACACTTCGTGGAAGCCCACGTTTTAATTAAGAAGATGTGTACTTTTTGTAAAGTCGTTGTGAACTTTTAGCTCGCCCGCTTACAACGGGGAAGAAATTGAGGATGCTTTATAAAAACAAAAACGCGCACTGTGCACCATAGTAGTGCAATCAGCGACAAAAGTGCACTGAATACAATTTCTCACCTGGTGGCTTACGGCGAGAATTTTTGACTCATACTTGTCAAAGTCGCCGTCCCTGCGAACTTGAAACGTTCGCGCAAATGATACTACATGCGCGTTGGTCACTATCAGTCTGCGCTCAAGTGAGATGATGAAACCCGAGCCACTGAGAGACGAAGGAGACTGCACCGTCCAGGGGCGGCCCCAGTCGTTACGGACGGCGTTATTAAAGCATTGCACCACGCCTTTATCATACAGAGTAGAGAAGGAAACGCTTAGAAGAAATCTTCAACTGGTACATAGACCCCTAACATCACTTGAGCTTGCAGCTACATGCTAGCATTCGTGTTACAGCACTCACCTTGGCAGCAACCCTGCATGAGGCTATGTTTATCATCATCTGCTTGACTAGAAGATGATGATGCATCAGCCGGTGAAGACGCCACCACATCCTTTTTGCGCCTTTTACTCGACATGGTCGGCGATTACTGAGTGCAGTGTCGTGTGTAGTGTGTAGCCCTACATTAATACGTCAGTCCAATGACCTGAATACATCAATGAATACGTCAATGTCAGCGTCGTAAAATACGTTATAGCGTACATTGGTGTATCTTGCGTGGCATGTACCGTATACGTATACACTGTATACAAGCGCAAATCTGGCGACTCAGCATGATCAGCGGGATATAGCACATTTCTTTTTTACGCTGGTGGGGCATATGCAGTTTCAGGGTGAAGGATGGAAAGTAGTGAGAGCTTGATCATGGTTTGGGTTTTTGTTTGAACTTGGGCATCAAACTATACCCTTAAATTCGCGTATGATTCTTGTTAGATATTACATTTGTATTGCCTGGGCATGGCTTTATCCAACGCCAAGTACCTAAGTCTGGCCTCGGTTCGCAGTCAACTGCAAAAGCCATGAGTTAATTCTCACGAATGAGGGAAAGGCAAATATGCGCACTAACAGTGCGTAAATCATAGGCCGCGCGCCGCTACTGCTCCCCGTCGCACAAGATCCATCAGCGCGCGCGCCGAACGGCTGGCCTCAGGCCCGGCGCGCTTCGCTGCATCCACAAGCGCATCCACGATTGAAACGCTGCTGCTGCTGCTGCCTGTGTCGTGGCTACTAGGCTGAAGCATCGCTGCCGAAAAACTGGTCACTAGGCTAACATCACCGCTGCTGCTGCCACCGCTGTTATTGCTGCCGTGAACAGGCAAAGGGTGCCACGCGCCAGCTAAGTCGAGAAGCAAAGCAAGCACAAACTGAGGAATGGGCTCTTGGTCTAGAACCAGTGCAGGGCAGAGGGGCAACACGAGCCGCGCAACCGCCAGCGTTAAGACGCAGTCTCGCACGCCACTCCGTTCCTGGCTGCTGTTTGCCTCGCCTCTGACCCCACCCTCTGCAGCTGCTGACGTTTCCACCACCACTAGGGGCGGCAACAAGAGCCTCAAGAGGGCTAAGCCGTGAGCCCGAGCGTCGGCGCCGGGAGCGCGTAGAAGGCGGCTGACACTAGGCACTAACCGGTGTGCTACCACAGCGCGCTGGTCCAAAAGGAGCGGGTCGGCGTGCGTCGCTAAGCCCTGTAAAGCTGCGAGCACGCTGTGCTGCAGCAGCGCGCGTGTAGTGAGAGAGGCCGGGCCGCCGTTACTATTACTACTACCGCTGCTGCTTGCGCCACTGCCACCACTACCGTTGCTCGAGCTACCGACAGCAGCACTCCACGCAGCATCGAGCCGCCGCTTGCTGCCACTACTGCCGCTATTGCTGTCAGGCCGATTCCCGTTGCCGCTTCGAGCACTGGTGCTGCCACCTCCAGCACTGCTAGGATGTGATGGCTGCCGGTCGGTGGTAAAGTCAAGCAGGCGTGCCAGGTCATCGACAAAGTTGGGTGCAGCTGTTAGGGTTTCATGCGTGGCTGGAGACAGCACCAGATGCGCCACCGCGGGAAAGGCAGACGCTGCGGCTGCCAGCCGGTTCGATCCACTCGAGGAAGAGGAAGAGCCTGCAGTAGAGGAAGCGGCAACGGCACCTGCGGATGCGGCAGCCGCTGACGCAGCAGCAGCTGACATCGGTGAGGCTGCTCTGTGGTCGCTGCTCCCAAGAGGAAAGCCGCGATCGGGATGGCGTGCTAAGTCTACTCCACTGCTTAAACCAGCATCTTTGCCATCACCACCATAGCCACTACCACCATTACCACCACCACCACCACCACCACCACCAATGTCATTGTCGCCACCGAGCTGTGCAGATCGACTATCGTGACTGTTGGTGAGGGGCGCTGAATGGCGCGCTGCGGCGGATTGAGGGTCGGCACTGAGCGCTAAGATGTGGCATTCCGTGGCTAAGACCCGTGTTGTGTGAGCCGCGTGAGCCACCAACCACACCAGCAAGCTGAGAGCTGCGCTGCGCACGTCCGGGTGCTGTTCCAGAACTTCAGGGGCGGCCACGAGCCGTTCGAGTTTGTTCAAGAGGCCTTTCTCGAGCGCGGTGACGAGAGCCACCCCGGGGAAGCGAGCACACATCACGCGCAACGCTAGTAAACTCTTGGCACGCACGGCAGCGGCACCTGCAGAGAGAACACTGCTGCTAGTGTTGCTGTTGTTGTTGTTGTAGCCTGCACTGGTGATTCCAACACTACCAACACCTCCATTGTGGCTCCCACCGTGGCTAGTTGAAGGAGGAGGTGCGCCTCTGGTGTCGGCACCCCGTACAAGGCCTGCAATCAAACGGCTTGAGCCCGCGAGTTGAGCTCTCAAGCTCCGCAAAGGGCGGGTAGCCAGGGAGGCAGCAGCACCGCGCCGCATAGGACTGCCCAGGGGCTGCTGAGGCGAGTGCGCTGACGATGATGGAGACCCTCCAATCGTACTACTCGCAGCTCTGGACTGGCCCCGTGCCTGATCAGGCAATAAAGGAGGTGGAGCAGCCCAGCCCCCACCGGGTAGTAACGCGTCCTGTTCGGCGCCATCACCGTCTTCGTGGAACAGCGCCACGATCATGTTCAAGTAAGCCACTTGCAAGCGGCTCGAGGACGCGTCACAGGCGCCACTCACTAGAGCCGCAGCTGCACCCGCGTTGCGCTCAAACAGCCGTGCTACCAGCCGAGGCCCCGCGGCTGCGCCCGCGCCTGGCAATCCCGCCGCGACGACAGCACCCGACGAGGACGACGAAGAGGACGAAGAAGAGCTCCCTGCGCCGCTATTAGTGCTATGATGGTTGTGCTCCGAGTGTGGTGCAGTACCGCGATTGGGACGCGCAGCAGCAGGGGTGCGAAACGCACTTGCTCCTCCTCTGGCTGCCGAAGATGCAGGCGTTTCAGGCGTGGCGGGCGTGTATGGAGTCGAAGGATGCACTACGGCGCTGCCGCGGTCCGTTTCCGGCGACAACAAGGACTGTGGACCTAGGGTCGCCGCACTACTGCTGCTGCTGCTGCTGTTAGGCCCCATCTGGGCATAGGAGACAAGTGGCGCTGGTTCCAAGTCGGGTGGTAGCGGCGAGCCCCTGCCTCCGATGTGGTGGTGGCTGGGGTCGTGACTAGGCGTAGACCACGCCGGTGGCCCTGAGGCAGTGCCGTCTAAACCTGCTCCTTCGAATATTGCAGTAGCGGTGGTGTTGGCTGTATGAGAAGTGTTCGCATCTGCTACCAGGACCCGCCGCAGGAGCAAAGCAAGCGCTGTCGCGGCCGTCAAGTGTAACGCATCGGTGGTCCCACGGTGCTGCGACTGCAAGGTCAAATCCATGAGCCGCAAGGCCATTTCTTGAGTGCAGAGCCGCTTGGCTTGCGTCAGAGGGGCCACCGCGAGCACGTTTTCGACGGTTTTGGCCGCGTAGTGGCACACGATGTCGTCTTCGCCTTCTTGCAAGCACCGGGCTAAGGCCGCCGCTAAAGACGACGGCACGTGCCAGCGAATAGCAGCAGTAGAGCTGGCGGTATCGCTCGCTCCCGCATAAACAGCATTACTATTGCTGCTCCTGCCGCCGTGATTGTTGTCGTGGTTGGATAAAGGCGCGCTGTGAGCCTCTAGAGGGGCATGGGCGTCGGAAGAATCGAGGGTAGCCACGTAAAAGGTGAGCTCACCAAGGGCAGCCATCGCCCGTCGA
>Ga0307982_1001654_pt1 | contig 18148 bp, 21 predicted proteins | sample OrgLakmetagen989_FD_201847 | JGI IMG/M metagenome (GOLD analysis project Ga0307982, IMG submission 201847) | Saline water microbial communities from Organic Lake, Antarctica - #989 | ecosystem: Environmental > Aquatic > Non-marine Saline and Alkaline > Saline | place: Antarctica: Organic Lake... | reverse complement strand
CTCGCGCCGACACCTTTTGTGGTGGTACTACAACGCAGCGAACAGGAGTCTCAAATGCGCCCTACGACCTTAGGAGAATTGCAAGACACAATAATTCCAGTGGGCACGTCTCTTACTTCAGATGTTGACAACAACAGTAGCATACATGATGGTTTTGGGCTTGACTTAGTTACCAAAGCTTCGACAAGGGCTGGGAATGATATTCAAGGTGCAGGTAGTGGCGGCGGTGGCATTGGATCTGAAAGTAATGGGTCATTATCGAATGGAGATGAAGAAGGTCTCGGTGCTATTGCTGAAAGTGCCAGGGAGTCAACTGCTGATGAAACACCTCTCAGTTCAGCAAGAGGCAACAACCACAGCGGTGATGGCCAGGATGTAGGTGTAAATGGTAGCGCAATCGAAAATTCAGCTGCAAATGCAGCGTCGGGTGGGAACCGCAAAAGTCTCCGTTTGCGGGCTCGTTCGGCAGTGGGGCGTATGAGTGAAGGCATCTTGAATACCAGCCGCCGCTCTGTGTGGCGAGCTCCTCTGTCAGAAGCAGACGTCAACAACCGCCTCGCGAGCCGAGCGCTGGTCATGAATCTCGCAGCAGAACAACAAGAACTCACCGGCGATGGCTACGACGATAATGACGATCCTTTTATGGACACACGTCTGGTAAAAGGATGTAAACAACGAAGGAATAATAAGTAGACGCTAAATCACACACGTGCATGCATGCAAAAAAAAAAGGGTTCGCACGGGTAAAGCTGTGCGACCTTGAAGAGTCTTGATTCGTATCGTAAGTCTCGGCAATACTTAAAAGCGCTAATATCTTACCTTTCTGTTCTTCGATTCCTTGGCTATTTACCTTCCCGCTTATCATAGGTGCTCCTGAAAAGATTTGGTGGAGGCCGTGTGCCGCTTAAGACCAAGATAGGCTTTCGGCTCTATGCTCTAAGAAGCAGTTTAATGGCTCTGGGCCACGAGCTTCGCTCGTCGGCTGCAATTCAGGTGGAGTTTTAAGAGAGAATGTGGTTCAGGGTGAATAAAACGCAGAGCTGTCCTCGAAATTTTGATCGTGCGCGACCCATTTGTTACTTGACTTACATGTTTCACTTCCATACATTCGTAATTGAAGCTGTATAAACACGCTTCACTAATATTTCCTTGAATTATGATTTATTGAATGCTCCAGGAGATATTTATTTTATGGTTTGCATGGTTTTTGATCGTAACCATCGAGGGTTGGGCCATTTTAGCGACTCGTGGCGATCAAAGCGTTCTATTCAGCACGATCTTCGAAATATGCTCCGCGTACGTCCTGTATTCCATATTTCATTGCTCTCATGCTTTAATGCATTTTGTTTGCACGGCTTTGTCATTCAACGTTCCATAGAATGCAGTGTAATTCACGCGAAGGGCTTGTGGGTATGTGCCCAAGCATTGATACGAGTTCAACACTTTCACAGTACTTCTTATCCATGATCTAAAGGTATGGCAACGTTGGCCTGAGCATTGGAAGTCAGAAAAAGACAAATGTGTCCTTCGCTGCAGACTTGAGCACTTGGAGCCAGTGCATCATTTTAGCTCTCATGGTACGCCAGTTTTGGGAACGCACAAAAAATCGTATGTATTGATTGAGACACATTCGTAGATTTCGGACGTTCTGTGACTTATTTGTGATTTTCCTTTTATGTGTGCTCTCATTGGATCTTTCTGGTGGTGCGTGTGTGTGTTGTTTTCTTTTCTTGAAAAGATGTTGGGGAAAACGCGCGAATTTCCTTCCGCTGTAGACGGCTCCCTCGAAATTGCGAGCGCAGACATTGTTGCTGATGCCTTTTTGAAGCCAGGAGCTGTGGTGAGGCGCAACCATCGTCATGGAGAACGGCACTCAGCGGAGGACGCGTACTCCGAGCATGCTTCCCATCTGGCCTCGGAACGTAGAATGTCAAGACCTGGAGACAGCAGCGGCAGCGATGGCCATGCCAGTCAGCCAGATGTGATTGCATCCTCTGCGCTCCCACCGTTGCCTCCTTCTTTGGTGGCAGCAGCACAAGAACCACCGCAACAAAATGTGCACGTGCCAGCTCCGCTGTCTCCACCCCCTTCAACTCCAGCTGTCTAAAGCGTTGACCTGTCGCTTGCATGAGCCATGGCTCACGGATGAGTCGATGGGTCGATAAACCGCGGCACAGCGACGCAGCCGCAGCGACACAGCACATGCTTCATGATTTGGATTGCTCGTGATTCGCTTTTTTGTACTTGTTTGTATACTTCCCATTTAGATGTCCGCAGTTCCTACTCGACATCTGGCATCTGGAATGCGATTCGCGATTCGAAGGTTATCGCATTTTGGGTTCTAGTTCAGGTTTGTTGATTGTTGGTTTACTCAGCTCAAGCGCGATCCTCTTTCCTTCTTCTTCTTAGTTCTTAGGGAAACCGTGTAGCAACAGAGTTATAGATATTGCGCCTGAAAAAAATTATAGCTGCTTAGGTCTTCCGATCTCAGTTGAAGATATTTTGAATTTAAACGCGGGTATTCTTTTAAGTTTAGTGCTGGTGTAAAAATTGCACTATTTTAGTTTACGTTTTAGGCGGCTATCGGCTATCTCGCCCACTGCCACATCTCCACTTCAACTTCAACCCACCATTTCACATAGACGTATAGTGAAGGCTGCATGTTTCCTGTGGCATCTCATAGCACCGGGCTGCTCAAATATGAAACCAACCAGAAATCCCGTAACGTATACGATTTCCTATGTCCCATATCCTACCCCCCCCTCAACGCGCAGGGGCAACCACAGATTGGTAAGTAGGCACCATGTACTTGATCTGCGCAAAGGCTTTTGGGCCACCACATCGCTCTAGCGTTTCCAGGGTTTCGAGCGCGATGGTCCCAATGCTCTCCCGTGCATCTTTGCCCTGCGAATAGTCGAAATCGTCCCCGAGGTTGCGCCGCTGCGTCACATACAAGTTCACCACTCCGAGAAGCATGCGGAAATAGGGCACCAGCGCAGCGCCGACCTAATTTTGAGGAATACAAAGGAAGAGTAAAAGAAGGATGAAAGGAGAAAACAAATCTTCTATGCTTCTTAGGACATTCCTACAAACGATGCTTCAACAAAATTTCCTCAACGAATTGGATGCCAAAGGAGAGCAAAACTAAAGCTTTCAAGAGTGTACGGCTTTCTCCACAAAAACAAAAAAAAAATGTTCACATAGCATTAGTCTTGTGTTGACACTTATCACTGTGGTGTTACCTCGGGATTACTCAACGCCAGCTGGCGCAAAAATTGCAGGCCCATGATCACAATGGCGGGATGCTTCGTGACCAGAGCCGTTCGGAGCATCGGTAATATTTTCGGCAGCGACGGCAGCACTCGCTCCGGCGACCCCGCAGCTTCCGAAAGCATTTCTTTGCAGCCCTGTTTGGCCATGAAGTCGAAAGGGTGCTCGGTGCAGCACAAGCCTTCGACGAAAAGCGGCAAGTAATGGTCGTAGTCGAGCTCGTGCAGCGGCGCCACCCAGGTCAATTGCAGGCCAAAGCTGACGTGTTCGATGGAGCACGGCAACTCGTTGCGCGCGTAGCGCGTTGGAAACAGGGTCTGCGGCATTGCCGTGGCCTTGAACCCGCCTGCCTTGCCCGGTCCTGGCTTGGGGCGCCGGGAAGCGGCTTCTTCTTGTTTCCGAGCCTGCTCCAACTCTTGCATGATGTACTTTTGACGGAGGCTGGTTAAGTGAGCGTTCGCGGCATTCGGCCTAGGCAAACCATAGGTGCTGACATTGTTTCCTGCGTTCTGCCCCCCGGAGCCCTCTTTAAACATCCCGTGGAAAGTTGAGCTCTGTGCGGCCACTTGTTTCAAGAGCTCGTCGCGAGGACGCCGCCGCGTAATGGCCGTCCCAGGAGAGTTGGCTTGCACGGTAGCGGCACGGCGACGGTGCAACAGTTCTTCGCACTTCGTCGACTTCGAGTCTAGAAACGCCATTTGATCTTTGAGCAAGCGCTGCTTCAGCTTCAGTTCAGCAATGGAGTTCATATTTTTAATGCACTCAACAGGGCGTGGGTTATGTTCGATGAGATGTCGATAAACTCAGTTAGATCGGAGACCGGGTGGGAGATTAAGAGCGTATTGCAATGTCGTCGCTGAACGTGGGATAGCCTACAACCAATAGTCTTCAGCTGTCAGAGGCTTAAGACATTTGGAAGGATTATGATGTTGCGGCGTTGGACATTTTCCGGTCTAATTCTACGAGGAGGGATCTCTTCATCAACGCAACTTCTTGCACAACTCGCAACGCTGACGATAGGTAAACAGGAAAAAAATGGTTGCGGCTAGCGTGCTGCGAGCAAGAGTCGCCAGTGCCTTATAGTAGAGTTTGGAGCGCATTCTAGCAGGATTCTTTCAGAATGGCGATGGTTCCTCGCCCTCCGAGCACTGCACGTACTGGGACAGCCATGAGCCATGGCAGTCACCATAGCCTCGACAGCGGATTCTCAGACGTTTCGCACGTGGAGGACGAACCGCATCCTTGGTGGGAATCACAGGGACCACCAGCGGCACGCCTTCCTGATGGTAATTATAACAAGCGTAGAACGTAAATCCTCTCTCTGTCAGTGTCGTCTATGTCACAACATCTCTGGCCTAGCCAGTATCAAAGCTGAAACATACCGTCACACCTCTACGACTGCAACAACAACAACCTATCACACGGTTGCATTCTTGCTCTTCCTCTCTCTTGGACTAGGTTGGAAGAAATTCTACGACGAATTGAGCGGCCAGTGGTATTACGTGCACGCTGGCTCTCAGAAGTCCACCTGGGTGCGCCCGCGCCCCGACGATAGCGGTGCCCTAGCCTTGCCGCGCCTCACGCAAACGCAGCGCGCGTTTCCTCGCCGTCGAATCGACAAGCCAACCACGTACACCGTGAGCTCCACCAGCGTGCCGGACCCCAAGTTGTGCCGTGTCGAAACGACCGTGGCCGTGGGGCCCCTGTACCCCAAGCGCATTGTGCCACTCCCCGCGGCGGCTCGATCGCCGGTAGGGATCCCTACGGTACCGAGCCGAGTGGACCCTCGGGGGGTGTACCACCCGCTAGAACCCACGGAAGAGTCCAGCCACCGGGTGCAGAGCCGGTGGGTGAATTTGCCCCCACCGGCGCCGCTGGTGCCCGTGCACCGCCCGGCCTGGGACGACCGGGCTTTCTGGGCGCTGTGTGGCGAGAACGCGGAGTCGGCGCAGCGCTATGAGGTAGCTGATAACCAGTCATGCGCGTGCTTAAGCACGCACAAACCCTTGATTTGCCTGCGGTGGAGTAAATCGTCACGCATTGCAACCTTGTTTTGTCCCTGAAGTATTCCTCGGGTGATCGTGAATCAATGCTTGATACATCGTCTCTCACTTGTTTATAAAAATCTTGGTGAACAAACAGGCGCTTTGGACGGCGTGCGCTGAAGGTGACGAAAAAATGGTGCAGCATTTGATCAAGAAAGGGCGCCTAGACCCCTCTACTCCAGTGCCTCTAGGCTGGGATGTGGCATCACGCGGGTGCAAACGCGGGTCAACCCCCCTGCATTTGGCAGTAGAAGGTGGCCACTTGAAGATTGTGAAGTTTCTGCTGGGGCGGCGCGCTCTCTTGTGGCCAGAAGCCAACGCCCAGTACGAACACTTGCAGCCGCAAGAAGGTCCTTACGGTGTCAGGAAGCAGCATCTAGCAGGAGACGGGAGTGACCTGGAAAGCATTACGATGAACAGTAGCGCGAATGGGGCTCTTTCTGTGGGCTCTCTGTCGCTCGATGCGGAAGATCGATCCTTGAGTGGTGGGAGCCGGCAGGGCCACCATCACCATCATCACCACCCGCATCGCTCCTCGCTGAAGAGCAGCAATGGTGGTGGCGATGGGAAGCGAGGGTCAACCCGCCAATCGCATAGCCGTGGGCACACGAGCGGGAGTAACAAAGGCCACGACCACCATCATAGCTCGCACGACCAACACCACCACCATAGCTCACATGGCCACGGCGACAGTCATCACGGTCACCACAGCCACAGCCGCAACCACACGAGCCACGGCCACACGACGCACCGCACTCACAGCCGCAGCGGAAAAGGAGGCGGCGGCGGAGGTGACGACGATGACGACGGAGCGCTTGGACCCGCGTTTGATGCCACAGGCGACGGGAACAACGGCAAGATGGACATTGTGGTGCACGATGCCGACGGCTTAACGCCGTTGATGATTGCGGCCGGCATGGGCTCCAAGAAAATGGTCAGCTCGTTTGTTTTATGTTTAGTGTTTTATTGACCGAGACATTAAAGACTTGTCATCACGCCAAGCGATGTACTTAGTAGTACCGTCAGGATATGAGTGTGCTGTAATTGTACCAAGCCCATTTTCATGCAATGTCAACATTGCCAACCCTAACGCAGGTGCACGCACTTTTGGCCCATGACCAATCGGAGCGGCATGTCCTAGAAGCGAGAGACTTGCGAGGTGCAACAGCAGCGCACTGGGCAGCTCAGGTGCGGTGAATCCAACTAAATTAGCCAGGAGAGATTGCAGTGGCGCTGAATATGTTTTCAAGAATAAATACGATGCTCTTTTTCTCTCATGTCAACTACACACCTGAAATTTCGTTTTTCGTCTGCTTGCCTATATATTGCTTCCCTCGGCTCAATACTGCCCCCCTCGCTTCCTCTGATCTGGATCACAGGGAGGCCACGTCGCCGCTTTGGACTGTTTGGCCAAAAAAGGCCACGCCAACTTGAGCGCGCTCGACTACCGCAAGGTGACCCCTTTACTGGCGGCCTGTAGGCGGGCCCAAACTGAGGTCGTTGATTGGCTCATGTCCCAAGAATCCGTGGGTTGGGACGTGCCGGACGTCACGGAGACTACGCCGTTTATGGTGGCCTGTGCTCAAGGCAACTTACCGCTGGTATGAACGTCTTAATGTAAAGCTATCAGTAGCACTTGCCACAAATGGGGCAAGATTCGTTGCTCGGCGTGATTCCTTGCGATTCTTGTACGAAAGGGGCTGCGACCTCTCTTATGTTTGTGCAACGTTTCCCTTCCTTTACCCAGGTCCAAACCCTGATTGACCGTGGGAGCTACTTGCTCATTCACCCCGACACCAAACGCCCAGTCGACGCCGACGACCCCTCCACTTACCCCTGTAACGACGCCGGCGCTCAGGCCAAGGCCAAGGTTGGTCCATTGTCGAGCCTTAACTTGGCGTCTTGCCTGACATAAGTAACGCCTGATATCTCAAACTCCATTTCCAATTTATTTCGCTCTCATGAATTCTCTTATGTCACTGCTGCTGCTGCTGCTGCTGTCAAAACGAACCACGGCAACGACAACGTAATGAAACAAACCACCCTAGAGTACGACTGCCCTGTACGCGGACGAATCCGACGACGAGCCAGACGCCCTCCCTCCGGACGCTGCCGCCGTGCACGACCCCGACAGCCCTCTGTTTTGCAAGCCGCTGCCCCTGAAGCACCACCGGGTGTGGGTGGATCGCCCCGACACCAGTGGCCGCACCCCTCTGTCTTTGGCCGCGCAAACCGGCCAGCGCGAGGTGTGCGAACTGCTCTTGAGCTTGAAAGGGCGGGAAGCCCTACGAGGCAGAGAGGTGTGGCTGGTCGATCTGCACGCGCGCAACGGAGGCGCCTCGGGCAATCGCCCGATGGACTGGGCAAGAGAAAACAAGTTCAACGACATCACGTACATGATTACGGCTGTGGACAAGCAGCGCATTGAAGATGACATCCAGCGCCGCAAGAAAGTGCTCGCAGAGCGGCTTCCAGCAGGTGCTGGGCCAGGAATTGGTGCCACAGTTCCGCTCTAACATAAACTCATGCATGGCGCTCTGGTGAAATTCGGTAGTCCGCAGTGCGACCGTGCGACCACTTATGTAATGCGCAAGGCTCATTTATTTATCACTATTATTTATTGCAAGTACTTCCAATTCGCAATTCGCGATTTCTTTTTTTCTTTTTTTTTTAAATCTGAACGGAAATGGAAGTGATTGAAATGCGAAATGCCCCACCACACCGGAATTCCCTTCATACCTTGAATCAGCCGCCATTATCACATATCAAATTTCCAATAAATTTGAAGGGCAGGGCACTTCCTGGAGACTGCGCATATGCCACATGCGAAATCATGCGGGTTGTTTGTTGTTTTGTATTGCCATTGTCAATACTTTCGAACTGTGAACTGGCAAATCGGCAGATGCGTGATGCGGATCGAATTTGCACGGTATTTCGTATTTCCGTTTCATTCATTCATTGTGAGTTTAAGTACCTACACCCACTTATAAGGAATTTTTGAAGGAACTCTCGATTTGGTTATGTATATGCAGTTCAGCGTGTCAAAATATAGAACACCTCCTTGTCGCGTCGCGCTGTTGCTGTTCAGCCAGACCAACATGATATTGATGTAGGTCGACGTCATTCGCTCAGTGCGCTTACGTTGTTGTCTTCAAATACCGAATGTATTCAGTAACATGAGCCAAGATTAAAAGCTGTCCATCCATGCACGTCGAACGTATCTTATGAAATTGTACAGCATGATAGAGCTGAAGCACCTTTGGGTTGCAATGCTCTTTTGACAGCTTCGACAGCACTGCGAGCCGTCTCCACCATCAAGATGGGCGTCTCACGGCTATCCACCCGCCAAGCTTCAGAGCCATTCACTAAAACGACAACCATGTGGTCGTCAGCGCTCCCTTCCTTGCTCACGAGTGCGCTTGGAAAGGCTTGCCCCAGCTAGAGAACCCAGAAAAATAATGGCCGGAGTGAAAGTGATGATTGGAATGCTATAGTAGCAACAGATCTGCAGTAGATTATTACAGTAAAAATGGATGGTTACCTCAGTTTCAAGTCGACGAAGTCGCGTAGGTTGCAGCTTCATCCCGGAGCCAGCGAGTTTGTTTCAGCAGGACCCAACCTCAACCGGCCCGAAAGATATTACAATCGTGTTGGTATCGTTTTCTTGCGGCATGTTATCTCTAATTCAATGAGGGTGTTCTTAAAGTTAGTATGAGCCTTGATTAGTGCTCAATAGGTTCCAGCACTAGAACCGTATGAAGTTCAGGTTAAATTGGGCTTATAGTAGGAAGAATTGTTACAGTTCTATGAAGCGTTGTTGGCGTATTTGTTCGTGCTGTTGTTCATGTTCTTGTTCCCCGCGGTTCACCATGCAAACACCGCGGGAATTTTGCATTTCACCCCCGGAAAGGGCACTGTTTTCTAAATCTGTGTGCAGGGTTGTTCGTTGAGTATGTAACGGATCTCTGTTCATTGGGGTCACGGCGTGGGAGCAGGCAAGACAATGGGCCGTCTCCGAAGGGTAAGTCAGACTATCTTGAAGCTCCTGCTGAGGCCCTTTTGTTGTGCCACAAACAACTGTCAAATCGTCGTGTTATATTTTGCCATTGCGTGAAAGTATTCTTATTAGTGCGCTCGTGTGCTTCTACAGGCCCTCGTGGCCTCCGCCTTGGCGGCTGGAGCGGCAGCTCGGGACTGCGACACGTACAGTTTCTGTGAAGATCCAGGCATGACGATAGCGGAAGGCAACTTCGAGTATGGCGTGTCAGCATACGGCCATACTTGTCTGGCCGACACAAAGAATGCGCAGAGTTTTAGGTATAAAGCTGCCGCAGGCATGTGTTGTCAAGGAGTGTTTGAACAAAATGGAGGGATGAAGACGCCAGAGGATTATTTAGAGAGTGAAGCACATCTCCCGCCTGGCGCTAGTAGTTGCACGGCATGTTACTAATTATCATCCTTATATTTCCGTGCTTGCCTGCTGCTGCATTAATTGTTGTGGGCCCATGTTATTCAGCATGATGGTGGCGCCTGACGACCACGAGAACAGCACAGTGACTGTGAACATGGCTGCTAACAACAACCACTACGCTGCTGCCGTGGGCGGGCGCTTGACTGCCATTGAAAACAACTTAGACGTGAGCGTTTGCCGCGGCTACACGGGATACTGGTGCTTTCTCAACCACGACTCACAAACCGGCACGGGCCAGGAGCTCATTGCCACGCTGGAGATGAAGAAGTGCGGTGACACCAACATGGACTCGTTAACAGTGAACAGCGTCGATGCCGTGTCAACGATTCTGATGCAGGTGAAGGAGCTGACTTGTCACTTGTTTCTGCGCATCCTCGTTTGTCTAGCTCGGCCGTCTTGAAGTTCGGTCTCTGATTCCCCTGTGTGTTTTTGTTTTTTTTTGTTTACATCACGAACTTACGGTTGGTCTCTCCTCTGATGATTCGCACTCGGATGCTCTTATAGACGGACGAGTTTTACCACTTGAAAATGACCATCGTGGGAAACAAAATCCAGTGCGGCATTCAGAAGGAGTCGGTAGGCTTGAACAACGACAAGTACATCGCAGAAATTGAGACCTCAGACGGTGACTACCGCACCGGAAAGATGGGCATTGCGGCGTGGGGAACTTCCTGGTGAGTTTCAAATCAGAGCACACGCGCGCAAGCATCGGCAGCTCTAGCCTGCAATGAACTGCTTCATTTCTTGTAGCACCTTTGCATTCAAGCGATTCTCATGTCTAGGAGTGTTCCACATATTTTGATGGTTACCTTCCATGGATATGAGGATTAGAAAGTCGCGACGTCGTCTTCTCCTTGTCTGTTTCCTTGTCCTTCCCATTCTCACCTTTGCTCTCTCTTTCTTCACCCCCATATTCAGGTACTGGCACAACGCGACCAACTGCGACTTGCCGGAAATGCCGACCTTAATGCCCACGCCAGCGCCGTCGCAGTTGCCCTCAGGCTATCCTTCGGAAGCTCCCAGTTTCGTGCCTTCACCGCCGCCTTCCGAAGTGCCAACGTCCACTCCTACGATGGAGCCAACGCCGAAACCCACTCATCAACCTACTAGCGCCCCGCTGCCGCTGCCTTCGCAGGCGCCGACGTATTTGCCGACGCCGTTTCCCTCGGCCTTGCCTTCTGGCCTGCCTTCGAGCTCACCCACGCCAGCACCGACCACAGGGCCGACTCCTTTCCCTTCGTCGGTGCCTTCGCCACTCCCAACCCCGGCACCTACGACTGGCCCTACCCCCTATCCTTCTATGACGCCTACGCCGAACCCTACGGTGGTCCCTTCTTTGCAACCAACGAAAGCGCCTACCGAGGCCCCCACGCAGCTCCCTACCGCATTGCCGTCGGGTGCGCCGACAGAAACCCCCACCAAAGCCCCCACCGAACCCCCCTCCAAAATCCCCACCCCCGTGCCGACCCTCGAGCCAACCCGCGTGCCCACCGACGAGCCGACGGCTCTGCCGACGGCCCAGCCGACGGCGACGCCGTCCTTGAAGCCGACGGGCTCCCCGAGCGGCGCCCCCTCACCTTTTCCGTCCTCGGCACGCCCTACCCCAACGCCCAGCCACCATCCGTCCCATTTGCCCACCAATCAGCCGTCTCGCTCCCCTACTTGGCTCCCCACCATTAAACCCACTAGCGGGCCAACCTCTGAGCCCACACACGTGCCCACGCATCCACCGACCCGGTTCCCGTCTCAGGCACCCACCCCAGAGCCGTCCGCAGCCCCCTCACGCGTGCCTACCTACTCCCCTACTCCCTTACCCACGGGTCAACCATCGCTGCCGCCCAGCCCCCCCCCCACCGTGGTGCCGTCTCATTTTCCCACCGCTCACCCTACGCCCCCCCCCACGGAAGTCCCTACCTACATCCCTACCCCAGTGCCCACTGTGGGCCCGACCCCTTTTCCGTCGCCGCTGCCCACCAAACCGCCTACTCATTTACCCACCCCGGTGCCTACGGTGTCTCCCACCACCTTCTGCTACGAGCCTTGCCCCGAGTCGATGGAGTCGCTGTACACATTCATGCAAACCATTGGCTCCGACATGGTCTCCTTCTTGAGCGGAGGCTACCACGAAGTTCTGAGCCGGGTCGATGAGCTCTATCCTGACCAGCCTGATTGGGTAGACCAGGGCCAGCAGCCCGGTGGCAAAACCCAGTACGACACGGACGATTACAACGGCACCAAAAAGCCCGACGGAATAGATGACGATGACGACGACACAGGCTACCGCGCCTCCTCGTCATCTTCGTCGTCGTCGTCCGGAAGCAGCAGCAGCCGGAGCAGGCACAGCACTGGGAGTGGACACATGCCGAACGCAGCTTCCACAACGAGCGCCAGTGTAAGAGTTTCCACGTCCAAAGAAGGCGTTGAGCTCCGGCGCATGGTCTCCAACTTCGCTGCGCAGGCGCACCTCGCGCACGACCTCGACCCTGCTTCGCTGAAGGACTTGAGGCAAGAAGCGGGAGCCCTCGGAGGAGCCCGCGGCCTCGACCAATCTTCAACCACTTCCTTTGCCTCGAGCAGCGGCAGCAGCAGCAGTCATCAAGGCAGCGGGCCGTTATCTGGGCCACAAGCCACGGTTTCGGCGGTAACGGCAGCGCTGGTGGCGTGCGCGGCCTTTGCGCTGGGGATCGCGTTCCAGAACCAAAAAGCCTGGGCGGAAATGAGCAGCCAGCGCTACTCCACTGCACAGTACATTTCGCTCATGTGAAAAACGCCGACTGTTATACTTATCCCCATCCCCGGCATGTCCCAAGAAGAGAGAAATTTTAATGAGATGTATATCTATGGCATAACTAAACAACAACACTGGAAACAAGGCAACCCCGTAAATTACAAGGAAAATATTAAAATATATCTATATTTGATAATTTGTCGCTAAAGTTCCGTTCGTATGAGTTACAACGTGTAACCGATTGACGAAGAATAGCTCAAATTCAGCTACGCGCGAATCCAGTCCCGAATCTCCTTTAGCTAATTAGTTATCGATTTCGATATAATACTATTTATTACCAATCCAACTGCAACTGCCAGCTGAGTGAAAAATGAAAATCTAGAATTTGAAAGAATTTGACGAGGCGAAGGGCTCCCCGAAACACTAGTGATTGGTAGAGATTCATACTACCGCCGTGACAAGCAAAAAGAAATAGAACGCCAAGTGGAATTCTAACATCGGTAATCTCGTGGTAGAGAAAGAGAATCGACCGCATTTAACTGGCATACGGCGGATGAGCCAACAAGTCTGTCCATGCCTAACTGATCCTGATTCACTTTCGCGCGGCACTGAAATCTGCTAGCCCTTTTTCCCACACGTCTCTTGTAACACCTTTGGGTGTGAGCACCGAGAGCACGCCCAGCGAGCCCACGTCTCGGATGTTCTGCGGGTCGTCGTCAAAGAAAATCATGTCGGAAAACTGCAAGCCAGACTTCTTTTGAATGTTGGTGAGGTGATCTTTTTTGCTGCCCTTGTACCTTCAAAAAGAGTTAAATGGCAAAACAAAGAAAGAAAAAGAAAAGAAGGGAGATATTACGCATACAGCGTAATTTGGCTACTAAAACAAGATACTGGATCACATGTTAAAACGTTCACTTTATGGACGTACATCTCAACTAGGTTCGCATCCACCACGTCAATGAGCCTTTGGCCCGAGGACGTCACAAAAAGACCGAGCAATTCGCGGGCCCAGCTAGGCTCGTCCGTGCGGCTTGCAATCGCTACTTTCCCGCCCCATTGCCCTACTTCGTCCCAAACTTCGGGTATAGCGCCCAGTAAACGACAAGTGGTGCCAGCCGTATCTTTGCAAGTGTTCGTGGCTGAGTCGTACACGAAGGGGGCGCCACCACCACCCCAAAGCTGTTGGAATAAAAAGGTACAGGGAGAAAAATACGTTTGAACAATTTAAACTGGAATTTGGTAGCAAAGTGCAGTGACGCCTGCATGAAATCTTGGGCAGCGCTTGTTAGGTAGGATATGGCGTGGGTTCGGGCATATCTACATGTGATCACCTAGCTTGATGTAAACAATAGGTTGGCGCACCTGGTACATTTCAGGAATCCAAACACACGCGTCTAGGTCAAAGACTACGAGCTTTGGCCGCACTGGCATGGCTGCTGGAGCCGCATTTGATGATGCCATAGCTAACCGTGCTAAGAGAGCTAAAGGGATTTGGAGTAGAGCACGACTGGTCAGAAAGAAATCAAATAGATCGAATTCTAGCTAGCCTTTGAACACGAAAGCAAGCATGAAAGATCGGTAGGCACAAGCGGATGGTGCCAACACGCACCACTGCTTCTCATACCCTGAACGAGGAGTTTCCGGCAGCCGTGTACTGTACTAGCTTTTTGTTGCCGAGTTCGGGCCTCGCAACAATACGACACTCAAATGGCCTAAATACGTCGACCAAGACGCTTTCATCGTGAAACCGAATCCGGGACTCGGACTTACGACTTAGGCCGTGCTGCCGTTCTACATCCGTTATGATTTGTTGGGCCTCCGGATTTCATATTCAGGAGGGATCAAAAAGCGCGCTAGTGGGAATTCTACTTATCCCAATTCCTTCTCCTGTTGCGTTTGCGTTGGCACCTTGGCTTTGATATTTTAATTATAACAAGGAGCGGCCTCCGGAATTTAAAAACTATCCGAGTTGGAAAAATTGAATATCATGAGCAGCGCCGTAGTAATTGCGCGCTTCCTTGCTGCTCGCAAATGCATGGTGAATCACGTCCAGCTCTCCAATTCCACGAGCTCCCTTATGCACGCAGCGCCGTGATGGTCACCACTGCGCCTCCACTTGCAGGATCGTTGGCAGCAACGACATCCCCTCCAGCGGCTCGCATCAAGTCTCGCGCTATGGCCAGCCCTAAACCAGAACCCCCCACGGCTACCACGGCGGCAGTTGCAGCTACATTGCCATTAGAATCACCGCTAGTTTCAACAGAGCCACTGTTGTCGCTTCCTGTGCGGCTACTGCGCCCTTTCTTTCTACGGCTACGCTCCCGGCTCTCAGTGCTACTTCTACGCCCCTTCGCAGAAGTGGCAACTTCATCTATTGGCCTATTCGCTCCGCTGGCGCGACCTCGGAAGCCACGCTTGAAGACGCTCTCGAGCTCGCTTTCCTCAAAGCCCCGGCCAGAATCCCGCACGACTACAGCAACTGCGTTCTCGTGGGCTTCGAGCACAACGGTCACGGCAGGCGTTGACTCAGTATCATGCGACTCCTCGTTCGCTCGAACGTACTTCAAAGCGTTGTCTAGCACATTTGAGACTGCTTCCTGAACCACAGGTTCATGCAGCAGGAATCATAATTGAAAGGTTATTGCCAAAGTATGTATGCCTTATCTTTTTTTGTACCGAGCAAAAAAAACTTTTGTAGATGATCAAGAAACCAGCCACAATAGCAACAAAAAAACAAAGAGACCACCAACAAGAGCAGCAGCAACCACAGTGGATACTGTGCGCACATTCAAAAAGGTTGTCTCAAAAAATGTTCAAGTAGTGGCAAACCTGTAAGCCCCGCTCGTCAGCAAGGATCCCCGGTAACTCATCCAACGCATCGGCCATTTGCGCGTCGGCAGCGCCATGAGTGCCCAAGCGCCGCCCTACCAACGGGTTCACCACTTCGGCCGCTCCGTTGTTCGGGTCGTCAATGTCGGGAGTGCACCGCAGCGTGAAGGTGGTGTTGTCGCGGTCGGCGATGGCGGCAGCAGCCCGCAAGATCGGACTCAGAATGTCTCCGATGAAACAAACGCGCACGTCAGCTCCCACGCCGCCTAACGGATACCTTGCTTGTTCACTCCTACTATTGTCTTTGCTGCTAGTGCTACTGCTGCCAGCGCTGCTATTGGCACTGTTGGTGTCACCAAGCGCTGACGGCAGTGACCGGACATTCGATTGCTCAGACTCAAATTCATCATCACTAGCAGCTGCTGCAGCAGCAGCTGATGACGAAGCACCACCTGCGCGCACCGCAGAAAGCTCGTCTGCTGCGGGAAAGAGGCCAATGGGTGGCGGCGTTGACGGAGGAAGTGGCGCTTGCTGTGCACCATCCTCGGCTTGATCGGACATGGAGTCGCTCGTTGAAGTCGGCTCGAGGAGCCAAGGGCTCTGCTGTGGCGTCACTGCGCGCTCCATGGGCAACAACAGAGCAACCAACCGGTCGGACTGAGCCAACAAGTCTGCCGCTAACTCTCGGTTCAACGCAGCTCCAGGGTCAGGCAAAGCCCTGCGAGTGCTTGCTCCAGCTTCTTCTGCCGCAGTTGATGCTTTTCCATCCTGGTAAGGCGGCAATTCTTTTGGGCGAGGTGGTCGATTTTCCGCATCCGCAAATTCTTTGTCCTGCGCCTGAAGGCGCCGCAACAAGAGCTTCCCGAAGGTCCGGAGAGCTGTCAACGGGTTGCGAGCTTGGTGGAGAGACTCTCGCACCACTGACTGCAGTTGCTCCACTTGTACCTGGGTGCAGCAGCAAAAAATAGGCACCACCGAAGTGCCAAATTCTCAAAAACCAAGTATAATACAAAGCTGATAATTCGAAGGAAAGCATGAGCTCGCGAGATTATTCCATATTTTTTTTTCTGACCTTCCTCGCTGCATCAGATGCATGTGCCCGGCGGTCAAGCGCGGCTGCTACAGCTAGGCTTGCTGCTACGCGTTCTACCACTGAAACCTGCCATTTTGAGTTTATGACGAGATAATGAGGAAGAAGAGTCGGCAGCATTCACAATCAACAACAGAGACGACACCCCAATTGCGCATAATGATCTCAACGGCCTAATGAGCTAGTCTCATAGGAAGTGCACTAGATAAGAGCTCGAAACTCGAAACATGTGGTGCACCTCGGTAGGATCCCAGGAACCAATGAAATTGCCGTCAGCGTCGTCGTCATGCGGGAGTGCTCCACCGAGATCAACATCGTTTTCATGGTAGCGGTTGCAAACAAGCAGACCCACTACTACACTGCCATAGAGCAGAGGCACCGACAGCCCACCATTGGCCGTTGCTACTGCACGCACGCCACCAAGGCTGCTGCCAGCGATGTTATCGGTGTCACTGCTCGTGCTCCGGGAGGCCGCATTGGCAGCAGCGGCATCCCAGCCCACCACGCCTCGGCTTCCGTCACGAGTGCTGCGAGACCTTCCGGATGAACCCACCATGTCGTTTCCACTAGGATCATTGACGAATGGGTAGCCCGGTAAAAAGCTCTGCGCCTGTAAGCCAGCTAAAGGTGACTGGCTGCTGCTACCCACCCCGCGATCGTCATCTTCGCCAGACTCGTCCACTGGCGGAAAGTGGTACACGGGTCGAAATTCTAAGCCGCCCGTACCGCTGTTTTCCCAACGAAAATACAGTTCCGCACTAGAGAGGCTCACCTGCCAAAAGCAATGCATTGCACTATTAATGCTAAAGAAAGCATCCATGCGTCGAGTATTTATAAGTTTGAAAAATACGGTTAGTGCTAAGCAACCAGGGGCAAGAGATCACCAGATCCTGAAGGAGTTGACACTGAGAGTAGCAAAGCATTTCAAACTCCAGGCTCAGTGGCATGTCTGCGACATCGTCCAATTCCATGACACGGCCGCTGTCTAGGGCCCATAGCTTGTCATCCTCCCATGAAGCACTCTTGCTCCAGAATTTGGTCAATATGCTATTCGAGCGTTGGCGACGGTACTGATGAGTGGAAAGACCCGGTTTGCCTATAAAGTTGCACTTGAAGCACGACGGAGGTGCCCACGCTATGCTACTTCTTAAGAGATAGCATAATGCCGCCGCCCGGAACGGGCAAGCGTTGCCCATATCAATCACTAATGAAAAAACACTGCTCTGGTATTGTACACCGGCCGACCGACAGACAAGCAGACAAGGTCATTCGGTGTCGCGAAGCGACACCGATACCGTTCAGGTTACAGGGGTCGGTTTTAGCGAGACCGTCATAGCTTTAGGCGGGCACACGAGGAGACTTTCCAGAATGGGGGTGCGGGCTACAGACGTTTTTTTCGCCCTCTAGCGATAGGGTTAGAAACTTACGTATCCCTTTTTTAAAGTTAAGCTTTATGACCGTTTCCACGTTGACACCTGCAATTTTTTTCGGAATCGGTGCAAAGGCTGCTTAGAACCGTTGTTCCCGGGTGGGACACCTGCGCGCTTCAGAGTCTCCCTCCGCACAAACCAACTGACGCGCGTTCAAGCCAACGCTTCCGCGCCATTACGAGAACCAAAATTTGACTTTAATTTCCATTCACTGTCTATGTGTTGTCGGCTCTTCAGGTAGATAATGGGTTCGACGTCGGGCTTCAGTGTGCAACTCGCGAATCA
>Ga0307982_1001653_pt1 | contig 18153 bp, 10 predicted proteins | sample OrgLakmetagen989_FD_201847 | JGI IMG/M metagenome (GOLD analysis project Ga0307982, IMG submission 201847) | Saline water microbial communities from Organic Lake, Antarctica - #989 | ecosystem: Environmental > Aquatic > Non-marine Saline and Alkaline > Saline | place: Antarctica: Organic Lake... | reverse complement strand
TGGGTCGCCATCTTCGTCTCCCTCTGGGGCGGGATCGCCAAAGCCACCACTGGCCTGGGTCATGAATTGCTGGTCGCTACTGTCCTGTTCAGGTGCAGGTATGCCAGGAATGCTGTGGATTGTGGGCAGGGGTACCACCCCGCCCCTGGCTGCGATGCGGCCAGGGATGCCGCTGGGGACGTCTTCTGCACGTTCAAGTGCGGGAATCCCACTGGGTACACGTGTTGATGATGGCACCTGTCCGTTCGAACGCAGGGCCGGAAAGCCATGCACCGCTGAAGTGGACTCTGGGGACAGCACGGCATGCAAGGAAGATGAGATGCTGTTCGGGAGAAACGGAACAGTGGATTGAGCATGCGATGAAATTCCAGTATTGGTTTCATACTGTGAAGGCGGGCCCTCACGCAGCACTGTGTATGCGCTGGACCAATGCCCTGGAGGAGCCGCAGCTGCATCAAATTCCGCAGAGCTAATTGCTGCTACCGCCAGCGACGCGAGGGCTGCTGGCTGGTCAAAGCTGGCCAAGTTCAAGTTCAATGCTCCAATAACTCGGCCATGCTGGGCAGCAGTGGTTGGTGACATGGACACTTCACCACAGTCGTCGGGGTCAAAGAACTGCGTTGGCACATTTACTGGCAAGCTCCCAACGCCCATGCTACCTGCAGTTTCTCACCTCATCTGACCCACTGCTGTACACCGATAAACCATCTGATTCCATCAGAAATACTCAAAGCTGGTGACGAAAAAACACTTTGCGTATTCTGAATGTGTGCTGTTTTGCTTCGACCATACACACAAGTTGCCTGCTTACAGCTCTAGATGCTTGACTGATTGCCCGAGCAAGCTGCGCCACACCACAAATGCCCCCCCCCGTAGTTAGTCCCATGCACAGCACTAACACACTTTTAGCGCTGACATTGCCGGCGGCATGGTGGAATGAAAACTATGCTGCTCCCGATGAGCCACTGTCGACTCAAGCCCCTAGGACCAAGCCCCCCCCTGAGTGATATTACATCAGTGTCAGCTCGTAACAATGCTCAGCCGCAGTGCTGGCATGGGTCGCAGATCTGTCCCCGAAGCCAGAGTAGAGTTTTCACAAGGCATGACGAGTAGCAGCCTTCGCTGTGGCTTGCCTGCACGTTGCGAGGTGCCCGCTACGAACGCCTGAGGTGTGTTTGTTAAGGTTTTGTCCAAGCGCTCAGACTGCTGCAATCCCTCAACCCACCCTATTTGTCGGGCAGGTGACGTTCATCTCTCGCAACGCACGCGGCAGGCCGCAGCGCGCGCGTCTTATCCCGTCTCAAGGAAAGGAGCTGTCGCTCATCAACACGCTTGGTAGGTTCGTCTTCAATGGAGAAGACAAGAAGGAGGATTCACTATACAGTGATCCTGTTCAAGTATGGTCTTAAACCACTCCTGTCAATTCGATGGGGGTGTGGTTCACGCTCGATTTCCCACTGCCCAATCAACCAGGTGATGACAGCAACACCCATCAACACGCATGCAGCCTTTTGAATGTATACATTTTCGAAGTGACGCAGCTCCTGCTTGCCGCAATGTTGCCATTCGAGTTCAGCAGTCTGCCTTTTTCTCTTCCGCCGAACAAAAGCACTGAACCTTTGCTTGCTCTGGCAGGGCAGATTCATTCCTTGCATGGCAGAGTCACACCAGCCTAATAAGAAAATAAATAAATATGATTATCCTGGCCGATGACCCTGTGCTTAGCATTGCTGCCGTTGAGTTCTGCTCATAAATCCTTTGAAGAAATGTTTAGCATTTTCCGCAAATCAGATTTTCGCACCGTGCATCGTCCGTATCCCGACGATAAATCGAGCCACATTTTGGTTGGTTTCCGCCCTTGTATTAACACTTCCTTGAAAGGCGGCTGCTGGCTGTCCACATGGCTCTTTTTTGTTTGCTTGCCTCGATCTACAAAGAGTGCCAGCGGCTGGCTTGCTGCACTGACACCGCTCAGCATTGCCCGAGTTGAGATATTCCATCAAAAGGTTGTTGCACACTGCAGAGTCATCTTGCTCAGAGAACAGCAGGCAGTGAACACAGCCTGTGCAGCGCCGGGCACTGCCACCACCTGCATGGCTGGACAGCCCTGCATTGCTCAGCTGCGCGGACAGGATGAGTCTCCACGCTGCATGGTGTCTACTAGGCCCAATTCCTGTTCAGCCAGGCCGGCCAGCCCCCCCCCCCAGTGGCAGGTCAGCCCCCCCCCCTCTTCAGCTGCTTGCCATGAACGGGGGCTTGCTCCCTCAGTGTTGCTGGGCGCTGCTGGTCCAAGGCTTGCTTCAAGCAGGCCTGCACTTCGCTTGTGGGTATGGTCTGGTGCCACTGGCCCCGCTGGTGAGGCACCCCAGTAGCCCCCCTGGTCATGCTGCCGGCCCCGCTGGTGAGGCGCCCCGGCTGAAACGCTTTCTCAGATCTAGGCATGCTGCATGGGGTACTGCACCAGGAGCATGCCTACATAGGTGTGCTACTGGCCCATGGGTATGGGAGATTCGCCACACAGATGCGCCGGTACGACGAGACCGGTGCCCGAAAGCAGGGGGGCAGCTGTGTGTGATTGGCCTGGAAACATCTTCAGCAGATTTCGCTACCCCATGATAATTTCTTATGCTCTGCAATATAATTCCACGAAATCATATGGTTGATTCACATTGAACATCTGCACACTGCACGTGCTTGCACCTTCTCAGGGCTCAGGGTTGGCTTCCGTGGCTGCTTGTCGCAGTGCGACATGGCTCTTGCTTTGGCCGCAGCCACAACGGCTGCAGCTGCAGACCCATTTGAGGCCCAGAAGAGCGACCAAGAGCGCCAACATCAAGATGCCTTGCTCATGTCGGAGCTGCTAGGGCAGTATGCGGATGCACAGCAAAGCGTGGATGGTGATCGTGCAGCTTTTGCTCATGCTGCCACCGGAGTTCGTCTAGCCACTGCTGATTGCTCACTCGAGGCGCACGAGGCGCTTGCAGGGCAGTATGGACTACGATGCAAGCATCCTCATGGTCGCATGTTCAATTTCACGCACGTGGCGCCTGACTCCGTGCTACAAGGCTCGACAGCTGTGCCTGCCGTTGTTGCTCGAGCTATAGCCCGGGACAGAGCTTCCTGTAGGCAGGGCATCAGTAAGCGCTGGATGAGAAAAGTACTGAAATCTTCACACGAGCACAATGAAGAGGACTACCTTGAGATGCAGGCACTGCTGGCGAGCGGCCGTCTCTTGTTTTATCGCCGGCTGCAGCGCGACGCCTACAGCAGCGTGCGTGTGCCCTTTTGCCCTGTGCTGCCGAGCCGACACTTGTCACAGCATCGCACTTTCCGCAGATAAACGAAGTGATTGCACCAGACAAAGTCGCACGCACTAGTTTACTGGAGGCGGATTCTGGCCGTCGGCTGACCAGCAACTTTCAGCTGGCCGGCATCACTGTGCGTGCGGACGCACCTGTGAAGTTGCCCGTGACAGACTTCCTGCCAAGACACACCGAGGTGATGGTACGCCTCCCAGGCGGGCCTCCCCTGCATAGTGTGCTGCAGAGCGAAGGCAACCTGTTGACGCACATTGCGGCCTCCCGTGGGGACCCCTCAGCCCTGGACACCCCCCCCCAGGATTTCTTCGGGCGGGTGCTTGAGCACTCTCCAGACGGCACGTACCGTGTGCTGCACATGGTCACCAAAAAGCCCGTGGCTGGTGTCCCCCGCCGCTTCATGACGCCCTCCAGCGAAGCCTACCAAGCTGGCCTAGTGCACCACCACACCAACTTCAAGCGCTCCGCACTGCTAAGCATGTTGGAGGCCATCCGGCACGCACCGTGGGACGTGCGACCATATGTGGTCGCTGCCGACTTGCTTTTGACGGTCAGTCGTATGGGCGAGGCTCGTGTATTCGCCCGGCGAGTGACCCTGCTGCAGCCGGAGAACCCCATGGGGCACTTACTGCTGGGACGGGCGCTGCTGATGGGGAAGGCCTCGCTGGGCACGCTGTGGGAAGCAGTGCTGTGCCTACGAGCTGCTCATCGACTGGAGCCTTGGCATCCTCGTGTGTCTGTAAGTGCCGCGCGCGGAAGGTGGCATTGAACCCCCATCGACACCTTTAATGTTTGCAGACTGTTCTGAACGAGGGCGAAGCTCGACTGTGGAACGCCCTCAAAATGGAAGCCGGGAAAAGTACGTGCATGCCATTGGGCGTAATGCTCTACGGTCTCAGCGCACATGTTTCGCCGCAGACTCGCGGTGGAGCTTTGACCAAACCCGCAGCGCCAGTCGCGCACAGCTGAAGCCAGCCCCCCCCCCGGCATCTGCAGCTGCAGGGATGGGTGGCGAAAGCAGCCAGTCCACACTATATACCCAGGAGCAGCACACGGGTGCTTCCAGCAGCCTGTCAAGTGTGCTACCTGATGACGCCGTGTCGGTGGCCACTGCTTCTGACAGCATGTCCATTGCCAGCGACGCAGCGGCATCACTGCCTGGCACTGCCACTGCCCACACATTCATGCGACCAGGTGTGCGTCTCGTACTGTCCCGTGGCGCCTCTGGGCGTGCATCCAGTCGCTCTGTGGCCTCCCTGCCCAAGGGGGACCCAGGCATGCTGCGGTGGGCGACACGGGACCGACCCATGGCGCCCTCCGCTGCAGCCACCGCCCTGGTGGGCGAGACATCTGCCAGAGTCACCAGGGATGCCATGGGTCTCGGGGGTGGTGTGGAGGCCCGCGCTATGCACGACCCCGGGTCGTACGCGCCTGCATTCGTGCGCACTTGGGCAGTGGGCCACATGTCGGGTGCAACGATGTGGGGCCGCCCAATCGCGTTTGTAGCCCACACGGCACTTGATGCTGCAAGCGCTAGCTTGTACTGCAGCTCCATAGGGGGGTCCATTTTGCACAAGCGACACCCCCCTCGACTTTTCGGGCAGCCACCCACACTGAAGCTGCCATCCGCCACGCCCCTGCAGTATGTTCTGAATGGGGGTGGCGGGCGGCAGCGTGCACGTTCGAGGCTTGCATCCCGCCTGGCAGCCACTCGCGCCTTGGTTGGGCGTGGGTTTGTCTCCTCTGCGGCTGGCAGGCCCAGCACAGCACCTGGGGGCACCGCGCTGCCAGCACGCCCTGCCGAGGACAGTGCCCCAGGCGCAACAGCACCCAGCGAGCCCGACGAGGAAGATTTACCTGCAGCCAAGCTCACCGTTTTCCAGGGGCGCGGCACAGTTGTCACAGCCGGCTGGCAGCAGGGGCAGTTTGAAGTGGACGAGCACTTGCCGCCCCTGCCTGGCCCAGTGCGAGCAGACGCGTTGAACGCCGCTGACGAAGCCCAGCCCAGCGAAGGCAGTGAGGGCGGCCTAGTCGCAAAGCGTGGTGTGAGCGGTTCCAGTGTCCACTCCGCTGCTCTGGAAATGCCTTTCGAGGCTGACGAGGAAGCAGCAACCCCCGCCTCCCCCAAGGCCCCCCCGCCAGGCCTCGTGATGGGCTTCGACACGGTGCTGGAGGGCGAGGAAGAAGCGGATGAGGACGCAAGCCCAATGGCAAAGCAGCCGTCTCCCCGGCACCGCCGTTGGGCATCCCTGCAGCTGCAGCTGAAGGAGGAGGCTGCTGCTGTCACCATGGCCAGCTTGGCGCGGGGCGGCTCCTCGGCGCTTGGTGTGCGGGGGGCCAGGGAGGTCAATAGTGACGACGACGAAGACGTCGTGCAGCTAGGTCCACTGCAATCCCTGTCCAAGGGCGGTGCAGTGCTGCAGAAATGGGATGGCCTGCGCGCTCGTTTCCGCATTGGGGGCGCAGCTGCTTGGCGCCCTGATGGCAGTGCAGTGGTACTGGCACCCACTGCGCAGCGAAGCTCTGGCGGCGGCTTCTTTGCAACTGTACAGGCAGTGCGGCGTCGTGCGACTTTGTCTCTCCATGCCTCCATCGCGGGCGCCGGCTCCCTTGGCCCAGCCGCTGTGCAGCTGCTGGGGTCCTCCTTGAAGCAGGACCAGGGGCGGCAGGAGGAAATGCAGGCAGTGCTGGCACAGTCGGAGTCAGAGGCTGTCATAGCTGCTGAAGCTGCGGCTGTGGTGGCTGAGGCTGCAGCCGCTGGCAACAGCTCCGACAGCAGCAGTGACGAGGGGGGTCCTGCCCCAACCCTACGCACCCGCAGTGTGGTCCAGCGCGCCGGTGTGCGGAAGAAGGCACCTACGAACATGAGCCCCCGCAAAATGGCACGGGCCGCCCGGCGGGCAGCTCGAGAGGCCCGCTCCAACATGGTGGCTGGTCTGCTGGATCACGCAGTGGATGCGGCGTGGGCAGTGGCGGGGCACGACGAGGCGGACACGTTGGGCTACGTGCAGGTGGCCAGCAGTGAGCAGCTGTCATCGTGTCTGGTGGCGTCCATGCCCGCCGCAGCACGGTACTACGTGCATGTCGGGGCGCGGGCCGTCTCCCATGTGCGCACAGTGCAGCGCCTGCCCATGGCGGCGACAGCGGCCTTGGAGGGCAGCAGACAGGATGTGGCCAAGCTGCTGTTCGGGGATTCAGACGAGGAGGAACCACACAGCAGCACTGCAACTTCAGCACTGGACCATCTAGCAGTGCGTCCCAGCACGTCAGGCAGTGCCGTTACCACCGCCTCAGCACGTGCAGCAGTGGTTGATGCTGCTGCCATGCCTGCAGAGCTGGCGGGCGAAGACGAAGCCCAGGCCAAGCAGCGCAGGGAAGAAGCAGCGCTGTCGAAGCGCATCGTGCGTATCGGGGCGATTGCAGCCAGGTACGGTTCCCAGGGTGCCGACTCTGGGTGGCGTCCCGCCACACCGGCGGACGAGCTGGTGCACACGGCTGAGCGGGCAAGACGCACCGTGCTTGCCCGCTTGAACGCCGACCGCGTGAGAGCAGGCTTTCACACAGATACACAGCGTGCAGTATTGGCACATAGCCGCCTGTCCACCGGCAGCGGCGCGCCCAGCCAAGGCCTGGCTGAGCTGGCTGTGGGTTTTGACCCGGAGCTGGTAGTGTCCCCTCGTCGTCCAGCCACCGGGGTGCCCCGAACCCTCATCCCCAGCAAATGGCAGCCACTGCTCATGGCCAGCTGCAAGTTCGACTTGGTGTATCCCCCGCTGCCCATGGAAATTAAGGCGTTCCGCAAGGCCCACCCGGAGCTAGTGGCTGCCTATCCCCTCACGGAGCTGCCGGCCTCCAAAGCCAGAGGGGCCATGGTGCAAATGGCTTTTGCAGGGCACCTACAACTAGTGTCCACGGCAGGCGTGGTGCCTAGTAAAAAGAAGAAACGCAAGAAAGGGGGGCAGGAAACGAGCAGGGGGGCGGGGGGGGGGCAGGGCAGCCACAGGGGGCCGCGTCTGGGCTACTCACAGACCAGTGTCACACTGGACAACACAGAAGACCTTGACGACGATGACGCACACTCGCACAGTGACAGCGTAACACAGCACAGCAGCACAGTATCAGGACAAGGAAGCACTGCTTTCAGCGCCACAGGTGTCAAGTCCTCGCCGCTGGCAAGCACAGGCAGTCACGTGGGCAGCCGTGCCGGCACATCAACTGGAGGCGGTGACGACGACGATGAGGATGATGAGGATGCACTACTCAGCGTGACAGGTGACTGGGAGGATGACACCGACTCAGGTGACGTGCTGGAGGGTGACGATGAAGAAGACGCGGGCGGCAGGGGGGTGCGCAAGCAGCGCCCCCGCCGCGCTGGGCCAGGGAAGAAACGCCCGCGCAGAGCATCCACCGGCAAGAAGCCCAAGCGCGCCCAAGGGAAATCTGCTGTGAAGAGCCTGGCCGGTGCACCCGAGGGTGGCGCCTTCGGCGACATGCAGCTGCCCCCAGGTCGTGCCAAGCCCGCCGCCCCTGCCAAGCGCCCATCACTCGAGCCAAGCGCAGAGGAGGGCGACCTTGCACACGACAGTCCCACCAGCGAAATCACTGTGTCCGATCGGCCCGGCTTGCCCGACCTCATGACGTCTGGCCCATCAGATTTGGAGGCCTCAGACTTCGAGTCCCCTCGTCCCCCCGCCAGCGGCACTCGACTACAATGGCAAGAGCCTTCCCGCCGTCAGCGGCAAGCAGCCCAGTCTGAGAGCAGCACAGCAAACAGCGCAGAGCAAGCCATGGGTGACACACACATGCCCCCTCGCCCCCCAGCGTCGGTGTCAGGCAGCGGGGCGCGGGCGGTGCGGTCTGCTCGAGCCGCAGCTTGTGCGGACAGCGACTTGCAGGGGGGCGAGGTGCAGCCCGCACCAGCCTCCACGCATAGCAGTAGCCCACACACATCGGGCCGCACGCCACAGCGGAAGCGCAGCCGGCGGATGCATCGCAGCGGTAGCAGGGGCAGCTTCGGCAGCCGCACTTCAGGGGACAAGGAGCTCATGGCCACTGTGGACAGCGACCTAGTCTCCTACAGGGACATCATTGCGCGGTTGGAGGGCGATGCGGTGTGTGTACGTGCCTCTGCTGTGGTCAGCGAGCGCAACGTGCTGTCTGCTAACGGGCGGGCCATGCGTATCCATCTGCTGGCGCTGCTGGAGAGCGGGCAGTGGTACAGGGAGCTGCGCCTCGCACTCAAGGTTGGCCGGCGGTACTTGCGCACCGTGTTGCCCACCAAGAAAAGCCTGGTGGTGTTTGACGTGGACGACACTGCCTTGAGCAGCGTGGTGTACATGGCTCGTACGCACTTCGCACGACACCCCAGCGCGTCGCCGGACTGGTACCACTGCGCCAGGGTGCCTGCACTGCTACCCGTACTGGAGTTTTACCACCTGGTGCTGCACATGGGCTTCCAGGTCGTGTTCCTCTCGGAGCGCCCTTCTCATGCGTTTCACGCCACCAAGGAGGCGCTGGTGCGGGCAGGCTTCACCACGTTTAAGCATCTCATCACTCGCCCCCCCCAGGAGTCCCAAGTGTCCACGGAGCCCCGGGGAACCACCGCATCTGCCGTGAAGACACAAGCTGTCATGAGGGCCGGGCAGTTCAAATTCGAGTCCCGGGAAGCGCTGCTGGCACAGGGGTACGACATCGTGGCGGTGGTGGGGGACCAAGACAGCGACTTCGCGGGGGGGCACACGGGTATGTGTGTGAAGCTGCCCAACTATCTGTACATGGAGGAGTGACTGCCATTGTAATGTATTGCACAGGAGCCCATCAGAAGTAGTTGGTGTCTCGCCCAAACAGCAAGGTGCGACTCCAGTCCATGGGCACCTGCAGGCGATTGCGCCAGCTGCCCAGCTTGGTCAGGTACACACTGCGCCACAGGATCCAAGCAGCAAAGCCCCGCAGGCGTTTCCCCTTGAGCCCCGTGGCCTGGGTGACCGCCGCCTCGGCATCCTTCATGTCCGCCAGCGCCGAAAAGGAGCCCACGTACGCGAGGCTGCCGGCGTGCTCATACTTGAAAGGGGCGATGGCTGCATCCTCGGGCAGCAGCAGCTGCTGCAGGCGTGTGTCCTTGTCGGCGCCCCCCCAGCTGGTGGCGATGGCGTTCAACTGCTTGGCAAGGTACAGGCCTTGCTGCTCCGCCACCTGTGCTGTGGCTGCGTGGTTGTGATCCGCCACGTTGGCGCAGTCGCCCAACGCAAACACGCCCGGCCACACGTGAGCAGGGTCGGCCATGCCTTTGCACTGGCGCTGCAGCTCTCCCCGCTCTTGGTGCGTCATACGTGCGACCTCCTGGGCAGCCTTGTGGGCAGCGTCCTCCAGTAGTCGCTGCGTGGTGGGTGCAGATCCTGCAAAGTCCCCTACGGTTGCAGCAGCCACCAGCGGCGTCGCCTTGAGCACCCGGCACAGAGCGTCCGTGTGCAGGCGCCCGCTTCTGTCACTGCACACCCACTGTACCCCCAGTGCAGACGTGATGTCCGCCACTTGTTTTTCGCGGTCGTCGTCATCAGGTGCCCGCGCTGTTTGCTTGCCTGCCAGCAGCTGCGCCGCTTTGGTGGGCCCCACCCCCGTGCTCCACACGCACACGCCAAAGGGCAGTGTGCGCCCGTCCTTCAAGCGCACCTGGTTGTCGTGCACATCTGCCACAATGGCGCCTTCCAAGACGTCAATTTTATCCCGGGCGAACTTTTTGGTGCAGTACTTGCGCAGGGATGCATCAAAGGAGCCTGCACAACAGGGCAGTGTTCAGACCTGCACTTCTTCTGCACACACCGCACGCAAAACGCACCCAGGATTTCTTTCCCTTCCACCAGTTTTATACTGACATCATCCATGATGTGCTGTGGGTACTGCTTCACCAGGTCTTGGTAGATGAGGTCGTGCAGCTCTGTGCATGCGAGAGGTTGAAACTGGGCTGGACTGTTGCAAATAGCCGTGGTACTTGGGCATCATTGGGCTCACCTGCTGCAAACTCCACTCCTGTAGGACCACCACCCACCACCACAAATGACAGCAGCTGCTTCCTGTCTTCGCAAGTCACGTCATTGAACGCAGCTGTTTCGAAGTTTGACAACACGTGTCTCCGGACGCGGCGAGCATCATCGAGCTGCTTCATGAAATGCACTGAGGACTTGTTCACCCCTGAGATCCCAAACGTTGCACTGCGGGCACCCATGGCCAGAACAAGAATATCATAGTCAACCAGTTCGACCATGGGCTTGCCGCTGCGGTCGCCGTATGTGTCTGTTTGAGTGAAGGACTGTACTGCGACTTTGCGCTGCTCCGGAAGAACTGCGGGCGTAAAGAAATAACACTCAGAAAGCTGTTCTCGATAGATACAGCACCGCGAAGTCGACATACATCCTCTAAGTTTGCCTTGTTGAAACTTGGCCTTCGGCATACTTGGGCGGATGGGTTCTGCGGCAGCGGTGCGGAGTGCAGCAAACTTTTGGCGTGTTCAGAAGCACAGATAGCCGATGGGCCATTTGCAGATCCCAGCATGCACGAAACCCTCACCCGCAATCGACCTGAACTCCAAGGTTCCTACTGCTGAGCCAGCGAGCAATGGGGTGAACAGCATGTGGTTTCTTGGACTGCATACGCACATCTGCGAAATGCGGAAGCAAGAGCTCCGTGTTTCGCACCTAACGACTGTCACATCAAATGCTTCGTGGTTCAAATTTTTGGCGCATGAGAAGCCCGCATAACCAGATCCTACCACAACTACCTTGAGAGCATCGGTGCTACTGGAAGCCCACCTGGCCTGGCCCCAGCTTGTGCCAGCGAAGGTGGTCGCTTGCTTCGCCCAAAGTGACCAAGCTGGGCGTATTGCGGCCTGAGCTGCAGACCCGAACTTCAACTGTGCAGCTCTAGAGCAAGCCATCTGGAAAAGTCTGGAACAAAAGTGTATCCTCAACGCTGCATCCTTGCATGGTATGTTTCTCAATTGTGCGCGACGGCTCATTCCGTTATAGCTTTGAGATGCCAGCGCTAGGGGGCGACGGGGGGGCTGTTTCATGCATGCCTCAGGGCAAAGTGTACGGCGCTAGTTTCGATTTTATTGCATCACACAGCACCACCAGCGACCCCCTGGTAGGTGGCCTTGCTGGCTGCGGCAGCGGGGGAGCTGTCTCCCTCCACCAGCTGGGCGTGGGAGCCCGGCACGCCATTCCCCAGCACACCGGCGTAGCCGAAGCCCAGGAAAAGCGAAGCAGCCACGCCCAAGTAAATGAACAGCGACAGCACCGTGATGACAAAGCCTGCATAAGCGGTGGTGTGTGGGCGGGGGAGGGGGGGCGCGGGGGGGGGCATACTCACTGCCCATGTAGTTGCTGCCGGGGTTGTTGCCCACCTGCTGCACATCGGAGACGATTTGCTGGTGGAACCAGTTAGCGTAGGCGCCCATGCATACAATGGTGCAGAAAGCGGCCACGAGGGCTGCGATGAAGGTGACCTTGGGGTGGGGGTGTGCGCCGGCAGAACGCCAGGCATTGATGCAGCCAGCAACCACCACCAGCGCAGACAAGAACCAAAAGACAGCAAAGGCTCGCGCAGCGTTTAAGTTGGAGTTGATGTCATCCGACAAGACTGCGGCAGAGGACGTGGTGCACGCTGCGAGGGCAGTAATGTGGGCTCACTTACTGTCGTAGCAATTGAAATCTGAGTCACCTGCGAAGAGACGAGAATCAAGCATGTATATTAATCACACAGATTTCACCAGGTGCGCACCCTTTTCCTTGGAACAAGCCTTCCATAATCCATAGTGATCCTGTAAATCAGCAGACAATATCAGCGCGGCATTCTCCGCTCGTAACAGTGAAGCTCACGTCGGTACTCTCGTAGGTCACGCGTGCCCAGTGAGTGTCGGCAAGTGCAATGACACCGAAAAGCAGGCCCAGTGCGCTCAATGTGAGCGCTGCAAACCGTAGTGTGCTGAATTGCAAACGGCACTGCACTTGGGGTGATTTCTCTTACACGAAAGAATCGAAGTCTTTGGCGACAAAGAGAACATATCGCTATTCTGTGTCAATCAAGGTATAATGCCGATGATAATTCGGCCAAAAAATTATGTCTTCGGGTTGGAAGAAGGCAGCAGGTTCCTCAGATTCTTGCGGCTAACTAGCTCTGGGTCTTTGTGCGGGAGCTTCGTAGACCTGATGCAAGATACACGTCAGGGCTCAAAAACAGGGCGAAAAAGTTTGCTGAGAATGAGCTATGCAAGTTGCTGAGGTGTAGCGGACACTGTGAAGCAAGGCCCCCTGAAGTGGTTCTATTGGGGCCGCCTTTGCTCGCCAGCTTTTCTCCGTGGTGCAGGGGCCTGCTGCAGGCTTAGGCTGGACGACCATATTAACAGATGCAGGTCAATGCCGAACAAACTTTTTTCTTCATCTTAGGTTGGCGTGACTCGCGGTATCGGTGGGCGGTTTGAACAGCTCGAGGCCAAGGCCAAGTGCTCTTGCTGCTGTCATGTCGCACGCTGGCAGAGAATCTGCAGGTGCAGATACCAGTCTGAATTACACAAGGAGAGAGAGCCAGGCCTGGATAGCACTCCCTAAAGGGCACTACAATGTATCCTCTGGGCAGTACATGACCAATGCAGACTCACAGCGAGCAGAGGCGGGAGCGGCTCTGTACAACGCCTCCAGAGCAAAGCGAGAGGCTAAGCACGCAGAGCTACAGTCGCTGAGAGGGCAGCTCGCAAAATTTCCACATGCTTCAAGCAATTCTGCTTTTGAGACTCCTGAAGAGGCTTACGGGCAGAGTATATACGTGAACCATGCCACTCCACCCAGGCCTGATGCTGGCGACGCGTCAAATCGGTCGCCGTCGCCTGGGCAGCAAGAGTCCGCTGAAGTTGCATTTGACCAGTATGATGCCGATTCCACAGACCGACCAGCACTTTTTTCATATGCCCAAGAGATTGAGCAGCGCATTGCTTCCATGTAAGTTCTCGCAGCACTTTCCTCACCAGGTGCAAGGCAGCTTCAAGCTCGCAATGGCATCGCGCTTCGATGATAAGTGGCTCGACAGGCCCAATTTCATGCCATCAAAATACTGTTTGCTCGCATGTAGCATGCCTGTGCTCGTCGGATTTTGCGACTTTGGCTGACCTTGCTGCGGTCGCTGCGACATTTCGGAGACCATGCTGCCCCCGCTCACGCACAGCTTCAAGAACACCTTTACGCAGGAAGTGGGATCCAAATGCACCACAAAGCTTGGATGAATGGCGTGCTTTGCATTCAAATGCTCGCAGCGACGCTGTGCCCGGACGGGCAGCTCGCCCCTCGTCGCCGCCGACGCAAAGCGGGCATGCAGGCCAACCGCCTGCAGCTCCGCAGTCCCACAGCGCAGGCAGCCCGACACCCATCACACATGGTACCTTTGGAGGAATTCCCGCCGTTCGTGGCGTGGGGTCGCCGCTGCGGTCGCTGCTGCGGTCTCCCCCCTCCAGCGCCCCAGGGGGCGGCATGGACGCCAGCCTGGCCTCTGCGCAGTCCCGCAGCGCAGATGACAGCTTGAAACAAATGTCCTCCACCCAAAAATGGGCCCTGCACACCATGGGATCCTCCTCCAGCCCCAGTGGTGGGGCAGGGTGCAGCACTGCCCTACAGCCCGGCGTCCAGATGGCGTCAGGCTTGGCTCCCAGCACCGACTTTCTGGGGGCGACGGGGCGCTACCCCCTGCTGGGGTCCAGCTCCACTGCCCTGCACATGTCTCGCCTGGAGCGGCAGCTGGATCGCGATGCGGCACTGCGGGACCTCATGAATTCCACCCTGCCGGGGGGCGGGCGTGACCAGTACTTCGTGACGGAGATGTCAGCCACAGCGGCAGCAGCTCAAGCGGAAGCAGAGGAGCATGCTGCAGCACAAACCGCACGGGCCCATGCGGATGCCGTGCGCAAGGTTCGGTTGGCCCCGGCACCCGGGCCAGGCGCCAAAGCAACGCACTACCGCCCGGAGCACGATCGGGCGCTGCTGCATTTTGCAGCCGCCGAGATGCCCATGTCTCCACCCACCAGACAAGCCAGCAGCCAGCAACACACACATTATGGTGGCCCAGTGGCGGGAGGCCCCCTGGCCGGTGAAGCGCTCCAGAGGTACACCCAGGCAGGGGCCACCTCGCCCCAGGACGACGCTGCGGATGTATTTGGGTCGCCTAGCACTGCAGCTCACAGGTTGTGGCTAGCAGATCTGCACGCCACACTTGTGCCTGCTGAGCATGGGAAGCCCGGTGCAGATGCTTCGCCAGCGCAGCGCAAGCGAGCCGCTGCCGGCCCAGCCGCCGCAGCTGTGGCGGCGCTGCCTGCGGCTTCGTTGCCGCCGCTGCCCATGGCGCCGCAAAGCATGGCAGGCCATGCAGAGTTCCAAGCAGACTACATGGCCAGCAAGTCCCGGCAGCAAGTTCAAGCCCAAGTGCAGGCGGCTGGCAGGGAGTGGCTCAGTGATCTCGCGGCAGCCCCAGTGGGTGGTGAGCACACTAGTGCCGACGGCACTGCCGGTGCAACGGGGCAGATGGAGGACGAGGAGGGAGCACGCCGGGGTCACCGCCGTGTGCTGTCCATCACAGACTCGAGGCGTCGCGTAAAACTGGGCACCAGCACGCCCGCTCACGCCATGGGGAACTCCGATGTGTACGCCTCCCACGTGGAGGATTCGGCCGTGCTGTCTGCCGCACAAGCTCGGGTGGCCATCTTATGGGACACCCCTGATGGGGAGCCTGACAGCTTCGATGAGGACGATGTGTCTGGCCTGGATCGCTCCCCAGACCCCGCCACCGGGCACCCGGTGCTCCGCCTGGGGCATGTGCATTCCTCCCGAAGGGTGGTGGTGACGCCGCACCTGCAGACCTGCACCAGCCGCTTGCAGGCTGCAGTGCGGGGCCACCAGGTGCGTGCACTGGTAGGAGACGATGTGCAGGCCGTCACTTCAGGGGTACGACAGGCGTACCGTGAACAGAGGGCAGCCACCACCCTGGCAGCAGCCTGGCACGGATACACCTCGCGCCGCGCGACCAGCGCTGTGCGTCGGCAGCGCGACGACCATCATGCCGCCTCCCAAGCGAGCAAGGTGCACTCCCGGGAAGTTGCCCTGCTTGAGGCCCGCGCCCGGCGGGAGCGACTGGCCCAGGAGGCTGAGGCGGCGCGGGCACAGGAGCGCGCCAAGGAAGAGGAGCAGCACCTGCAGCAGTCCTCGCAGCGCATTGAGCGGCACCATCAGTACGCCAGGAAGGCTCTGCAGCGACTGAGCACGACGCCAGGCGCGGCAGGCGGGCCTGTGCACCGGCCACGCACTGAGAGCCAGCTCAGCATCGACTTTGACGCACTGGAGGCGTTCCGTGAGGATACTGGGGACAGCGCAGGTGCAGATCGCACCCATAAGCGTCGCAGCCGCGTGCAATCTCAAGATTTGTTCGATGCGCTTGGCCTGCCGGTGGACAGCAGCGCCCCCTCCAGCACAGAAGGCGATTCCCAGCAAGTGCAGGATGCCACAGGCACTATTGCAGATGATGGCAGTGTCGTAAGCTATGGCGTCAGTCAATCAGACCTGAGCTATCCCTCCAGTCCCATGCCACGCGACCTCTCCACGGGCTCCCTTGATGCGGCTGGCGTGGGGGGGGCTGACTTGGGCAGCGCGATTTTGTCAGCCAAAAAGCAGCCCCCCCCGGCGCCTCCGCGGCGTGGCGAAAAGCGCGTGTCCATTGCAGAGGACTTCACTGCAGGTACGTTGGGCGATGAGTCGCCCGTGACCCCCCCTACAGCGCCCTCCTCCACCGTGGTGGTGACACCGGGAGCGGACAGCGCCCTGGAAGACGCCATGCAAGAGGCAGCCGCGCAGACGCTGCAAGCCTCCATGCGTGCCATGCTGGCCGAGAAGGAAGCCCTCAGGCAGCGGGCCCTGGCCGAGACGCAGGCTGCCGCAGACGCTGCAGCGGCGACAGCAGACGCCGAGAAGGCAGTGGTGGGTGAGCGTCGACGTGCCGCCACGGTCGCCAGGCAAAAGCAGCACAACCGGCGGTATGAGGAGCGTGTCTTGGCCAAGCGTGTCACTGCAGTGATCAACATCCAGCGCTGCATGCGGGGCTGGATGGCGCGGCGGGAGGTGCAGGCTCTGCGGCACCTGGCGTGGCGGGCCAAGATGCGCCAGCCCACGCCAGCCAACCTTACCCGGCTGTTCGTGTGGGTGGATGCAGATGAAGACGGGGACCTGTCCGTGTCGGAGTTCACCCGTGCTGGCCGTGGCAAGCGCACCATCGGGAGCCGAGACATGGCCCACCTGCACGGCTTGGAGCCACTGCCACAGCCCCCTGGGGGCGCTGCAGCCTTCCAGCGCCATAACGTCGGCCGCCGCGGCGTGAATCTAATTGAGCTTGACGAAGCCACCAATGTGAAAAGGGAGAATAAGGCGTATGGCCCAGCCCTGGGCATGACCAGCATGGAACAAATGAGGCTGTTCCAGTACGCTGACGCCAACGGGGACGGAGTGTTGTCTCAAGAGGAATTCCTAGGTGCCTTCACCGGCACCCACGACTCCTTGTTCTTGGACTGGATGCAGCAGGTGCTCATCAAGCTGGCAGAGGCGGAGGCCAACCCCAGCGCCATGTCTCCCGAGGAGCTGGCCGCCATCAAGAGCCAGGCGGCGCAGCAGGCCATGCAGCTGCGGGCGCGACAGCGCCGGCGCAAGCTGCGTCTGGCCACCCTATGGCGCATGATGGCTGGCGAGAAAACGCATGTAGCCCCCCACGAATTCCAGCGCTTCCTGTCCAAGGGGCCCTCCCACAATCGTCTGACGTCAGACCTCAAGGCGCAGTTGGCACTGTTCCAAATGCTGGACCACAGCCAGAACAGCGTCCTGGAATACGCAGCCTTCATCAGCGGCCTCACTGACATCAAAGATGCCCAATTTGAGGACTGGATGGACAGCGTGTTCCAGTCTGCAGCAATTGGTTCCGGCATCAAGCCCCACGTTGAGTCAAAGGCGGCCGCCTCCGGCCCGGTCGGTGCTGCGCCATCACACCACCAGATGGACACTCAAGCCGGCAGCACTGCGGCAGACAATGTGGCTGTGCGCTCTGCGTGGAATGATGTGCTCACCTCTGTGCAGCTACGGCGTAAGCAACTGCGCTCAGTGAAGAAATCCAGCAGCATGCTGCCCGGGCAGGCCGCCGAAATCGCTTCAGCGGTCAAGGCGTCCAAGGTGCATGCCACGCCAGAGCAAGCCCGCGTCGCACCTGCTCGCGTGTTTAAGCGCCAGAACTCAGAACAAGACCTCAAGGCAGTGATGAGCCCTTCGCTCTCCGCGGCCGCAATCGCGGACGCCATGATGCAGCCGGGTCCGGTATCGCCAGGTGCGCCTATGGCGACCAGTATGGATGCCTCAGGTGTGTCAAAAGTACAGCCAGGCATGCAAAGTACTGAACTAGCTACCGAATCAGGTGTTGTGGCGGTGCACTCGAGCAGCGTGGTGCCAGTGGCCGCCTCCGTTGTGTCTGGGGGGCGTAGCTCCGCCATAGGCGCAGACCACAGCCGTGTTAACCGCCTGGAAAGCGTAAGCAACCACCGCATTGCGCCCCTCAGCCGAAACACGGACAGTGCAGCACAGCCACTACTGGCTGGGGTGGACGGCAGCCCACGAGCGCCACCCGGTGGGGCAAGCGCCGGTCACACCTCCGTTGTGTCTGGGGGGCGTAGCTCCGCCATAGGCGCAGACCACAGCCGTGTTAACCGCCTGGAAAGCGTAAGCAACCACCGCATTGCGCCCCTCAGCCGAAACACGGACAGTGCAGCACAGCC
>Ga0307982_1001652_pt1 | contig 18155 bp, 10 predicted proteins | sample OrgLakmetagen989_FD_201847 | JGI IMG/M metagenome (GOLD analysis project Ga0307982, IMG submission 201847) | Saline water microbial communities from Organic Lake, Antarctica - #989 | ecosystem: Environmental > Aquatic > Non-marine Saline and Alkaline > Saline | place: Antarctica: Organic Lake... | reverse complement strand
TGCTCAAAAATAACACCAATGAGATGCAAATTCATCTTCCCGATTTAGGTGAAGATTTTCAGATTACAGCTATCAATGAAGGCAATGCATTTCAAACTGAACTATCCAATCAATCATTCCAAATTCAACCAGGAACCTATTTGCTGCATTCTAAAAAAGTAAAGTCTAGTTTCGATAAAAATCAAAAATTAGGACAGATTAAATTGAATGAATTTGCGACAACTAATCAAGAAATTAATCAGATTTATGTAGCTCACCAAGCTTTAAAATCGATTGAAAAAAACAAAGATATCAGCATTGAAGCCAATATTGTCTCACCGGAACCTATCGAAAAGGTGGAGGTGGTTTGGCCTTCTGGTTATCAAAAAACAACGAATTATCTGATGGATAAAATCGATAATTTTCAATATAAAGTGACGATTCCGAAGGACAAGATATACGGTGATTCGTTCAATTATTATATTGTGGTTTATACTGAAAATGGGTCAACAGTTTTTCCTGATAATTCAAAAGGGAATCCAATTGATTGGCTTTTTGTTCCCCAAAAAAGATATACTATAAAAATTGTACAGCCAGAGCCTATTCTGATGTTGTTCGATGCAGCTCAAGATATCGAAAATGATATTTTGTGGCCTAATAGAAGAGGATATCGTTTTGAAAGGCTTACTTTCAAAACAGCTTCACAAAATGTATTTAGCTTAGTCACTACTAATCTTCAAGGAGGAAATGAAGATTTGACATTTAAAATTTTGGTGAATAAAATTCTCAAAAATGAAGCACATCACTTAAATACTGTTGATTCCATTCTTATAGAAGCAGCTTCAGGTACGGCAAAAAATCAGCTAGTACAAATTGCACTTCAACAACAAAACGGATTGGTTTGCGGAAAAATCATCGAATTAACCCCAGAAATGCAACAATTTACTATCCCTTTTTCTGAATTAAAACCAGTTCAGCAAGTTTTGTTACCAAGAGCTTATCCTCCATTTCAATCGTATTGGTTTGAAAATAAGGAAAATGCTAACTTTGACGTACACCAGATTGAAGCCGTACAAATTTCAATAGGCCCTGGATTAAATTCAGAAAACAAAAAAGAAATGCAGGCGATTTCAATGAAAAAAATCCTTCTAAAATAAATGAAAAGCTTAAGTTATTTTATCTTGTTTTTATTCTGTTTGAATGATTTTTCAGATGGTAAACTAGAATATAATTCGGAAGTTTATCCTAATTTTGAAAGTGATTTTCTTGTAAAAAAGGATAGCATATCAAATATTCCAAAACGATTTTTAGAGTTCCAAAAAAACAGCAAAGGCTATTGTTTAGTAAATGGAAATTCCACAGCAAAACAGATTGCGCTAAGCTTTGATGATGGCCCCACTGAAGTTTCCCAAAAAATAATCGAAATCTTAAATAAGTTTAATGCAAAAGCCAGTTTTTTTTGGGTTGGCGAACGGATAAAAGGCAACGAAGATATCATTCAGTTAGCAAAAGAAAATGGTCATTTGATAGCAAATCACAGTTGGAATCACGAGAATGGCTTTTCATTTTCAAATCAAGATTTATGGGAAACGCAAATAGCAAATACATTTAAAGAATTTTCTGATTATGGTATACAAGATGCTGCTTTTTACAGACCGCCGTTTGGAGCAATTACTCAAAAACAAATTGATTTTTTAGCAACACAAAACATCAAAACTGTTTTGTGGTCAATAACAACAATGGATTGGGATGCAAATCAGAATACGGATGACTTAATGTTTCAAAAATTTAAGGAACATATACATCCGGGAGCCATCGTTTTGATGCATGACGCTGATTATGGAAATCTGGATTCAAAATTGAAAGATTTAGAAAATATTTTAAAATTTGGTAAAAGTCAAGGATACGAATTTGTTACTATCGCTGAATTGAAACCATGAAAAAAAGAATAAAAATAACCTTGCGAATTAATTAGAACATTTAATGATGCCCATATGTAAAAGCCGTCATGGATATTTTAAGGATGAGAAGAATTATTTTAGTTAACTTAGTATAATTACTGAAACAAAATAGTTTTAGAATAAATGAAAAAATTAAAGCATACATATCTCACAACCGATTTTAGATTTGGTATTATAGATTCATTTTTTATAAAAAGTTTCTTTGCTTTTTTTGCGAATTGGCGAGAAATTATATCGCGCAAATCTGCCTATATTCAAAGGCCGGTAAGCAATAAGTTACAACGCATATTCAATGTAAGCCTAGTTTTTCTAATGATTGTTAATTATTCCTGTACAGTTAAACAAAACGATAAAGGTCAAAAAATCAATTTCAATACCAATTGGCAATTCAAAATTGATGAAAAATCGAATGTCAATACTGTAGATGATACTGATAACCTCGATTTTATAGCATGGGAAAAAGTCAATTTACCCCACACTCCAAAAATTGAGCCGCTGATTGTGAATGACCAATGGCAAGGCAATTCTTGGTATAAAAAGGAATTTGACCTTCCTGATAATTTAAAGAATAAAAAGCTATTTCTGAAATTTGAAGCAGCCATGAATATTGCCGAAGTTTGGATAAACGGTAAAAAACTAGCGGAACATCATGGAGGCTATTTACCCTTTGTTGTTGATTTTACAGCTGTAGCGAAATTCGACCAAAGTAATATGATAACCATCAAGTTGAACAATGAAGACAGTTTCATCACTGGTCCCAAACCTTTAGAAAAATTAGACTTCAACACCTACGGAGGTTTGTATAGAAACGTTTGGTTTATTACCAAAAACAAAATGCACATCACGGATGCTATTCTTGCTGATAAACCTTCTAGTGGAGGTGTTTTCGTTAGGTACTCAGATGTTTCAGATGAAAGTGCAAACATCAATATTCAAACTCATGTAAAGAATGAAAATGATGAAGTTCAGTTTTTTATCATTCGGCAATCATTGATGAAGAATGATAGTCTTGTTCGTTCTGTAGAAAGTGAATCCTTTTCTCTTCAACCAGAAACAGACTCAGAATTTGAAATCGATTTGCTTGTTGAAAATCCTCAACTTTGGTCACCAGACTACCCCAATTTATATGATTTAAAAACAGAAATCATTCAAAACAATCAAGTTATAGAAGAAGAAATAACCAGAATTGGTATCAAAACCATGAAGTTTGTAGGTCAGGATTTCTATTTAAATGGAGAAAAGATGTTTTTAAGAGGTGTTAATCGGCATCAGGAATATCCGTATATCGGTTATGCCTTGTCTGATAAAGCCAACTACAGAGATGCAAAAAAAATAAAAGAAGCCGGTTTTGATTATGTACGTATTTCGCATTATCCACACAGTAGTGCTTTCATGAAAGCCTGTGATGAATTGGGGCTAATTAACATTGATGCTATTTTGGGTTGGCAATATTTCAATGAAGAAAAGGCTTTTCAAAAACAGGTTTTTCAAACGGCAAAAGATTTAATCCGAAGAGACCGAAATCATGCTTCAGTTTTAGCTTGGGAAGTTTCTTTAAACGAATCTTGGATGCCAAAATCATTTATTGATAGCTTAACCAACATTGCCCATCAAGAATATCCAGGTGACCAATCTTTTACAGCAGGTTGGCAGTCTTATGGTTATGATATTTATTTGCAGGCAAGGCAGCACCGAATACAACATTACGACTCTACCTTAACCAAACCCTATGTAGTTTCAGAGTATGGCGATTGGGAATACTACGCCATGAATGCTGGCCTTAACCAAGATAGTTGGAGCGGTTTATTGCAAGAAGAACGCTCTAGCAGACAATTGCGTTCAGCGGGTGAGAAAGCATTATTGCAACAAGCCACCAATATTCAAGAAGCACATAACGATAACCTGCAGACCCCAGCATTTGCAGATGGTTATTGGGCGATGTATGACTACAATCGTGGTTATGCAGATGATTTGGAAGCCTCAGGAATTATGGATATTTTCAGGTTGCCAAAACTGTCTTATTACTTTTATCAATCGCAAAGAAGCCATGACGAACCCTTTGGCAAACCGATGGTTCACATAGCTAACGAGTGGAAAAAAAGCAGTCCAACGGAAGTAAGAATTTTCAGTAATGCAGATGAAGTGGAATTAGTTGTAAATGGAAAAAGTTTAGGTCGTCAAAAACCAGATGAAAATTCAATTACAAGCCATTTGAGTCATCCGCCATTTACATTTAGTATTGCTGAATTTGAAGCTGGTAAATTGGAAGCCAAAGCCTATATCAACGATAAGGAAGTATCAAATCATGTGGTTCAAACTCCACAAGAAGCTTCAAAAATTAAAGTTGGATTAGACCTCAGTGGCTATCCTTTAGATGAAAAAAAGGACGATGTAGTTTTTGTATACGCTAATATTTTAGACAATAACAATACCTTGATTACTGATTTTGATGGTAAAGTGGAATTTTCAATAAAGGGAAATGCTGAGTTGGTAGGTGAGAATCCAGTTTCTGTTGAAGCAGGAATTGCCAGTATATTATTAAAAACCAATTCCAATACAGATGATGTAAAAATTGAAGCAAGAACAGTAGATGGCAGTTTGTTAGGAGAATTTAAAACGAATAAAGATGAATAGAAAAAAGAGCAAATTCATTTTAAAATCAGCACACTTATTTTTTATTGCACTCCTATGGCTCTCATGCGGTGATAAAACAGAAGAAATAGTAAGTGCTGAAGAATTTAATTCTACTACAAATGTTATTGCCAAAATTCAAGAAGAGTCTACAAATCAAATTTTGGTTTGTGCGCATAGGGGGTTTCATAAAAATGCTCCAGAAAATTCATTAGAGGCAATTCAAAAGGCTATTGAAGCTGATATAGATATTGTTGAAATAGACATCAATACCACCCAAGATGGGGTATTGGTTTTGATGCACGATGACAAAATAAACAGAACAACAAATGGAAATGGTTATGTAAGTGAATACACTTTTTTGGAATTGAAAGAGTTCTTTTTAAAAATAAATGATTCAGTTACCAATCATAAAATACCCACGCTAAATGAGGCAATTGAAGTAGCTGGCAACAATGTCATTCTCAATCTAGACATAAAGCGAGTAGAGGTAGCCAAACTAGTGCAGCAACTCAGGTCAAGAAATAGGGAACACGAAGTTTTTTCTTTCATTTGGGATAAAGATAAAATTGATGAAATACTTGCTATAGATTCTTTATATGCCGTATTACCTTTAGTATCGTCAAAGGAAGAAATGATGAATTATGCACAAAATATCCCTTCAAAATTGCAGCATTTTGACGAACAATCTTTCAATTTAGAAAATATGAATTGGGCAAAAAGCAACGATATTTTAGTATTTATGAATAGCCTATGGGAAATTGACGAAGATTTTATTCAAAATCAATTTGATGAATTGGACGAAATAATTGAATTAAGACCAGCAATCATTCAAACCGACCATCCTAAAATATTAATAGAATACCTTAGAAGCAAAAATTTACATGATTAAGAAAATAATAAGATAAATACACCATTTCGGTAGAACAGCGTACCGTGAGGTATGTCATATCGGTAGCAGCCATATCGGTAGAATAGCGTGCCGTGATGTACGTCATATGGTTGGCAGCAATATTGGTAGAACAGAATAGTCATATGGGTGGCAGCAATATCGGTAGAACAGAACAACGTGCCGTTAGGTACGTCATATGGGTAGCAGCAATATTGATAGCAATAATATAGGCAAATATTAGCAGAAAATAGCATTAGAAAAAATAAAAAGAACAGAAACCATAAACCCATAACCATGGCAAACACATACACACAAATTCACATCCAATGCGTATTTGCAGTTCAAAACAGGCAAAGTTTAATTCGTAAAAATTGGAAAGATGAATTATACAAATACATGACGGGAATTATTCAAGAATACGACCATAAAGTTCTTCAAATTAATGGCATGCCAGACCACATTCATATTTTATTTGGAATGAGACCCACACAATCTTTATCAGATTTAATGAAATATGTAAAACAAGATTCTTCAAAATGGATTAATTCAAGAGGTCTTGTAAACGAAAAATTTTCATGGCAAACAGGTTATGGAGCATTTTCATATTCAAAATCTGATGTTCAAAATGTAATAAATTACATCAAAAATCAGGAAGAGCATCATCAAAAAATAAAGTTCCAAGACGAATACAAACAATTATTAAAAAAGTTTGATGTTGAATATGACGAACAGTATATTTTGAAACCAGTAGAATAGAACATCGTGTTAACATATGCTGTACCTACGGCACAGAAAGCTAGAGCGGACATTATATTTTACCAATATAAAGTCCCTAACGGGACAAACCGAATTAATAATTTAAAATTGAAAACAAAAATAGAAAGCCATATCGGTATAAAAGAAACAAACAGGAATAAAAGCGTGCCGTGAGGTACGCCATATCGGTAGCAGCCATATAGATAGACAAGAAACAAACAGGAATAAAAGCGTGCCGTAAGGTACGCCATATCGGTAGCAGCCATATCGGTAGCAAGAAACAAACAGAAATAAAAAGCGTGCCGTGAGGTACGCCATATGGGTGGCAGCCATATCGGTAGCAAGAAACAAACAGAAATAAAAAGCGTGCCGTGAGGTACGCCATATGGGTGGCAGCCATATCGGTAGCAAGAAACAAACAGGAATTAAATCGCCATACCGTCAGGCAAGAAATATTAAAGACAAATAAGAAAAAACAAAATCAAAATGAAAAAAACAAAATTTTTAATTTTAATCATTTTACCCCTGCTATCGATGGCACAATCCATCGAAGTCATTTCATTCAATCAAAACCCCTTGGAGGTTAGCCCATTATTGGGAGGCGATTTGCAGGTGAACGTAGAATATACAAGTCAATCGGGTAGTGCTGGAAATAACCTCTACATCGGTTTGGAAGAATTAGATGTTAACAATCAATTTGTTAGAACCATAGACGGCGTTTCGATGGAAAATGAAACCGCGGGTACGGACGTTCAGCTTTCTGTAAATTTATTTGTGGGAACCATTCAACCGCTTTCAGATGAATTACCAGCGGGACATTATTACCAAGTTATTGCGAGATTATATACCAACACATGGACAGAGCTAGTGAGCGCAGATTATTGGGATACACCGATTTTGCTTACCGAAAACAATATTCCCTATGATTTTAGCAGCTTTACGATTAGTAAAGGTGCGGATATAAGTTGGATGACAGAAATGGAAGAGCAAGGTTATACTTGGCAAGACAATGATGGAAATGCCAGCGAACTCATGCCCTTGTTAACAAGTTACGATATGGATGCGGTAAGATTACGAGTTTGGGTAGATCCTGATAACTCGCCAGCCAATGGCTGGTGTGATATTGACGACATGGTAACTAAAGCGCAATTGGCTGAGGCAGAAGGCATGGATGTCATGATTTGCATTCATTTTAGTGATTGGTGGGCAGACCCAGGACAGCAAAACAAACCAGCTGCATGGTCAAGTATGTCAGTGTCTCAATTGGAAACTGCAGTTGCGAATCATACCACAGATATTTTAAACGCCTTAGATGCAGTAAACATTACACCCAGATGGGTACAAATTGGAAATGAAACCAACGACGGGATGCTTTGGGAAACGGGAAGAGCTTCTGCTGGCGGATTTGCGAATTATGCCAAATTCATCAATGCTGGGGCAAGTGCTGTCAAAGCTTTTGATGCCAGTATAAAAACAATACTTCATCTTGCAAGTGGCAATGATACAGGACTATACAATTGGAATATTGGCGGATTGTTAAGCAATGGCCTTACCTTTAGTGAAATTGATATTGTTGGGATGTCTCTTTATCCAAACGAGGACAATTGGATAAGCTTAGTAGATGATACTTATAGCAACATGCTGAATGTTCAAAACACTTACAATAAAGATGTGATGGTAGTTGAAATAGGATTTGACAACAGCCGACCTGATATTACGTATCAATTTATTGTGTATATGATTGAAAGAACACGACAAGCGCAAGGTTTAGGCGTTTTTTATTGGGAACCGATAGCATATAGCCCATTTACATCTTATAGCAAAGGGGCTTGGGACGGTGACGGCAGTCCTTCTGTAGCTATGGATGCATTTTTGAATACTTCAACTTTAAGCACAACTGAATTTGAAAAGCCGAAGCAAAATTTCATCATCTATCCCAACCCAAGTTCAGATGTGTTGCACGTGAAGTCATTGAACACAAATCTCCATTCTATTGAAATAGTTGATTTCAACGGGCGATTAATTCAAAAATTAAGTACAGAATCATCCCTTAAAAGTATTGATGTTTCTAGTTTTGCTGAAGGCATTTATTTTGTGAGGATAAATCATGAAAAGACAATAAAGTGGATTAAAAAGTAAGTTTAGTCAAGACAGAAACTAGTAGGTAAGCTAAACTTTATTTTCTTGATAATTCATTTCCCAAATAAAAATGATTTATTTCATCTCATTTTATGAAGGACTTGATATTACATCCCGTAATCGATTTACAGCTTGTTCAGCGGTAATATCCCGTTGTGGGGTTCCAAATAGTTCTAGCCTATCATAAATTTCTTTACCGTTGCACTGCGTAGAAGCGGTGGATAAAAACTCATGTGCCAATGCCAATGTGGGTTGTCTTTCCCATTGGTTGGTGCTTGGTGAATTCCAGCAGAATAAGGAAAAGAACAATTAAACAACTTGTCATAAGCTTTGGTAAGTGCCGAAATAGCTTCGGCATAAGCTAAAGTAGCTTCCGAAGATAAATCCAAAATACTTTGTAGGTGGTTTTTTAGGAGCAACAATCACCTCAAAAGGCCAAATAACACCATAACATTACTCTAGATTTAGTGTTCAAGAAAAACTACCTGAGTAACAAACTGGGATTGTGTTAGAAAAATATGAATATCAGAAACATAACCTAGTTTATTCTTCGGCGGTACCTACTAGTAATTTTCTTTCTTGTGGAGAATGGTACAGTGCTTTTTTGTTTTGCATTAATTGTTTATGGATGTGGTAGGTAACTTCCATCCAGTTTGTGGGTTCGCCCCAAAGGGGTTGAATCATGTCTTTTTCCCAATTTTGATGGGCCTTTGTAAGGCGATTGTAGTTTTCTAAATCTGTTTCAGAAAGGTCTTTTGATTCACCAATGTCTTCCTTTAAATCGTACAATACGCTTCCATAATCTTCTAAACCAATCCATTTAAAATTATCCAATCTTGCAGCAGACTCTTCTAATTTTCTCCAAAACAAAGCTCTGTGTGGATTTCCGGTTTGCTCTTTTGTTAGAAAAGGAAGTAGGTTCACTCCATCTAAGATCTGGTTCTCGTCACACTCAATGTCAGTTGCAGCAATAGAAGTAGCAAAAATATCTAAGGATGAGGTTAATCCATTAAAAATCCATCCTTTTTCAATTTTTTCTGGCCAGCTTACAACAAATGGAACTCGGTGGCCTCCTTCAAATTCGTTTCCTTTCCAGCCTTTCAAATTTCCAGTTGAGGATTGATTATTGTGTGCTCCACCATTATCACTTAAAAAGAAAATTAGTGTATTATCTAAAATTCCTAAGTCGTTCAGTTTATTTCTTAGCTTACCAATATTCTGGTCTAAAGACCATGTCATAGCCGCTAATTCTTTCCTTGGATGATCTTTGTATTTTAGTAAATCATCCTTTTTAGCTTCCATGGGGGTGTGTACTGCATTGTATGAAAGATACATAAAAAAGGGTTGGGTTTGTTTTTCTTCCACAAATTCAACAGCATAATCGCCAAGTACATCTGTAAGATAGCCTTCAAATTGAACTTGCTCCCCGTTGTGTTGAAGCATGTGCATACTAGAAGGATCTTGCATAGGAAAATAAGATCTTCCTCCAGCTAAAAAACCAAAGAAATCATCAAAACCCCTTTGATTAGGATGGTTGTGTTTTGTACCCCCTAAATGCCATTTACCAATAGCAGTTGTAGCATAATTATTCTCTTTAAACGCATCTGCAATTGTGCTAACTTCTTTTGCCAAGCCAATATCACCCGAAGTTTTGTCACCAGTATCGTTAGCTTCAAAACCAAATCGCTGTTGGTACTGCCCTGTAATTAATCCTGCTCTCGAAGGAGCACAAACAGTTGAGCTAACATGAGCATCTGTAAAGACGACACCATTCGCTGCAAGCTTATCAATTTCAGGTGTGTCTAAGTCTTTGCTTCCCATAAAGCCAAAATCCACATATCCTGCATCGTCTAAAAGAATAACAATTACATTCGGAGAAGAAGAAATATTGGAATTGTTCACAGAATTATTTGTGGTTTGTGATACCTCTTTACAACCAAATAAGCAAATCATTAGCCAAAAAATAAAAAACCTGTTACGCATTGTAATAAGTATCATAAGTGAAAAAGGGATTCAATTACAACCTAAGTTAAAATATAAATCCCTTTTCTTACTCAAATAAATTAGTATTTACTTTTTAATTAATTTAGAAGTCCCCACATTATTACCTATGTAAGTCTTCATAAAGTAGACTCCTGTATTTAAGTTAGAAAGTTGTACTTGAGTTTGACTTAATCCAATTTTAATCTCTTCAACCTTTTTACCCATAATATTAAAAATTTCAATTTTGCTTATATTCTCGTTTGCTGAAATATGCAAAATATCTTGAGCAGGATTTGGATAGAAAGTAAAATCAAATCTTTCTAAGCTAGAAACAGACAAGGTTTGCTCTACAACAATATTGTCAACATTAAGTGGTTTATTACCGTTTGCTTTAAACATTAGGAACCGGACATTGGTAATACCTGCTGGTACTTCAAAAGAAAAAGAAGCTGTAAACCAAACATCTAATGCCGAATCTAAGGTGAAACCGTCTGCCATTGTGCCTCCTGTCAAAGGTAAATTGAAAGGTAAATTGTCAGCATCCTTTACTCTGATGGTTAAGTCAGACCCTGCTGTTCCCGCGCTACCTACCCATCTATATTCTAAAGAAACAGTATAAGTTTCGCCAGGGGTTACTGCTAAAACTTGGAAAAGAGAACCGTCGCCATTTTCTATTTGCCCAATTTGGGTGTTAAGAATATCATCAGTCGCAATTCGATTTTTATAACCACTCCAAGATGGTACAGCATCTCCTGAAGCACCAACTTCAAAATCTCCGTTGACTATTAGGTTTTGGCTATGCCCCAAAAATATGGAGAAACATAGGCTTAAAAATGTAAGTGTAATTTTTTTCATAATGTGTGTTTTTAATTATTAATTATTAAGTAACTAAGGGATGTTTATCCCTTAATTACTAGATTATTTTACTCTACTTCCATTAAAGATAAATCGTCAAAAAATAATGGAGGATATCCATTTGCTTTATAGAAAATAATCCTAATTTGGGTTACTCCTGCGGGAACGGTAAACTCATAGCTACCAGCTGTCCATTCGGTTGTCATAGCTAATTCTTCGGTTTGAAACAATAAGCCGTCGGCTCCTGCAACATTGTTATTTCTAATACCTACTCGTATGGTTTCTCCCACAGGGTCTCTCCATTTGGTGTTGTACTTCAATTCAAATGTTTGTCCTGCTTCAACATCAAGTTCATAAAACAAAGAACCATCTCCATTTTCAATTCTACCTGAAAAATTTCCAGTAAGTGGTTCAGTAGTTCCTATTCCTACCACGCCATTTTTAAATCCTCCCCAAGGGGCAATTTGTGCAGTCTCAAAACCACCGTTTATAAAGATTTCTCCATCTACAACTGGTGGAACAAATTCTGTATCCTGACCTGGCCCTATCTCGTTATTTGGAGAAAAGTTTGCGTAGGCTTGACCAACGCTTGTAATGTTTTGGTCTTCATCAAATAATGAAGAAGTATATAAAGGTGCTTGTGTACCGTCAAACCATGAATATCTTTCTACATAATCAATTTGTTCAAGTGCGGGCAATGCGCTTTCCATAAAGTTAATTACATCTTGTCTAGAATGTACATTATTTTCTGGTGAAGTTGCATTCCAGTCAGCTACTGCAAATTCAGTAATCCAAATAGGTCGTTGTCCATAAGCTTGGTATGTTGTACTCAATTTATTTATGAAATTCGGAACGTTTGTACCTCCATAATGATGTACTGTAATGAAGTCAACACGTAAGCCTTCAGCATCGGCACGTTGCATAAATTCTTGCATCCATTCATTGTTTGGGTTTACAGTGGCAGGAGAGCCTAAAGGAACACCTACTTCTTCAAGTCTTGGCCACAATTCTATAGCTTCATCTACGCTCATATTGGCTTGTGATGCGCCGTCAGGTTCGTTAAAACCAAGAAGGTATTTTATCTTACCTTCATTTTTTAGGTCTTTCAATCGGTTTATCACATCGTCACTTTGTGCCGCATTTCTTCCCCATACCATGGGAACAAACTCTACATTTCCTGGAATTTCATCTCTCATTAAGTTACCCCAACTGTACATCCAATGCGCATTCATATCACTAGTTCTGTAAGACCAACGTTGAGAAACATTAGCATATGCAGATCCTTTTTTCCCTACGGTCTCTTCAATTGGGTCTACTGGATCTGGGTTAACAACATCTGGATCTTCAGATGTTCCGGTATCATCACTACAGCTAAACATAGCGACTGCTATGCTTAAGAATATCATTTTACTTATTGTTTTCATAGTTTTTGTTTTAATGTTAATATATTTAAAATTTTGAATAAAATTCGCCGACTTTGGTAAGTTTTAAATTTTCATCGTATAAGGAAGATGTAATATAAGGTGCTCTCCTACCGTCGAACCATGCGTATTTTTCTATGTAGCTTAGTTCTTCAAGTTTTGGGAGCACAATTTTCATAAAATCTAAAACATCATCTTCGCTATGTTTATTTTCATCTGCTGTTTTAGCGTCCCAGTCTGCAACAGCAAATTCTGTTATCCAAATGGGTTTGTTGTACATTTCATGTACGCGTTGCAATTTGTTTAAAAAGCCTTCTGCATTTGCGCCACCATAATGGTGTACAGTTACAAAGTCTACTCTTAACTTTAAACTATCTGCTTTGTGCATAAATTCTATCATCCATTCCTTATCAGGGTGAACAGCTCCTGGTGAACTTAATGGTAGACCAATTTCTTCTAATCGTGGCCAAAGAGCAATAACTTCATCTACCGTCATATTGGCTTGTTTTTTGCTATCGGGCTCATTAAATGCCAAAATATAATTTACATCTCCTTTATTCTTAAGCTCTTTTAAACGAGAGATATTGTTGTCATTTACAGAATTTCCTCCCCAAAACATAGGTACAAACTCAATTTCTTTTGGGATTTTATCATTGGGTAAACTTCCCCAGCTGTACATCCAGGCGGCATTTAATTCGTCTGTTCTGCGCGACAAGTCAACCGTTTTTTTGGCATAAGCTATTCCTTTTTTCTTGTCTTTTTTTTGAACTTGATTGATCTTATTAGATGTATTTTCTTTTGGCACAACATTGTCAAGTGCATTTTTTTCTTTTGCTTTATCCGCACATCCAATGGTCAATACCGTGATGATAAATAAACCTAGGTATGTAAGATTGCTTAGTTTCATTACCATTCAGGGTGTTGAACCAATTGTGGATTTACATCAATTTCGCTTTGCGGGATTGGAAAAACTTCCGAACGCCCACCTAAATAATTAGGATTATAAGGGCCAACAGGATCATTAGCAGCTCTCATAAAAGCTTGTTGCACCTCACCCCATCTTTTTAAATCCATAAAACGCAATCCTTCAAAAGCTAATTCAACTCTGCGTTCGTGGCGTACAATTTGCACCATTGCTTGTTGACCTACACTTCCTTCTACATCTTCTACTGAGGGCATATTTACCCTAGCTCTTACTTGGTTTACCAAACTAGCTGCTGAACTAACATCACCTGTTTCAGCTAAGGCTTCAGCGCGCATAAGCAATACATCAGCATAACGAATGACATAGAAATCTTGTGATCCCTCTGCAAATACTTGGTTTCCTTCCGAGTCTGCTGCTTGTCTTATGTACTTACGCTGTCCGAATCCCGTTGGGCTATTGCCAGTAAATACGCGCGGTGGCTCTGTATCAGTTAGGTATATATCGCCATTGAAGTAAATACTAGCATTTGCTCTCGGATCACGATTTTCACCTGGGTTAGTTGAATCATAAAGTGGAGATTCATTTATAGGTAAACCATCTGATGCGTAATAATCATTTACCAAATTGGGCATGGGTCTTTGGTCGGCTTTTGGCGAGCCTAAAAACGTCCCTGAAAAGACTTCTCCATTACTTGTATTGGCATCTCTTAAGTAACGAACAGAAAATACAATTTCTTGAGAAAGTTCTCCTGCCTCACTAAATAATTCTCCATAGTTAGGATACAATGAATAGCCGAGTCCTAAGACTTGCTCAGTTAAGTTAAGCACTCCATTTTCTCCTGTGTAAACACCATCGTATAATTGAACACGTGCAAACAAACTCAGGGCTGCACCTCTTGTCGCATATCCAAACTGGTTTGCTGGTCTTGTATTAGGAAGTGCATTTGAGGCTGTTTCTAAATCTTCCTTTATCTGTGCCATAATTTCTTCAAAAGAGTTTTTAGGTACAAAGGCTTCATCTAAATCTTGGAGTTGCGTTATTAATGGAGCATCTTCATAATAAATAGCTACATTAAAATAAAGCAAAGCTCTTAAAAATAAGGCTTGGCCTAAAATATCATTTTTAGCACTTTCTTCAAGTAAGCCCTCTGGTAATTCATTTACATTTTCAATTACTAAGTTAGCTCTAGCAATACCTCTGTACAAATCATTCCACACAGCTCCTGTTGGCCCGTTATCAGTGGTCATTGTGCCTTCCATAAAAATGCCAGGTCCTTCCCATTTAAACTGATTAAAAGCATTGTCTCCAAGATTGTCAAAACCTGGTATTCCTTGCCATCCATTAAGGTTGCCACTATATAGTGATCTACCTTGCAAAGCAGCATACACTCCATTTAGAGCTAAAAAAGCATCTTCCTCAGTTTGCCAAAAGTCTATGTCTGCTATTTGTGTTAATGATGTACGATTTATGTAATCATCATTACATCCTATGGTAAAGAGGACAATTAAACCTGCTACTATAATTTTTTTCATCTTACTAAAATTTTGCGTTTATACCTACTGTTATAATTCTATACAAAGGGACGTTTCTGTTGCTAAACCTTCCTCTTGCTCCTTCCGGGTCAAAGTTCTCGATGTCTGTAAAGGTCAACAAGTTTTGTCCTCCTGCATATACCCTAAATTTACTAAATTTATATTTACTAATAATTTTCTTTGGTATAGAGTATCCAATTTCAAAATTTTTCAATCTTAAATAAGATGCGTCCTCAATATAAAAAGAAGATACTTCTGAGTTGTTTTGACCTCCTAAACGAGGTAATGTTGCACTTGGATTTTCAGGTGTCCAACGATTTACCCAATAGTCTAAGACATTACTTCTATCGTCTGGCATAGGCAGGTTTCCGTTACCCATAAATAGCCTGTCTACTCCAAATACACCTTGAAAAAGAAAGCTGATATCAAAATTTTTGTATTCGGCAGATGCGTTGAAGTTGACCAACCATTGTGGATTAGGGTTACCTATAACTGTTCTATCATCTTGATCGATTACTCCATCATCATTTACATCTACATATCTAATATCTCCTGGTGCTGTATTTGGGTTTTCGAATTGGTTAGGATGATTTGCTACTTCAGCAAAATCTTGAAAAATACCATCAGCAACATAACCAAAGTAGGCGCCAAAAGGTTGACCTATTCGAATGATGTCTTGATTCGAAATCGTTTCTTCTCCTCCTTCACCAAGACCAGTAACTTCATTGTTTATCAGTTTAGTAAAATTACCACCTAGGCTATATCTAAATTCTTCTGTGCCACCTCTAAAGTTAGCACCAAATTCAAACCCAGTATTGTTCATAGATGCAGAGTTACGTGCTCTTAGGTTGGTTACTCCAATGGTATTGGGTATTGGAAAATTGTCGTAAAGGATATCTTTACTGTTTCTTTCAAAATAATCCATTACAATTTCCAATCTGTTTTTAATTAGGCTAATATCTAAACCAATATTATACTGCTCGGTTTCTTCCCAGCGAATAAATGGGTTGGCTATAGCGGTTATTGCTACACCACTTACAACAGTGTCTTCACCAAGTAGGTAATCTAAGCCTGGATTGTAGGTTTGGTAACCAATATAATTACCTGTCCGGTCATTACCACTTAAGCCCCAACTTGCTCTTAATTTTAAATTGTTTATAAAATCCACCTTTTGCATAAAATCTTCTTCACTAATATTCCATCCTGCAGATGCTGATGGAAAAACTCCATATAAATTATCAAGGCCTGGTGCACTAAACTTAGAAGACCCATCGCGTCTGATATTAAATTCGGCTAAGTATTTGCCTTGGAAGTTGTAATTTACTCTACCAAAGAAAGATTGTAGTACTTCCTCTGCTGCTCCACCACCAACAGCTGGCTCAATAATTCCACCAGCATTAAACTCTTCTAAAATATCACTTGGAAAACCACTTACTTGAGCACTAAAATTATCAGTCCTGTAATACATAATTGAATGACCTGCAAGTAAAGATATAGAATGATCTTCATTGATATCTGTATTATATCTTAAAATATTTTCTTGCAACAACCTGTATTCAAAATTAGTTCCATTGCTTAAAGTGTTTAAGTCGCTTCTAGAAACTTCTCTACCCTCCCAATCATTTCGTTGTATCCTTGGGCTATAGTTTGATGAGTTGTTATATATGATATTGGCACTTCCGCTAGTTTCAAAAGTTAATTTGTCACTGAGTTTAAACTCCAAGCCTACACGTTGGCTAATGTTAACTATATCATTTTCAAAGTTACCGAAGTTACCTCGTAGTAACGGGTTTTGAGTAGGCAAAGAAGCATTTGCTCCTAGGTAAGCTCCATCTACAAAACCATACTCTCCATTGCTATAAAATAATGGAATAGTTGGAGCAGTACGTTGGAAATTGAAAATAATACCGTTATCACCGTCAAAAGCATTTTGACCGCCTGATGGCCCTTCAATTCTTCTCCAAAAAGAATTAGTAACACTTGAAAAACGAAGCCAATCTTTGACTTGAGAATCAAAATTGAAACTCATGTTATACCGGTCATTTCTGAACTTACTTTTTACAATAGCATCTTGACCTATATAGCCTAATGAAAATCGGTAAGAAGATTTTTTTGAACCACCAGAAATAGAAAGATTATGATTTACAACAGTAGCCGCTTGAAGTACAGCATTCGTCCAATCTGTATCTGCAAACTGGTCTGGCATAGAACCTGTTCTAATGGCTTCTATTTGCTCTTCAGAATATCTGGGTATAAACCCTGGACCATCTTGGTTTTCAAATTTTTCATTGATTAAGTTCGCATAATCTAAAGCGCCCAGGTAATCGGGAACTACAGTAGCTTCTTGAGAACCATAATAGGTATTATAATTCACTTGAAATTGACCTTCTTTTCCTTTTTTTGTTTCTACCAGTATTACTCCATTTGCAGCACGAGCACCATATATCGCACTTGCAGAAGCATCCTTAAGAACAGTAATATTTGCGATATCTTGTGGAGCTAAATTGTTAAAAGCCTGTAAATCATCATACTGAATATTGTCTATAATAATTAAAGGAGTAGTGTTGCCAAAAGTACCAATACCCCTAATTACGATTGATGAACCATCTGCACCAGGATTACCGCTAGACTGAGTTAATTGAACACCAGAAAATCGACCGTAAAGTAACTGACCTGAATTGGTAACAGGTTGATTCAATTCTTCTCCAAATTTTACAGTTTCTAAAGCTCCTGTTACATTTCTCTTTTTCTGTGTTCCATATCCTACCACAACTATTTCATCTAGCTCACTTTCGTCAATAGCTAATTTAACATTGTAAGTATTAGCACTTCCAACAGTAACGCGTTGGTTAAGGAAACCGACATAAGAAACAACAAGTACTTCACCTTCATTTGCTGAAATATTATACAAACCGTCAAAGTCTGTCGTGGTTCCTTTTGTTGTACCTTCAATGGTAACTGATGCGCTTGGAAGTGGAAGCCCATCTGAATCCGTGACCGTTCCTGAAATTTGCTTTTGAGCAAACATAGCACTTCCTACAAACAGTAGAAATACAAAAAATTTATTAATTTGTTTCATAG
>Ga0307982_1001650_pt1 | contig 18158 bp, 17 predicted proteins | sample OrgLakmetagen989_FD_201847 | JGI IMG/M metagenome (GOLD analysis project Ga0307982, IMG submission 201847) | Saline water microbial communities from Organic Lake, Antarctica - #989 | ecosystem: Environmental > Aquatic > Non-marine Saline and Alkaline > Saline | place: Antarctica: Organic Lake... | reverse complement strand
AAAGACGAACATTTCGTCTTCACTATTTCACTATGTGCCGAGAATGGCACGCTGCGCTGCTTCTCAGCCTCTCCTGCTGGCTGGGCCTCTCGACGCTGGGCCCCTACGGGCCCCTGCGATACGGGGGCTTGGTGGCTAAGCGTGGCAGTCAGGCAACTGTCGCAGCTGTGCACAGCTGTCCGATCGGAGGAATCAAACACTTCTTTCGTACTGATTTGATCGTCTGCATTTTCGGTCAAGAGATCACTTCTGAATCTCAAGTCATTCCTTAGCGTTTCGTTCACGTTTCGCGGTTTAAGAATGGCTTCCCAAGGACCGTCTGCCACCGATTCCAGCGTGGATGCCCACGTCGACGATTCGCTTTTGAAGGTACCTCAGGTGAAAGCTGAAGATCGCCACTTAGACTCTGGAGAAGAGAATGAGGAGGAGTTTTACTGCCAGTATGTCGCGTTTCCGTTGTGTCAGCATTCGCGTTGCAAGACGCTTCGCTTTACAGCCGTGCAAAGCTCTTCCGGTTCGGGGATGGGCAATGGAAAGAACGTTGCAAAGGTGATCTGCGCCTCCTCAAGGACAAAGTCACTGGCCGTGTGCGCGTCGTCATGCGTGAAGATCTGATGGCTGCTTTGCTGCGTGCAAACCACGCCGTGCCCCCTGCCGCGGAATTGGTTAGTATCAGGCTCATGCATGATCACCAAACCCATTGATCACAATCTCTGTGTGCAGAAGTACGCAAAGGGAACTGACAACATGGTGTTCTACTCGGCTTTAGATGTGTCTGATGGCGAGCAGGTGCAGAGCACCTTCATGATCAAGGTGCGAAACGCCGAGGTCATGCAGGGATTTGTAGCCGCGTGGGATGCAGCTCGCGCCTTGAACGAGAAGGCCTTTGCGAACAGCTCAGCAGCTGGCGCCGGCGCTGCCGTTGCGGCACCCACCAAGCTCTCCGTCCCCCGCGGCGCCTCCGTGCTCATCACCAGCGACCTCACCGCCATCTACGGCGCTGGAGATATCGCCTCCGCACAGCGGGTGGACAAGGTGGAAGCTGCCTTCACTGCCAAGTACGGCAGTGCCCCCGAGTTCTTTGTGCGCGCACCTGGCCGCGCCAACATCATCGGGGAGCACGTGGACTACCACGACTACGGTGTGCTGCCCTTTGCCATCCAGAACGACATCTTGCTGGCAGTGCAGTGGGTGCCAGGCGCCACAGACGTACAGGCCTCCTCCCTGAATGACTCCTTCCCTGATGTCAGCTTCCCCGCTGACCTATCTGCCGAGGTGCCGGCAGTGGCCAACGCTGCCGCCTGGGGTTCCTACCTGCAGTGCGGCTTCAAAGCTGCCTTTGCCCAGAAGCAGGGCTCCAAGCCCAGCGGCGGCATGCGCATCTTGGTGGAGTCCAACTTGCCTGTGGCAGCTGGCGTGTCCTCCTCCTCCGCCCTGGTGGTGGCCGGCGCCCTCGCCGCAAACTTCGCCTTCAAGCAGGACGCACCCCACACCCTGGACATGGCCCGTGCTGCACGCGACGCAGAGAAGGCGGTGGGCACTCTTTCTGGAGGTATGGACCAAGCTGCTTGCCTGCTGGGCCAGGCTGGCAACGCACAGTTCATCACCTTCAAGCCAAGCTTGGCAGGCGCCCCCGTGCCGCTGCCCCTGGATGCAGCCTTTGTCATCGCGGACTGCGGCGTGCCTGCACCCAAGGCTGCCGACGGCGCCCTCAAGTACAACAAGCGCGTGGTGGAGGGCGCCCTGGGCGTGAAGCTTGTCGCCAAGAAGGAGGGCCGTGCCAACTGGGCCTCCCTCAATACCATGCAGGAGCTGGCGGCTGCAAAGGGACTGGGATCTGCCCACCCCAGCGAGGTGGAGGTGTTCTTGAACTCCCTCCCTGAGGGCGAGCTGACCGCTGCCCAGCTGGAGGGGGAGGAGCACTTCGGCTGCCCCCTTGCCTCCCTGTTCGAGGGGGCGACCGCAAGCGTCGCCGCGGTGCTGCAGGCCGACCCCAATGCCAAGTTCAGCTGCAAGGCGCGCCTCTTGCACGTTCTGCAGGAGGCCGGCCGCGTGCTGGATGCCAAGGCTGCCCTCATGAACGGCGAGGAGGGGACACTGCAGAGCGTGGGAGAACTGATGAACGCAAGCCACAGCTCCCTGGCTGCGCAGTACGACTGCTCCTGCCCCGAGCTGGATGCACTCGTGGAGGTGGCTCGTGCCGCCGGCGCCAAGGGTGCTCGCCTGGTGGGTGCCGGGTGGGGCGGCTGCATCATCGCTCTGGTGCAGGCCGGCAGCGTGCAAGCTGTGGTTGACGCCATCAAGACCGACTACTATGCCGCTAAAGGGCGTGCCGATTTGGTTGAGTCTGGTGTGTTTGTTGTGTCTCCTTCAGCCGGTGCAGCTGTTTACACGAACTCTGAGGAGTGTGAGATGTAAATGGGGGGCCAAGGGAAGCTGTTTCGCTTGTGAAGGCTGTTTCAGAACTCATCTCCCAAAACTGATTAAACCCCATGCAGTCTGACCATTACATTGTAAAGTCTTTCGTGCATCAAGGTCTTCCTGCGTCAAAGTTACCTTTAAAGGCACAGCCCAGGACATTTCTCTTGTATCAGCCATGGCAGCTCGGCGTACGCCGCTTGCCAAGGAAATCTTGCGAAAGTCGGGGCAATTTGACAGCGAAAGCGTTCAAAGGGCAAATCTTGCAAGTTTTGAGCTCGTCAGTCTTGCGGGTGTGGATGAATTCACCAGCCTCGTTGCTTTGTGCTTGGATGACAACAAGGTACCAAACTGCGCGCAGGTCTTTACGTCAGCATGCAGCATTAATCATTCTTGCAGCTCACATCCCTTCAAGCACTGAAGGACTGCACCCATCTGCAGGTGCTTTCAGCTCGAAATAACAACATCATGTCCATCGGTACGTTTATTTAGTGCCGAGAGATTGCTCCAATGCCCGTTACAAGCGAGTGCCAGCACAGGGAAGCTCCCCGCGTTGCCGGATCTGACGGACCTAGACCTTTCTGGAAACAGCATTGACTCATTGTCATCATTGGCAGGCCTTTCAAACTTCTCTGGGCTGAAGCGCCTTCAACTGAAAGGAGGCCGGGGGAATGCTGGTACGCCTGCTGCACAAATACACTTGCGATGCCTGCACACCAAGCTTGCGCAGTGTGTAAATTGGGTGCGTATGAGGAGGAGGTCATGGTACAGTTGCCTGCCCTGGAGGAGCTTGACGGCTGCCACGTGGCCGTCTCCAAGGTGTGTTGCCCACCTGCAGGCTTTTCGACGCCCCCTTCACTGCCTTGACTCCCCCCTGCAGGTATTACGCAGTGTGCCTCTCCTGGATGACCAGCATGCTGATTTGACGGCCCACGAGCTGGAGGAGCTGGGCGTGCCGCCGCCGGCTGCGTGGCTGCCGGGACAGGACTTGCAGGCGGCGGCGGCGCACAGCCAAGCCGCTGTGCAAACGAACTCACCATGCGCAGCAGAGACGGATGCCGCTGTTGCTGCAATGTATGATGTGTCGTCACAGGTTGGTGTGCAGATTGTGCGGGTTCGCAAGCTGCTTGCAGGGTAACTCAGCAGGAAGCCTTTTGTCCTCTCCCGTTGCTTTGCTGGGAGGGTACTTGACTTGGCTGATACAGACCGAAGCATTTTCGGACATTGGGCATTCAAGATGTGTCACTTGATGTCCCACTTCAATCCGGTGAGCCCTCCTTGGCGCTTTTGATGCCGGGAGCTGCTAGGTTATGGCTATCACGAGTGGAGGCGCTAGGACCAGCCCTGCTCAGGGCTTGCAGCAGGCTGACATGAAACTGGATCATTGACCCATTCGCAGTTCATACTGAGAATGCTCCCCTCGTGTGGTTTGTATAGCTTTTGTCAAAGGACGCTCAATGTTAGGGGTTTGTTGTCTGCACAAACCCCCCAAAACAGTCCAGACTTGCAAATACAATCCAAGCCCCAAGACCCGTCTGTGCATTCAAAACTGCTTGCTCAAGAAAACGTGAAGTAATTGTTCGTATTATTGGTGTCCAAGTGCGAGTCAAAAACTCCCCTGCATTGATTTACTTTCAAGCAGCTTGAGACTTCCGTTACTGCACACGCAGTTTCGCACAGTTATGAGCTGGCAACCCAGGGTGGAAAACCCTTTTTGCAGCCCAGAAAAAGAAAATTTCCCGTCAACGGCTGATATGTTTTGTGTCGCACAGTCAGGTGACGTTCAGCAAGGTGAGTTGGCTTGGTTTCTGAGAGGGGTCAACAACGACGACAGCTCCTGCTGCAGAGCCTCATCTCCAACATGAGGACATCGAGTTCATTTCCCAACTGAAGCCCAAAAGCATTGCAGTGCGTAAACCATGCTGGATGGTTTGTGCGATACAAGGCAAGTGCAAATTTTCGCAGACAGAGACGCTGCACGATGCAGACCACAGCACCGACAGCATCCTTGCTGAAAGCAGCTCGGATGACGACGAGCCTTTTCAGCTAGATCGCCACCAACACACACTTGGTGAACATATCCAGGCTCACTTGCTGTCACCTGATCGCTGTAGCTCAAATGAAGCCCATGTCACACTCCGGGGATCCACCAGTGGGGCGCTTGCGGCGACGGCGCCGACAGCTGCCGCCGCCATGCAGACGCCAAACCGCGGGACACAGGGAGGCATCCCCGACTCCGCTGGCTCGGTAATGTCCAACCGCGGCTTGCACCTGCTGGGGTCCCCCATGCTCTCCCCCTTCGCCGCCATGCCCCAGCTGTACAGCACCCCCCAACGCACCGGGGGGGGGTGCTGCGCCTCCCCAGGACCCTCCCCCATCCCCAGTGCTACAGATGCATCGCCAGCTGGCATGCTGCACACTGCCATGGGGTGCCCTCTCACGCCTGCGTCGCCGCCTGCCAGTCGTGCCGAGCAGCGGGCAGCCCCCCCCGGCCCCCCCCCCCCCGCCCCCCCCCCCCCCCCGGGGGCCGGGGGGGGGGCCCCCCCGCCCCCCCCCCCCCCCGGCCCACGCCAGCGGGCAGCCCCCCCTTCCCCCCCCCCCAGTGCCCCCCTGGCCCGGCGGTCCAGAGTCCTGTCCCCGCCTCTGCACCCCGCCCTGCATGCCATGCATGTGTCCCCAGTGATCCATGCTGGTGACAGTCTTGCAACCCTGCACTCCATCGGCGGCACGCCCAGTCCCCCCCTGCCACAGGGAGGGGGGGGGGCAGCGGATGCGTCACATACATCTGACACTGTCTCTATGGCACTGGATTTTAGTGAATCCACTGATTCCATGACGTCGGCAGTATTTGCTGGGGGGGGCTCCGCTTCTCTTGGGGCGGCTGCTGCCGCTGGCCTGCACGCAGGCGCCAGTCCCGTGATGGACCCAGTCACGGGGCAGTTTCTGGGATACTTCATTGCTTCCCCTCATCTTGATTTGGGTGGCACTGGCGCCCTGGTGCCTCCCTCTGGTGTGAGCGCACCCTTGGTAAGCAGCGGCGTGGAGCCCCCCTCACACCACTTGTCCTCCCTCCTGCCCCTGGCTGAGCTGCCCACGGGCAGTGCACATGCATCAGGCCTCTCCATGGACAGCTTCGCTGTAAGTGACAGCTCATCAGTGGGCATCTCCCAGGGTCGAAGTCATTCTAGCCAGGAGCCGTCGCGCAAGGGGAGTGGGAGCCCCCCCTCCACCCCCCACCGCAAGAGCTGCAGGCAGCCCCCGGGCGCATGGATGACGCACTACCTCGGGTCATTTGACAGCACACGTACTTCCAGCAACACTGCCAGGCGGTGCACTCTGCGCAGCTCTCCAAGCTCGTCCCCTGCAGCTTGGACTAGTCCTGTCAATGAGAGCAGCAGCCCACTGCAGCGCAGGCAGCTGCGCTCCAAGTGGTGGATAGCTTCGATGAGCCAGCCAACTCTCTCGATGTCAAAATCCACATCAAACACTCCACCCGGGCAACAGTGGAGTGACAGCATCAGAACAAGTGCGCATCGCATCCCGTTGCAGCTAACAGCAGGGGGGACATCTAGCCGACACCACCGGTGGCAAGCTGCCAGTCGAGTTTCGCCGTCAAACGACCGACTGATACCAGCACGACTGCATCCTTCGTACAGCTTTGGGGGTGCGATGCAGGAGGGGAAGGCTTACGGGCTGTCTCAAGGGGACTCTTGCGAGTACGCTGCTGCTGTGGCTGGCATTGCACGCAGCAGGCCGCGCACCGCAGATGGGGCGCTGCTCGAGATGTATTCATCTTCAAGAATCGGGGATAACTCGCGCGAGCAGTTCGATCTGTCAGCGCACAAACACCTCGTGTTTGCCTCTCCCATTGCTCGGCACCCGGACAGCAGCTCACTGCCACAGTTGTCAGTAGAGTACGGGAGCACTCCAAATGCCGGTGAAGATAGTTTCAATGTGTAAATTATAATACATGTGTGCTTCCTGACGAATGGCGTATTCTATAACAAGACTCTGTTGAGCCTTTATGCGCTGGCCTCAGGGGCTGCTGGCCTGCGTGAAGCCTCGACGATCTCGTCCGCCAGCTTTTGAGCAAAGCTTTGGAGCTCGTTTTCCTGTAAATTCACAGGTGAGATCGTGAAACAAAATTTTCACAGTAAGTAGCAGACAACTTACATGACCTTTGAAAGTGTCTGCTAGCGCTTTTACTAAGAAGTAGGCAATATTTTGCGATGCGTATTTGGGAATATCAACAATAGCCTTCGTGCCCTCTACCGGGTGATCAAACTCATGCCTTACAATTGTGGCTTGTGCAGCTTCAATTGCAGACTGCATGGTTTCATAAGCGGGGACAATGTTGTCAGCCAAGCCAAGGCCCATCCGGAGTAAAAAGTTCTTTGCAGCCTCCACGATCGAACCATCAGCGTAGTAGTATGGCACAAGAGTATCTTCTTTGTAGATGGAAATGTTGACAATGGCAACAATGTCGTCTGTGTTGGTGAGCACAGCCCAACTGCTCTCGTTTGAGGCCACACCAATTTTATTGAAAATGTCTCGGCGCAGCATATCAGTGTTGTAGTCAACCACGAGATTGAGCTCACTCCAAATTCGTGCAACCATTTGAAATGCATCGTTCCTTGACTTGGGCTTTGGTACCGTCAAAGTTTTTTGCTCGTCGCCGATCAACACATCGAATTCAATTGTTGGCGGCGAAACGCTTGGGCTCGCTTGCTCATCTGCGCTCGATTACTAGTGCCCATCACAACGCAGTTGACAGTGTGAAATAACTAACCAGAAACAGTTTGCTGCACGTAGGCTGCAGCGTCCTGCGCGCTAATGCGTGCAAAAGCCAGAGTGGCAAGGAGCGAGAGAGTTATTGCAAGGTTCTTCATGTTTGCTGACTTTAGAGTGCGCTGCAATGCAAAACCCAACCACAAACAAACAATTGAAAAGGAAATGATTTGTTGCTTCCGATGCATACGCATCGCTCGTCCCCTTGGCTTAGTTTGCATAAACTCTGTGAAGGGGCCAACTGCGTTTTACTGAGTTATTTGCTGTCAATTTCCGCTCTGACCACGAGGATGCCAATTGCACCTGAAATTGAGGGCTGACCCGACCAATTGAGACAAATCATCAAATTTTGAACCTGTATCCATGGGAATTGGCACAGGTGGGTGACCAATAACCGGTACAAGATGTGAATCAATTGTTTTTGTTTCCACGGCGATTTTTTGAATGCGCAGGCAGCAGGGTGGATCTGTGTTGTGCGAGAGTGAGGGTTATCGTGTTGCCAAGCTTCAGGCGGAACGGAAGCTTTGCACAATAAATGCGATGAGCACGTCTGCACTGCCTAAATACCTCCCTCGGAGGCGATCCTGCACATCAGGTGTTGTGCAGAGCAATCGAGCTCACAAAAAGCCGTACAAACCACACGGTCTCTTTTCGGCTGCCAGCAGCAGCCAAGCAGCAGCTTCCTCGCCCTGAACACACACGAACCTGCCAATCTCGTAAAATCGACACGCTTACCAGCTGCCGCCCGCAATAGCAGCTGAATAGAGTTTGTATTATGCCCCCCCTGTCCTTTCATGTAGCGAGGAGTCGACAGGCTGCTTTTGTCGCCAAACAACAAAGTACGCAAGCGTCTTGACTCTGCAGGCGCAGAATGAAAACCGAAATTATTTTCCTCGTGTCATCGTACTTGGCAGCAGCGGTGCAAGGTGTCATATTTGAGGAAATTGCCCCGGTCATTTTTTCTCTGCATTCGGTACTGGCCACACGCCAGCTGGAGTTCCAGTGTGAGCCATCCACCAGAAGATTGCTTCATATATTTGCGCTGAAGTTAACCCAGCGACAAGCAAAGCAGCTCAGCAAGGGGCAACATGGTCCTCACTGACTTCGCATTCTCTGTTTGTCTCGGCGGACTTGCTTGTGCAGTTTTTGTACTTCTGGGGCTAGCTTTATTCAAATGGGACACCACACAACAAAATATCAATTTCACCCAAAGATTGGCAAATGTAGCATCTCAGCAGGGGCATCTTCCTCTTCATAGAGGCTGTTTGGCTACCAAAAACCACAGTGAAACTCTCATGGTCAGGGTGGCACCTCTTCTCATGTTAGTGGTCTTGTGCAGCACGCCCAGCCTTCACCAACGTACATATTTGCAGATTTATTTTGCATCCAGCCATGGTGTGGAGAGAGGCCCCTGAGCATTTGCTTGGCTGCTTATTGCCACTTGTGGCTGCTGTGGCCACCACCATGGCGCCTGCTTCACTGCATATGGGCACGCTCGTGTGCGGATGGCTTGCGTGCTTATCCTCTGGCAGTCGTCTATCTTTGGTGTTTGCGCTGGTGGGTGCCGCAACAGCGATTCCCGCCAGCGCCAGCCAGTGGAGCCGGCGGCACCCGGTGCTCACCACCCTGCTGGTGTCTGCTGCCGCAGGCATAGACTACGCAGCGTTCTCCTGGATGAATGGATTCCCCGTGTTCTTGCTGTCGTCTGGATGGATGTGGCTGCAGCAGTGGCTGCACCCTGCGGTGGCACAGTGGCTCCTCACTGGCAGCCTTGACGACTCCACCTTCAAATACCAGGTGCATTTAGACATGCACACCTACGCAGCACAGCTAGTGTTTGATGAAGCAACACCTTGGCTGTTTGGCCTGCTCGCGCTGCATCCGCTGGCGTACCTGCCTGCAGCCGCTGTGGCGCTTGCGGCGTCCCCTGCCCACGCCCTGCTGGCAGGCTTCACCCTGGTGACGTGCCTCAGCGCTGGCACACAGCTGAGGGATTGGACAGTGGTGGTTTCTTTCCTGGCGTTGCTTTTCCGGCAAAACATGTTCCGGGAGAGACGCTGGGGAACAGCCTTGGCTGCCTGTCTGCACTTTGCCTCCAGCGTTTTGTTTGGCTTCACGCAGTACCTGTGGATGGACCGTCGCACTGGCAACCCAAACTTCATCTTCTTTCAAGCCGACATTTTGATTTTTACCAGCTTTGTGATGGTCACTAGAGTGTTGGTCGACTACATGCATGAAGCGACTTTGAACAAATGGCTTCACGAGTATGAGGCATCTTCTCAAGCCCAGCACAACCTGCAGCAGAGTCCAGGCGAGGCAGCTCCTCCCAAAAAGAAGTCTTAAATCAAGAAATCCCTTGCAATAATGGCATCAACGCATACATCCCGGCAGCGACCAAGAGACAGATAAACAGCGCGGAGTTTGCCGTTGACACCCATGTTGTCGTGTCGGGAACGTGTTTCACATGTCCAGGCACAGCTTCGCGTCGCAGATCAGATTCGGCTACAGATTCAGCAGTCGATCGGGTTGTCCTGCATGGTGGGGCCTGGTCTGCCATCTTTGAGAGAGGTGATGGAAGCTCACGCTGACTAGACTAGCTCTGTGCGTGCAGCGTGGTGCATTCTTCCAATGCATCACAAGCTGGCACCCTCGAAATAAATGAATTCTTGTGTGATGCAACTGCAGCAATTTATAACTTGTCTCAGTAGATATTGAGCAGGGGCCGTAGCTACCATGGCCATGCCCTCAAAGTGCAGCAGGGCTGCCTTCACCGCATCCTCAAATGAAAGCCGATGAGATCTTGTGGGCAGCAGGGTTCCATTGTAGCGTGTTACCCCCCTTTGCACTTGTAGTGGCCCGCAGCGCCGATGTGCGTGCCAGGATGTGCGTCTTGCGCACCATGGCCGCCTTGCACACTGCATCAGTGGACACCGTGCCCGCCGCCTGGTACGCCGTCTGGTAGTGCGTCACGGGCGATATTGCCCCCAGAGCAGCATAGGAGCCAACAGCTGGAGCGGAAGTAGGCCGCCCCCCCTGCACAGGCGCCACCGGTCGCCTCTGGGCCTCCAGCACAACGTCCGCCCCCCCCAGCATCACTGAGCGTGTCATGCGGCTGCGGGCGACGTGGGGGGGGCAGAACGCCTTGTGCCGGGCCCCAGCTGCCCGGTACACCTTGGGCGGCACCGGGTCAGGGACATGCTTCGGGTACCCCCCCAGAGCCCCCTTGTTGAAGGCGCTGCTGCTGCGGAAGGGGGGACGGCTGCGCATGGCGGCCGCTTGCTTGGCCAGCTTGGCGGCCTGCCGACCCTCCTGCTGGGTGCGGGGGCGACGTGGCTCCGGTTGCATGGCCAGGGACTCCCTGTCCTCCCTGGCTGTGGCTGCAGCCGCCACCTCTGGCAGGAACGCCCGCCCCTGCAGGCGCTCATTGTCCACGGGCTGTCCAGACAGGTACACGTCCTCCACTCTGCAAGAAAAGGGGAAATACGGGCATGTGTGTTTATCTGTGTGCAGGTTGCAGGCTGTATATGTTGGCAGGGGTAGGGGCACTGGACATACATGGGCATCTCCTTGCGGTGCAGTGATCGCGACACGTGGCCCATGAAGGGCTTCTTGCCCGCCAGCCGCACACGCGCCGCCTCCCGGGCAGCCTTTTCCGCCAGCCGTGGCCCATCGTAGTCTGAGTGTTCGTATTTGAAGACGCTCTTGACTGCTTCATCACCCACTCCGGGCGTGTTCTTCAGTGTTTCTCCCAGGAGTGTTCCGGACTGCCCCCAGGAGCCCTTCTTCGCGGGATTCGCCAGGAAGTTCCGCGGGGCGGTTTTTACCTCCATGCGGCCTTGGCTGTTTTTGGGCAATCTACCAGCACGCGACTGTAAGTCGCGCTGCTTAGCGGCTCGAGCCATTTCAGTGAGCGCTGCAAACAGGGAGATCTAGTGCGTGGCATAGCACGACATGGCACCGAGCAGGGTGTCACGTACTGTTCTTGTCAGCTGTTTTATCGGTCTCCGTGTTCACATACACATCATCCACCTCTCGTTGAAATCTAGCATTGCTGGGCTTGAAGGCCGGGGGCTTATCGGTGACCCCCTGCCGCCGCCTGGAAGCGGCAAGGGCCTCCTTGCGCAGCCGCCGCATGCGCTCGCCGCTGGTCTCATATGGGTCCGCCATGTGCGGGTATGCGGCCATGTCCTTGGGCTCCTTCTTGTGCAGACCACCCCCCGTGCCGAACTGCTTACCCCCGTGTCGAGAGTGCTTCTGGTGCCGCCGGACTGCAAACACACACGTGCACGTACATGGTATTGGTGTACTGCACTACTGCAGCTGCATACTCACTGACTGTGTCGTCGTATTCATCGCCCACCGCCACCGACACAAACGCGTCGCCGAAAGGGTGGCCGTTGGGCTCCAGTGTGCCCCGCATGCTCTCGCTGAGCACCTGCTCCCGCATTTCCGCCTTGTCCACGGTGGACGCACACAGCCGATGGAACACTTCTTTGTTCTTGTATGCGCCTTCTGGGTTGAGCCGGCCATCGGGGAGGCGTGCCCCCTTGAACACCTTTGTGGCGTGCAGTCTGTGCAATGGCGCGGGCAAGTGAAGCCAAGGCATGCACAAGATAGAGCAGGGGTGTAGCATTCTATGCAAATGGGGCGTGCCACTCACTGCTGCGCTGCCCCCCCTGCAGTCAAAGCCTTGCCCTGGGCAGTCATCCCGTCGGCTGACAGGACCAGCTCAAAGCCAGCAGCGTCTGACACCTTGCCGCCAGACAGGGTGTACAGATCCTTGATGCTGTTGCCTTCGTCCTGGATTTGGCCCTGGATACTGGCCACCTCGCTCCCGTCTCCGTTGTGAAACTCTCCCTTGACGAATCCATTTCCTGCGGGTGCCAGCTTGAAGCTACCCTCAGCCCACAGGCCACCTTCCCATTGGCCGAGCAGCGTTTTTGATGGCATGGTGAGAATATCTGTTGGGTTTAGATTGCAGTGTGTGTGTGCCGCAGGGCTTCTTCGCACAGAGTCGCAGACTCCGCAGTGCGATGAGGGTCGCAGCGACCACTAGCAAACTCGCTTTGGCCGGGCCTGCGCTGCAATAACTGAGGCTATGAGCAATTTTACGTGATCGAACTACCACAAGGGGTTGTTGTTTGCATCTTGCAATCAGCTGGTCAGCCCAGTCTTGGCGGACAGGTTCGTTGTCGTGCCACACCCGTGCTGTTGGTTTGGGCTCGCTGCGCGCCCCCCGTGCCACTTGGCGTGACGCTTCAGCTTGACTCGCGCATTTACACAAAAACACAATTCCCCTGCAATGATACGAGCTCGAATGTATATTTAATTGTTGCTTACTGCGCATTGCATGCTTCTGTAAGCAGTGAATTAGTCTTGCGAATCTGCGGCACTGCACTACTTGAAGAATGCTCTCCGAGGATCAATTGGCTGGGCTGCCACGCAAGGAGATCCAAGCTCTTGCCAAAGAACACGGCATCAAAGCAAACTTGAAAACTTCATTAATTATTGGGCAATTAATGCAGGTTCAAGGGGAACCTTCTCCAGCATCAGCTTCGCCTGCTGCTGCATCCGTTGCGGATGTGTCAACGGTCGATGACACAGATCTACCATCAGCAAGCAATGAGGACCTTTCTGGCGACACCAAGTCGAATGAAAACACAAATGAGACTTTGGATATGATTAACCTTGCCTCTCCAGTGGCTGGCTCCGTAAGTTCTTATTTGAAGGCAAGCTTTACCTGCAGGAATATATTGTTGACACATGCAGCCTGACGCATACGCGGAAGAAGGGATTACCACAGAAGCACCTGCCCAGAGTGTGTCTCCTGCAGCTGCGGCATCAAAGGAACTGGATGATGATGTTGATTTGACTTCTCCCCAGCCCTCCACTTCCCGCCAAAGCATCACCGCCAGCACATACAAGGCGGCTTCACGCATCTTCCGCGACGCTGAGAGCGAGCTGCGCTCCACCCGCCGCAGCTCCATGGCGCCACGTGTTGCCACTGCAGCTGCATCGGCCCCTCGTCGCGGCCACAGCCAGGTTGTGCAGGCCCGCAGTGCTCGTGCCCGCCTCAGCACCCCCCGCCTGCCAGGGGCCACACCCAGCTCCACACGCCCCGCGCCGTCGCAGCGTCCCACTCCGGTTGCTGCTGCGAAGACGACTGGTGCATCCAAAGCAGCCGTATTCGACCTGGCTGCTTCCCTCCGCCGCAAGCCCACGTGGCAGATGAAGCTGACAAAGCCCGCCTCCCGCCCAGTGCTGGGGCTGAAGCAGGCCTCCAGGGAAAACACATATGCCGACGCGAAGGCACGCCGACGAAGGGAGGCCATGCACACGTACAGCAACCGCGGGGGCGTGCAGCGCGCTCCTCTGGCCGCCCGCCAGTCCAACCAGTGAGCAACTGCGGTGCGTGTGTGCCCCTCCTCGGCCAGCAGCCCCGGTGCGTGTGAGCGTGTTGTTGCTCCAGGGAAGGGCGCAGGCAAGTGTGCTTTGTGAATGTGTGTGAATTGATTGCGATGCTCCAGGTGTGCTTCCACTGCAGTGGGGGCACGGGCGGTGCCCGACAGCGCCTGCGCGCCGTGGCGTGCAGCCCCCTTGACTGCACAATAGCATGCTGCTAGCTGCTGGCAGTTGAGCTTGCCGTGGCACGAATACCCAGTTGACCCAAAAGGAATTTTGATATCTGCCAAAATAAATTTTGTTGGGCTGGTAATTCATAATTGGAGACCATGGCTGCAGAAGGCAACTCACCAGAGCTCGCAGCTGCCGGCACTACCGTTACCAGTGATGGACAGGAGGATGCTGCCTCACTTGTGGAGCAAGCTTTAGTGCCAGAGTTTGACGATGGTTTGTTTGATTCAATGCTGAATACTATCATGGGCCCATCAGATGGTGTCTTTGGGCAGCTGGATGAAAAAGACAACGGGAGCGCAGTGCCAAAGTCTGAAAAGTCGGCAGGCTCGAGTGCGTCAAATACTCAGGATTCAGTTTCTGCCAATGTCCAGCATCAGAGCATCCTGCATGAACTGAATCAACCATCTGCTGTGGACTGGTGTCTGCGGGCTCGTCTGCGTTTTGTGTCATCCTTAGGGTTTCGATGTCTCATGCAAGCCTTGTGCCAGCCCACAGCAGAGCCGGCTCGGCCTGCAGCCCCAGAGGACCCCAACAAAGGGCCATTGCACAGTCACGGGCTACTCAGCTCCCTTGCACAGGGCACTGGATCCACTGCACGTCTGCAGTCGCTGTTCCGCGAGTGTCTGGAACAGCGTAGCAGCGACTTCATCGTGGACGGCAGCACCGCCCCCAGGTTTCGCGTGCACCCCGCCCACAGGCTGCTGCAGCGCGTGTACCAACACGCCCAGCTCGATGCACGAACTGCCCTGCACCAGCACCGCTTTCCCACAGACGCATTACCCCGGACGTTCCTAAGTGAGGCGTCCACTGCCGCCGACGCTTGTTGCTCAGGCATGCACATCACGCCGCAGTACACACACAAGGCCTCCATAAGTAGCCACCTGCCCACACTGCATGTGCCCGCGTCGCGGCAGTCTGAGGCAGCCCATTTGCTGCTGGTGCGTCGCATGCGCTTCGTCCTGGGGCTGTGCAGTGCTGTGGGGGGGCTGATTCGTGACAAGGGGGGGCAGGATGTGGCTGTTCTGTACGCAGACGGCAATTATGTGCATTTCCGCCGTGTGCGTACTGCTGGTGGGGGGTCGTGCGTGTTTGCCACGCTGGCCAGCAGCACCCCAGGATGCCGCAAGGCACTGCGGCAGCGGAACATCCAATTCAGAACACCCTTCGACCATGACTTGGAGACGGAACACATCCATGTGGATGCAGATGCCGTGGCGGAGCTGGTACGCCTAAACCGCGACACAGGCATCAGTGTGAGGCACACTAGCGGGGCTCGCTCCAAGGCACGGGGGGCGGCCGCCATGCGCAACCACAGTGCAGCAGCACTGGAGGAGGATGTCCCCACAGAAGGAGGCAGCTCTGAACAGGCTTCCCTCGTTGCATCCGTGGGGCACAGTGTGTCACTTTCACGTAGCATGGCTCACAAGCTGAATGGGCAGGGGGATCTGGGGGGGGTAGGAATGCAAGCAGGGGGGGGGCAGCTTGCTGGGAGCACATCTTTTTCCGTAGCATCTGCGCTCATTGTGACCGGTGTCCACTCGTGTTGCCAGCTGGTTGCAGCTCTCGGGGAAGACGCCCTTCAAGGGGGAGCAGGGGCCCTCAGCCAGTCGGCACGGCGCTGGGTGTGGGGGGCAGCGCTGGGAGCAGGGGCCCATGGCACCCCCATACCCGGTGTGGATGGTGCTAATGTCTCCTGCGGCCTGCACACCATCGGCAACGACGTGCCCAGTATCGTCGCCTCTGTCCCCTTTGAGCAGTGCCAGCCGGAGCAGCTGCGAGTGGTGGACAGGGGGGCTCTACGCGTGCCTGTGCTCAAGGACGACGGCAGCACCGACAGCAGTGCCTTCACTACGGTGTACGCCCTGGACGTGACGGGGCCCATCCTTCCCCAGGTGGCTCGCCGCGCCCTGCAGGCGGTCGCGCGCATGCAGGCCCTGCTCACCGTGTCGCACCAGTGCTTCAGGGTGTGTGTGCCCCGGGTCATGCGCAATGTGGAACTGGTGCCCCCGCCTGGGCTAAAGGTACTGGCTGCAGCGGTGCCCAGTCTCTCTGCCTGCTTGAGACGGCTTTTGCAGACCCCCCCAGAAGCGGATGTAGAGACCGCCCCTCAGCGGGGTGGTGCCACATCCGCAACCGAGGCATCCAAACAGGAGGCTCCAGACGCTGTTGCGCACGAGGTTCTCACTTTGCTCGAGGCTGTTCGGGTTGCACTTGGTGCGGCAGCTGCAGGTGGCTTGATCCAAGCCACCCAAGCCAAGTCAAGCCAGGGCAAGGCAGCTGCTAGCGCACAAGGCGTGAATCGCAAACTGCTATCTGCGCAGTACCGCTCAGTGGTGGATTCCTTAGCTGCACAAATCCCCAAAAGTGCCCTGGAGGGGGGGGCGCCGGCACTGCAGGGGGGGCTGGTGGCCACCACTCGCTCCCTCGTGCCGGTGGGGCCAAGTGTGCGTCCCGGGGAGGCTGACGCACAGGATGCACACGGCAACACAAGCAGCGTGTTTGGGGAGGATGTAGGAGATGCCGCTGGGGACCGCATCATGGCGCTGACTTCAGGCATTGGGGGGGTGCGTGCCACCTCAAGCAGCAACAGCGGGGGCGGGGGGGGTAACATGTCAGCCGCCGCCGCCAGGGGCAGCTACAACAGCATGGGGCGTGTATCCATGGCCACCAGTCGCACCATCAAGGCTGCCCCCGCCCCCCGGGCCACTGCTCGCCAAACAGGACGCAAGCGGGACCGCCACACAGCTGCAGCTGCGGGGCGGCGGGGGGTGGGCAAGGCCCCCCGAGGGGGGGGGCGTGACAGCCCACAGGGGGGGGGGTTGCCAGGTGCTCCCGACACAGGTGACGCTCCATCCACTGCGCTGGCGGTGGGGCGTCACAGCCACTTCCATTCAGACCATGGGGCAGTGCGCTGTCGCCTGGAGACCCACCCCCTGGCCTCCCTGCAGAGCTCCCCCATGTTTAGGCGGGCAGTGCTGCGGGAGATGCAGGCGCAGCAGGCTGCAGGGGGGGCACTGCACTTCGACCCCCCCGTGGAGCACTTGAAAGAGGTGCGTTTCTCGCTGCTGCGAAGCGCCTCTGTGCCGGGAGGGGGGGGTGCCGTCAAGCCGGGAGGGGAGGGTGGCCAAGGCACGGCCTGGGGTGCCCCCCCTCCTACCCCCCCATCTGAAGCACAGCCCACCATACTGGACACAGTATGGCATGCTGCCGAGAACCTGTTTGCATCTCCAGCTGGGGCAGACGAGGAGACAACCGTAGCCCAGGGGGGTGCAGGGGGGTTACTTGCAGGCCTGCCTCTGGGACGTGTCGCGGAGCCACAGGCTGCCGCACAGGGCATGTCAGAAGCTGACGAAAGCACACTACTATGCGCTGCCATACTCCCCCTGCTGTTGCCCGTGGGCAGTGGGGCACAGCAGGGGGGTGAGGGCGGGGGTGCAGCAGGCATGTCCCCCCTGCGGGCATGGTGTGTTGCTGTGCGCTGCGCTTGGGCTGCCAGCAGCAGCATACACGCGACGCCTGCATCACAGCACATGTTACGCCTGCTGCAGGAGCACTTCCCAGCCGCCGCATCAGTACTGGCGAGCAGCCCAGTGGCCGGCCTGGTGCCCAAGCGCAGCCAGGCACAGCTGCGGCCCACCGCCCCCCTGCCGCAGGAGCTGCAGGCGCACACATGGCTACTGGGGGACGCGTGCCCCCCCTATACCCTCAGCGACGGAGTGGCGCAGGAGGTGGCCTGCGCCGCTATGGGGGGGGTGACTCTTGCGCGGGCCCCCGCTGTGGCGGCTGCTGGCTACGCAGCTGTGCGGGTATTGAATGCCACTGCACTAATGGCCGAGCGAGTGCAGTATGGCTAGCTTGGTCGAGGCACAATTTGTGTGCTTGGTGGCTCCTGTAAAGGCAAGGAGGGGAGTGTGTTCCCGCCTGTGGGCCTTGGAATCGGAAATGAATTCAGAGCAGCTGCCTTGACCCCTCTTGGCTCTGCCCAGTGCGCAGACTGGGGGGCTGGTACGCAGACCAGTGCAGAGCCAAGTGGCCGTGGGCAACGCAAACCCACCGTACGCGACAGCCGGGCCGCGAGTATCCACGCCACGAAGCGTGTTTTGATACCCTGCTTCCCGTTGTAAGCTTCAGCTTGGCCGGACGCGCAGGTCTCCGCACCCACGAAGGTGCGTTCCGAGACTCAGCTGCCCCGCACCTCACTGTGGCGCTTCACGCACTACTGGGGTGTCTCGCAGGCTGCGAGCGCGAGAACGAAATCGACACGGAGCTTGAACAGAAGTGTTAGGCCTGCCAGACTCGTATGCGTACTACTGCCT